>Ga0105248_10003878_pt1 | contig 16529 bp, 14 predicted proteins | sample KBSS34metaG_FD_81524 | JGI IMG/M metagenome (GOLD analysis project Ga0105248, IMG submission 81524) | Switchgrass rhizosphere microbial communities from Kellogg Biological Station, Michigan, USA - KBS S3-4 metaG | ecosystem: Host-associated > Plants > Roots > Rhizosphere > Soil | place... | reverse complement strand
GATCGTGGATTTCGACGAGGACCGGATGTTGATCCGGAACGCGCTGAGCGAAGTGCTGGAGTCGAAAGTCCCGGAGAGGCTGGTTCGCTTTTTTGCGCACTACATCTCGTGGAATGGATTCTTCGGTGCCGGCGTGGCGACGCTGGCCGGGAAGATCGCGCGCGCGCGGCGGCTGTTCGTCGATCCCGAGGAGCCTTTCGTGCCGGCGGCCGATCGCAGCGTGCTGGTCGCGAGCTATTTCTTCGATGCGGCGCGCGACGAATTCGACGATCACGAATCCAGGGAGCGCGATCCGCACCGCAACCTCGCGCAGGCTTTCCTGAAGGGGCTGGTGCGACAGACGTTGCCGGCCACCACCACGGCGCGTTGCAACGAACTGACCGCCGATCCAATGTGGCTGACCGCGCTCAACGGTGCAGTGGCGACCGGTTACGGCGCGTACCGCCACGATGACCTGCCAACCCTTTTCAGCGCGATGGGCTATCACCTCGGCAGCGAAATCCTCGCCGACCAGGAGTTCTCGATCATCGACCAGATCCTGTCATCGAAGGATAGTGTGCTCGTGCAACGCCTGCGGGCGTCGACCGAGCAGATCGGCCCGGTCGCGCACAACGCCTATGTCTGGATCGAAATCCACTCTGGCACCGGTGGCGCAGCCGAGGCCGATCATTTCGCGTGGGCCACGCAGGGTGTGAATCTCGCCCTGGGCTACGTCGATCCTGCGTTGCGCGAGGAACTGTGCAACCAGGCCGAGCGAGGTTTCCTCGCCTTTGCCAACGACCAGCGCGAGTTCTTCAAGCAGGTGAACAAGGTGGCGTAGCCATTCGGATTCGGGCGGCCCACGACCGCACGCGCTCCCAGGGCCTGGTATCACCGTGGCCAGCGCAGGGAACAACTCCCTCCAGCAAACCGGAAGGACTCTTTCTACCGATAGCGCGGCGCCAGAATCGCAAGCCTGTCCTGCAGGTCCTTGGTGGCGATGTTGCGGAAGCGCTCAGGCAGCAGGGAGCGGCGCGAGGTTTCCTGGACGGCGAGCAGTTCCATGAACTCGATCATCTGCGGCTCGCGCGGGGGGATGAAGTCCGCCGAGGCCTGGCCGAACAAGGTCTCGTCCACCGGCTTGCCGGCGCGGCGCGCGAGATCGAAAGAGAGCAGGGCGACGGCCTCGAGGTCGGCGTTGGAGTAGTCGTCGAATCCCTTCAGGATTTCCTCGGCCCTGGTCCAGTCGATCGTCGAGGCGATGCCGTAACGCACGAAGACCGACTTGATGACATCGGCCTGGTCGGCCGGCGTCTGCGCGTAGAAGAACGGAATCTTGCGATCCAGCCTGCCCGGTCGCTTGAGGTCGACCTCGATGCGGTCGGGGCGGTTGGTCATCACGATGAACAGCACGCTGCCGCGGTTGTCGGTGTCGGACATGAACTCCTTGAGCCGCGCCATCACCCGCGAATTGGTGCCGCCATCGGCATCGTCGCCGCCACCGCCTCCGCCGAAGGTGCGATCGCCCTCGTCGATGATCACCGCGATCGGGCCCATCGCCTTGACCGTCGAGAGCACGCGTTCGAGGTTGGACTCGGTGGCGCCCTGCCACTTGCTCCGGAAGTTCTTCAAGGCGACCGCTACCAGCCCGGCGTCCTTCACGAACGCGCGGATCACGTAGGTCTTGCCCGCGCCCATCGGTCCCACCGCGAGCATGCCCATCGGGGAAAGCGTGCGGTCGCCGCCCTTGAACACCTTGGCGATCTCGTTCAATTCGGTCTTGATGTAGTCGCAGCCGCCGACCGATTCCAGCCCGCTTTTCGCCTCGATGAACTCGATCAAGCCGCCGCATTCGCGCTCGATGATCTCGCGCTTGCGCTTGCGCACGATCGCGAGCATCTCGTCCTCGGGCGTGGTGTCGTCCTCGATCGGATGCGCGGGGTTGACGAGGTTCGCGATCTCGTCGGTGGTCATCCCGGCGGTGATGTTCGCCATGCGCTTGGCGCGCTCGATGTCGTCCTTCTGGCCCTTGATCATCGTCAGGATCAGGTCGTAGCGCTGCGATTCGGTCAGGCTCGTCGGCGCCTGGTTGGCGACGATGCTGCTCGCGTGCAGCGAACGCAATCCGGCCATGTGCTGGGCGAGCATCATGACGTGCGCTTCGGGCATGTGCGGCGCGCTGTTGCGGATCGCGTTCGCGCGCTCGGCGAGGTCGGGCATCGGCACTTCGATCGCGGCCACGCGTGGATTGGTCACCATCGCCTGGGCAATCTCGCCGAGCGATTCGGTGATCAGCACGACGATCGCATCGCACTTGGCAATGGACGTGTCGAGCGACCAGCGGTGCAGGGTGGTGATCGTGATGCGTTCGTCGACCGACAGGAACTGCGGGTCGCCATTGGGCAGCATCGTCGATGCGTACGGCACGATCAGGGCGAGCGAGCGGCCGGTCGCGATCTGGCCTTCGACCACGTCCAGCAGGCCGCCGACGCCCGAATCGTCGCGGGTGCGACGCAGGCTGGGCAGGCTCGTATCGCGGTCCTGCTTGAGCGGTACCAAGCCCTGTCCGAGGCTCAGTTCGAGGATGGTCTGCTTGTTGTTCGCGAACAGCACGTCGGCGAGGAAGTCCTTCAGCGACCACGGCTTGCCGCCGATCCAGAACTTGTCGAACACGTTGCCGTGCAGGATGAACAGCGAGGCCTCTCCCGCGAGGTATTTCTGGCGGATGGATTCGGCCCAGGCAGGGATCGCGGCGGAGGCAGTGGGCGCGTTGGAACTTGGGACTGGTGTGGCAATGGTTGGGGCCATGGAGGTTCGCTCGAAGGAAGGATGTTGCTCGCCATCCCCGCGTTCGCGGGGATGGCGAGCGAGGAGCCGCGGCCGAACGCCTCTTCAGTAAATCAGCCTCAAAGCGTCTTTTGCGCCCCCGCCTGCTTCTCCGCGTAGGCCTTCTTGAGCGCATCGAGCTTGGTCTGGCTCGTCTGCGTTTCGCCGGCCTTGCGCAGGTTCGCGATGCGGGTGTCGAGGTCGGATTCCTTGAGTTCGTCGCCGAGGTTGGCCTTGGCGACGGTGTTCTTGATGTGTTCGCGCACGTTGTCCAGCGCCTTGACCTCGGCGTCGACGGACAGGCCTTCGAGCTGGTTCTGGATCTTCACGCGCGCCTGCGCGCTTGCCATCTGCGCGAGCATGCGATCCTTCTCGGCCTTGAGCTTTTCGATCTCGGACTTGACCTCGAGCAGCGAGTTCTTTGCGTTGCTCGCATCCTTCGAGGCTTGCCCAAGCTCGGCCTTTAGGTCGGTCAGGGATTTTTCGAGTTCGTCCTTCTTGGGGATCAGCAACAGGGACAGGTCGTCCTGGCCGGTGGCCACGGCCGCGTCGAGGTCCGAACTGGTTTTCGCATAGTCGTTCTGGGTGGTCTCCAGCCGCGCTTCGATGTCCTGGCGGCGGCGAATGATCGCAGCCGTCGCGTTCTTGAGTTGCTCGTACTTTTCGATCATCGAGTCGATCGCGTTCTGGTACGCGATGTCGGGATGTTCCTGTTCGATGCCGCTGATGAACAGCGAGAGGAATCCCTTGAAGAGATTGCCGAGGCGGGCGAAGAAGCTGATGTTGGCCATGTGCGATACCTGGGTTTCGATTTGGTGGAGGAGCTCGGCAATCCTGTCGAGGTTTGATGATCCGATTCTTCGAGGCTATCTCGGCAAGTTCGGCTATTTCGAATTGGTGACTGGCGTCGGCATCTTCCGCACATTGTCCACCGCCAGCTTCACCGGCGGTCGCTCGGGCAGGGACGGAATGGAGTCGTGCAGGTCGTCGTTGAGTTCCTGCTGGAGTTCGTCTTCCAGGCGCAGGCGCGACAAGGATTCGTCGAGCTTGCTGCTCAGGCTCGACGAGAAAGGCGAGGCCATGATCATCTGGTAGATCTCTTCGATCTGGTCGGGCATGGCCATCATCGCGGCCTCGATGGCCTGGCGCTTGGTCAGCATAGCCGACTGCCGTGCCAGCAGTGCGGAGTAGTCCGCCCTGGCGTGGCGCAGTTGCCGGCTCGCTGGGGTGTCGGCGGCATTCGCGAGCTGGGCGTCGAGGTCGGCGATGCGCTGCTTGACGTCGTCCTGGTCGACCGAGCGGGAGCGGTCGTCCGTCACCAGCGAGGCGAGCCAGAGCGAGAGATAGTCGAGCGTCGAGTCGTCGAGGCGCTCGATGTCCTGGGCGGACAATTGCGTCTCGCGGTCGGCTGCGACCTGTTGCAGCGAGGCGACGCGGTCGCACATGCGCTGGTAGGCATCGAGGAAGGTCGCATTGTTGCCCGGCACGGCCATCGGATTGCGGTTGACGCGCCCCCGGTGGCCGGCGCCGGGGTCAGCGTCGGGATCGACGACGGCAGGGACGTGCTTGTCCCAGATGATGTTCGGCACCCGCTGGTCGATCTCGCGGCACAGGTGCTCGCGCGCGATCGCGCGCTGCTGCTTGCGGAATTCGGTGTCGACCTTGGCGCGGAAGGTGACGCTGGAGGGCACGTACAGGCTTGCGATCGACGCGCCGGCGGCGTACAGCAGGATCGGCAGCAGTCCCACGCCGAATCCGAACGGCAGCGAGAGCAGGGCGCCGAGCGCACCGCTGCCGAGGCCGGCGTAGAGGTTGGCCTCGCTGGTCAGCATCGCTTTCAGGTAGGAGGGCTTTTCGGCCACGTCATCTCATCGCTTCGTCAATAGCTGACGCGCAGTGAACCCTTGCCGGCGCTCGCATCGTGCAACCTGCTCAGCACGCGATCCTGCAGCGCCACGGCTTCGGTCGAGCGCAGCCACGCGGCGTCGCGCGGGCGGGGCGTGGCAATCGTGAAATCGTCGGAGACGATCGCGGGCTGGGTCGCGAACACGATCACGCGATCGCCGAGGATCAGCGCCTCGGTCACGTCATGGGTCACGAACATCACCAGGCAAGGGTTGTTGCGGTAGAGGTTGGCCAGCAGGAGCTGCATTTCCTCGCGGGTCTGCGCGTCGAGCGCGCCGAACGGCTCGTCCATCAGCAGGATCCGCGGACGCAGCACGAGCGCGCGAGCGAGCGCCACGCGCTGGTTCTGTCCACCCGAAACCTGGTAAGGAAACAGGTCGCGCTTGTCGGCCAGGCCGACCGCCTGCAGCATCGCCTCCGTGCGCTCCTTCGCCTCGGCGCGCGTGACCTTGTTGCGCCAGAGCTTGAGCGTGAACGGGAAATAGACGTTTTCCCACACCGTCATGTCGGGCCGGTTGGCGTACTGCTGGAAGACCATCACGACGTCTTCGCTCGGCCCGTCGCAGCGCTTGCCATCGATCATGACTGTGCCCGAGGTCGGCGTGACCACGCCGAACGGACGCACTCCGCCCATCATGTGCAGCAGGGTGCTCTTCCCGCAGCCGGATGGCCCCAGCAACATGTTGATGCCGGCGTGGTTGAAGCTCAACGAGATGTCGTGGATGACGCGGTTCGGTGCGCCGCCACTGGGCGACGGGAAATCCTGGGTGATGTTCTGCAGCGACAGGCTGATCGCCGATGGCTGCGCCGGGGCGGCGGCGACCGCGTTCATACCAGGGTCTCCCACGAATACAGCCTGCGCTTGATCCAGCTCATGACCTGGTAGGTCACCAGTGCGAGGGCGATGATCACGATGATGCCGGCGAAAACCTGGTCCATCGCGGAAAATCGCTTGGAGTTCTGGATCATCTGGCCGAGGCCTTCGCGCGCATTCACGTATTCGGCAACGGTGATATAGGTCCACATCACCGAGACGCCGACGATGATCGCGTCGGCGATGCGCGGCATCGCCATCGGCACGATGACCTTGGTCACGCACTCGAACGGCGTCGCCCCGAGATCGCGCGCGCTGATCCAGTACGACTGCGGCACCGCGAGCACCGCGTCGCGCACCATCGGAACCAGGTAGACGACCGAACCGGCGAACAGGAACACGATTTTCATGAGTTCGTCGATGCCGAACCACATCACCACGATCGGCAACAGGGCGACGATCGGCGCGGAGCGAAACGGATCCACCAGCGGCGAGAGCACCGCGTTGATGCGCGGCGAAGATCCCATCAGGATCCCGGCCGGTATGCCGAGCACCATGACCAGCACGCTCGCCACCGCCACCCGGCCCGCCGACCAAAGCGTGGCGCTCAGCAGGATGCTGTGGCCGTTGTCCCATGCGAGGTAGCTCATCGCATGCATGACCGTCCACGGGGCTGGCAGCTTGTTCGAGCTGATCGTACCCGACATCGCCAGCGCACCCCAGATGCACAGCGCCCCGACGACCGCGATCAGGCCATGCAGGCGTCGGGATTGCGCCGTGAGCGCGGCATAGGGGTTCCAGAAGTCGGACATCAGTTCAGGTCATTTCGCCGAGAAGACCGCGACGCGGGTCGTGCGATTGGCCGCCCTGCAATCGTCGAGGGACATGCCCTCGGCCTGCGGATTGGCTTCGTTGCACAGTGGATGGTCCGGGCCGTTACCGACTGCCTTGAAGCGCTCGCGCGGGAACTCCCACTGCGCCACGAGGTAGTCCACGACGGCGCGCGCACGCGCCTGCGACAGGGACATGTTGACCGAATGGCTGCCGGTCGAGTCGGTGTTGCCGGTCACTTCGAAATAGGCCGAGCCATTGTTCTCGATGAACGGAACCATCGTCTCGTCGATGGTCTTTTCCGCGCGCTTGCTCAACTCGGACTGGCCGGATGCGAAGTTCACGGTGACCGGCTTGGTCACCGTCGCGGGCTTGTCTTCCTGGATCGCGGCCTGTTGCGCGGCCTGGGTGAACGTCTGCTGCGGGACGGCGGCTGCGGTCTTGGCGGCCTGGTCCTGCTCGAGCATGTGCTTGATGAAGGAATAGTCGAAGCTTTCCTGCGGCGCGATCACCGGCGATTTCGGATTCGCGAGCGCGCCGGCGCCGCGGTAGATGCCGTCGAAGCGCTGATAGACACGCTCGTAATGATTGGTGCCACCGGCCAGACCGAGGATGCGCGCGTTGTCCTCAAGGCCCGTCCACACGATCCTGGAGAACAGGTCCTTGATGAAGGGCTTGCCCTGCTTGTCGGCGAGCATCTTGAAGTCCGGCTCGGTCCTGACCAGCGCCTCGACCGCGTTGTCCTGGTCGGCGCGGGCGGCTTTCACGCCGTCCATCCAGCCCTGCACGAACTTCTGGATTGCGGCGCGGCCGTCGTCCGTCGCCAGCACGCTGCTGTCGCAGACCATCACGTCGAAGATCAGGTTGGTCGCGATCTTGGTCGAATACACCACGTGCGCATGCGCGTTGGTGATCGCGAGCGACAGGTCCGGATCCCATAGCGCGGCGGCATCGACGTTGCCCGATTCGAGCGTCGTGCGCACGCCCTCGGTGCCCTGTTCGGCATTGACGAAGACGTATTGCACCGAGGCTTTCTTGCGCGCGGACAGCGAGGAGTTGTCGATCGCGTCGATCGCCATGCCGTGGGAAGGCGTGTACTGGAGCAGGGCGATCTTCTTGCCGGCGAGGTCCTCGACGCTGCGGATGGCCGGGTCCTTGGCGATGATCGCGTCGGCGCCCTGGGTGTTGTCGACGATCATCACGGCGCGACCGTCGTGGTTGGCATTGCGCAGGTTCGGCTGCTCCTGCGCCCAGAAGTCCGAGGTGCGCCATGCGCACTGCGCGGTCTTGGCCTCGAAGATCGTCGCGAGGGTGGGGATGTCGTTCTGGATCACGAACTTCACGTTGACCCCGAGCTTGTCGTAGATCGATCCGGACTGCGTGGTCAGGCTGTCGCCATTGGCGACCAGCGCCGGCGCGTAGCCGTGGAAGCTCACGATGCTGACCTTGAGCGGATGGTTCGGGCCGCCGAGCGGGCCGGCGCCGGTGTCGTTGGCGCTGGTGTCGTTCGACGCAGCCGCACTCGCGTGATCGCCGCTACCGCTCGGACTGCCGTACGCCGATGCGTTCTGCGTGCTGCTCGAGCTCATGCCCTTGATCTTGTCTGCGAGGCCGAGGTGCCATGCGACCGACGCGGTCGTGCCGAGGATCACCACGGTGATCAAGCCTTTCGCGAGTGGAGTGAGTCTTGCCATGGGGGTCGATCCTCAGCGATTCGAGACGGGAGATAGGAAGGGGTGGATCAGGTTGTTGATCCGGTTGATGCACTCGTTCACGCGCTGGCGCTCGCGGTCGGCGGCCTGCTGGGCTGCAGTTTTTTTCGCGGCCAGGGTGGAGATGCCGGAAGCGTGCTGACTGGCGGTCGCCTCGAGTTTTTTCTGCAGTTCGGCGATCTGCGCCTGGATGTCGGCGATCGCCGAGTCCTTCGCGCCGGTCATGCTCGCGATGTCGCGCTCGATATTGCCCTGGATCTGCGCGGTCCTCGCGGTCACGCGGTCGGCATAGGCATGCAGCGCGTCGGTCTTGAGTTGAGCGTCCTTGAGAACGCCCTCTATCGTCCAGTTCTCGTCGGCCGCATCCATCGCGAGTACCGCGGCTTTTTGCGTGGTCGGATCGAGTTGCCTGAGTCCGTCAATCAGCTTCTGCAATCGCTCGATCGGGAAGGAAGTCTCGGGCACGCCGGCTTCCTGGAAGAGCTGCTCGAAGGCGACGCCTTCAGTCAGCACGTACCCCGCGTCGTCGGAGCCAGCGTCGCCCGCCATGGCGCCGTCGCCACCGGGGTTGTTTTCGTCGCCAGGGTCGATCGCGAACTTTGCACGGCCGGACACGGCCGGGGTTTCGCTGGTGCGTGAGGTGACGTCGGGTGCGGACGGCGGCGGATCGGTCGGGGAAGGGGCGGACGAAGGAAGCTCGAAGGGCGAGTCGTCGGATTCGACCAGACCGGCCTTCTGCAGGAAATGTGTGAGTTTGGACATTACGGCCCCTTGTGCTGCAGCGCCACATTACTAAGGCGCACGCCCGCTGTCCATGTGGCATCGTGGCTGGGACGGATGCGCCGAATCAATCGACGCGTGAAAGCCGACGGCGAGATGAGCCGCTGCACGCTGTTCCCGTCCCGTGGTCGATTTCCAGGTGGGCGTGCTTGTGCAAACGATTGGACGATTCCACCGATCGCGCAGACTCTCGGTGTTCCCGTTCAAGGCGGTCCAGGCGCTGAGTAGCTGCTAGGGAATCCGGCGCGGGATGCGTAGCAAGACGCCTGCCTGCTACAGCGACGCCAGCCACTCGTCATCCGAACCCTCGGTGATGCCCTCGAACAGGATCGTCGACAGGTAGCGCTCGCCGGTATCGGGAATCATCGCGAGGATCACGCTGCCTTTCGGCGCGTCTTTCGCGACTTCGAGTGCGGCCGCGAACGTCCCGCCCGACGAGATGCCGCAGAAGATGCCTTCCTGCTGCGCGAGCGCGCGTGCGGTGTCGCGGGCGACGAGGTCGTCGATGGCGATGTTGCGGTCGTAGATGTCGCGGTTGAGGACCGATCCGACGAAGTCCGGGGTCCAGCCCTGGATCTTGTGCGGCGACCATTCCTTGCCGGCGAGCAACGCGGCGAGGGCGGGCTCGCAGACGCAGATCTTGATGTCGGGTCGCGCGAGCTTGAGCATCTCGCCGGCGCCGCTCAGGGTTCCGCCGGTGCCGTAGCCGGTGACGAACCAGTCGAGCCGCTGGCCGGCGAAATCCTGCAGGATTTCCGGGCCGGTCGTGCTGCGGTGGTAGGCCGGGTTCGCCGGATTGTCGAACTGTTCGGTGAGGAACGCGCCGTGCTTTTCCGCGAACTCCTTGGCCGCCTTGACCATGCCGGTGCCGCGCTGCGCGGCGGGCGTGAGGATGAGTTTCGCGCCAAGGAACTTCATCAGCTTGCGGCGTTCGACCGAGAACGAATCGGCCATGAACGCGACGAACGGATAGCCGCGCGCCGCGCAGACCATCGCGAGCGCGATGCCGGTGTTGCCGGAGGTCGCCTCGACCACCATCTGCCCGGGCTTGAGCGCGCCGCGCGCTTCGGCGTCGAGGATGATGCCGAGCGCGAGCCGGTCCTTGACCGATGACATCGGGTTGAAAGCCTCGAGCTTGACGTACATGTGCACGTGCGCCGGCGCGAGCTTGTTGATGCGCACGATCGGGGTATTGCCGACGGTGCCGAGGATGCTGTCGTGGATCATGGCTGGCTCCTTGGATGACTTCGGCACTCCGCCAGGAGTGCCGTCCGATGTCCCTCCCTTGCATGCGGGGGAGGGCAAGGGTGGGGGAGTCGATCCGCCGCTTCAGTCAAAAGTGCTTCGGATCGACGGCTTGAGTTCCGCGATGATGACGCGCGAAGGGCCGGTGTTCAATCCGGCCCGGGGCATCTGCAGATTGCCAATGGCTATGACGCGATATCGATCCCGGCTCGTGCCGCGACGTCGATGGAGCACGCATCGGGAATGCTCCGCCCGGTTTGAGCCGCATGCCAGCGGTTGAGGATCATGCAGAACAATTGTGCCGTGCGTTCGGTGTCGTACACCGCCGAATGTGCCTCGTCGTTGTTCCAGTCGAGGCCGGCTGCCTGCACCGCGCGGCTGAGGACGGTCTGCCCGTAAGCCATGCCCGCAAGGGTCACCGTGTCGAAGGTGCTGAAGGGGTGGAATGGATTGCGCTTGTGCGCGGTGCGCGCGACCGCGGCGTTGACGAAACCGAGGTCGAAGAAGGCGTTGTGGCCGAGCAGGATCGCGCGCTGGCAGCCGGCCTCGCGGGCGGCGGCGCGTACCGGCGCGAACACATGGTCGAGCGCGGCTTTCTCGTCGCGCGCGGCGCGGAACGGATGGTCGACGTCGATGCCGGTGATCTCGAGCGATTTCGGATCGATCGTCGAGCCTGCGAACGGAATCACGTGCGTGCTGGTCATCTCGCCGGGCCACAGCCAGCCCTCGTCGTCCATCACGATGGGTTGCACCGCGATCTCGAGCAATGCGTGGCGATTGCAGTCGAAACCGCCGGTTTCCACGTCCACTGCGACCGGCAGGAAGCCGCGGAAGCGTTGCGCCATGCGTGGCGGAGTAGGGGCTGTATTCATTCGCCCAGAATAGCATTGGGCGAATGTGGGGCTTGGAGCTTGGGGCTAGGGGCTGGTGAAAGAGCGTCGTCGAATAGTGGCTCTGCAGCAGCGCAATTCGCGTGCGCTCTGCTCATGAAATTAAGTCTGGATCAAGCACGCACCAGGGAGTCGAGCGCAGTAGGCAAACGCGTCCAGCCCCAAGCCCCCAGTCCCCAGCCACCGCCTCACGCATGCATCGTGAAATCGCGCTTCTCGCGCGCCGGCATTGGTTCGTCGCCGTGCACGAGGTACCAGATGTTTTCCGCGACGTTGGTCGCATGGTCGCCGATGCGTTCGATGTTCTTGGCCATGAACAGCAGGTGCGTGCACGAGGTGATCTGCCGCGGATCCTCCATCATGTAGGTCAGCAGTTCGCGGAACATGCCGGTGTAGAGGGTGTCGAGCTCCGCATCGCGTGCGCGGGCGACGATCGCGCGTTCGGCGTCGCGGTCGCGATACGCTTCAATGACCTCGCGAACGATCTCGGCGGCGAGTTCCGCGAGTGCACGCAGCCCGCGCGCCTGCGAGACCGGCGGCGCGAGGTTCAACACCATCGAGCGCTTCGCGAGGTTCGCCGCGTAGTCGCCAATGCGTTCGAAGTCCGATGCGATGCGCAAAGCCGACAGGACCTCGCGCAGGTCGCGCGCCATCGGCTGGCGCATGATCAGCAGCTTGACGACGTCGTGGCCGACCATGTCTTCGAGGCTGTCGATCGCGTCGTCGTTCTGGATCACGCGCTCGGCCGCGCGGCTGTCGCGGCGGTCGAGCACGTCCATAGCCGCTTCTATCTGGGCGACGGCGATCTCGCCCATCCGCACGATTTCGCCGGTGAGGCGCTCGAGTTCGGTATCGAAGCTCTTGACGATGTGTTCGCTGGGGGATGTGTTCATATGGTTCTCTGATCTCGTGATTTTCCCCTCTCCCCTTGGGGAGAGGGTGCCCGACGGGTGGGAGAGGGGGCGGATGGGGCAGGGCAGCGGCGCCCCTCTCCCCAACCCCTCTCCCGCGAGGGGAGAGGGGCTTCAAGCTTTAGCCAAACCTGCCCGTAATGTAATCCTCGGTCTGTTTCCGGGTGGGCTTGGTGAACATCGTTTCGGTCACGCCGTGTTCGATCAATTCGCCGAGGTACATGAAGGCGGTGTAGTCGGAAACGCGCGCGGCCTGCTGCATGTTGTGGGTGACGATCACGATCGTGAAATCGTTCTTCAGCTCGCCGATCAGTTGTTCGATCTTGCCGGTCGCGATCGGATCCAGCGCCGAGGTCGGTTCGTCGAGCAGGATCACCTGCGGACGCAGCGCGATCGCGCGCGCGATGCACAAGCGCTGCTGCTGGCCGCCGGACAGGCCCAGGCCATTCTGCTTGAGCTTGTCCTTGACTTCGTCCCACAGCGCTCCTTGCCGCAAGGCCTGCTCGACGCGTTCGTCCATCGCCTTGCGCGATAGTTTTTCGTGGTGCTGGATGCCGTAGGCGACGTTGTCGTAGATCGACATCGGGAACGGCACTGGCTTCTGGAACACCATGCCGATCTTGCTGCGCAGGCTGTTGAGCGGATATTTCGGATCGAGGATGTTGGCGCCATCGAGCAGCAGTTCGCCGGTCGCGACCTGTTTGGGATAGATCGAATAGATCCGGTTGAACACCCGCAACAGCGTGGACTTGCCGCAGCCCGACGGACCGATCAGCGCGGTCACCCGCTTCTCCGGGATCTCGAGGTTGATGTTCTTGACCGCGTGGAAATCGCCATAGTGGAAGTCCAGGTTGCGCGCGACCATCTTGGTGCGCGTCGGACCTGCGACAGGAGCGGCCTGTATTGAGAAGGCCGTGGCTGTGGCTGGCGTGGCGTCGTTCATCGCTGCTCTCTTTGCCAAGGGGCTCATCTTGAAGGTGCTCCCTGCGGATGCATTCATGTCGAATGGCTCAGTCGTTGCCGACCCTGTTGCGCAGGAGCACGAGGCGCGCGAACAGGCTCAGCAGGAGAACGAACATCGTGACGATAAAGGCGCCGGCCCAGGCCAGCGACTGCCACGCGTCGTAGGGACTCATCGCGTACTGGAAGATCACCACCGGCACGTTCGCCATCGGCTGCAGGATGTTGGTGGACCAGTACTGGTTGTTGAGGGCGGTGAACAACAATGGCGCGGTCTCGCCGCTGATCCGTGCAAGAGCGAGCAATACGCCGGTCAGGATTCCCGACATCGATGCGCGGTACAGGATCTGCGTGGTCACCTTCCACTGCGGCACGCCGAGCGACAGCGCGGCTTCGCGCATCTGCGACGGCACCAGCCGCAGCATCTCGTCGGTCGTGCGCACCACCACCGGCAGCACGATGAAGCCGAGCGCGATCGCGCCCGCGAGCGCCGAGAAATGGCCCATCGTCTTCACCACCAGCGTGTAGACGAACAGGCCGAGTACGATCGACGGCGCCGACAACAGGATGTCGTTGACGAAGCGGATCACGGTGCCGATCTTGCTGTGGTTGACGTATTCGGCGAGGAAGGTGCCGGCCGCGATGCCGATCGGCGTGCCCATCGCGATCGCGAGCAGGCTCATCATCGCGCTGCCGAAGAACGCATTGAGCAGGCCGCCCGAATCGCCCGGCGGCGGCGTCATCTTGGTGAACAACGCCCAGTCAAGATGGGCGATGCCCATGGTGACCGTGGTCCACAGGATCCACACCAGCCAGAACAGGCCGAACGCGGTCGCCGTCCACGCCAGCGTCAACGCGAGCATGTTCTTGAAGCGGCGCTTTGCGTAGAGGCGATCGACGGCGGCCATCACTTGCCCTCGCGCCGTTGCAGGCGCATCAGCATCAGCTTGGCGATCGCGAGCACGATGAAGGTCACGATGAACAGCACGAAGCCCAACGCGATCAGCGACGACAGGTAGACGCTCGAATCGGCCTCGGTGAATTCGTTGGCGATAGTCGCGGCGATCGAATTGCCGGGCATCAGCAGCGACGCGCTGAGCTCGTGCGCGTTGCCGAGCACGAACGTGACCGCCATCGTCTCGCCGAGCGCGCGGCCGAGGCCGAGGAAAATGCCACCGATCACCGCCGAGCGCGTGTACGGCAGGACCACGTCCCAAACCACTTCCCAGGTCGTCGAGCCAAGCGCGTAAGCGGATTCCTTGAGGCGCGCGGGCACGGTCAGGAATACCTCGCGCATCACCGAGGAAATGAACGGGATCACCATGATGCCGAGCACCAGCCCGGCGGAGAGCATGCCGAGACCCAGTGGCGGCCCGGTGAACAACGGACCCGCGAGCGGCAACTTGCCGAGGTGGTCGTTGATCCACGGATAGATGTTTTCGCTGAGTTTCGGCGCGAGCACGAACAGGCCCCACATGCCGTAGATGATCGAGGGAATGCCCGCGAGCAATTCGATCGCCGATGCGATCGGCGTGCGCATCCAGCGCGGCGCGGCCTCGGTCAGGAAGATGGCGATGCCAAGGCTCACCGGCACCGCGATGATCATCGCGATCAACGCGGTGACCAACGTGCCGTAGATCGCGACGAGCGCACCGAACTTGTGCTGTACCGGATCCCAGTCGGTGGTCGTGAAGAACTTCCAGCCGAATGTCTGGAACGCCTCGCGTCCACCCCACAACATCGACAACGCCGCCGCGCTCAACGACACCAGCACGAAGATGCCGGCCGCGGTCACCGTCCAGCGGAACAGCCGGTCGGCGCCATTGCTGTTCGACGTTCGGTGCTCGATGAGCATGCCTGTCATGGAATCAGCGCTGATGGAGTTGCCGTTCGACATGACTTCGGATTCTGCTTGATGGCTGGGAATGGCAAAGTCGCTGGATCGCTGCCTGCGCAGGGATGACGCATTGCAAAGCCCGCTCGCGAAACATGCGAGCGGGCCGATGCGTGATCAGAACTTGAAGTTCGCAGCCCAGTAAGCCTCGATCTGCGCAACGAGCGCCGGCGGCAGCGGCACGTAGTTCAGGCTCGCGGCCTGCGACTGACCGTTCTCGAGCGACCACTTGAAGAAGTCGGTCGCATTCTTCGAGCGCTTGGCGTCCTTGGGCTTCTTGTACATCATCACGAACACCGAAGCGGTGATCGGATAAGCCTGCGGGCCCGGGGCGTCGGTGATCACCAGGTTGAAGTCCTTCGCGTGCGTCCAGTCGGCGCTTGCCGCCGCGGCCTGGAACGACGCCTCGCTCGGCACGATGAAGTTGCCCGATTTGTTCTTCACCGCGGCATACGCCATCTTGTTCTGCAGCGCGTAGGCGAGTTCGACGTAGCCGATGCCGCCCTTGATCTGCTTGGTGAATGCGGCGACGCCTTCATTGCCCTTGCCGCCGATGCCGGACGGCCAGCTAACCGACGTGCCTTCGCCGACCTTGGTCTTCCATTCCGGGCTGACCTTGGACAGGTAGTTGACGAAGTTGAAGGTCGTGCCCGAGCCGTCGGAGCGATGCACGACGGTGATGTTCATGGTGGGCAGGTTGAGGCCGGGATTGATCGCGGTGATTTCCGGATCGTTCCACTTGGTGACCTTGCCCAGGAAAATATCGGCCAATACCGGACCCGTGAAGCGCATCTTGCCGGGACCCACGCCAGCGATGTTGACGACCGGCACGACGCCGCCGATCACCACCGGGAACTGGCCGAGCCCGGCCTTGTTCAACTCATCCGAACTCAGCGGCTTGTCGGAGGCGCCGAAATCCACGGTGGCTGCCTTGATCTGTGCGATGCCGCCGCCGGAACCGATCGACTGGTAGTTGATCTGGTTGCCGGTCTTGCCGTTGTAGTCGGCCGACCACTTGGAAAGGATCGGGTAGACGAAGGTCGAGCCGGCGCCGGTGATGTCGGCCGCCTGCGCACCAACGCTCAGCATGATGGCGATGGCGGCAGTGGCCGCGCGAACCTTGATGGACTTGAACATGGATGCTCCCTTGGAATGGATCGGATGGGGATGACGCGTAGCGACGAGTGCCGGGGGCACTCATGGCGACCATTACAAGGGGTCTGGATTTCAGTTGTGTGACATTCGGGCGGTCATTTGCCCTGGCGATGCGAATTGCGACGTGGTGAACGTTCTTCGCCGACAAGGCAGGGCCGCGATATCCGCCCATCCGCGCGTGTCACAAAGCCGTCATCCAAATCACACGCTGCTGTCAGATTTCCTTTGCATGCTGCGGTCCCTAACGAGGCCTTAACACGGCAGCGCAGGTACCCGGAATGTGCGAAGGCGCGCGTTCCGGCACATCCACTGACAGGAGCTCCAGCATGCGTTCTTCCATCTTGACGGCCGCGGTCGCGGTTGCACTCACCACCACCGGCTTCAGTGCGGTCGCGAATGCGCAGGACGCTACGGCGCAGCCATCCGCCGCGCCAACGGCCAGCACACCGGTCGTCCACCACCACAGCCATCGCCGCCATGCGGCCGTCCAGCAGGTCGCGGCCCCGGGCCCCAACATGCAGGCCGAACTGGCCGCGCGCGACCACGAGATCGAGGAACTCAAGTCGGCGATGGCGAACCTCGAATCCAAGGTCGCCAGCCTGGAAGAGCGCACCGACGCGCAATCGG
>Ga0105248_10003876_pt1 | contig 16536 bp, 15 predicted proteins | sample KBSS34metaG_FD_81524 | JGI IMG/M metagenome (GOLD analysis project Ga0105248, IMG submission 81524) | Switchgrass rhizosphere microbial communities from Kellogg Biological Station, Michigan, USA - KBS S3-4 metaG | ecosystem: Host-associated > Plants > Roots > Rhizosphere > Soil | place... | reverse complement strand
TCGGCGTCCGCAGTCCTCTCGACGAAGTCGATCTGACGAAGGACGAAATCCGCGAGCTGTCGCACCGCGCCGGCCTGCCGACGTGGGATGAGCCGGCGTCGGCATGCCTGTCGTCGCGCATTCCGTATCACAGCGAGGTGACCGACGAGAAGCTGCGGACGATCGAGCACGCCGAGCAGGCGGTGCGCGCGCTCGGCTTCCGCGTGTTCCGCGTGCGGCACCACGACGATCTGGCGCGCGTCGAGATCGCCCGCGACGAGATGCCGCGGGCCCTCGAGCCGGAGACCGCCGCCGCGATCGTGCGGGAGTTGAAGGCGGCCGGTTATCGGTACGTCACGCTCGATCTGCAGGGCTATCGCCTGGGCAGCCTCAACGAAGGATTGTTCCTGCGGCCAATGTGAAAGACGACGTACAACGCAGAAACCGCGGAACACGCAGAACCGATTGGTTGTCTGCGAGTTCTGCGGGCTCCGCGTTGATCGTCGTCCTGGCGGTGGTCTTTCTCGCGCTTCACCTGCCTTATCTGCCGGCCTCGCTCGAAGATCTCGATTCGATCAACTTCGCGCTGGGCGTTCGCGACTTCGATGTCACCCGCCATCAGCCGCACCCGCCCGGCTATCCGGTCTTCATTCTGATCGCGAAGGCGGTGCACGTCCTCGTGCCGGATGAGGCCAGGGCGCTGTCGCTCGTGGGCGTCACCACGGGCGCGCTTGGTGTCCTCGCGATCGCGGCACTGTTCCGGCGGCTCGACGGCGGCGCGACGCCGCGGTGGACCGTCGCGGCGGTCGCCGTCGCGATGACGACGCCGCTCTACTGGTTCACGGCCGTCAGGCCGCTGAGCGACATGAGCGGCCTTGCCGCTGCCGTCGCGGTACAGGCGATGACGATCGGCGCCGCGAGTGCGCGTGTCCTGTGGATCGCCGGCTTCTGCGCCGGCCTCGGCGCCGGGCTGCGCTCGCAGGTCGTGTGGCTCACGCTGCCGCTTCTGATTCTGAAGGGGCTTGGGGCTGGGAGCTGGTGGCTCTCGAACGCGACGGCGGGTCCAAAAGGACCCGCCCGACAGGTGGACGCACGTAGGCCGGGTCCGTTTGGACCCGGCTTCGCTGTCCTTGCGGCGTTTCTCGTCGGTATCGCCGTGTGGTTCATCCCCCTCGTCATCGTCACCGGAGGCCCCACTGCCTACTGGCGAGCGCTGATGAACCAAGGCGCGGAGGATCTGGGCAACATCCAGATGCTCTGGACGATGCACCGGGTGAGCGACGTGCGGGATGCGCTGTACTACGCGTTCGTGTCGCCGTGGGCGGCATGGCCGCTCGCGGCGGCAGTGCTCGCCTGTGTCGTGCTCGGCTTATGGAGGTTGGCAAGGCTTCAGCGGTCCGCGTTGTTCGTGCTGACGATCGCGTTCGGTCCGTACCTGCTCTTCGATCTTCTGTTCCAGGAAACGTTCACCACGCGGTACGCGCTGCCGCTGGTGGTTCCTCTGGCGTACCTGGCGGTCATGGGACTGCGCCTCGTGCCGCGGGATCTCGGGCTGGCGGCGACGGGCGCGATCGCCATGTTCTCCGCGCACGTCGGCGGTACATCGATCGCCGCTTACTCGCGCGCACCGGCTCCGGCGTTCCGCCTGTTGAGCGCGATGCAAACGACCGCGCGGTCAGCTCCCGCAGTTCCGGTGCTCGCCATGGATCGCCGGCAGTCGTTTGATCTCCGCCGGCCGATCAAATGGGTGGGCGATGCGATGCCGCGGATCGCCGCCGTCCTGCCGTCGCCGGCGCAACACGAGTGGCTGGAAGCGGCGAAGTACTGGAACCGCGGCGGCCGCGCGCCGGTCTGGTTCGTCGTCGATCCGATGCGCGCGAGCATCGATCTGGTGCAGCACGGCGAACCGGAACGTTTCCGTTGGCCGCTGCCGTATCCGGTACTTTTGGGTGGCGTTCGCCCGAACGAGATGGACTGGTACCGCGTCGATTCGCCGGAGTGGTACGTCGGCGAAGGGTGGGCGCTGACGCCCGAGTCGGCCGGGGTCGCCGACGCCGACCACCGTGGCCTTGCCCACGGGACAATCGGCGGGTGGGCCAACGTGAGCACGGGCGGCGGGACTCTCATGATCGGCGGCAGGAACTTCGAACCGACGCTCCGGCCGCGCCTCAGCGTAAACGTTGCCGGCCAGCCGCGGCTCGACATCCAGGTGGCTCCGGGCGCGTTTCTTCAGTTCGTGTCCTTACCGTTCCTCGAGACCGATCGTCGGGTCTCGTACGTGGCAGTCGAGGTTACGGCGACGCCGCGGTCGCGCCTGGCCATCGAGCAGTTCGACGTTTCGGCCAATCGCCCGCTGCTGGGCTTCGGTGACGGCTGGCACGAACCCGAGTTCGATCCGCGAACCGGCCAGCGCTGGCGCTGGCTGAGCGAGCGCGGTGAGCTTCGCGTTCAGGCCGATCCCGTGGCGCTTCCTCCGGGTGCCATCCGGTTGGACGCACCCGGAGCGCTCGTGTTGCACGTGGAAGGCGAATCGCCGCGCAAGTATTTCCCGCGCGGCTCGCGTCTGGTGGTCCGATCGGCCGATCGCGCGCTGTTCGACGAAGTGCTCGCGTCCGACTTCTCGCGTGACATCCCGCTCGGCTACGCGCGCGGCGCAATCGTCCTCGAGACGGATCAGGTCTTCGCGCCGGCGGATCGGAGCTGGCGCCGAAGCGCCGATCGCCGGCACCTGGGGCTGCGGATCTTCAGAGCAGAACTGAGAACTCAGAACTGAGAACTCAGTTGGGCTTGCGCGCCAGACACAGAAGCGAGCTGCCGAACGGCGCGTCGAACGCCCGCAGCCACAGCGCTTCGAGGCGCATGACGGCCGTCATCATGGCGTTGACGGGCTCGGGCGGCACCGCAATCTCGGACTCGGCCTCGCTCTCGTGCCTGAGACCGCGCCGCCGTTGAATCAGCCGCGCAAGCGCGAGCACCGGAAACAGCGTCGCGTTGGTGTAGGTCAGGCGTTCGATGATGAACCCGGCGCGCACCATCCGTGCGCGCAGCTCGCGGCGGCTGTAGCGCCGGACTTCGCGGCTCAAGACGGAGTGATCGCCGCGCAACACCTGCATCGCCGCGACGTTGACGATCGCGAACCCTCCGGGCTTCAGCAGCCGGAACATCTCGGCGATCGCCGCTTCTTCGTCTGAATCGGCGAGCGAATACAGAACATCGAAGGAAGTGACGATATGAAAGGAAGCCGTGGGGAAGGGAGCGGCAGTGACCGTCGCGCGCGCGAGCCTCGTCCGGCCCGCCTGGCGGCCGATTCGCAGGCCGATTTCCGTCAGATCGAACCCATAGGCGCGGCCGAACGTGCCGAGCAGGTCCACGTTGGCGCCGGTGCCGCAGCCGCAGTCGAGCAGGCGAGCGTCGGTCACTCCGGCGGCCGCGCGCTGGAGCAACGGCGTGACGAACGCGCGGAAGCCGCGGAACCAAAAATGGCGCGTTTCCGCTCGTGCGGTCGCGCGCAGCAGATGTTCCACGGCGCATTGTATCGTCTTCGCCACGCGCGCTTGTTTGACAGCACCATACCAACTTTGTAAGCTCCCAGCACCGAGGAGTACACGATGCATCGCGCTCGCCGACTGATAACTACCATTGCGCTCAGCGCCGCTCTGGCCATCGCGGTGGCCGGCTGTCACAAGAAGGTTCCCGCGCCGGCACCCGCGCCGCCGCCGCCACCGCCTGCGACGGCGCCTCCGACTCCGCCGCCGCCACCACCGCCACCGCCACCAGCGCCGGCGCCCGCACCGCGTCCGCTGAGCGAAGAGGAGATCTTCGCGCGCAAGTCGGTCGCTCAGCTCAACGACGAGAAGCCGCTGGACGACGTGTTCTTCGACCTGGACAAGTCCTCATTCCGCGAGGACGCGAAGCCGGCACTGCAGAAGGACGCCGACTGGATGAAGAAGTGGACCAGCGTCGCCGTCACGCTCGAAGGGCACTGCGACTCACGCGGCAGCGCCGAGTACAACCTGGCGCTGGGCAACCGCCGCGCGACGGCGGTCAAGGATTACCTGGTCAGTCTGGGCGTTCCCGCAGGCCGCGTCACGGTAGTCAGCAGAGGCGAGGAGCAGCCGTTCTGTCACGAGGAGAACGAAGGTTGCTGGCAGCAGAACCGCCGCGGGCACTTCGTTATTACTGCTAAGTAACCTGTTGGGGCTGAGGGCTCAGGCTTAGGGCTAGGGAGATCAGCAGTATGATCGACCTTGCTTTAAGCTCTGAGCCCTGGCCCTCAGCCCTCAGCCCTCAGCCGTTCCTGGTTCGCCCTGACGCGATCGCAGAAGTCGCGTGAGCTCGCCTTCCGTCACCCGGTACTTCGCGGCTTTTCTTCCGTCAATCAACAGCACCGGAATCTCCAGGCCGTAGCGTGCCTCGAGATCGGCGTCGGTCGAGATGTCGACCTCGTCGATCGTCACCGGCGTGTCCAACCCGCGCACCACGCGCGCAACCACCGTCTTCATCTCGTCGCACAGGTGACAACCGGGGCGGGAGTAGAGCGTGAGGACGATCACGATGCCTGACCGCGGCACGCGGCGGCGATCCGCTCGGCGGCCGCTCGCGGATCGGTTGCCGCAATGATCGGGCGGCCGACGACGAGGTAGGTCGCGCCGGCGGCCAGCGCATCGGCCGCGCTCAGCGTACGGCTCTGGTCGCCAATGGCCTCTCCGGCGCCGCGGATGCCGGGTGTGACGATGGCGAACGCGGGACCGCAGCGGCGCCGGATGATCGCGATCTCCTGTGGCGACGCCACGACGCCGTCGAGCCCGCAGGACTCGGTCAGGCCGGCCAGACGCTCGACCTGCGCAGCGACTGGCGCGTCGAGGCCGATCTCCCCCAGCGCCGCCTGATCCAGGCTGGTGAGCATCGTCACGGCAATCACGAGAGGCGCTGGCCTCGACCGGCGCGCCGCTTCCTCTTCAGCCGCGGTCTTCGCCGCGCGCATCATCGCGCGGCCCCCCGACGCGTGCACGTTGACCATCCAGACGCCGAGCCGCGTCGCGGCCGCGATGGCGCCGGCGACCGTATTCGGGATGTCGTGGAACTTCAGGTCGAGAAAGACCCGATCGCCGCGCGACGCCAGCTCTTCGACGAACGCCGGGCCCTCGCTGGTGAAGAGGCGGCTGCCGATCTTGAACCCGCCGACGGCGCCGCGCAGGCGATCGGCCAGTACGCGCGCCTCGGCGATGGTATCGACGTCCAGTGCGACGAGGAGCTGTTCCATGTTTCCTTGCCGGGTCCGAAAGGACCCGGCCTACATATATGGGCCCCGGTCCTCGTGTGTAAGGCGCGTCCTTTTGGACCCGCCGGGTAACCGCCTACGTCTGTAGGGCGGGTCCTTTTGGACTCGCCGCGCAATCGACCGTGCCGACGAGATCGCTCAGCCGCTCGAGATGATGCCGGCGTCCGTACTCGTCGATGCCGTCGAGCAGCTTGGTCCAGATGAACGGATCGACGAAGTTTGCCGTGCCGATCTGGACCGCGTTCGCGCCGGCGATCATGAACTCGAGCGCATCGCCCGCGCCGGCGATTCCCCCCATGCCGATGACCGGGATCTTCACCGTCTGCCGGCACTCGTACACCATGCGGACGGCGATCGGCCGGATCGCCGGGCCGCTCAGTCCGCCCATGCCATTGGAAATCTTCGGCGCGCGCGTCTCGATGTCGATCACCATCGCGAGAAAGGTGTTGACCAGGGATACGGCGTCCGCGCCGGCGTCTTCAGCCGCCTTCGCGAACGACGCCACGTCGGTGACGTTCGGCGTCAGCTTCGGGATCACCGGCAGCGACGTCACTTTGCGCACCGCGCTGACGACGTCGAACGTGCCGTGCAGGCTGCAGCCGAACTGAATGCCGCCCTCCTTGATGTTCGGGCAGGAAATGTTCAGCTCGATGGCAGCGACGCCGTCCGCCGCCGACAGCAGGCGCGAGACCTGGACGTACTCGTCGATCGTCGTGCCGCAGACGTTGACGATGACCGTCGCACCCCGCGCCCGCAGAACGGGCATCTTCTCGTCGATGAACCGCTGCGCGCCGATGCCCTGCAGGCCGATCGCGTTGAGCATGCCGGAAGGCGTCTCGACGATCCGCGGCGCCGGGTGCCCTTCGCGCGCCTCGAGGAACAGTCCCTTGGAGACGACGGCGCCGAGCGTCGACAGATCGACGACGTCCGCGTATTCCACGCCGTAGCCGAAACAGCCGCTGGCGGCAATGAGAGGGTTCTTGAGGCGGAGGGAGCCTATCTGTAAGGAGAGATCCATCTAATCAAGTCTCAACTCTCAAGGCTCAACTCTCAAACTCTCAACGCTCAAGTGGCAACTCTCCAGGCTGAGACTTGAGACTTGAGAGTTGAGAGTTGAGAGTTGAGAGTTGTAAGTCACTACCACTGTATCTGATCCGCGTTCAGTACAGGACCCGCGAGGCACGACCGCACGTGATGGAAGATGCCGTCGTCACCGCGCATCGGCACCACGCAGCTGTAGCAGCCGCCGAGGCCGCATCCCATGATTCGCTCGACCGACACCTCGCACGGCCGTCCGTGCTTCATCGCCGTCCGCGCGGTCGCCGCCAGCATGCCCTCCGGCCCGCACGCGTAGAGCATGACGAGAGCCGAGGAGGGCCGGGCGGTCAGCCGGCGGTCGAGCGGTGCGACGACGCGGCCACGCTCGCCGACGCTGCCGTCCTCGGTTGTCAGCACGAGCTCGACGCCGAGATCGCGGAAGAACTCGAGATGGAAAAGCTCTTCGGCGCGGCGGGCCCCGTAGAACAACGTCGTCGCGACGCCGCGAGCCCGCAGCGACTGCGCCAGCGTTGCGAACGGCGCAAGGCCGACACCTCCCGCGATCATCCACGCCTCCGACGGCGCGTCGACGATCGTGAACGGCCGCCCGAGCGGTCCGAGGCAATCGACCCGATCTCCGTCGCGCGCGCTGTAGATCAACGACGTCGACGGGCCGATCCGCTTGCTGAGAATCGTCAGGCCGGTTGCGGCGCCATTCTCGTCGCGCAGGATCTCGAACACGGAAAACGGCCGGCGTAACAGCGGATCGGTCCCGGCTCCAGCTTTCAGCATGACGAACTGGCCCGGTGCGGCGGCGTCGGCAATCGCGGGAGCGGCCAGTGCGAGGATGTTGTAATCGCTCGACAGCGGCCGGTTCGCGATCACGCGGGCCGCGACATCGATCGGCATCGCGGCAGTATACTCCGTGCGAAATGCGCTACCTGCGGATGCTGAGCAACTCGATGGCGGCCGCGGCGCTCGCCACGAGCTACGTGATCGCGCTCGTACTGCATCTCAATCCGAACCTGCCGCTGCATCCGACACGGTTGCTCCCCCTCGTCTCGACCGTCGGTCTCTACTACGTCGTCCACCTGACTGTGGTCTTCTACGTTCTGGTCGTCCTGCGCCAGCTTCTCGCCCGCGAAGTGTTTTCGCCCGCGTGGATCAGCGTCGACGTGCTCACCTGGCTGAGCGCGATGGCGGCGGCGGCCGGCGCCACCTTGATGTGGCGCAACCTGGTGACGTTTTCGCTCGTGCTCGACCCGCCGACGACGTCGGCACTGGCTTCCAGCGTGATGGTCCTGGTTGTCACGTCCGGTCTGTGCCTGCTGCTCGCGGTGTTGCGTCGGAAGGTGCCGCATGCCAGGAGGGTGTGGGCCGCGCTGCTTGCCGTCGTCCTGACCGCGTCGGTGGCGGCGCTGCTGGCGTTGCGCGGCCGCGGTGTGCCGCCGCTGCTCGAGGCGCGGCGCATCGACGCGTCGTTCGATCGTGCGCGGCCGGAGGTGTCCGGCCGGGTCACCGTGATCGCGATCGACGCGGCGTCGCTCGACCTGATCACCCACGCCACCGCCGAAGGACGCCTGCCCAACTTCGGGCGAATTCTCGACGCCGGCGCCGTCCGCCATCTGGCGACGCTCAACCCGACGTCGGCGGAGGCGGTCTGGGCGGCGGTCGCGACCGGCAAGCTGCCACAGAAGAACGGTGTCCGATCGTCGGCGATCTATCAGCTCGCCGGCGGCCGCGAAGCGGTGCAGTTGCTCCCGGACTACTGCTTCGCGCACGGCCTCGAGCGGTTTGGTTTTCTGATGGAGCAAGGGCACACCTCCGCCACGTTCCGCACGCGGACGTTGTGGAGCATCCTCAGCACCGAGGGGTTCACCGTCGGCGTCGTCGGCTGGCCCCTGACACAGCCGGCCCCTGTCGTCCGCGGCTACGTGGTCGGCGACACGTATCACCGCGTGGCGTTGACGGCGTTCGGCCTCGACGAGCCGTCGGCGATCTATCCCCCGGAGCTGCAGGTGCAGGCGCTCGCGGCCATGGACGATGCGATCAACGAGGCGCCGGCGGTGGTGGCCGCGTCGATGGGCGGCGCCGGCCATTCTTCGAGCGAAGCGCGCCACGAGATGCCGGCACGCACCGATCGCATCTACGACCGTATCGCCGGTGTCCTGGCTCGCGCGCGCCCGGCCCAGGTGACGCTGACGCGATACCAGAGCCTCGACCCGATCGGCCATTACTTTCTGCGCTACGCGCTTCCGGCCGAGTTTGGCGACGTCACCGACGAGGACCGCCGCAGGCTTGGCCCGGTGCTCGAGCGGCACTACGCGGCGATCGACGATGCGATTGGCGGCGCGATGGCGCGGCTGGGGCCTGATGATCTCCTCATCGTCGTCTCCGGCTACGGAATGGAGCCGCTTGGCTTCGGCAAGCGGCTGATCGAGCGAGTGATCGGTGAACCCGGGATCTCCGGCACGCACGAAGCGGCCCCGGACGGGTTTCTGCTGGCGTACGGCGCGCCGGTCGCGCGCGGCCGCCAGCAGGCGCGTGCCTCGGTCGTGGACGTCGCGCCGACGATCCTCTATTTTCTCGGTCTTCCTCTCGGGCGCGACATGGACGGCTACGCGCGCACCGATCTGTTTCAACCGTCGTTCACCGAGGAGCGTCCGATCACCTACATCCCGACGTACGATCGGTAGCGATGCCAGGGAAATCGCCACGCCGTGGCGGGCGCTCGTGGACGTTCTCGTCGCTCAGGTTCGGGCGGCTCGAACGCCACGAGCTGACGTGGCTGTTCGTGGGCCTCGGCGCATGCGTGCTCCTGTTCGTCTTCGTCAGTCTGGCCGGCGAAGTCATAGAGGGCGATACGCAGGCATTCGACACGAAGATTCTTCGAGCGCTGCGGGATCCAGCCGATCCGGCGAAGCCGATCGGGCCGCCGTGGCTGGAGGGGTCGATGATCGATCTCACCGCGATTGGCGGACCGACCGTCCTCGGACTGACCGTGGTCATCGTCGCCGGATTTCTGGTGCTGCAGACGCGCTATCGCACGGCGATCGTCGTGGCGATCACCTCGTTCAGCGCCGAGCTGCTCAGCACCGTCATGAAGCAGGCGTTCAACCGGCCGCGCCCGTCTGTGGTCCCTCATCTGCGCGAGGTGTTTTCGAGCAGCTTTCCCAGCGGCCACGCGATGGAATCTGCGATCGTCTATCTGACGCTTGGCGCGATTCTGATGCGCGCGGCGGACTCCCGGATCACCAAGATCTACATCCTGGCGACCGCTGTCCTGCTGACAACGCTCGTCGGGATCAGCCGCGTCTACCTCGGCGTGCACTATCCGACCGATGTGATCGGCGGGTGGATCATCGGCTTCATGTGGGCGTCAATCTGCTGGCTCGTGGCGCAGCGGTTCGAGGCGACGGCGCACATCCAGGCGGAGAAGTCGAAATCGTCATGAACCGCACGGGTCGCGTGTTCATGCTGTTCGCGCTCATTGCGGCCGCGGTAGCGGGGCTGCGGTGGATGCCGGCGCGTGTCCCGGCCCTCGAGGCTTCGCGTCTGACGTGGCTGACCGACGCACACCAGCTTGGGCCGGTGGGGTATCGCGATCCCGCGGGCGCGATTTCACCGGACGGCCAATGGATCGCGTATTCCGAGGGACGCTTCCTTCGCGTGCGGTCTGCGATGGGAGGGCCGGTCGTCGACCTGCCGGCCGGCGAGGCACAGATTCGCAACCTCGCATGGAGCCCCGACAACCGCATGATCCTGGCTGACGGCTTGACGACGCAGACAGGCTGGGCGTTGTACGACCGCGTCGACGGTACGAGGCGCCCGCTGTGGCGCGATCGCGACCCGCTGCAGGGCGCGAAGATCTCGGATCTGCGTCAGCTCGCCTGGTCGCCCGACGGGCGATCCATCGCCGGCATCGTCAACGGCCGCGACGGGCAGGAGCTGTGGACCATCGTAGCGGACGGTTCATCCGCGAGCTCCAGGCGCATCGCGCAGCGCATCGGCTTCCCGGCATGGACATCGCGCGGCGAGCTTGCCTGCGTGACGACCGCCGACGGCAGAGCGCGTGTGACCATCCCGTGCGGCGGCGCGGCCGTCAAGACCGATCCCGATCTCGATGTATATGGATCGTTTGCGTTCTCGCCTGACGCCGCAACCGTTTATGTGTCGCTGGCGAATGCATCCGGCACGCTCGACCTCTGGGCGGCGCCAGTGGCCGGCGGACGCGCGCGCCGGTTGACGTCGTTCTCGCGCGACAGCTACGCGCCGACGGTTGCAAACGACGGCGGAGTGGTATTCAAAGTCCAGAGCTACCGCACATTCGTCGCCATGGCCGCAGCCGATGGCGGACCGACGCGTCCACTCGCGACGTTTCAAAGCGAGACGCCGTCCTGGGACCCGAGCGGGCAACTGCTCGGGCTGACCTACGGCACGTGGCGCCGTGTCGTGGACGATGCGAAGTATCCGGACATCGCGCAGGAGACGGGCATCATCGCGGTCGATCCAACGGCGCCGGCGGCTGCACCGTCAACCGTCGTGCACGCGTCGGCGTCGGAAGACCAAGCGCTTTGCTGGTCCCCGAACGGCAAATGGATAGCGTTTCACTCGCACAAGGATCAGTCCGACGACATCTGGTTGCGGCCGGCGGCGGGGGACACACCTCCGCGCCGCATCAGCTTTCTCGGTCGAGGCGCTGAGGTCGGCTGGCCGCGCTGGTCAGCGGACGGGCACTGGCTGCTCTTCGACGGTGCGAGCAAATCGTCGCACCGGTCGGTCATGTTCGTGGCGGGCGTCGATCAGGAAACGGGCGCGGTGACGCGAGAGCCGTTCGAGCTGGGGCTCCGCAGCGTCGATGCGGAGGTCAGCCATGCCGAGTGGTTACCCGACGGCGCTCATATCGCGGTGATCAGCAAGGAAGGACCCGGTCGTCACGTCATCACGATACTCGGCCGCGATGGCGGCGACGAGCGCGTGGTTCATCGATTCGAGTCCGAGCACGACGCGCCAGGGTTAGCGGTGTCTCCCGACGGACAGCATGTCGCGTTTGTCGCGCCGGCGCCGGACGGGTTCTTTCAACTGTTTCGCATGCCCCTCGCCGCTGGTGCGACGCCTGTGCAGGTGACGGCCGATCGTTCGAACAAGACGCAGCCAGCCTGGTCGCCGGACGGCCGCCAGCTCGCCTTCACGGTGTGGAACTACGACGCCCAGTTCTGGAGACTGCGATGAAGCGCGGGCGCGAGAAGTCGAAGTCGTCGTGAACAGCGCCCCAGCCACCTACGAGCCGATGGGGAAGCGGAACGTGTAGAGGTCCATCGTGTAGCCGTGCCGCTCGTACGTCGTCTTCCCGGCGAGCGGGTAGTTCTTCAACAGGCCATGGATCTGCACGTTGTCCGCGTTCGCAAAGGCCATGTAGAAGAAGAGCTCGCCGTCACGCGTCACGTGCGACGCAATCGTCTCCCGTGACGCATCGCCGATGGCCACAAAAAAAGGGATCGCGCGCGACGGGTTCGCGGTGAGCGAATAGTCCCGGCCGTCGACACCCGGCGGAAAGTTGTAGACGGCATTGCCCATCAGCAGAACGCTGCCGGGTCGCGGACGCACGTCGCGAATCATGTCGCCGTAGAGGTACTCGAGCTGCAGGAATTCCAGGTTGTACACGATGCTGTCCAGGTTCAGGCCGCCGCTCCGCGACGTCATGTCGAGGAGCGCGTGTGAGCCGAACGGCAGCGTGCCGAAGAACGACCTGGACACCACATCGATCGTCCTGAAATTGGACAGGAACACCAGCAGGGCACAGAGGCTCAGGTAGATCAGCCGGCGGCGGTGGCGTGAGCACACCGAGAGCAGCGCGTGATAGAAGGCGAGGATCAGCACCGGCGTGGCCAGGAGGACATAGCGGGCGCCGTTCGAGAAGCGGAAGCGCGTCACGATGTAGACGAGACCGGCAAGAGCCAGCGCCAGGAACAGGCCGCGGCGGGTCACGTTGTCGCCGGGCTCGTCTGCATGCGGCTCGACACGGATGCACGCGGCGCACAGCGCGACGGCGATCACGGCGCTGTAGAGCCACTGATAGTTCAGGACGAACAGGTCGGCGAGGAACGAGACCATGCTGGGATCCGCGAGGTTCGTGTTCCAGATCACGTCTGCCTGGTTCGCAATGAGCTGAACCGGTCCGTACGAAATCGCCTTGTGTCGAAACACCGCGGCGAACAGGAAATAACCGGTCAGCACCATCGGCACCACCAGCAACGGCGCATAGGCGCGGAGCGCGACTGCTCGCTGCGGCCACGGTGCTCCCGGCCGCAGGACGAAGGCGACCAGGAACGCCACCGTCGTCACCGCCGAGGCCGCCAACCCCGTTTCTTTCGTAAAGGTGAGCGCGACCGCGAAAGCGGTTGCGTGCCAGACGCGATCCGCGGCCAGGAAGTGCAGGAACAGGACGAACAGGGCCGTCGCGCCGTAATCAAGGTTCAGGAAGATCGCGTGCGACACGAACAACGGCGCCCAGGCGTACAGGGCGGTCACCAGCGTGTACTCGATGTCGCGCCTGTTCGGAAACAGGTGTCGCAGCAAGCCATTGAATGCCGCGATCGATGCCAGGCCGGCCACGGCATTGACGCCATACATCAGCGACGGCGTCCATGGCCGCACGTATTGCGTCACGCCCCAGAGCAGGAGATAGACGATGGACGGATGGTCGAAACAGCGGAAATTGAGCAGATCGAACGGCCGCCCGACGGCGTCCTCGACACAGCCCTGGTAGTTCATCCCATCCCAGATCGGGATCGCATCGAGGTGAGTGGCCACGATCGCGACGAACGGGACCATCACGCACAGCAATCCCCATCGCCCGGCTGACGAGGTGAAGTCCCGCGCGGCGCGGGTTGGCTCGATTGAAACGCGCATCTGATTCGAGGGCCGACCCAAACCATAGTTCAAAATGCGGCCAGGAACGAACCCTCGCGTCTGATATGACCGGCGGACGTTCACCAGCCTGGGCCGGTAGAATGTCGCGACGCCGCCGGTACCGTCGCCTGACGGCGGTCGCTCGACTTCACGGCGCGGAACTACGACGCCCAATTCTGGAGATGGCCATGAATCGAGTCGCCTTGATCGTTCTCGCCTCCCTGCCGCTTGCCTCGTGCGCGCCCGCCGCGCCGCCGCCGGCCGCTCCGGCGCCGAGCGCGTACCTCGACAACACCGGACGCGACGACGTGCTGACGGGCGGCGTGAAGATGATTCCGATTACCACGCCGAAAGGGACGTTCAAGGTGTGGACGAAGCGGACCGGCAACAGTCCAACGATGAAAGTGCTGCTGCTGCACGGCGGACCTGGCGCGACCCACGAGTACATGGAGGCGTTCGACTCGTACTTTCCCGGGGCGGGTATCGAGTACTACTACTACGACCAGCTCGGGTCGGCGTTCAGCGATCAGCCTGACGATGGATCGCTCTGGGAGCTGCCGCGATTCGTCGAGGAGGTCGAACAGGTCCGGACCGCGCTCAAGCTCGATGCGAAGAACTTCTATCTGGCGGGCCAGTCGTGGGGCGGCCTGCTCGCGATCGAGTACGCGTTGAAGTACCAGCAGAACCTCAAGGGACTGGTGATTTCCAACATGATGGCCAGCATCCCCGCGTACAACGAGTACGCGCAAAAAGTGCTGATGCCGGCCATGGATCAGACGGCCCTGGCGGAGATCAAGAAGATCGAGGCGGCCGGACAGTACGCGAGCCCGCGTTACATGGAGCTGCTGGTGCCGCACTTCTACACGCAGCACATCCTGCGCATGCCGCCCGACCAATGGCCGGACCCCGTGAACCGCGCCTTCAAACGACTGAACGAGAAGGTGTATGTCCCGATGCAGGGCCCGAGCGAAATGGGCGCGAGCGGCAAGCTCGAACACTGGGATCGCGTCGCCGACCTTGGACGAATCACCGTTCCGACGCTCGTCATCGGCGCGAAATACGACACAATGGACCCGGCGCACATGGAGAAGATGGCCACGCTCGTGAAAAAGGGGCGCTACCTGTATTGTCCGAACGGCAGCCACATGGCCATGTACGACGATCAGCAGACGTATTTCGCCGGCCTGGTGAAATTCATCCTCGACGTCGACCGGGGACGCTTCTGATGGCGACGCTCACGATGACGCCGGCGCAACGCGCGATCTACAAGCAGCTCCTCGCCGCCGCGACCACGCTCGGCCCGTTCAAAGAGGATCCGAAGAAAACGTCGATTCACCTGACGCGCAAGTCGGCATTTGCAGGCGTGACGACGCGCAAGGATGCGCTGCTGGTGACGATCAAGGCCGCCGCCGACATCCCCAGCCGGCGCATCGTCAAGCACCAGCACGCGTCGGCGATGCGCTGGTATCTGGACGTCAGGCTCGAGTGTCCGGAAGACGTCGATCGCGAGCTGAAATCGTGGCTCGCCGCCGCGATGGCCCTGGCGAGTTAGCGCGTCGTCGCGGGCACGGTTCTGAAGGCGCCCTGCGCTTCGACCCACTCGCCGTTGATGCGCACGAGCCAGGTGCCGGTCCGCGCTTTCCCATTCCAGCCTTCCGGCCGGAAGCCGATGTCGCTGCCCGAGATGACAGCTGCCGGCGCGTCACGCCGGACCTGAGCCGCAGTGACAACACCGGCTACGACGAGAGAGATGATCCACAGCAGCGCCACGGTGCAGAACGATCTGACCTTCATGGGTCCTCCTTCGGAATAGGACGAAGGTGATCGTAGCCCGGCCGGCCATCGCGTAGGCCTCCGGCGCATCGCGGCGAGGTACTGCTATAATCGCCGCCGTTCTCTTTAACGCGTCCCTGTGAGGATGCGAAGAGGTATCCATGCCAGTCGTCCTCGACGCCACCCGGATCGCCCGCTCGCTCGCCCGCATCGCCCACGAAATTCTCGAACGGAACCACGGCGTCGACGAGCTCGCGCTCATCGGCATCCGCCGTCGCGGCGTGCCGCTCGCCAGGCGCCTGGCGGCGGCGATCTACGAAATCCACCATACCGAGATTCCGACCGGCGCGCTCGACATCACCCTCTATCGCGACGACCTGATGCGCACGGCGATCGCCGCGCAGCCGGTAATCCGGCGCACGGAGATCCCGTTCTCCATCGACGACAAGCGCATCCTGCTCGTGGATGACGTCCTCTACACGGGCCGCACGATCCGCGCGGCGCTCGACGCGCTGATCGAGTTCGGCCGCCCGAAGGCGATTCAGCTCGTCGTGCTCGTCGACCGCGGCCATCGGGAGCTGCCGATCAAGGCCGACTACGTCGGCAAGAACGTCCCGACGTCGGTGTCGCAGAGCGTCCAGGTGCACCTGACCGAGATCGACGGCCGCGACGAAGTGGAGATCCTCGAGGCATGAAGAAGGATCTCCTCAGCATCGACGATCTGACCAGCGACGAGATCTACCTGATCCTCGACACCAGCGAGGCGATGCGCGAGATCGGCCAGCGGCCGATCAAGAAGGTACCGACCCTGCGCGGCAAGACCATCGTCAATCTGTTCTACGAGCCGAGCACGCGCACGCGCACGTCGTTCGAGATCGCCGAGAAGCGCCTCAGCGCCGACACGCTGAACATCGCCGTCGCGACCTCGAGCGTGCTGAAGGGCGAGACGCTGATCGACACGGCGCTCAACATCGAGGCGATGCAGCCGGACATGATCGTCATGCGCCATGCCTCCTCCGGCGCCGGGCACCTGCTGTCGCGCGTCTGCAAGTCGCGCATCATCAACGCCGGCGACGGCATGCACGAGCACCCGACGCAGGCGCTGCTCGACGCCTTCACCATCCGCGAGCACAAGCAGCGCATCGACGGGCTGAAGGTCACCATTGTCGGCGACCTGCTGCACAGCCGCGTGCTGCGATCGAACGTCAAGCTGCTGACGAAGCTCGGCGCCGAGGTCTGGGTGAGCGGGCCGCCGACGTTCGTCCCGCGCGGCATCGAGCAGTTCGGCGTGCGCGTGTCGGCCGACATCGGCGAGGCGGTCGCGGACGCGGACGTCATCATGATGCTGCGCATCCAGCAGGAGCGCATGACCGGCGCCTTCATCCCGTCGCTGCGCGAGTACTTCAATACGTTCGGGATGACGACGGCGCGCGTGGCCAAGGCCAAGCCGGATGTCATCATCATGCATCCCGGGCCGATGAACCGTGGCGTCGAGATCGCGTCGGAGGTCGCGGACGGCCCGTATTCGGTGATTCTCGATCAGGTTGCCAATG
>Ga0105248_10003874_pt1 | contig 16537 bp, 11 predicted proteins | sample KBSS34metaG_FD_81524 | JGI IMG/M metagenome (GOLD analysis project Ga0105248, IMG submission 81524) | Switchgrass rhizosphere microbial communities from Kellogg Biological Station, Michigan, USA - KBS S3-4 metaG | ecosystem: Host-associated > Plants > Roots > Rhizosphere > Soil | place... | reverse complement strand
TCGACCTGGGACGAGGTCAACGAGATCGTCGCTGCGGCCAATGTCTACACGATCAAGAAGCACGGCCCCGACCGCGTGATCGGCTTCTCGCCGATCCCCGCGATGTCGATGGTCAGCTATGCCGCGGGTTCGCGCTATCTGAGCCTGATCGGCGGCGTGTGCATGAGCTTCTACGACTGGTACTGCGACCTTCCGCCGAGCAGTCCGCAGATCTGGGGCGAGCAGACGGACGTGCCCGAATCTGCAGACTGGTTCAACTCGAGCTTCATCATCGCGTGGGGCTCGAACGTGCCGCAGACGCGCACGCCGGACGCGCACTTCTTTACCGAGGTGCGCTACAAGGGGACGAAGACGGTCGCCGTGACGCCCGATTACTCGGAGGTCGCCAAGCTCGCGGACATCTGGATGAACCCGAAGCAGGGAACGGACGCCGCGGTGGCGATGGCGATGGGTCACGTGATCCTGAAGGAGTTCTACTTTCCGGACCACGGCGGGCAGCGCAGCGCCTACTTCGACGACTACGTGCGGCGTTACACCGACATGCCGATGCTGGTCCTTCTCAAGGATCATCGGCTGCCGAACGGTGAAATGATCACCGTTCCCGACCGCTATGTGCGGGCGTCGGACTTCGCCGACGGGTTGGGCCAGGCGAACAACCCCGAATGGAAAACGGTCGCCCTCGATGGCGCGGGCAACGTGGTACTGCCTCAGGGCGCCATCGGCTTTCGCTGGGGCCCCGATGGCCGCGCCGATCAGGGCCAGTGGAACCTCGAAGCCAAAGATGCGCGCAATGGCGCGGAGGTGAAGCTCAAGTTGTCGTTGCTGGAAGGCGAGCATCCGACGACCGAAACGGCCAAGGTCGGCTTTCCGTACTTCGGCGGAATCGTCAGCGAGCACTTTCCCAACAACGAGCAAAGCGATGTGCTGATACGCACCGTGCCCGTGCAGCGCGTCACGCTCGGCCACGCGGGTGAGCAACGCGAGGCATTGGTGGCTACGGTGTTCGACCTGCAGGTCGCGAACTATGGCGTGGCGCGCGGCTTACGCGGCGAACTCGCGGCGAAGGACTTCGACGACGACACGCCCTACACACCGGCGTGGCAGGAACGCATCACCGGCACGCCGCGCGCACAACTCATCACGGTGGCGCGCCAGTTTGCCGACAACGCGCACAGGACGCAGGGCAAGTCGATGGTGATCATCGGCGCCGCGATGAACCACTGGTACCACAGCGACATGAACTATCGCGGCATCATCAACATGCTGATGATGTGCGGCTGCATCGGTCAGAGTGGCGGCGGCTGGGCGCACTACGTGGGACAGGAAAAGCTGCGTCCGCAGACGGGATGGACGGCATTGGCTTTCGCGCTCGACTGGATCCGCCCACCGCGTCAGATGAACAGCACGAGCTTCTTCTATGCGCACACCGACCAGTGGCGCTACGAGAAGCTCAAGATGGAAGAAGTCATCTCTCCGCTGGCAGACAGGCAGTTGTACGGCGGAAGCATGATCGATTACAACGTGCGCGCCGAGCGCATGGGATGGCTGCCGTCGGCGCCGCAGCTGCAGACGAACCCGCTCCAGGTCGTGCGCGATGCGGCCGGCGCGGGCATGGAGCCCAGGGACTACGCCATCAAGGCGCTCAGGGACGGTTCGCTGAAGATGAGCTGCACCGACCCTGATCACCCGGATAACTGGCCACGCAACATGTTCGTGTGGCGTTCCAACCTGCTTGGGTCGTCGGGCAAAGGCCACGAGTACTTCCTCAAGCATCTGCTCGGCACGAGCAACGGCGTGCAGGGCAAGGACCTCGGGGCAGCGGACGCAAAACCTGCGGAAGTCGTGTGGCACGACCAGGCCCCCGAAGGCAAGCTCGACCTGCTCGTCACGCTCGACTTCCGCATGAGCACGACGTGCCTGTACAGCGACATCGTTCTGCCCACGGCCACCTGGTACGAGAAGAACGATCTCAACACCAGCGACATGCATCCGTTCATCCATCCGCTGTCGACCGCCGTGGACCCTGCATGGCAATCGCGGAGCGACTGGGAGATCTACAAAGGCTTCGCGAGGAAGTTCAGCGAGGTTTGCGTCGGTCACCTCGGCGTCGAGCGCGAGCTCGTGCTGACGCCGCTCATGCACGACAGCCCGTCGGAGCTCGCGCAGCCCTTCGACGTCAAGGACTGGAAGCGTGGCGAGTGCGACCTGATCCCCGGCAAGACTGCGCCCAATCTCGTCGTCGTGGAACGCGACTACCCGAACGTCTACCGGCGATTCACGGCGCTGGGCCCGCTGATGGCCAAGGCGGGTAACGGCGGCAAGGGCATCGCCTGGAATACGCAGACGGAAGTGAGGCAGCTCGGTGAACTGAGCGGCGTCGTCACCGCGGAGGGCGCAACCAAGGGCATGCCGAGGATCGAGACCGACATCGACGCGTGCGAGGTAATCCTGCAGTTCGCGCCCGAGACCAACGGTCACGTGGCCGTGAAAGCATGGGAGGCGCTGAGCAAGCAGACGGGACTCGATCACAGCCATCTTGCCATGCATCGCGAAGACGAGAAGATCCGCTTTCGCGACGTGCAGGCCCAGCCGCGCAAGATCATCAGTTCACCGACGTGGAGCGGCATCGAAAGCGAGACCGTCTCGTACAACGCCGGCTACACCAATGTGCATGAGTCGATTCCCTGGCGCACGCTGACCGGCCGTCAGCAGTTCTACATGGATCATCCATGGATGCGTGCCTTCGGTGAAGGGTTCAGCTGCTATCGGCCTCCCGTGGACCTGAAAACAACGGCGGGCATACAGGGCATCAAGCCGAACGGCAACCCGGAAATCGCGCTCAACTTCATCACGCCGCACCAGAAATGGGGCATCCACTCGACCTACACCGACAATCTGCTGATGCTCACGTTGAGCCGGGGCGGTCCCTGTGTCTGGCTGAGTGAGGACGATGCCAGGCGGGCCGGCATCGTCGACAACGACTGGATCGAGCTCTTCAACATCAACGGAGCGATCGCCGCCCGCGCTGTGGTGAGCCAGCGCGTCAAGCCCGGCATGGTGATGATGTACCACGCACAGGAGAAGATCGTGAACACGCCGGGATCGGAGATCACCGGCATGCGGGGCGGCATTCACAACTCGGTGACGCGCATCGTGTTGAAGCCCACGCACATGATCGGCGGTTACGCCCAGTTCAGCTATGGCTTCAATTACTACGGCACCATCGGCACCAATCGCGACGAGTTCGTCGTCGTGCGCAAGATGAACAAGGTCGACTGGCTCGACACGCCGGTCGCGAACGAACTCGTCAAGCCGGTGCAAGCCGACGGAGAAGTTGCATGAAACCCCACGCTTACATTCATTTGCTGCGCCAGTTGCATCCGCGTGCCTCCTTCGGAGCGGTCCGGCAGGAGGCAGCGTGAAGATCCGCGCCCAAATCGGCATGGTGCTGAACCTGGACAAGTGCATCGGGTGTCATACCTGCTCCGTCACCTGCAAGAACGTCTGGACCAGTCGGCCCGGAATGGAATACGCCTGGTTCAACAATGTGGAGACCAAACCCGGCATCGGCTACCCGAAGGAGTGGGAGAACCAGGACAAGTGGAATGGCGGCTGGGTGCGCAAAGCCAACGGCGAGATCGAACCCCGCCAGGGAGCGAAGTGGAAGCTGCTGATGCGCATCTTCGCCAACCCCAATCTGCCCGAGATCGACGACTACTACGAGCCCTTCACGTTCGACTACGGGCATCTGCAGTCGGCGCCGGAGATGAAGGCCACGCCGACGGCGCGGCCGCGCAGCCTCATCACCGGCAAGCAGATGGACAAGATCGTCTGGGGACCGAACTGGGAGGAGATCCTAGGCGGCGAATTCGCGAAGCGAAGCAAGGACCGGAACTTCGACGACATCCAGAAGGACATCTACGCGCAGTTCGAAAATACCTTCATGATGTACTTGCCGCGCCTTTGCGAGCACTGCCTGAACCCGGCGTGCGTGGCGAGCTGTCCCTCGGGCTCGATCTACAAGCGCGAGGAAGATGGCATCGTCCTGATCGACCAGGACAAGTGCCGCGGCTGGCGCATGTGCGTGAGCGGCTGCCCGTACAAGAAGATCTACTACAACTGGAAAAGCGGCAAGGCCGAGAAGTGCATTTTCTGCTATCCGCGCATCGAAGCCGGGCAACCGACGGTATGCAGCGAGACCTGCGTGGGCCGCATCCGCTACCTCGGCGTGTTGTTGTACGACGCCGACCGCATCCAGGAAGCAGCCAGTGTCGAGCACGATCGCGATCTTTACCGCGCCCAGCTCGACATCTTCCTCGACCCGTTCGACCCAGGCGTTATCGCGCAGGCACGCGTCGACGGCATTCCCGACAACTGGATGGAGGCCGCGCGCAACAGTCCCGTGTACAAGATGGCGGTGCAGTGGAAGGTTGCGCTCCCGCTGCACCCCGAGTACCGCACGCTGCCGATGGTGTGGTATGTGCCGCCGCTGTCACCCATCAGCGCGGCGGCGAACGCGGGACAGGTCGGTAGCAACGGCGAGATCCCCGATGTGAACCAGTTGCGCATTCCCGTCAAATACCTCGCCAACCTCCTGACGGCCGGCGACACCATCCCGGTGGTGCGAGCATTGGAGCGCATGCTCGCCATGCGTGCGTACCAGCGGGAGAAACACATCGACAAGCGCATCAACAAGGCGGTGCTGGAACAGGTCGGCATCAGCGAGGCCGAAGTCGAGGAGATGTACCACGTGATGGCGATCGCCAACTACGAAGACCGCTTCGTGATTCCCACCACTCATCGGGAATACGCCGAGAACACGTTCAACGTTCGCGGTGGCTGCGGATTCAGTTTCGGCAACGGGTGCTCCGAGGGGACGAGCGAGACCAGCCTCTTCGGCAGCGAAAAGCGACGCACGATTCCCATCCGGGCCGAGGTTTGAGCATGTTCACCCTGAACGCCCCTCGCCCGATGCGCAAGAGCCTGCGCGTGCTCGCCGCGTTGCTAGCCTATCCCGACGCACAGATGCGTCGCCATATGCCGGAGATGCGTGACGCGCTCGTCGATGAAGCTGCCATCGCGCCGCCTCGTCTAATGGAAATCGATGGGCTGATGGACAGGCTCCAGTCCGCCGATCCGCTCGAGACGGAAGCCGCTTACGTCGAGCTCTTCGATCGCAGCCGTGCCGCTTCGCTGCACTTGTTCGAGCATGTGCACGGCGACTCGCGTGAACGGGGTCCGGCGATGATCGACCTCGCCCAGACGTATGAAAAGGCCGGCCTCATCCTTGCTCCCGACGAACTTCCCGACTATCTGCCGGTGGTGCTGGAGTTCGTGTCTACGCAGCCGCCACGCGAGGCGCGTGCCTTCCTCGGCGAAATCGTGCACATCCTGAACGCGATCTTCGGCGCACTGCGTAAGCGCGACAGCGCCTATGCGAGCGTCGTGGGTGCTTTGATCGAGCTTGCCGGAGAAAAGGCGCAGCCGGTCGATCCGCCCGCGGACGATGCGCTGGACGAAAGCTGGGCCGAGCCGCCCGTGTTCGACGGCTGCTCGGGGAAAGGCCAGGCCAGACCCGGGCAGACGCAGCCGATCCATGTCGTCCGATCGATCCGCGCGACGGGTGTCGACGCCAACCTACTTCCGGGAGGGGCTCCGTGAATCCTGTCCTTGCCTATCTGCACTACTTCTTCTTCACCGTCTATCCGTACATCTGCATGGCGGTGTTCCTGATGGGCAGTCTCGCTCGCTTCGACCGTGACCAGTACACGTGGAAGAGCGACTCGTCGCAGATGCTTCGCCGCGGCACGTTGCGCTGGGGCAGCAATCTGTTCCACATCGGCATCATCTTCCTGTTCTTCGGGCACGTCATCGGTTTGCTGACGCCCCATTGGTTCTACGAGGGCTTCATCAGCGCACCCGCCAAGCAACGCATGGCGATCTATTCGGGTGGCTTGGCGGGCCTGATCTGCTTCGTGGGACTGAGCCTGCTGCTATACCGTCGCCTCTTCGACCCGCGCATTCGCCTGACCAGCCATCGCACCGACATCGCCATCCTCGTCATCCTGTGGGTGCAGCTGGTTCTCGGCCTGGTCACGCTGCCGTTCTCGTATGGACATGCGGACGCGAGCGCAATGCTGATACTTGCCGACTGGTCGCAGCGCATCGTCACCTTTCGTCCCAACGCCGACGCACTCGTCACGCTGGACTGGCCCTACATGATTCACCTGATTCTCGGCATGACCATCTTCCTGCTGTTCCCCTTCAGCCGCCTCGTACACGTGTGGAGCGGATTCGCGAGCATCGCTTACCTGTTCCGGCCCTATCAGGTGGTGCGCAGCCGGCGACTCAATGTGCCCCCCGGCCGCAACGTGCCGCCTCAACCCGGCGTCGGCGTTTGATCGATCACGACCATGACAAGCGCAAAAAGCATCAATGACGTAGCGCGCATCAATGGCGTGCCACTGCATGTGCGGGATGCCGCGCCGCCGCCGGACGAATTGCGCCAGCGGGCCTGCACGGAGCTTCTGCGTCAGGCGGCGCAGCAGGCCGGACTGCTGAGCGTGGCCGACGTCGTGTCGACCGATGGTGTCATCAGTGAAGCGGCTGCGAGCGCAATCGAGTCGCTGCTCGAACAGAGGCTGAACGTGCCCGAGCCATCGGAAGAAGCCTGCCGGCGGCACTATGCGGCGCACCCAGGCACCTACCGCACGGGTGAGCGCGTGCTCGCACGGCACATCCTTTTCGCCGTGACGCCCGGCGTGGATGTCGTGGCGCTGCGCAAGCGGGCAGAGACGATTTTGCTGGACGTGCGGTGTCACGACGGCAAGACCGGCGACCCCTTCGCCAATGCCGCACGCGCTTCGTCCAACTGCCCCAGTGGCGCACAGGGCGGGGATCTCGGTTGGCTACGCGCTGCCGATTGTGCGCCGGAGTTCGCGCGCGAGCTGTTCGGTCATGCCGAGGTGGGTGTCCTCCCACGGCTGGTGCACAGCCGCTTTGGACTCCATGTGGTCGAGGTGCTGGCCCGGGAGCCGGGTGTCGCGCAACCTTTCGACGCGGTGCACGGCGCGGTGGCGATGTCGCTGCGCCAGCTCGCGTACGTCACGGCGCTGCGCCAATACTTGCGACTGCTTGCCGGCGAAGCCGATGTGACGGGCGTCGATCTCGATGCCGCGGACACGCCGCTCGTGCAATAGCAGCCGCAACGTTCTTCGCGCAGGCTCGCGCGCTTCGATGCCCGACCCGACCATCGCCACTTTCGACGATCTGTTGCGCGCGGCGCGGCGACAGCCGGAGCCCCAGCGCCTGTTGTTCGTGTTTGCGGGTGCGCAACTGCCCGAGGACAGCACGCCCGAACAGCGGCGGCGCTTTGCCGCGGGCGACGGTGGCGCGCTCGTGCCCTTGATGTGCGTGGACAAGTCACCCGACGAACTGACCACGTTTGCCGCGCTTGCCGAAGAGTCCCGCGTTTCCGGGCCGGAGTGGACGATGGTTTTCATTGCCGCGCTTGCCGGGCAGCGAGGCCGCGCGCCGACACACGACGATGCCGAAGCGCCTCTCCAACGCATGGTTGACGCGATCAAGGCGGGCATGCACGGGTCGTTCATTCCGTTCGATCGCAACGGCCGACCGGTCGAGTTCGAATGAGCACGGCAGAGAGCTCATGGAGCCTCTGAGGCAGAATGTCCCGGCCACGGAAAAGGCCGGCCTTCAAAGTGGAACGGGCGCTGTGGCGGCCGGTCCAACCGACGTTACCTCGGAGGAGATCCCATGTCGCATTACATCGACGCAATCGTCATCCCCGTTCCCCGCGCGCAGCTCGATACCTATAAGCGCTTGTCCGCCGAATGGGGCAACGCGCACCTGCGTCACGGTGCTCTGTATTACTCCGACTCGATCAGTGACGACGCTCAGCCCGGAAAGGTCACTTCGTTTCCGCAGGCCGTGCAGCTCAAGGACGACGAAGTCATCGCCCTGGCGTGGGTCGTGTATCGGAACAAGGAGGACCGCGACCGAATCGGCAAGGCCGTGATGGAGGATCCGGCACTCAAGGAGTTGATGGATCCTTCGAAGATGCCCTTCGACGGCAAGCGCATGTTTTGGGGCGGCTTCGAAACGATCACCGAGCTCGCGGGCAAACGCTAGCGGGCAGTGAAGGCGGACCGCGGCGGCCCGGTGCCGCACGCGGTCGATGGACGAGGACGCTGCTCCTCAGCGCTCTGCCGATTCTGCAGGACGAGCCGCCTCGAACAGGAACCATGCGCGCCGTTCCGCCTCGTCGATCCAGACTTCGAGAAGACTCGCGCTCGCCACGTCGCGATGCTCGTCGCACACGTTGTGCGCCTCGCGCATGCGGTCGGCGAGCTCCGCGTTGTCCTCGCGCAGCTCGGCCAGCATGTCGAGCGGCGTCACGTATTCCGCGTCGTTATCAAGGACGCGCTGCAGGCGCGCGATATGGCCGATCGATCGGAGGGTGCTTCCGCCGAGCTTGCGTACGCGCTCGGCGATGGGATCGGTCGTCGCATAGATCTGGTCGGCCTGCTCGTCGAGCAGCAGGTGGTAGTCGCGGAAGTGCGGGCCCGAGACGTGCCAGTGGAAGTTCTTGGTTTTCAGGTAAAGCGCGAAAAGGTCTGCCAGCAACGCGTTCAGCGCACCGGAGATATCGCGCGTCGCATCCGCCCCGAGGCTCGTGGGTGTACGCAGTGCGGCGCTGCGCCGCGTGCCAGTCGTCTTTTTTTCGTTCATCTTTTTGTCGTTCATGAATGTCCTCTTCTGGATGTTTGATTCAGCATTCCCGACAGCTGCCGGCGCCTTGGTCGGACGAGCCCCAAACCGCAATCCTTGTCACCATGTTACGCGCTCACGGGGAATGCGATGCGGATATCATTGTCAATGCCATTCCATCCCCGCAAGGAGCGTGAGGAGACGCCAATGCCCAAGTTCAGCAAGAGCGACGATGCGATCCGAAAGCTCTCCCCGGAGCAATATCGGGTGACGCAGCAGAACGCCACCGAGCTTCCCGGAACGGGCGAGTATCTGGATAACAAGGAGCCGGGAATCTACGTCGACATCGTGTCGGGCGAGCCGCTGTTCGCGTCCTCCGACAAGTTCGAGTCGGGATGCGGCTGGCCAAGCTTCACCAAGCCGATCGAGCCCGCCAACGTCAAGGAGCTGCGGGACACCACGCACGGCATGACGCGCACGGAGGTGCGATCGGCCCACGGGGACAGCCATCTGGGACACGTCTTCCCGGATGGTCCCAGGGATGGAGGCGGCTTGCGCTATTGCATCAACTCGGCGGCGCTGCGGTTCATCCACCGCGACGACATGGAGGCCGCAGGTTATGGTGAATACCTCGATCAAGTGGAGGACGTGCGATGAGTGCCGAACGCGCTGTTCTGGCCGGGGGCTGTTTTTGGGGCGTGCAGGAGCTCATCCGACGTTACGACGGCGTCGTGTCCACGCGGGTCGGCTATACGGGCGGCAACGTGCGCAACGCCACCTACCGCAATCACGGGACGCACGCGGAAGCGGTGGAGATCATCTTCGATCCTGCGCGCATCACCTATCGGCAAATCCTCGAGTTGTTCTTCCAGATTCACGACCCCAGCACGCGCAATCGGCAGGGCAACGACGTCGGCACCAGCTATCGATCGGCGATCTTCTACACGAGCGACGAGCAGAAACGGATTGCGGAAGACACGATCGCCGATGTCGATGCGTCCGGCCTTTGGCCTGGAAAGGTCGTGACCGAAGTCGTTCCCGCAGGCGACTTCTGGGAGGCCGAGCCCGAGCACCAGGATTACCTGCAGAAGTATCCCAACGGGTACACATGCCATTTCATCCGGCCCAACTGGAGGCTTCCCGTTCGCTCTGCTTTGACGGCAACGGAAACCTCATCGGTTGCGCGCGGTCATCGGTGAGCTGGAGGGCCGGACGCGAGACCGCGTCCTGGAAAGCGCTCCTTGCAAGCGTAGCCCATTGCAACGGTGACATGGTCGTCGGCAACGTTGCTGTCCGAAGCGATGGCTTCACCGCAGATGTCGACCGACGTTTCATCCAGCGACGATCTGCTCCATCGCTGCCGTGCCGGTTGCAATCCCGTTCTCGGCTCTCATCCTTTCGCCCACTTCGCGAGCGCGTGAACGCATCGGTTCCCGTTCCGCCAGGTCGATGCTTCTTGCGAGATCCCGGGCGCGAAGATCCTTGATACCCACCGCTTCTGGAGCGACTCCGAGATGCCCGAGCCGATCAGCCCAGAAGTGCTGATCGCCGACAAACGGAACGACCACCGAGGGAACGCCGGCGCGCGTCGCGGAATGGGTCGTGCCGGAACCGCCATGGTGAACGACCAGCGACGTCCTTGGGAAAAGCCAGCTGTGAGGCGTGTCGCCGACAACGAAGAAATGGGGTGGCAGCTCGGAGGCGTCCATTCCGCTCCAACCCGGATAAAACAACACGCGGCGTCCGGCGACGGCGGCAACCAATTCCTTCCGCACCCGTCCTTCATCGAAGCCCGCCATGCTGCCGAAGCCGATGTAGATGGGCGCTTCGCCGGCCGCGAGAAAATCGGTCAGTGCCCCGGGTGGCGACCAGTCCGGTGACGGCGGTATCCATTGTCCGCAAACATGCGCATTGTCCGGCCAATCGCCGGGCCTCGGGACGAGCGTCGGCGAGATTCCATACAGCATCGGGTGACTGCTCCAGCCTTCACGCCGGGGGGCAAGGCCGCACACTTTTGCGCGCGCTGCATTGGTCGCCTTGCGAAAGGCGCGCCAGAGCAAGGCATTCACCAACCGGTGACTCGCGCGATTGAGAAAGCGCGGCACCAACGTCGGCGGCAGGAACGGTGACGGGAACGCCTCGGTCGGAGTGATCGGGATGAGCCCTGCGCCGATCACCTGGACTCGAAGGCACTCCGCAGCGGACAAGCCGACGAACGCCGCGAGGCCCGACGCGATGATCGCGTCGCATCCATCTGCCGCGGCTACCACCTCCCGCATCCAGGCTTCGGTGTTCGCGTTGGCGATCCGCGCCAGCGCATTGGCCATGCCGCTGAAGCCAGTGCTCGTCGTGATGACGTTCGATAACGATCCGCCAGGCTGCAGGATGCCCTTGATGTCGCCGGCGAGCGGCGTCGTCGGTATGGCCAGCGACTGCGCGGTCGCCAGTGTTCCGCGGTCCGCGAGCAGCCGTGCGTCATGCCCCGAATCGAGCAACGCGCGGCACAGTGCAGCAAGCGGGCGGGTGTCCCCCTCCGTCCCGTACGTCACGACGACGAATCGCATCGTTCCTGCCGGCCTTCCTTACGCTTCGTCCTGCTTCACGCGATCCTCCGCGCAGGGCGACCCGTGTCGCCGCCCGCCTGCGCTACGCGCTGGCTCGTCAACGATCCGACGCGAGTGTCAACCCGACGAGGTCGCCAGGCAGCACCGGCTCGACCGTGCGCTTGCCGAAGAAGCGCCGAACGCCGAGCGCGTGCCGGATCAGCACGTTCACGTACAGACCCGGGCCGCTCGAATAGACGCGCCATCCGCCTTCCACCGCGATGGTGCCGGCCTTGACGCGTGGCCATGTTGCGCTCGCTTCGTAGCGGTCGAGGAACGCTGCGTCGCTGCTGCTGAAATAGGCGTTGCGCTGCCTGGGCGCGGCGTTCGCGACCTGTTCCGTCACGTTGATCGGATTCGCCACGTACAGTGCCTCCCACAGCGCGTCCGCGTCTCCGAGGACGGCCATCGCCTCCGCGTAGCGGAGATGCGCATGGACGTACATGAGCCCGATCTCGCGTCCGAAGAATGCCGCGGATTCGGCCCGCCGGAATGTTCGCTCGAGGCCGCCGCGGTATGTGACAGGCCGGTCGATCAGTCGCACGCCGTCCGGAAACAGCAAGTGCTCGCGAATGATGCGCAGATGATGCTCGGCCTGTTCGGGGGTGAACAATCCCGCGATGATGCTTCGGGTCATCGGCAGAAGCGAGTATCGCAGGCCGGTGCGGACGTCCGACGGATGAAGCAGGAGCTCGGGCATATGCGTTCCCTGCCCGAATACACCATAGCCGGCCACCGTTCCATCGCGGATGAGGAAGCGATTGAAATCGGCGCGCATGTTGACCGCGAGCTCTGACGCTTCCTTCGCCGCCGCGCTCCTGCCAGCCCGGTCCAGCACGTGGGCGTAGCGCACGAGCTGCTGATAAAGGAGCGCGACCGTCCAGCTGCTCACCATCGCGTCACGCAGTGCGGCATCGGCGGGCTGCAGCGAATCGTTCCAGTCGCCTTCACCGTATCGGATCAGATGGGTGCCGGGAATGAAGCGCTCGCGCACCGTCGCGAGCAACTTCTCGACGTGCACCGCAATCGGATCTTCATGTGCGGCGGGCTCACGCCTCTCGTCGTTGCACCAGGACACCCTCACGTCCAGAAACGCGAGATCGCCGGTGGCCTCGACATAGTCGTTCAGCGCCTTCAGCGGCCACACGATGACGTCGCCGTGGCTTCGCGTGTCCTGAATGGACGAGTAGGGCTCGAGCATGAACCACTGCGGCCAGTCGCCTCGCGCCGCGTACTGCTGCGCAAAGACGATGCGCAGGATCTTCTTGACCGGTGCGTCGTGCTCGAGGGCCAGAAGGAATTCAATCGGCCCCTGGCAGACGTCCCGCGTTCCCCAGGCTGCACCCGTGTACTGCTCGAGTCCGTGCGGCACCGTCAGATGGATCATCGCATCGTGAGCGAGCCATGGCAGCGACGCGTTGAGTGCGGCAATGACTCCTGCATCACCCGCGATCCGTGACGCGCGCGTCACGCTCGTCCAGAATTTCGTCGCCGGCGCGAGCAGCTCGACCTCTTCGCGTGCCTGCTCGTACTTCGAGGCGAGCCGCGCTGCCTCGGCGGGATCCGTCAACGAGCCCACGACCGCGAAGCAGAATTCCCGTGTGGGAACCGTGATCATCACGACATGAGTGCCGCTTCCCGCTGCCCCATCTGCGTATAGCAGCTCGTCGCCGCCCATGTTTCCCACCTGGTCCGGCGTGCTCGTCACCAGGTGATAGACCGCATCCGGATAGTGCTGTCCCCACAGCGACTCGCCTGCGGGTCGGAACGTGAATCTGCAATCGGCGGAGGCGGCGAGCACGCTGCCCCGATGTTCGTATTCACGTTCACCTAGTACGAGGTGGCCGAATATCAAAAGGCGACACGGTGCGCCATCGATCGAGATGCGCCATCGCATGGCCGGATCGTCGCCCGCCGCGACGGCGCGGACCGAGACGACGCGATCTCCCAGCGCGTAGATCCACCGGCAGTCGCTCAATCCCATCTCGAACGCCGACGGTACGGTCAGCAAACGCCAGCCATGTCCGGCATCGATCAAGACGCGCAGGCCGCTCGCCCGCATGATGTTGTACGGATCTCGCGAGACGCCGAACAGCTTGTGGAAGGACGTGTTGCCGATCGTCAGTTGCGCGGCGAAGACGCCGTGCATCCAGCACGTGCTGCACAGGGTCGCGTCGTCCGGAAGCATCGCCTGGCCGGATCGCAGAAGCACTCCGTGACGGCGCTTCACGATGCTTTCCTTGTGGCGCAGCACGACGTGACGATTGTGCGGACCATCGGGCGTGAAGAACGACAACAGCCGATCGCCGTCGAATTCCTCGAGAAATCGGTCGGGATACCGCAGGTCCAGCGCATCGCCGCTCAACGGGACAACGCTCGCCGAAGGTGCGTCCTGCACGAGGCTGCGTCTCGCGTCGCCGCGCGGGGGTGCGCTCTCGTCGGGCTCCGGCCATGCAACGGCGTCGATCCTCGTCAAATCGGCGTCATCCGAAGGCGCCGAATGATCGGGGTCGTAGAGAGCGAAGAAGCGCCAGGCCGCGGTTGCGTGCGGTTCGAGCGCCACCGGCAGCGACTGGATCGCTGCGCATGCCGCTTCATGCTGCAATCGGTGACCGGGCAGCCGCACTCCGAAAGGGAGATGGATCCGATCGGCATCGCGGTGACCGGGTCCGAACACGTGCATCGCATCGGTTGCGAAGCCGCTCACGCGATCGAGACAGCCTTGGACCACCCACGGATGCCTGCCGTCCTGCGCGAGATTCTGCCGGCTCATCACCACCGCTCCGAAGCGCGCATGGAGTGCGACGTGATGGTCGATGTATTGCGATGCGTAGGCTTCGTTGTTGGTGACGAAGGCGCGGTGGCCGAGTCCGAGGTCCTGCACGAGGATTGCGTCGAGCGGCACTGCCACTCCGCCCGTGTTCGTCGCGTCGACCCGCCAAAGCCAGGCGGTGCGGCCGGGAACAAGCAGCAGCGTCACGCGGTGACGGATGCCGTTCGTCGTGCCTTCCCAAATCACTCGGTCGTCGGCGCGGGAGAGCAGAACGCGTGCTCGAGGACCGACGACCTCGATGTTGTTCGGGCTCGAGCCGCCGACACGCAGGAGAATCGTGAAAATGCCGCCGTCGACGGGCGATGCGAGAACCTGGCTTATGAGGCACTCCCCCACCTCGTCTTGATGCTCGACCGCGAAGACCGAGCCATTCGGAAGAACGGAAATGGCGAGCCCGGCGTCGTTGTCGATCCGGTGCAGGTCGAGCTCGCTTTCCCGAGGGGTGAACCAGTTGCGGACGTCTGCGCGGGACACGCTCAACCTCGATTTGCCGACAGTGGAATCAGCTCACCGATTCCGACTTGACGGCATCGTCGACCGCCGACAGTGCGAGCTCGCACGCGTCCTCGACGCCGAGCAGCGCGCCCTCCGCGGACAATCGCCCCAGCCTGTCGCCCGGGAGCCTCGCGCGCAACAGTTCATCGAGGGCAGTGCGGGCGCGTGTCTCGTTCGGCTGGCGCACACGCTCATGGGCGACGAGCGCCGCTTCGGCATAGCCGGCGAGTCGAGCCGAGTCTTCAATGTGCTCACATTGCGCCGCAAGCAGCGCGAAGTGATCGAACCACAGCCATGCGGTCTCGTCTTCGCGCAGCAGCGGAAGCGCCTCGCGCGCGACCGATCGAGCTTCGTCGAGATTGCCCTGCTCGGTGAGAGCGCCGACGAGGTTGCCGAGCGTTACGGCAAGAAGATCGTCGTGAACGATCGGTGCCTGGCGAAGACGCGCGGCCGCTTCACGGAAGCCGCCGATGGCCGCGGCCAGATTTCCCATCGCCCAATCCGCATCGGCCAGATTGCTGAGCGTATTGAGTGCGCTGCGGTCGGCGCCCGCGCTGCGGAAGAGTGCGAGCGCAGTCTCCTGATCCGAGCGCGCACCCGCCATGTCGCCTGCCGGAAGTCGAATGCTCGCGCGGGTCGTGATGATCTCGCTGATGAGGCGAGGCATGCCGCTCTGTGCCGCGAGCGCCACGGCTTCCTCGAGCGCGGCGGAGGCCGCATCCGTCTTGCCGGTCAGCACGAGCGCTATCGCATAGCTGCGATAAAGGCTTGCGCGGGTCACCGTGTCGACGCTGTCGCCTGGAAGCGCGAGCGCGGTTTCGAATGCCGCCAGCCCTCGCTTCGGCGCGGCTTCGACGTACGTCATGCCGAGCCTGTGCCAAAGTCGCGCGGCAAGTTGCGCAGGCACGATGCTCGCGCGCGGCAACGCACGCTCGAGCCACGCGCGTTCTTCGGCTGACAGCGCGAGATAGGTCCAGAGGACGCTGGAAGCGCCGGCGAGGGCAACTGCACACGTGGCGTCGCCCTCGCTGCCGAGCGCCCATTCGAGCGCGGCGCGCACGTTGTCGCGCTCGGCGGCATAGTCGTTGCGCCACGCCGTATCGCTCGCCTTCCACGAATCGGCATACGCGCGCTCGAACAAATCGTGAAAGAAGCGCGCATGCCTTCGGGTAACCGCACCGGCTTCCCCCGATTCCCAAAGCCGTTCCATGGCATAGGCACGCGTCGTCTCGAACAACCGATAGCGTGTATCGCTGTCATGGATATCCGCGACAACCAGCGAGCGTGCAACCAGGCGCCCCAGTGCGTCGATGACATCGAACTCGTCGATCGCTTCATCTTGCAGCACCGCAGCGGCCGCCTCGAGCGTGAAGCCGCCGGCGAAGATCGACGACCGTCGTAACACGATCCGCTCCTGCTCGGAGAGAAGGCTGTGGCTCCAGTCGAGCGTCGCGCGGAGCGTCTGCTGACGCGGCAGCGCGGTGCGCCGTCCGCTCGCGAGAATGCGGAAGCGCTCGTCCAGCTTCCGCGCGAGCGCTTCGATGCCGAGGAGCGGTACGCGCGCCGCGGCCATTTCGATGGCGAGCGGAATGCCGTCGAGCCGCCGGCACACCGCCGCGACGGTCGACGCGTTCCGATCGTCGAGCACGAAATTCGTGTCCGCGGCGCGCGCCCGCTCCACGAACAATCGAACCGCTCCCGAATGGAATGCATCCACCGCGGCCAGGTGCCGCGCGCGCGGAACCGTGAGGGACGACAGGCGCATGACGCGTTCGCCGGCGACGCCGAGCGGCTCTTGCGAGGGTGCAAGCACGCGGACTTTGGGCGCATTGGAAAGAATGCTTTCGACGACATGCGCCGCGGCCTCGATCACGTGCTC
>Ga0105248_10003873_pt1 | contig 16541 bp, 13 predicted proteins | sample KBSS34metaG_FD_81524 | JGI IMG/M metagenome (GOLD analysis project Ga0105248, IMG submission 81524) | Switchgrass rhizosphere microbial communities from Kellogg Biological Station, Michigan, USA - KBS S3-4 metaG | ecosystem: Host-associated > Plants > Roots > Rhizosphere > Soil | place... | reverse complement strand
GGACGCCGAGGACGAAGGCATCGTGGGATTGCCGATCGTGCGCAACAACGGCGGCGCCGCGGCGGTGCTCTACCTGCGCAATCTCGCGCTGCGGTTGGGCCGGATGGGAAGCCTGGAATCGCGCGCGAATGCAGGCATCGACGACGCCTGCAAGGCCAGTTGCGTGGATTGGTACGGCAATGCGCGACCGATCTTCATCGGCGAACGCGTATTCGCGTTGCTCGGCTACGAGTTGGTGGAAGGCCGCGTGGATGCCGGCGCGATCACCGAGCGCAGGCGCACGGATTTCGCGCCGGGAGCGAAGGTGGCTCGGTGATGCATGGCATGGCGGAGCACAAGACGCTTCGCCGAGTTCTGTAAGCCATGGATTAGGGCTCCAGATCACATGCTGACAACCACCTTCCAGGTTTTTTCCGTGACAGCCTGCCAACTGATCTCCACTTCCAGGAACTTCTCGATCATTGCAGCGTTGCTGCGCAGATGATCGGTCGGTTGCGTGGTGGTGAACTCGCCGCCACCTGCCAACGCCATCGGCAGCAACAATTGATCCGCCAGGTGCTCGCCGATGCAAGCGCCTGAGTCGAGATAGACCTGCACCTTGTCAGCCAGCTGCTCGGCGATCGTCTCGGCCAGCACGCCGCGTTCGCCATGGCCGGTGAAGGTCTCGACATGCGCAGCGTGTTGAACGCGTACCAGCAACGCATTGCCAGGGCCCAACGCCGGTCGGATGCTGCGCAAGTGCAATGCATCCTCGCCCAGGCCAAGCCGTTGGCCGATCACGGCGAGTTCGCGGCGACCGATACCGGCTGACAGGCCTGACAGCAATACGATCGCCTCGACCGACCCGAGTGCGCCGCGTTCATCGAACACACAGCGCTGCATCTGCGCGCATGGCGTAACCGTGACGTTGAGTGCGCCGCCACCCGCCGGATAGAAACCATGGCTTTCGAGCGCGAGCGTCGCCTCGACACCCATTGCGCGCAGCATCGGCAGGTAACTGTCGGCGATGAAGTCAGCACTCGGGGCCAGCGGATTGTGGGTGCCACCTTCCAGGCGCAGGCTCGAGGGCGCGTCGCACCGCCACAACGCCGGCAGCACGGCCTGCAGCACCAACGTGGTTGAGCCGGCACTGCCCGTCGCGAAACGATAGTCGCCAGGCACGACCGTGCCCGGCTCGAAACGCAGAGTCCCCGCACCAAGTTCCGCGCCGTGCACGCGTGCGTTGCTGATCTGTGTCGCCGCCATCACGGCGGTCAGATGCTGGCGCATGAGACCCGGTCGCGGGCGTTGCGCGCGAATCTGCTGCATCGTGAATCCGATGCCAGTGCACAGGCTCAGGCTCAGCGCGGTACGCAACAACTGACCACCACCGTGCGCGCCGTCGAGTTCAATCATGTCCATTGAGGCTTCCATCAAACGAGTAGGGCGGAGTTCACTCCGCCCGGTTCCCTATCCATCGAAAGTCGACGGCGCTCGTGTCAACACGCGTCCTGCCGTTCAGCCCTTGACGCAGACCACTTGGCGCAGTGTATGCACGATCTCGACCAGATCGCTCTGCGCGGCCATCACCGCTTCGATCGACTTGTACGCTGCCGGCGATTCGTCGACGACATCGGCATCCTTGCGGCACTCCACATGAGCGGTGGCCTTGGCGTGATCCTCCACGCTGATCACCTTGCGGGCCTGGGTACGGCTCATCACGCGACCCGCGCCATGACTGCAGCTGTGGAAGCTGTCGGGATTTCCAAGCCCACGCACGATGAAACTCTTCGCACCCATGCTACCCGGGATGATCCCGAGCTCGCCTTGCGTGCGCTCACAGCGCCCTTGCGGGTCACGAACACGTCCTTGCCGAAGTGGTGCTCGCGACTGACGTAGTTGTGGTGGCAGTTCACTGCCTCACCCTGCGCTTCGAACGGCTTGGTGATCACCGCGCGTACTGCTTCCACCACGTTGCGCATCATGATTTCGCGATTGACCTGCGCGAAGCGCTGCGCCCATTCGACCGCGAACACATAGTCGGCGTAGTGATCGCTGCCCTCCGGCAAGTAGGCGAGATCCTGGTCCGGCAGGTTGATCATCCAGCGACGCATGTCCTGCTTGGCAAGCTCGATGAAATGGCAGCCGATCGCGTTGCCGACGCCGCGCGAACCCGAGTGCAGCATGAACCACACGCGTTGCTCCTCGTCGAGGCACACCTCGACGAAATGGTTGCCGGTGCCGAGCGTTCCCAGGTGCTTGAGGTTGTTGGTGCGCGCAAGCGAGGGATGGCGGAAGGTGATCTGCTCGAAGTCCTCGACAAGATTGGACCAGCCATCGACCGCGAGCGGTGGCGGCGCGTCCCACGAGCCCTTGTCGCGCTTGGTGCGGCCAACCGAGCGACCGTGCGGAACCGCATGTTCGATCGCGCTACGAATTTCACCGAGGTGATCTGGCAGGTCGCTGGCGACCAGCGTCGTGCGCGCGGCAATCATGCCGCAACCGATATCGACACCGACCGCAGCCGGGATGATTGCGCCGATGGTCGGCACGACCGAACCCACGGTCGCGCCCTTGCCAAGATGCACGTCCGGCATCACCGCGATCCAGCGATGGATGAAGGGCAGCTTGGCCATGTTCTGCAGTTGCTGGCGCGCCTGGTCCTCCAGCGGCACCCCGCGCGTCCACAGCTTGATCGGCGCAGCGCCCGGCTCCTGGATCACTTCGTAGTTCATGGTCGTCATCTTCGTTTCTCTCGTATTGTGTTGCTTTGCTTTGATCGCGCCACTGGCGCAATGGGAAAAAGTGCGGTGACAAGTGGTGGTGAAACGCTCTGCTGGCCGAGGGCTTGCAACCACCATCGGTTCACAGTGGGGATCGAACCCAACCCGTTAGGGGGACCTGTAGTTTCACCTGCATTCACCGCGAAAACGGACAGCATTGCGACGACAAGGTGTTTGCGAAGCCAATTTGCTCTACCCACTGAGCTACCGTCTCGCGACGGGCGGGATTCGAACCCGCGACACATGGAGTTTCGCCTGCATTCGTTGCAACGCTGCTGAACCTGTTGTTTCTTGTATCTCCTGAAACCGACGACAACCACGACAAGGGTTCATGGAACATCCTGCTCTAACCACTGAGCTACCGTCTTGCGACGAGCGGGAGTCGAACCCGCGACCTGGACCTTCATAGGGTGTAGTTCCATTGGCATTCGTGATTATCGGCGGCAAACCGTGGAGGGTCGCGACAAACAGGAGCCTGACCTGCCGGAGTCGAACCGGCGTTCCAAATCGTAGTCGGACCAGCATTCACAACCTTCCGCAAACCGTGTGCTGCTTGTCTCTCCTGCGGCCCGGTTGGCCCCATTGCCAACCGGGCAATCCTCTTTCCTTCTACAACTCCATCGACGCGATCCGCTCGACCCAGCGCGTGGCACCCGCACCCTGCGCCGCGTACACCGCGAGCAAGTCGAACACCGCGTCGCTGAAACCACCTACATGCAACACGTCATCGCGCTCGACACTCTGGCTGGTCGCGTTCGGCTGCAAGTCAATGCACACCAACCTCGCCTGCGGGCACCGCGCCTTGATCTGCGCCCACTGGCGCATCGTCTCGGTCGCGCCGCCGCCGCGCGTATCCACCCAGCTCTGGTTGTCGGACACCAACACCAGCAGATCGACCTTCGCGCGCTCGCTGTTCAAGCGGGCAAACGGTGAACTGATCGCGGTACCTCCACCGAGCATCGCGGCAAGATGGCGGGACTGCGTCATCACGCTATCGCGCGGATTCAAACGCAGATCGCGCACCTCGGTGTCGAATGGCATCACCCGCGCATCCGGGTTGGTCCGCTGCACGCACGCCGCAACCAGGGCCGCGACATCCACGCAACGCACCGCCGTTGTCGAACCCTTGCGGTAGCCCGTCACGGGCGACTGCATGGAACCCGAGACGTCCACCGCGACCACGACCTGGCCGTCGAGCACCGGAACCTGCCGCGTCGCGACTTCCATCGCATCCTGCAGGGCCTCGCCGATCGCACCCGGCACGTCCGCACCGATCGCATGGAATGCCATCAGCAGCTGGTACGGAAACACCCGCGCCCGACGAATCAGTGCCGGATCGCGCAAACGATCGGCCAGTTCAACCACCAGCGCCGCATCGGTGAACACGCCATTTCGCGCGAACGTATTGAGGTTCATGCGCAACGTCTGCCACGAGGCATTGCGTGCCAAGGTCTTCCAGTGCGACGGCGTCAACTGCAACGCGCTGTAGTACTGGAACGGCAGGTCCGGCAGTACCTCGCCGGGCGCGCGCTTGAACGCCTCGTACGCTTGCAGCTTGGCCGGCAACGCCTCCTCGCTGTAAGCCTTGCCGATCACCCACGCATACAACGCCTCACGCTGCGCATCGGCCGGTTTCGGATGGACCATGCGGATCACGTCCGCAAGTGACGGCTGGTTGCCGATCGCCGCGTTGATGAGCGCGTCCACCGATGCCTGCTCAAGCCATTGCCGCACCATGCGACGCGGCAGCGAGCCCAGCGATTTGCGACCGACGCGACCGCTGCGCAGGATCTGCACGACGTTGCGCAACATGCGGCCGTTATCGATCACTCGAGGGAACACCTTGGCGAACGCTTCCGGATCACGGGTCGTCAACGTGGCGACCAGCAGCGCCGGCATGTCCTTCATGTGCGCGACCTGGCGGGCGTAGAGCGCGGTACGGGCAACGAAGCCCGGCTCGACCTGCGCGCACAACGCCAGCACCTGCTCCAATTGCTGCTCGTCGCTCGCATAGAAGACGCCGTTGAGGCAGCCGGTGGCGGCAAACAACGCCAGCGCCGATTGCGGGCTACGCGCATAGGCCAGGCCACCGGCTTCGTTGCGCGCCATCGCCGCCGGCAACAGTGCGCCGCGGATGGAGGAGAACAAATTCGAGTTGGCCATTGTCGATTCCTGGTTGCGTTGGGTACGTCTCTCTAGAGCAATGGCCGTGCCAACTCGATGCCGGAATCGCTATCGTATTGTTTTGATTGAAAAGATAGCAAAATGCTGCAGTTGTGTAGCGGTCGAAGTAGGCCTATTCTTTATACCAACAGCGCGTTATTTATCGGATCGGATATGCACAAGCGCCAGGTAGTGATCGGCATGCTCGGTACCCAGCTCGATGCGGGGATCGGCCCCGCGCGCTGGGAAAAATGGCGCCCGACGGTGTCACTCGGAATGCACGAGCATTTCCTGCTCGACCGCCTTGAGTTGCTAGTCGATGAGCGCCGCTACGGCAAGCTCGCAGCGGTGATTGCCGAAGACCTCGCACAGGTTTCGCCGGAGACCCATGTGCGTCGGCACGACACGTATCTGAGCGATCCCTGGGACTTCGAGGGCGTCTACGCGACGCTGCATGATTTCCTGCGCGGGTACGAGTTTCGACCCGAAGAAGAGGACTACTACGTCCACATCACCACCGGCACGCACGTCACGCAGATCTGCTGGTTCCTGCTGACGGAGAGCCGGCATTTCCCCGGACGCCTGCTGCAGACGTCGCCGCCGCGCAAACAAGGCGCCAACGAACCGGGCACCTTTGCGATCATCGACCTGGACCTTTCGCGCTACGACCTGATCGCGCAGCGGTTCCAGCAAGAACAGCTGCAGGATCGCGACCTGCTCAAGAGCGGCATCGCCACGCGCAATGCCGCGTTCAACCAGATGATCGAGCAGATCGAGACCGTCGCCACGCGATCGAAAGCGCCGATGCTGCTCATGGGTCCGACCGGCGCCGGCAAGAGCCAGTTGGCCAAGCGCGTGTTCGAGCTAAAGAAACTCAAGCACCAACTGCCGGGGCGCTTTGTCGAGGTCAACTGCGCGACCCTGCGCGGCGATGGTGCGATGAGCACGCTGTTCGGCCACACCAAGGGCGCGTACACCGGCGCGGTCAGCGATCGCGCCGGCCTGCTGCGTTCGGCGCACCAGGGCTTGTTGTTCCTCGATGAGATCGGCGAACTGGGCCAGGACGAACAGGCCATGTTGCTGCGTGCGCTGGAGGAAAAGCGCTTTCTCCCAGTCGGCAGCGACAGGGAAGTGGAGAGTGATTTCCAGTTGATCGCCGGCACCAACCGCGATCTGCAGGTGTCCGTGGGCGAGGGACGTTTTCGCGAGGATCTGCTGGCGCGATTGAACCTGTGGACGTACCGCCTGCCGGGACTGGCCGAGCGCAGCGAGGACATCGAGCCGAACCTGGATTTCGAGCTGGAGCGGTGGTCGCGTGAGCAACACCAGCGCGTAACCTTCAATCGCGAAGCCCGAGCAAGATTTCTTGCGTTTGCCATGAGCCCGGAAGCACAGTGGAGCGGCAACTTCCGCGACCTCGGCGCCTCGGTGATGCGGATGGCGACGCTGGCGAATGCCGGGCGCATCCAGATCGAACTGGTCAACGAGGAAATTGCGCGCTTGCGCAGGCAATGGCAGGGTGTGGGTGAACCTTCGCCCTTGGATGCATTGCTTGGTGATCGTGTGGCCGAGTTGGATCGGTTCGATAGGATTCAACTCGATGGCGTGGTGCGCGTGTGTGCGAAGGCGAAGTCACTCTCGCAGGCGGGGCGCGAGTTGTTCGCGGTGTCGCGAAGCCAGCGTGCGAGCACGAACGACGCTGATCGCTTGCGTAAATATCTGGCGCGCTTCAGTCTGGACTGGGAACAGGTGCGCAGGAGTTGAGAGGCCAGTTCGCAAGAATCGCGGTCTGTCCTTCGTTTTGGTGTTGCTGAGAGATCCGTCGGAAACTGCCAATCCACAAAGGCCATGCCCATGCCGATTCGCTCGACCGCGTTCCTTTTCGCAGTGTTGCTTGCAGCCCCTATCGTGATTGCGCCCGTCATGGCGGCGCCGCCCATGGGTCCGTCGCGCGTGCTCACCGGCGCGGATCTGTTCAACCTCGAAGTCGCGAGCGATCCGCAAATTGCGCCCGACGGCAGGACGATCGTCTACGTGCGACGCGCCAACGACATCATGATCGATCGCGCGCGAGCGTCGATCTGGTCGATCGATGTCGCCAGTGGAGAGCAGACGCCCCTGATCGCCGGCCCGGGTTCGCACGGCGAGCCGCGATGGTCGCCCGACGGCAGCAAGCTCGCGTACGTCTCCAGGCTCGACGACAGGGAAGGCGCGCAGTTGTACGTTCGCTGGATGCGCACCGGCGTGACCGCGCGCATCACCGGCCTGCCGGCCACGCCGCATGCGATCGCCTGGTCGCCCGACGGCAAGCGCATCGCGTATGCGATGTTCGTTCCCGATGAAGCGACGAAACTCGGCAAGGCGCTGGACAAACCCGAGGGCGCGAACTGGGCCGAACCCCTGCAGGTCATCGACACGGTCGTGTATCGCACCGATGAGGGCGGTTACAACAAGCCCGGTTACGAACAGATCTTCTGGGTGCCGGCCGATGGTGGCGCGCCGACGCAATTGACCTTCGGCGCGCTCAATGCGGGCGGCCGGTTGTCGTGGTCGCCCGATGGGCGCTCGGTGCTTTTCAGCGCGAACCTCACCAAGGACTGGCAGCGCGAAGCGATCGCCACCGACGTGCACGAAGTCTCGATCGACGATCTCAGCGTGCATACGCTGACCCATCGCACGGGCCCGAACGATCAACCGATGGTTTCGCCCGACGGCAAGTCGATTGCGTACGTGGGTTTCGAAGACAAGTTCGTTGGCTACCAGGACCAGCGGCTGTCGGTGATGAGCCGCGATGGCAGCGGCTCGCGCGTGCTGACCGGCAACCTCGACCGTAGTGTCGCCGATCCGTTGTGGGCCGCCGATAGCCGTTCGATCTTCGTGGACTACGACGAACACGGCAGCGTGCGCGTCGCCCGCGTCGGACTCGACGGTTCGGTGCGCACCGTCGCCGAACACCTCACGCCTCCCGCGTTCGATCGCCCGTACAGCGGCGGCGAATTCAGCGTCGCGCGCGACGGCACGGTCGCTTACACCAGCGGCACCACGCAACGGCCGTCGGACGTGTGGATCGCGCGCGACGGCCATCTGCGCCAGTTGACCCATCTCAACCAGGGCCTTGCCGCAAAAAAGCTCGGCGACGTACAGCACTTCGAAGTCGCCGCATTCGACAAGCTGCCGATCGATGCATGGCTGGTGACGCCGCCGGACTTCGACGCCTCCCGCAAATACCCGCTGATCCTCGAGATCCACGGCGGCCCGTTCGCCTCGTACGGGCCGAAGTTCTCGACCGACGACCAGTTGTACGCCGCCGCGGGCTACGTCGTGCTCTACATCAACCCGCGCGGATCGACCGGCTACGGCGAAGCATTCGCGAACGAAATCGACAAGGCCTATCCAGGCCGCGATTACGACGACCTGATGAGCGCGGTGGATGCGACGATCGCGAAGGGCTTTGTCGATCCCGACAACCTGTTCGTGACCGGCGGGTCGGGCGGGGGAGCGCTCACGGCGTGGATCGTAGGCAAGACCGACCGCTTCCGCGCCGCAGCGACTCAGAAGCCAGTCATCGACTGGTCGAGCTTTGCGCTGACCTCCGACGTCACTCCGTATTTCCACCGCTACTGGTTCGGCAAGTTCCCGTGGGAAGACCCGACCGGCTACTGGGCGCGCTCGCCGCTATCGCTGGTAGGCAACGTCAAGACGCCGACCCTGGTCGTGGTCGGCTCGAACGACTTCCGCACCCCCGACAGCGAAGCCGAGCAGTACTACACGGCGCTGCAATTGCGCGGCATCCCGACCGCGCTGGTGAAGGTGCCAGGGGCGAACCATGAGTTCCTGGCGGGTCGGCCTTCGCAATCGGCGGCGAAGGCTGCTGCGATCCTGGCGTGGTTCAATCGGTATCGGAGTGGACAGGCAGCGACGGTGCCGTAATGTGGACGCAGGGTCCATCGGCGCATGAATGGGACGGATGCAATAACAAGTTTTGGGCATGACAAATGTTTCCGGCGCCATTTTCGTACAATCCTGCTTCTCCCGCGCTTCCTTGACCAAGGTCGTGCCGTTGCTCTTTGATGTGGGAATCACCGGCCGCCTTGCCGGATGACCCGACGACAACGAGCACCGGATTTCCGCTTCTCCAGACAATCCCGCATGAGCACCAAACGGATCATCCAGTGCGTCGGCACCAACGAGCAGGACACGGCGCACTTGCGCCTGCTCATGCGTGTCACCCGCAAGGAGGTCCGTGACTCCTGGTCCTGGGGTACCGAGTCCAGGGCGGATCTGGTCATCGTCGATACCCTCAGGCTGATCGGCGATTCGGCGATGCGCCGCGCAGCGCAACGCGGAATCGACTGCGCGCAGGTCATCGGGGCGAACGATCCGAAGCCGGCGGGCCTGTTCCTGCGCAGGCCTCTGCAACGCGAAGCCTTCGTTGCCCTGTTGAACAGGGTCGGCGCAGGCGGCGGCGCGGCAGTGGATATCGATACCTGGAGCGACGAATTCCTTGATCTGGACCTGGGTCGTCCCGACCTGAGCCAGCTCGAGTCCGACCATCCGGGCGTGCGCTCGTTTCGTAGCGATGACGCGGAGATGCAGGCGGACTCTGGGTCGATGCACTCCGGCGAACCGACCCGCGATCCGAGCGCCGAGTTCATCCGTGCAATCGAACGGATCAAGTCCGGCCACGCCGTCGATCCGAGCGGCGACGACCAGGCAAACCTGCCGCACGTAGAAGGTGTTTTCGACCCCGAGTACGAGAATGTCGTTGAGACCGGCATCGACGAAAATGCCACCTTTCCGCTGATCTACTACCTCGAAAAGGGCGTGCTCACCGGACCGGCGCGATTCTCCCTGCCTGGCTTGCCGTCCCTGCTGCTCGATCCGGACGAACAGTTGTTCTGGTCGAAGGGATCGCTGCCCATGCTCGAGCAGTACGCCCGCGAGCCCCTGCGTTTCGGGGACTGGCTGCGCCTGGACAGGTACGAATTCCAGGAAGCGCGCACCGGAATTGCCGCGCGGCCCTACGCGCGCCTGATCTGGATGGACGCTTTCATTCATTCGAAGGGCTTCCTCGCAAAGCACCTTGATCCGGGTGGCAACTACCGCCTGACCAACCGGCTCGACCTCACGCTCGACTATCCACGCGCGTTCCGGGTCGGCGCCATCATGGGAACGCCGAGGCAACTCCACGAGATCTCCCGCGTGAGCGCGGTGGGACTCGCCGAGGTGTTCGATGTCATCAATGCCTACGAAGCGATCGGCTACGTCGAGTGGACACGTCGCGAGCGGGTGCCGTCGAAAGGGTCCTAGCGCAGGGGCATCGACGCTTCGCGCTCGACCCGCTTCCCGCCATCGCCACGGATGCCACGCATGCCAACCATGACCCTGTATTCCGGCCCACTCAGCATGTTCGGCGCGAAGGCCCAGATCGCCGCGCTGGAAAAGGGCTTTGCGTTCGACCTCGTCATGGTTCCGTTCACCGACGATCACCGCTACGAACCCAGGCATCCCGAAGTGCTGCGGGTCAATCCGAAGCGTCAGGTGCCGGTGCTGGTGCACGGCGAGGTCGAGCTGTTCGACTCCACCCAGATCTTCGAATACTTCGAACACCTGCAACCGCAACCGCCGCTGTGGCCGGCGTCGGTCGCGCAGCGCGCGCAGGCGCGGCTGATGGAACTGAAGTCGGACGAAGTGTTCTTTCCGCACGTGATCCGCCTGATGGGATTGCAGGATCGCCTCGACGCGCCGCCCGCGCAGGAAGCCGTCGCGCGGGCGAACGACTACTACTCGCAGATGGATGCCTTGCTGGTCGACCGCGACTATCTCGCTGGCGAGTATTCATACGCCGACATCGCCTTCTTCATGGCCCAGCTCTTCGCAGCGCGGCTGGGTGCGCCGATGGGCGATGCAACGCCGCGCGTGCTTGCGTGGCGGATGCGCGTTGCGAGGCGTCCGGCAGTAATGCCGGTCCTGCGGCAGTTCGTGCAAACGTTGACGGGGATGGGGCGACCGATCCCGGGGTTCATGGGCGATGCGTTGGCGTTGGGAGCGGGTTAGGCGACAGGAGCAGTTTTCGGGTGGGGCTGTTCGCCGCGCACCTTCGCTGCGCGAGGGCAAGCCTTCGGAAACCAGGCTCAACCATCGACCAGACGTCCGATGTCGCGGAACGCTGCATCGAAGCGGGAAAATGCCTGACGTGTGCAGTCATGCTGCCATTCGGTGCTCGTAATAGGGGCGCGCGCGATCATCGAGAATCGCGTATTGGGCGGCCAAGTTGCGTGGGTCGGGATTGAGCCACGCGTCGATGTTCCCGGGCTTGATGGGGATGATGCAGCGATCATGCCCGGCCGCTGCGACTTCCGCCGGCGGTTCGTCCGTGATCGCGGCGAAGGACAGCAGTTCCTCGTTCGGGCCTTCCCAGCGCGACCACAGGCACGCGACGAGCATGTCCTGCGTCGGCGTCGGCTTGAACTCCAGGACGACATTCTGTTCCTTCTCGCCGGGGGCCAGCTCGCGTCCTTCCATCGCATGACGGCTCACGTTCTCGTAGAACGCATTGACGACCATGATGCCGTGCGACACGCCGAACTGCTCTTTCCAGAATCCTTCGAGGTTGTCGCGGCGTGCGTTGTAGGTGCCGGGATACTTGATGTCGTAGAACGCGGGCCTGCCGGCAGGGCGGCATTGGTAGCGCATCGGCTTGATGACGCGTCGCCCATCCTCGAAAACCATCACAGGCGCATACCAGCCGGGGAAGATGCGCGCGTCCCGATCCTTCAATTCCGTGCGGCGCAGGTCAGCCAGCTTGCCCAGCGACCACGCGATCTTGTCCGTGGCGATGCGCTGGTCCTCCAAGGCTTTCTTTGTCGTCTTGGTCTGGAGGGTGCGCTCGGCATCGGCAAGGCGCTTCTTCTGCTTGAAGACTTCCTGTTCCAGCTTCGCAGCCTGTGCGGCGTCGAAGGCGTCGATCAGCGCCTTGATCTGCCGCTCGTCATCCGTTGTCGGATTGGCAAAGGCCGCGTCCATTGCCTTCGGAATCTTGATCGACGGCTGTTGCTGCCGCTTCCAGTAGATGCTGTAAAACTCCTTGATGCCGAGGTCAGCACCCCAGGTGCGCGTGTACTTGTGATAGTCCGCCCATACTTCTGCCGAGTAGCACATGGACATCATCCGTGGCGTGCGATCGGGCAATGGTACCGCCAGATTTTCGATGGGACGGCGGCGGATGCGCGGCCGAGGCGAGCGATCGGATAGCGGAGCGAACGAGATAGTCCCGCTCGAGGAGTTGGAGGGTTGCGCGGGGTTGGCGTATGGTCTTTCCGGGGTGGTACCAAATTCCATCAACGTGGATCGAATGGAGCCGGCCAGGCCACTGCTGAAGCCGCGCAGGGAAATGCGATTCTTCATAACGATTGTCTTGATCGTCGCGGCCAGCCTGAGCTCCGGTGCCGCCCGTGCGGTGGTGGTGACGCGCGGCGACATCGAGGAAATGGTCGCCGAACTCGTCTCGTCGCCGGGTGACGGGGACGTCAACCCATTGGCGTCGCGGATGTGCGGCATCCCGGTCCCGGAATTGCGCGCGCCCGGCCCCGGTGGCGAACGCGCAAAGATCACGGTGCAGTCGGTGCTGCCGATCTTCCCCGCCGAAGGTTCGGCGACAGTTCGTATCAACGGTGTCGGGGTGAGCGACCTGACCGGGCGCGCGATCACCGGTCCTTGCGAGGGAGCCCTCAGGTTCAAGTATCGGTTTTCGGAATCGTGGAATGGCGTCGCAATGGTCGTGGATCACGAGTTCACCGAAGGGCCCACGCTCGTGGGGCGCGACGGCAAGCCGGTCGCTGTGCCGGCCCCGAAGCCCGGAGTCGGAACGCTCGTGATAGAACCGGATGTGTCGTGCGACTTGCGCGTCGACGGCGTCTTCATGCACACCGTGGCTCCGTTCGGGTCGTTCACCGTCGAAGCGACGCCGGGCGAACGAGTCATTACCTGCGACAGCATCAAGGTCAATGGCGTGAGGGCGTCGGAGAAGCGGAAGGTTGAGGCCGGAACCAAGGTGGTCGTGAAACTGTCGCTCGCAGCGCTTGAGAAGGCGTCGTCGGCCGCGGCGAAGGCTGCGAGATCCGCCGACGCAATGATCGATCGCGGCGACGGCGTGCTCGAACAGGTGAGTTCGGGACTGCTGTGGACCCAGCGCGACAACGCGAGCGATGTGAGTTGGGACGGAGCGCGCCAGTACTGCGCCACGCTGCGAACCGCAGGCGGCGGTTGGCACCTGCCCAGCGAACCGGAATTCAGGAGGATCTACAACGATACCGCCGGCGTGGCGAAAGCCATTCCGTGCGGGGACCACACCTGCTCCGCATCGCCGTTTCGCCTATCGAACTGGTGGTTCTGGACATCCGAGCGGAGCGATGCCCGGATGGCCTGGATTTTCACCCTGTCCGACGATTACGGCCGGACGAGCCGCTATCCCGTGGGCGCCTCCAGCGGCAGCCGGGCGTTGTGCGTGCGGACGCCGCGGGCCAATGAAACCGATACCGCTGAAGCGCGTACCCGCATCGCCAGCGAGGCGGCCAGCCGCAGGCCGGTGGTGAAGGGAAAGGAGATCGATCGTGGCGGAGGAGTGATCGAACAGGTGAGTTCGGGATTGCTGTGGACCCAGCGCGACAACGGCGCTGACATTTCCTGGGAGAGTGCACGGCGGTACTGCGAAACGCTGTCGCTCTCCGGCGGCGGTTGGCGCTTGCCCAGCAGCCGTGACCTGCAGAATCTTTTCATGGATGCGGTCGGCACCAAGGCCGTCGCTTGCGGGGTCGGCTACTGCGGTGTTCCCTCCGGGTTTTCATTCACCTCCTTCCAGCTATGGGCGGCGGAAGCCGATGGCTCCGGCAAGGGCAGTTTCCTGAATTTCGAGCAGGGCCTGCCGGGCAGCGCTCCTGCCGGTTACTCCTACCACTCGCGGGCACTGTGCGTGCGAAATCCCTGAGCGCCGTCCACGATCACCAGGAGAAACCCGTCGAGATTTCAGGGAGCCAAGGACGGCATTTCGAACGACAGGAATGCGTCGCCCATTCCGACGAACCGGTTGTCGGCAATTGGTCGTTCCGAGATATTTTCTCAGTCGATGACAGTCGTGATCATGAGCAGCAAAGTGATCACCAGAGGTTGCAATTGCCGATCAAGTCGACTGTTTGCGCAGACAGAGCCGGCAGGTCTCGGACGGTGAGACAGATACCGGCGAGAGTGTCATCAGGCAATCTTGTTACCGCCCAACACGAACTCTGGCCCCCAACCCATTGAATTGCATAGGGCACTTTTCTTGTGCCTGAAATTGCATAGGATTATGCAATGCCAATCACCGAAAAGCAGCGCGCCATCCTGGCCTTCATCCGTGAGCGGATCGAACGCGATGGCATTCCACCAAGCCAGCCCGAGATCGCGGCGGCCTTCGGGTTCCAACACAACACGACCGCGCTGTACCACCTGCGTGCGCTCGAAGATGCCGGCCTGTTGAGTCGCACACCGCACCAGGCGCGTGGCATCCGGCTGGCATCGCGGCGGCGTCGCAACCGCCCCGAGCAATTGCATTTGCCCGTGCTGGGTCGCGTCGCGGCGGGTGCTCCGATGGGTGCCGACATCGGTCTGGATGAGCAGCTATTGCTTGATCGCAATTGCTTTGAACAAGCTCCCGACTACCTGCTGCGCATTGCCGGCGACTCGATGATCGAGGACGGGATCTTCGATGGCGACCTGGTCGCGATCAAGCGCACGCCCGAGGCGCTCAATGGACAGATCGTGGTCGCGCGCATCGATGGCGAGATCACGATCAAGCGCTTCAAGCGCACCAAACACCAAATCCTGCTGATGCCACGCAATCCCGACTACGCGCCGATCGTGGTGCCGGCCGACGCCGACTTCGCAATCGAAGGCATTTACTGCGGCCTGGTCAGGAAAGGTTGATGGGCGCCGTGCTCGCGCTCGATGCGTTGCTCGATGCACGCCATGTGTGGCGCGGGCATGTTGCCCATCGACCGGAGGGCGACGCGCCAACCGGCCATGCTGCACTGGACGCAGCCTTGCCTGCAGGTGGCTGGCCCGAACACGCGTTGACCGAAATCCTGGTGGGCGCCGATGGCGTCGGCGAGATCGACCTGCTCGCGCCCACGCTCGCGCGACTCACGCAAACCGGGAAGACCGTGGTGCTGGTCGCGCCGCCGTACATTCCGTATGCGCCCGCATGGCAGGCACGCGGCATCGCGCTCGCCTCGCTGATGGTGATCGATGCCGAACCGAAACAAGCCGTCTGGGCGTTCGAGCAATGCCTGCGTTCGGGCAGTTGCGCGGCCGTGGTCGGCTGGCCGCAACGCATCGATCATTCCGCGTTGCGTCGCTTGCAGGTCGCCGCAACGACCGGCCATGCGCTCGGCTTCGCGATCCGCGATCGCCGGCACGTCGAGAACGCATCACCGGCGGCACTGCGGCTGGAGATCGGACTGGATCGGCACGTACTTGTGCGCAAATGCCGTGGCGGCATGGTGCCGACGCGCGCGTTTCCCATCTCACAGTTCCAGTGATGGGGCAGGGCCATGTTGTGGGCATGCATCCTCCTTCCCCATCTGGGTCTCGATAGCGTCCTTCGCCGTCACCCCGAACCCGAACGACCGCTCGCGATCGTCGGTGGCCCAACACAACGACGTGAACTGCTCGCGGTGAATGCATCTGCTGCGCATGCCGGACTGCATCCGGGCCAACGCCTGGCGGCAGCGCATGCGTTGCTCGCGCACTTCGCGATGATCGAACACGATCCAACCGCGATCGCACGCTGGCAGCAGTTCCTTGCGGCATGGGCGTATCGCTACAGCTCGCAGGTTTTCGCGGGCTGGCCGAATGCGATCGTGCTGGAGGCCAAGGCGAGCTTCCAGATCATGGGGCAATGGCCGCGTTTCGAAGCGGCCTTGCGGCAAGACCTCGACGATCTCGGATTCCGGCATCGCATTGCGCTCGCTCCCACCGCGCACGCAGCGCGCGTGCTTGCCGATGTGCACGACGGCATCGCGATCCAGAACGAGGCGCAGCTGGAGAATGCGCTCGCGCATGTCCCGGTGCGCCATGCGTGCTTGCCCGATGATGCCGGCGAGCGCCTGCACGCGATGGGCATTCGCGACCTGCGGCAACTGTTCGCATTGCCGCGCGATGGATTGCGCCGTCGTTTCGGCAGCGAATTGCTGGCGTGCATGGATCGCCTGCTCGGACGCGTGCCGGAAGTGCTGGCGTTCTACCGGCCGCCCGATGTGTTCGACGTGCGCGTGGAACTCAACTACGAAATCTCCAACCACCTTGCGCTGGTCTTTCCGGTGCGTCGCCTCGTGTCCGATCTTGCCGCCTACCTCGCCGGGCGCGATGGCGGCGTGCAGCAGTTCGTCGTGCGCCTCGAACACGAAGGCCATGCGCCGACCGACATGCCGGTGGGACTGCTCAGCGCGGAACGCGATCCGCGCTGAGCATTCCCACGAACATGTTGGTGGCGTGTTCGGCTGAGTTCGCGCAACACGCGCGGATCGCGTTCACGGCGGCATAGTGCCCGCCGCGTGTCGGTGCGAGCCTGGACATGGTGTT
>Ga0105248_10003872_pt1 | contig 16548 bp, 10 predicted proteins | sample KBSS34metaG_FD_81524 | JGI IMG/M metagenome (GOLD analysis project Ga0105248, IMG submission 81524) | Switchgrass rhizosphere microbial communities from Kellogg Biological Station, Michigan, USA - KBS S3-4 metaG | ecosystem: Host-associated > Plants > Roots > Rhizosphere > Soil | place... | reverse complement strand
GGGCACGTCCTTGCCGGCCACCGTCTCAGTCGCCATCCACGTCGCATCTCGAGTCGTGCGAATCCGCTGCGCCACCTTCGCGATGGCATCCTCCCAGGAGAGGTCTTCCCAGCGGTCGCTGCCCGGGGCGCGGTAGCGGGGCGTGGTCAGCCGGTTCGACGACGCGTGCGTCGCGAACATGGAGATGCCTTTGACGCACAACGACCCGCGATTCACGATGTGGTCGTAATCGCCTTCCATCTTCACGAGCCGGCCGTCGCGGACGGCGGCGATCATGCCGCACCCGCACGAACAGAAGTTGCAGGAGGTGGTGAATTCGCTGACGTTGGAGAGCTTCAGGTCTCGTGTCGCGGCCCGCATCGCAGGGACGTCGATGAGGCCGCCGACGGCGAGTCCGGCGCCGCCCCCAAGGGTCAGCCTGAACAGGTCCCGGCGCGTGATGGTCGACCCACCGTCACTCATGGCTCTTCACCCCCGGTCGCGTGAGATCGGGTTCAAGCAAAACTCACTCCGGGCCAAACCCATGAACCGAGTCCATTCCGGGGCGAAGAACTCACGGCCCGTGGTCAAGGAGTCACGGCAGGACGTCGCAAACCAGCGCCTGGGTGGCGCCGGCCGCCGTCTCGTCGATGGCAGGTCGTCGAGGCCTATTCGGAGCGAATCGCCGTCAGCGGATCCGTTCGCATCGCGCGCCGCGCGGGCAGCGCGCTCGCTAACACCGTCACGCCAATCAGGATGGCGGCGGAACCCACGAGTGCGATCGGATCGGTGGGCGCGACGTCATACAGCAGCGCGGACATCGCGCGTCCCATCAGCAGAGCGCCCGGGACGCCAATCGCCAGACCGATCCCAAGCATGAGCATCGCTCGGCGGAGAACGGCCAGCAGCAGGTCGCTTGGTGTGGCGCCAAGCGCGAGCCGAACGCCGAACTCCTGGACGTGTTGCGAGACGTGAAACGCCAGCACGCCAAACAGGCCGATGCCGGCAAGCCCGAGCGCGATCGACGCGAACGCGGTCAGTAACGACGTCTCCAGCCGGCGCTCCGCGGTCGATGACTGGGCCATCTGGTCCATCGATCGCATGTCGACCAGCGGCAGCTCCGGGTCCACGCTTTGCATCGCCGCGCGCAGGCCGGGAATGGACGAGGCCGGATCGACGGTCGTCCGCACGACCGCGTACATGCCTCGGAGCCAGGTCGTCAGGAGTCCGTCCGGCACTTGCGCATGAGGCATCCAGACTTCCGGCCGCGGCGGCTGATCGAGTGCGGCATGGCGGATATCGGCGATGACGGCGACGACCGTGCGCCACGAATCCCCAGAATCGGAACCGCCCATCTTCAGACGGGCGCCGACAACGCGACCGGACGGGATGTAGCGCCTCGCGAACTCCTTGGTGACAATGGCGACGGGCTCAGACGCCGCCGTGTCGCTGGCCGCGAACGGCCGTCCGTCGAGGACCCTCGCGCCAATCGCGTCAAGGTAGTCACCCAGCACGAAGCGAAGGCCCGCGACCGGGGGTTCCCGGCCGTCTGTGGTTGCGCCTTCCACGGTGAACGAGTTCTCGAAATTGTTGTCGGACAACGGCAGATGCGTCGTCACGCCCGCGGCCGCCACGCCCGGCGTGGCTTGGAGTGACGCGAGCGCGCGATCCAGAAACGCGTGGGCGGTCGCAGCAGTTGGATACCGCGTATCGCGCATGACGAAACCGAACGTCATCGTGTGCTCGGTCCTGAACCCTGTGTCCGCCTGCCAGACGCGGCTCAGGCTGCGTAGCGCGAGCGATGCCCCGGCCACGAGCACCACGGCCACCGCGATTTGTGCGACCAGCAGCACGCTGCGGGCGCGCTGAGCCGATCGCGTCGGCGATACGACCCCGCGCGAGCGCGTCTCCCGTGGAGACGGTGTGCGCCCGGTGACCTGTAGCGCGGGCAGGATGCTGGATATCAGGCCGGCGATCAGGACGACGGCACTCGCAATGGCGATGAACCGGCCATCGATGCGGATTTCCTGCACGCGAGGAATCGAGTGCGGCAGCGTCGCCGAGAGCGTCCCGACGACCCACGCGGCAATCGCCAGACCTGCCGCTCCGCCAATCAGGAACAAGACGAGGCCTTCCGTGCCGAGCTGACGGACGAGCCGCGCGCGACTGGCGCCGATCGCGGTACGGAGGGCCAGCTCCCTGCCACGCGCCTGACCCCGGGCCAGCGAGAGGCCGGCGACGTTCACGCACGCCATCAGCAGCACGAAGCCGACGGCCGTGAGAACCATGAACAGATTGCTTCGCGCATTGCCCACGATGTCCGCGCGGAGACTCTTCATGCCGATCGTCACGGCGTCATTGGTGCCGGGATACGCCTCCGCCAGACGAGATCCGATCGCATCGAGCTCCTGCCTGGCCGAGGCCTCCGTCACACCCGCACGAAGGCGGCCGACGACGCGAAGGAAACGCGCCGACCGCGTCATTGGAAGTCCGCCCGGCAACTGACCTTTGGTCACAAGCGGCACCAGCAGGCGGTATTCCTCACTCGGGAACGCAAAGGATGGCGGCAGGACGCCGACAATCTCGTACGACTGGTTGTTGATCGTCGTGGCGTGATTGACCACCGACGGGTCGGCTCCAAAGTACGACGTCCACAGACCGTAGGTCAGGATCGCGACCCGATGCTTGCCCGCCTCTTCTTCTTCAGGCCGGAACGTGCGCCCCATGATCGGCTGAATACCGAGGACGTCCAGCAGATCCGTGGTCACCATGGAACCCAGCGAAAACTCAGGGCTGCCGCGACCGGTCAACGTAAACCCGGTGCCGATCTGCGCCGCCATGCCGTCAAAACTCGCGGCCTGGTCGCGCCAGTCGAAGAAGTTGAGCGGCGTCGTACGCGTCCGGCCGACGTTGCTGCGACTGTTGACCTCGAACAACGCGTACAGGCGATCCGCCTTCGGATACGGAAGCGGACGCAGGACGACGGAATCGACGACCGCGAAGACCGCTGAAGTGGCGCCCACGCCGATCGCCATGGTCAGGATCACCGCGGAGGAGAAACCCGGACGGCGGCGAATCTGGCGGACCGTATATCGAAGGTCAGTCCGCAACACGTCCCACCACCCGAGACCGCGCGCCTCGCGGCTGGCGTCGGCAAGTTGCGCCACGCTCCCGACATCGAGGACCGCAGCCCGACGGGCCGCGCCAGCGTCCATGCCGGCGGCAAGATTCGCCGCCATTTGCCGATCGACGTGTTGCTGGATCTCCTCGCGGGCCTCCGCGTCCAGGCGGTTGCCGCTCACCAGGGCACGGATGCGCAGAACCATCACGCGCAGCCAACGCATATCAGAGCTCCGTTCTTCTGGCGACGAGCGTAATCGCGGAGGACAGACGCTCCCAGCTCGTCAGTTCTTTTGCGAGGCGGTGCTTGCCCGCCCGCGTCAGGGAGTAATACTTCGCGCGCCGGTTGTTGTCGGACCGATCCCAGACAGCCTTGATGAATCCCTGATGCTCGAGCTTGTGCAGGGCGGGGTACAGGGTGCCCTGCTGGACGAGCAGCACATCCCCGGACAGGTGCCGGATCCGCTGCGCGATCGCCCAGCCATGCATGGACTGGAGGGCGATCGTCTTCAGGATCAGCAAGTCCAGCGTCCCCTGCACGAGATCGGTTGGGCGGCTCATCGCGTGACCTTGGTTACCCAGGAGGCTACCGCAGACTCCTGTAGGTAAGCAAGGGGTCAGGGCTGGGACAGGGACATCAACAGTTCAGAGTTCAGAGTTCAAAGTTCAAAGTTCACAGTTCAGAGTTCACAGTTCGCGCACTTATGACAAGCTCTCCGGGATGCGCGATCTCCGCCATGCCCTCCGCTTTCTCGCCCAGCACAAGGCCTTCGCGGCGACCGCCATCCTGACGCTCGCGATTGGCCTTGGCGCGAACACCGCGCTGTACGGTCTGCTGAACGCGACCTTCCGGCCGCTCGATCTTCCCGAACCCGACCGCCTGGTCGCGATCGTCGCGGAGCCCAAGGGGGATGAGACCGGCGGATTCCAGTTCGCGTTCTCGACCGAACAAATGAAGGACCTGCAGGAACGCGCCGAGGCGTTCAGCGACGTCGTCGGTTTCGTCGCGCGCGTGGGCGGGTTCGTGGACAACGGCAAGGCGTCCACATTCTGGTTCGTCGCGGTGAGCCACAACTACTTCAGCGGCCTGCGCGTCCAGCCGGCGGCCGGCACGCTGTTCGGCGAGAGTTCCGGATCGCCGGTCCGGATCGTCCTGGGGCATAGCTTCTGGAAGAAGCACTTCGGCGGCGATCCTGGCGTTATTGGAAAGCTCGTCCGCCTGGACGGCGAACCCGCGGTGATTTCCGGCGTCGTCGACGCGTCGTTCGCGGGCACGATGGTCGGCGTCGAGATTGACGGCTACATCGACATCGAGGACTACGGCGTGATCGAACCGGGCGCCAAGCGATGGCTGTATCACAATCGCCGCGCGCGGACGATGACGCTGCTGGGCCGGCTGAAGCCGGACGTCACTCTGCGCGAGGCCCAGTCCGGCACGGACCGGCTGCTCGACGCGCTGGCCGTCGAACATCCCGACACCGATCGCGGGTTTGGCGCCGCCGTCATTCCAGAAACGCTGGCGCGGCCGCTGCCGATGCGGTCGATTCGCGAGGCCGTGCCCCTCGTGCGCGCGTTTACGCTGGCCGTGGCCGCGCTGGTGCTGTTGTTGGCCTGCATGAACGTCGCGAACCTGCTGCTGGTGCGCGCCACCGGCCGGCAGCGCGAAATGGCCGTGCGTGCGGCGCTTGGCGCCAGCCGCGGACGCCTGATCCGGCAGATGGTGACCGAAGGCCTGGTCCTGTCGATTTCCGGCGGGGCCGCCGGCTATGTGCTCGGCCGCTGGGTGACCGACGCGTACCTGGCGCGGCTCGATCTTGGCGGCGACATTCCGCTGCGTTTCAACACCGCGTTCGACGTGCGCGTGTTCGTGTTCTCGCTGGGCGCCGCACTTCTGACAGGCCTGGCCATTGGCATCTGGCCGGCGTGGCGCGCCTCGCGGGCGGACGCACGCGGTGCGTTGCATGAAGGCGGCCGTTCCCAGTCCGACGGCGTGGATCGACAGCGCGTCCGACGCGTCCTGGTGATCGGTCAAATCGCCGGCGCGCTCGCGCTCCTCGTGGTCGCGGGCTTGTTCATTCGCACGCTCGCGTCGGCTCAGCAGATCGACCTGGGTTTCGACGCGCACCAGCTGATTTCATTCCGGCTGGATCCGAAATACGTGAACTACACCGAGGACCAGACCAACGACTTCTTCGATCGTCTGTTGAAGCGCATCCAGTCGTGGCCCGACGTTCAGGCGGCGTCCGTCTGCCTGGCGCCGCCGATGAGCTACATCATTGGTGGCGGATCCGTTCACGTGGAGGGCCGGCCCGTCGATCCGGACGCGCAACCGCCGGCCGTCTTCATCAACCACATCGGCCATGACTACTTCGACGTGATGGGCATTCCGATCGTGCACGGCCGCAAGTTCACGGAAGACGACGAGCATCAGCACTCGACGAATCGGCGCTACGCCATCGTGAACGAAGCCTTTGCCGAACAGTATTGGCCTGGCGCGGATCCGATCGGCAAGCGGTTCCGCGCCTACAACACGACGGAACCGCTCCTCGAGGTGGTCGGCGTCGCGCGCGACAGCAAGTACGTGATTGTGTTCGAGGCGCGCCGGCCGTACCTCTACCTGCCGATGGTGCGCGATCAGTCCCTGCGGACCGTGATCGTCCGATCCGAGGGCAATCCGGCGGCGCTCGGCGGACGGCTCGAGCGCGAAGTGGCTGCGCTCGATCCGTCGATGCCGATTGCGGATCTGCGGACCATGGATCAGACGCTCGCCGGGATATTCGGCTTTCTGCTTTTCCGGATCGGCGCGATTCAAGCCGGCGGCGCCGGTGTGCTGGGCCTGCTGCTCGCGATTGTCGGCGTCTATGGCGTGGTGTCCTTCGGCGCGTCGATGCGAACGCGCGAGATCGGCATTCGCGTGGCCCTGGGCGCGCTGCCTCGAGACGTGATGCGGCTGATCGTCGGACAAGGCCTGACGCTGGTCGCTGTTGGAGTCGCGGGCGGCCTGATCATCTCGGCCCTCATGAGCCGCGTGCTCGCCCGCTTTCTGCCGCTGGTCAACGCGGGAGATTGGCGAACGTTCGCCGGCGTTGCCCTCGGCCTCGCCGGTCTGGCGCTGGCGGCCTGCTACTTGCCGGCCAGGCGCGCCGCCAAAGTACCGGTCACGACCGCGCTCCGGCACGAGTAGTCGCGGACGCCGCGGCCGGTCCGGCTTCAACCACCAGCGGCTCGGCGTCCGTCGCGGACTCGATCTCCGGAGCACACGCGTAGAGGATTTCACTGAACGCGCCGAACTTGCCCTCCAGGTACGTGACCATGGTGTTCAGCGCGAGTTCCTGGCTCTCGCCGGCAAATGACACGCGCGCCCCGCCTCGGAATACCAGCGGCTGGACTCGGAGATGTTCGGCGTCGATCACGGACGCCGTCGCGATATAGCGCCCGCCGGTCAGCGCGCCGGTTTCCGGCTCGAGCTCGATGCGACACACGGCCTGCGCAAACGCGGCCTGCTGGCAGTGACGCGGATTGGCCATACCCGATTGAGATAGCAATCAACGTACCGGTCGCGCAAAGGCCGTCAGTGGGTAAACGGCGCAGTACACAGAGCAGCCGATTGCTCTGGAAGGGCTCGCTCACCTGTTTTTGGGGCTTTTTCGGCAGGATTCGTGAGGATCGATCTGGCGTACGGTTTGCGATAGGCAGGGCGGAGGCAGTGTCATGACGACAAGTTCAATCCCGGGGTGGGTCGGGGTCGCCAGCATGCTGGCGTTCGCAGCTGGCGGCGCAGGCGCCTGGGCGTACCGGATGCCGGCCGAGTCAGGTGGCAGAGCCGCGATCATCCAGGTGAAGGACGCGGCAAAGGATGCGGCCAAGGACGTCAAGGACTTCTGGATCAAGACGAAGATCCACTCGCAGTTCGCCATGGAAGACGCGCTCGAGGGCAGCAACATCGACGTGGACATCACTCGTGGCGCGGTCACGCTGAACGGCACGGTCGCGAGCGCGGCGGCCAAAACCCGCGCGGAAGCGATTGCCCGCGGCACGGACGGCGTCAAGGGCGTGACGAACAACCTGACGGTGGGCACTGCGGAGAAGGCGATCGATCCGCAGAAGGTCCGCGAGGCCGGCCGCAACGTCGGCCGCATGGTGACGGACGGCTACGTGAAATCGGCGATCTATGCCAAGTTCCTGATGGAAAAGTCGCTCGAAGACAGCGACATCAACATCGACGTCAAGAACGGCGTGGTCACGCTGAAAGGCACGGTCCCGACGGAAGCCGGACGCACAAAGGCCGTTGAGGTGGCGCGCAACACCGCCGGCGTCAAGAACGTGAACGACACACTGAAGATCGGCTAGCCCAGCAGTGCCGGCCCGCCGGCCCTGTCATAGAGCTCTCGCCCGCGCGCGACTCGTTCGTGCGCGCGGGCGAGGATCGCCTCGAACTCACTCGATCCCCGCAATCTCACAAAGTGATCGCTTTCGACCAGCGTCCGGTAGCAGGCGTAGCCCGCCTTGACGCATCGCCCCAGCCAGTCCAAGGCCGGCTGATGTCCACCAGCGCGCGCGAGAAATATTGACGCGAGGAACCAGCCCTCCGGATCCGCGAATCCGCCGGCGGTCATCGTCGTCAGATCCCTGAGCGCCGGCTCGACCTGGCCTTCCGCCAGTTGGCGGTACAGTCGGGCGCCGACCCGCAACCCGCCCTCGGGCAGCTTCTCTTCGAACGCGCGAATGTCCCCGACGCCTGCCTCGCCCGTGATCACGCGCGAGAGCATGGCGCAAAACGCTGGCTGGTGATCGAGCCGGATGGCCTCCGCATAGTTGCTCAGCATGAAGTGCGTCCACGTGACCGTCGTGCGCACCTCGGAATCGATCGCGACCGCCTTCGCGTGTGCGGCCACCGACGCGTCAAGCATGCCGGCATAGCGGCAGGCCGTCACCAATCCCGCCATGATGCGGGCGTCACGCGGCCGTTCCGCGGCCCGCTGGATCAACCGGGCCATCGTTTCCGCCGCGAGACCGAGCTCGACGTCCACATACGCCAGTTGCTCGTACACGGTCGAGAGATCCGGATCGAGCGCGAGGGCCTGCGCAAAGGCAGACTGCGCGTGGGCCAGCCCGCCGCCTCCGTCCCACGCCCACTTCGCGAGGACCCGACGCACGCGGCCGAGCCCGGCCCACGCCGGCGCGTACGCGGGATCGATCGCCAGCGCCTGCTCGTACAGCTCCCGGGCGTCCTGCCAATGGGACGCGTCGGTCATCATCTGGTTCGCCCGCAGATACAGCGCATAGGCTTCCGGTTTGGCCGGCGCCTGTCGCGCCAGCGCGCGGCGATCGCTGCCGCTCAGCGGCAACTTCAGCGACGACACGATGTGCGACGTCAGGTCATCCTGCAGCCCGAACAGATCCGCGAGCGGCGCCTGTGCCGTGTCCGACCACCGCAGCGTGCCGTCGTCTGCATCGATCAGCTGCGCGCTGACGCGGACCATCGATCCCGCGCGCATCAGCGTGCCCACGAGAATCGCGTCCACGGCCCAGTCGCGACCAATGGCATGCGGATCCATGTCGCCGCCGCCCGGCAGGGCGCGCGGTGCGCGGACGATGACGCCGGGCAGGCCGGCGAGCGCGGCAGACACCGCATCGGGAATCGCAAACGCCAGAAAGTCCGTCTCGGGATCCGCGCGCAACACGCGCAACGGGAGCGCCACGAATCGCGTCGGTGGTGGCGTCGCTGGCATCGCGCCCGAAGGCGTGGCCGACGTCGCCAGGACCGCGGGCGATGACACTGCGTCGCGAATGCGCTGCGCCAGCGACGATGCTGACACCGTGCGGGTGAGCGGATCCTTGACGAACGCCGGCCGCAGCGCGACATCGAACGCTGCGGGGTGTGCTCCCGTGAGCGCCTTCGGCTCCGTGTAGGCAACCGCGTGCACGACTTCCGCGAATGTCTTGCCAGGAAACGCGGGCAGGCCGGCGATCGCTTCGTACAGGACCGCCGCCGCGGCCCACACGTCTGAGCGCTCGTCGGCAGCATTTCCTGACATGCGTTCCGGCGACATGTATTGCGGCGTGCCGACAATGACGCCCGCACCCGTCAAGCCAAGATGGGTCACATCGTCCAACGCCGACGGCTGCGCGAGCCCGAAATCGACGAGTTTTGCGCCGTGCGGGGTCAAGAACACATTGGCCGGTTTCAAGTCGCGATGCACGACGCCATTGCGATGCAATGCCGCCAACGCGTCGAGCAACTGGTCGGCGAGCTTGACGACTTCGTCCCACGTCAAGGCACCGCGCTCGAGCCGCTTCGACAGCGGCTCGCCCGAGAGCAATTCCATGACGAGAAACGGCTGTCCTTCGATCTCGTCGTACTCATACAGCGCGCAAATGTTCGGATGATTCACGCGCGCGGCCGTGCGCGCCTCGCGACGGAATCGCTCCCGGATCGCCGGATCGGCCAGGATGTCGGCGCGAATCACCTTGATCGCCACCGGGCGATCGAGACGGTCGTCGTGGCCCTCATAGACCACACCCATGCCGCCTTCGCCCACGACGCGTACGACGCGATATCGGCCGATTTGTTGCGGGGTGATGTGTTGCGGGGTCACGAAGAGCCGATCATATCCGGGCCGTTGGGACGATCACCACGCAACCGTCGTCTGTGGCGACTCGGCGGTTGGCACCGATGTTGAATCGATTGAAGTAGAGGAGGGCCCAAATGACCGGAACCTTCTTGAGCAAATGGACGATGCCGCTCCTGAGCGTGTTGCGGATTGTTACGGGATTCCTGTTCATTGCGCACGGCACGCAGAAGCTGTTTGGCATCCCCACGGCGTTACCGGTCGGAGTGGTGCCGCTGCAGTCCCTCTTGGGAGCGGCCGGCGTCATCGAAATCATCGGCGGCACGATGCTGCTGCTCGGCCTGCTGACGCGGCCGGTCGCCTTCGTCCTGTCGGGCGAGATGGCGGTCGCGTACTTCATGCAGCACGCACCACGCGGCTTCTGGCCGATCGCCAATCAAGGTGAGCTGGCGGTTCTGTACTGCTTCTTGTTCCTGTATGTCGCGGCCGCGGGCGCCGGGCCCTGGAGTCTGGATGCGCTGATGCACCGGCGGCATGTCCTGCACACCGCGCCACCTGAGATCCGTCGGCCGTGGGCGGCGTGAGGACGGACCAGGAAGATCCTGACGGATCAGACCAGCTCGATATGCGGTGAATCCTTCAAGCTGGAGAAATGCTGCCCGGCCCTCAGCCCCTGGGCTTCCGCAGCACGCGCGTACGCTTCCCACACTGGATCAGTATTCAGTGGGATGTAGACCTTACCGTCCTTCAGCGGGTAGCAATCGGCCGCGTTGCCAGAACCGGGTGTGCCGTTGCCTTGATGGTTTGATTTCTTGATCACGCCATCCGCGTTGGACACGATCGGACCGGGCCGGCCATATGGTTGAGCGGTCGGCCGTCCCGATCCGAAAAGCCACTGCTGCCGGTCCTGTGTCCGGAAGCCTTCGACGAACTTGAATGGAGTCCCTTGAGCGGCCAGGGTTGTCAGTGTCGCCTGCAACTTGTCGCGAAACGCCGTCGTCAGATTGGCCGGATTCGCGTCCAGCGGTGGCTCAACCGCGACCGCCAATCCCTTGAGCCGGGCATCCAGCCGCGCCACAAGACGCCGCGGCGTGGTTGACCGGCGCCGCGCTTTCGAACGCGACCGCTTTGCGCGTGAAACTTGCTTCCCTGACTTTCGTCGTGCCACGACAGACCTCCAGACTCCATCATCCCAACAGCGGCCCGATCCTGAGCCGGCTTATCGTTCGACCCGCAGGTTCGTCGTCGTCAAAGTTCGATCAGGGACTGCCAGGGCGCACGCCCGCGCTCAGCGCGCTGCGGGAGGCGCGCCAAGTTTCACGCTCGTGATTTCCTTGTCCTCGTCTGTAAAGTTGAAGGGCTGTTTCAGCCAGACCACGAGATGGCACAACCGCTGAACCGCAGGGTCGTGTGCGAAGTACTGCGTTTCAACACCCGCGCCGTCCGCGACGAATAGCTCGAGCCAGTTGCGCCCGGTATCCGGGTTTCTCTGTGTAGCGAGGCGCCGAATGGACTGAGATGCCCCCCGGCTTTTCGGGCCAGGCACGTCGAATGCCGCGACGCGCCGAATCATGTTGGTGCCCGTGAACAGCTCGAGTTGGACCTCGGCGTCGACTGCCGCAGCCGTCGCCAAGGCCATCTGCACGACTTCGCTGGTCGTGCGATAGGCGGTGGGATCGACGTCGAGGGTGATGTCGAAGCCACCGCCAATGGCCGCCCTGATTTCATGGATCCGCCGGCCCACCGATCCCTGACGCCCTTCGGCGGCGTTCTTGCGGATCAACACCTCGAGGTTGAACGGTTCACCACCCGAGACCACGAAGTCGAACGCGGCTGGTGGGTTTGCCAGATTCCAGAGGTAATTCAGAATCACCTCTGACCGTTCACAGACACAGCCGTGCGTGTAATCCCGTGGACGTTGCTTGCCGTGGAGGTAGTCGCCATGATCGGGAGCGCCGGGAGGGGGATTCAGGCGCGCCCGCAACGTGCCCCATTCGGTCTGACCGTTGTAGAGCACACCGTTGTCGTCCGGGATCGTCTGGCCGATCTTCTGAATGCCGAAGAAGGGCTTCAACGTCCCATCCGTGTTCGCCTGATCCGAACTCTCATCACCGCGAATGTCGAGATGAATCCGGTACGTGCCGTCGTCGATCGGGTTGAAGACGTCACCGCCAGAGAAGCCCGTGGACTTTTTGAGGACCGTCGTGCCGTCGAAGAGGGTGAGGTCTCCGACGATGGCGTTCTCGCCATTTGTGCCGGTCTTCGTAAACGTGATCCTCAGGGCCAATGGCGTCTCTCCTTGAATCAATCCTGATCTACATCCGCCGCCAGACACCGACCCGCCCGGCCGCGGTCACCGGGATGATGCCGTTCGCCGTCTGGCCGTCGGGATTGATGATCCGGACAGGTAGCTGCCCGACGGGCAGCGACGCGTCGAGATTCAGAGTGATCTTCAGAAGCTTGAAGAAATCGGCGCCACCGGGCGACTCCGGATCGCTGCCCTCGATTGGATCGTGATTCGGGACGACATTTGTCCCAAGTGGAATGGGCCGGCCATTCAGTATCAGCCCCGCTTGCTTCGACAGGTTGCGTCCGCGGACGGTCAAGACTGGTTGCAGAGGTGTTGAAACGTCAGCCACGGCTTCAGTGATCGCCGGTGCCGGCCCACGGACGAACTTCCCTCCGAGGTATCCGCTCGCACTCAGCCCCATGAGCCACAGCAGGCTGTAAGGAATCGGCGGCAGCGTCTCCAGCGTGGCGGGATCGTACGTGCCCACCAGCACCACAAACGCCACAATCGAGACGAGAGTCCAGGCCAGAAACTGTACCCGCTCGGCCACGACGCTTCCGCCGGTCATGATGAGGTCGCCGAGTGATGGCTCCGTGCCTGCGAAGCCCTTCGCTCCGCGCAATTCCGTGATGGCGGAAGCCGCCACGCTCGTGCCCACGCTGATGCCGATGAGGCCCGGCAGGCCGTCGGGAACTTCGGGGAGCGTAATGACGCCCTGTACGAGCGAACGCGCGAAGGCGACGTACAGATAGCCACCCACTGCGACCGCGGTCCACAGATAAAACTGCAGCTTCGACAGGCTGTACGCGCCATTCTCCTGGAACAAGGCCGCAAGGAACTTCGGTCTGGGGTCGGGAAGGTTCCGGATGCCGATGAAGATCAGCGCGAGAAACAACACCCCAAAGCCGACGACCATCACAAGCGCTAGGGCACGCGGCGTCTGGCGATCGCGCGCGGAAAACACCAGGTCCATCGCATTCGAATCGGTCTGTGCGACACGAATCTGGATCGATCGCTTGCCCCGCTTGGGATCAGCCAGCTGGACGCTTTTCACGAGCAACTGCCGCGTGGAGGCCTTCTCGATCGTGGCTTCTGTCTGGTGACCGTCAATGATGAGCAGGTTCTCCGCGGCGGTTGCGCTGAAACCGTCGCCGTCCACCCAGAATTCGTAGCCGCTTTGCGGGTAAGTGGCGACTGGCGTCACCTTCGCGATCCGCACGGTCGGCGTCGTCCCCTGTGCCAGCACAACCGGCGACGTCACCAGCGCGAATGCTGCCAGCATGCTGAGCCTTGCTCGACTGAACGTCATAGTCTCTCCGATTCTCGAGGCCGCAGGCCTGCGTGACGCCGGCCTGGCGACACACGGACGATCAGCGCGTTTGCGTTCTTCGCCGTGAGTTCCGGCAAAAAGCCTGCAGCCCGCAGCGAATCACTCGCGGGCGACGGACACACTCGAACGCGATGAAGCGAGCGCGAAAACGTCCGCCCGCTGGTATTGATGGAGCGGCGGGAGCATCGGGTACGGCGAATACAAAGTCAAGTCCGAAATACGCGAGGCACCGCCTCGCGACGGTGGGGCCGAAGTTCGAACACGCGCATTCGTACGCGCTTCGTACGTACTGGTACGGAGCGACGACGCCACGATTGTTCGGTCCGCGCGAAACTCATCGCGCCCGGCGTCCTGAATGTCCAAGTGCAGGGCCAACTCTTCAGAAATCTTCTTGACAATTCGTCGTGGAGGTTCAGACTTCAGCAGTTCCAAAACACGCAAGCCTGTCGGGGTTGTAGGAACCTCCGGGAGTCCTCATGGCTGGGATCGATATCCGCAAGCTTCAGGAAGATCTGCGCAAGGCCGGCTTCCTCCTGGTCGGCATGGTCGATGGAGTCCTCGGTGACCAGACACGGATGGCCATCCGCGAGTTCCAGCGCTACGCCAAGATGCCGCAGATCGCCAAAGAAGATCCCACGGCGCCTGGGGGCCTGACGGATCGGCTCACCAGCGTCTTGAACGACAAGCCCTACACGGGCAACGTGCATGGAGAACCGGACGACGCGACGCTCGCGGTGCTTGCTCATTGGGTGGATGCCGCCAACAACCGGCGCTGCCCCGTCGTCGTTCAAGCCTGGCGCATCTCGAAGAACACCCCGGTGGCCGTCGAAGCCGGACACGACAATATCTGGGCGTTTGATGAAGTCGCCACGAACGTTCCGCGGATGTTCGTGTACGACTACACAAGTCTCTACGTGCCGATCAAGGAGGGTGATCACGCCCCTCGAACCGTTCTTGGCACTTTCTTCCCATCGAAGAATTTCGGCGGCGGCCCCGCGGCCTTGCCGCCCAATCACGTCATCCTGGGATCGGCTGGCACTCCAGGAACCGAGGTTCTTCTCGAATCCCTGACCGGCCCACTCGGTCACCCGCCGACGCCGGAGGAGATCTCAACGTTCAAGGTGGTCAGGGCGCTCAGCGAGATCGAATGCGCCGGCTATTTCGACTCGTTCAACGCCTACGACACGGCGGTGCTCTCCATCGGGTTGTACAACTGGACGCTCGGGCTCCACTCGGAACTCGGCGAGGCTGAACTCCCCGCATTCCTGGCGTACTTCAAGCAGGCGGAGCCGAAAGTCTACGAGAAGTACTTCGGCGTCCTGGGGATCGCGCCCGAACGCGACTTCAAGGACACCTTCAACGCTGCCCAGGCCAAATACGAAACGCGATTGTGCCACCAGGACTCAACCGGCAAATTCGTTCCGATCCCCGGAAAGGCGGCGGCCGATCGATACCGCTCCTGGCACTGGTGCTACCGATTCCAAGCCGCATCACGTTACGTTCCGGAATTCCAACGGCGCATGTGGGACATGGCGCGCTTCAGGATTCGCGACGTGCGCACCACTCCGATTCTGGACGACGACCAGGGCCGGACGATTGCGGACCGGTTTACCTCTGAACTGGCCACGGCCATGCTCGTCCGGTGGCACATCCTCCGGCCCAACGACATCGTGGGCGATGGAAAGTCGGGGAAGGGCGTCAATCGCACGCTCGCGCGCGCGCAAAAAGCCGATCAGAAGAACTGCGAGGAAAAGAACCTCCTCAAGGCGCTGCGGGCCACGGCGCAGTCGTTCAAGAAGACAGAGTTGACGAGGACACTGACGCAGGTTGACCGATGGCCGAGTTGGGCCTCAAAACCAAAGAGCACACGGGTCAACCCGCGACGGTATCTGCTCGATCCGAAAATCGGCCCCCTTTCGCCCTCGAGGGATTCTTTCCTGTTTCTGGCGCCGCCCAAGCGTGAGACGAAGACGCCGGCGGATTCCCGCACCGCCGAATTCGGCGTGGCCAACAAGAGTCGCGTGCTGCTGCACGCCTTCGAGGGCGAGAAGACGACCCCGGCGTTCACGGTGTTTTTTACCGGCGATTCGCTTCGCGGCGAGTACAACGGCTCGCCGCTCCCGGCACCGCCCGACCTCGCGTTGATCAATCGATTTGTCCTCTTCGACGCGAATGCCCAGGAGGGCGCTCCGGATCGCGCCATGCTTCTCGTGGGCATCATTCCGGGCACGCTCAAGAAGCTCGGCATCGACAATCCCGGGTTCCCAAACGCCACGCTGAGCCTGGACGCCAAGTTCCGATGCTGGCTCCCGCACAACAATAGTGAGGAAACACAGCGGATCGAGTTCACGATCGATCGTGACGCCGCAGGCCTTCTCCGTTTCAATCCGTTGAAGTTCGAGAAGCTGGCGGCGAACACGGCGATGCCGCTGTCGATTTCGAACCTCGGATCCGTGTATTTCACTGAAGGACCGAGCGAGTCGTTTGACCATCCTGTCCTCGCCCAGGCGGTAGGGATCACAGCCGGGCCCCGGGATACGAGCGGAATATTCAAGCGAACGCTAACATTTGAGTTGCCCGCCAAGGAAACCATCGAAACGTGCACGGGCGTTTCGAGCACGATGTCGTTGGACACGACAGCGCCCTTCTCGATGCAGTTCAGCGTGGACGTGGTCCTGGGCACGAAGGGCGTTCATCAGATCCAGCCGCTTCCAATCACGTTTGCCTCCGACGAAATGCCAGCCAGGAATCCTCAATCGCGGTTCCTGGTCGCAACGGCGAGGCAGCCGTACGACGAGTCCGGCACCGACGTCTTCGGATCGCGCTGGATCGTGGACCTCCAGTGCCCGCAGGCCAGAGCGTTGGCGTTCTGGAACACCACGGTCGTCGATCCCGTCATGGCGTCGCTTCGAACCGTTCAGCGCGGACGACCAGCGTCCCTGCTGCCCTGTTTCTCGACGCAGCAGGATGAACGCCGGCCCGTCTGGCAAGCGAGGTACTCGGTCCTCGACCTCAAGGGATCGGCAAAGATCAAGAAGGGCGACATCGTCCCCTCATTCGACACGGACGCCTCGCCCTCCGGAAAAGTCAGTGCGTACCTCTGCTTGCTGACGCCTGCGCCGGAAACCGGCGTCGTCAATCGAGCCATCGGCGTCGTCCTGCCAGGTCTGCGCGGGGCCCCCGATGGCGCGCCCATCGAGTGCAGGATGGAACTGCTGCCCAAGGCGGTTCCCGACGCACGTGCGCGTGAGTTTCCC
>Ga0105248_10003870_pt1 | contig 16550 bp, 15 predicted proteins | sample KBSS34metaG_FD_81524 | JGI IMG/M metagenome (GOLD analysis project Ga0105248, IMG submission 81524) | Switchgrass rhizosphere microbial communities from Kellogg Biological Station, Michigan, USA - KBS S3-4 metaG | ecosystem: Host-associated > Plants > Roots > Rhizosphere > Soil | place... | reverse complement strand
GTCGATATTCTAAAGACGAAGATCTAGTACAGAATCGACGGTAAGTACGCTCCCGCGGGCTCGTTGTACAGCCCGAGAGTCATCAGCGTCATGGGCTCCACAACGCGTAGCCCGTTCGCCAGGCACCACCGGAACAGCTCCGCATTGCGCGTCGGCACCAGGATTCCCGGCCCACCGAATGCATCCCCAGCGGCAATCAGCGCCTGCAAGTCCAGATTGGTTTCGGCCACAGCGTGCCCGAAGAAGGCCAGACTGCTGCAATAGGCAGTAATTCTTCCATGCCGCTCGACCACTGCCGCCGTCCCCTGAGCGATAGAGTCCGCAAGATCGCCGCCGCGATCGTGTCCGTGAACTTTCATGCACACGCGATTGCAAGCGTCCAAGTCTTCCGTCGCCGCGGGACGCACCAAGCACCCCTCTAATTTTTTCTTGATGGCGGGCCCCTGCATCACCGAAAGCGGCTCGCGCGCGTCGAATCCCAAAGTCGAATATAAGGAGAGCGAGCGCGTGTGAAACGCCGCCTGCACCAGTCGGACTCCTGGAAAATTCCGTGCGCTGGCGCGATTGAGCACGGCTTGCATCAAACCCCGTCCAACGCCGTGATTCTGCGCTCCCGGATCGACCGTGATGGGCCCGATCCCCGCGATGGGCGAACGTTCGTCCATGCAGTTGCTGCCGACGATTCTCCCATCATCCTCGGCGACGACGCAGTAGAAGCTCGGATGCGTGAACATCGTCGACATCAGACCGGCGGCGCGTTCCACAACGGGTAGATCCGGCGGAAATCCGTGGTCGGTGTTGATCTTGTAGAAGGCCTCATAGCAGATCTTGGCGCTGGCTGCCACGTCTTCGGGCTTCGCCTGTCGAATTGTCAGCGTGGACATGCGATCAGTGTATCGTGGCTGTTCGAAAGCCGGGAGCGAAGCTGGTGCGCAGCCGCCGACAACGCGGCGAACCACGCAGGATCCAGCAACCTCCCGGCACGCGTTAATCGGAGCGCCAGCGCGTCAGCCCCACGGCGTAAGGCAAAAACGGAACGTGAGTATTACTTAGTTATTTGCGTTCCCACGAAGGCGGTTTTGTGTGTACAGTAACTAAAGTAAGAGGAGGACCTCGATGTCCAGACTGTATGCGCTCTTTGTTCTGCCTGTTGTGGCTGCGTTTGCGGTTGCACAGACTCCCTGTGATCAACTGAAACTTGCGTTTCCCGATGCGTCGGTCAAATCGATCCAGTTCATACCCGCTGGCCTCTTTGCGGCTCCCACTGGAACCCTGACTCCGGTCCTCCCGGCTCCCGAAGGATCGGCGACAGGTCGTGGTGGGCGCGGCGGCCCAGGTGGACAGGCAAAAGGGCCCGCGGCAGGAGGACGAGCTCCTCAAGCTCCCCTTCCTGTACCCGCCTACTGCCGTGTCTTGATGGTGCTCGAGCCTTCGTCGGACTCGCTGATCGACACCGCCGTATTCCTTCCCACTGAAAACTGGAATGGAAAACTCCAGGTGGTGGGAAACGGCGGATGGGCCGGCACGGTGAGTTACCCCGCGATGGCGGCTGCGTTGCGCGAAGGCTACGCGACCGCATCGAATGACACGGGACACCGAGCCAATGACGTGGGCGGAGGCGGCATGTTCGCGCTCGGCCACCCTGAGAAGATCACCGATTTCGCGTATCGCGCGATGCATGAAACCGTCGTCAAGGCCAAACTGATCACCACGGCGTTCTACGGCAGAGGTCCCAAATATTCCTATTACAACGGCTGTTCCACGGGCGGAAGGCAGGGGCTGATCGAGATCACCAAGTTCCCCGAGGATTTTGATGCGGCTTCCGTGGGCGCTCCCGCGAATCCGCACGTGCATCTGCATGCGGCTGGAGTGGAACGATCGCTAGAGTTGATGAAGAACAACTCGCCGCTGACGCAGGCCAAGGTCGACACGCTGCATAAGGCCGTGATGGATTCCTGCGATGCCCTGGACGGCGTGAAGGACGGCATCATTAGTAATCCTGAAAAGTGCCACTACGATCCCTCCGCGCTACTGTGCAAAGCGGCGGATGTTTCCACTTGCCTGACCGCAGGCGAGCTGGAAACGGTGCGCATCGTATTCGGCGACGTCAAAACGAAGAAGGGCGAAGTCATCTGGACCGGCTACGAGCCCGGCACGGAGTTGCAGGTTGGATCGCTCAAGACCGTTCCCACGGGACCGGGCGGCGTTTGGGACGTGATCCGAATTTTGGGCCACCAGGACAAAGACTACGACTGGCACAATTTCGATTTGGACACCGAAGTAGCGCAGGCCGACAAGGCGGGCATCGACGTTCTGACTTACGATCTATCGGCCTTCAAGGCGCACGGCGGAAAGTTGCTGCTGTATCACGGCTGGGCCGATCCGAGCATCCCGCCGGGTCACACCGTGCTGTATTACAAAGAAGTGCTGAACAAGATGGGTAAGAAGCAGGACGATTGGTTCAAACTTTACATGGAGCCCGGAATGGCGCATTGCGGCGGCGGTCCTGGTCCCGACCAGTTCAATAAGATGGGAGTGATCGAACGCTGGCGCGAAGCTGGCCAGGCTCCCGACGCCATCATCGCATCGCACGTAACGGGTAGCAGCGTGGATATGACTCGTCCGTTGTGTGCGTATCCGCAAGTCGCGGTGTACAAGGGCGCCGGAAGCACCAACGACGCGGCGAGTTTCTCCTGCAAGCTGCAGTAATAACGAGGTAGGGCCGGCCTCCAGGCCGGCCGCTACTTCAGGATTGACGAGCTACGCCGCCGCGGGCGCGCCCATTTCCATCTGGGGCCGGACCTCGACGGTTCCCCGCCGCGCCGAAGGAATCTTCGCAGCAATGCCGATGGCCTCATCCAGATCCTTGGCCTCGATCAGGTAGTAGCCGCCGAGTTGCTCGCGCGTTTCCGCGAACGGTCCGTCGGTGACCACCCGTTTGCCGTCTCGGATCCGAACACTGGTCGCGGCCGCCGTCGGTTGCAGCCGAGCTGCCGCCTGGAAGTGGCCACTCGCCTGGATTCCTTGGGTGAATTGCCCGTAATCGCTCACCATTTTCCCTATCTCGGCTTCCGTCATCTTTTCAAAGTTCTTCTCTTCGTCGTAGATCAACAGTAGGTATTTCATATTCGAACCTCCGTCAGTAAGTCGAACGGCGCACGCCGGAATCGACAGCCCTGGAAAAAATATTTACAATCGGGCATGTCCCCCCGGCCGGACCCAACTGCGGATGAAGCCGTCGATGCGGTCTGGCGTTCCGACTGGGGGCGAATTCTCGCCACGCTGATCCGGCTGGTCGGCGATTTCGAAGTAGCTGAAGACGCGGCGCAAGAAGCCTTTGCGGCTGCCGTGGACCAGTGGCGGACCTCCGGTGTCCCGGATTCGCCTCGCGCCTGGATCATCCAGACGGCTCGCCACAAGGCCATCGATAGTATTCGCCGGCGAGAACGGTTGGAAGAGAAGCTGGAGTCGTATGCACCTCCCCAAGTCTTTCAACAACCGGACTATGAGGCGACCGAAATTCCCGACGATCGTCTTCGGCTGATCTTCACCTGCTGCCATCCCGCGCTGGCGCTCGAAGCACAGGTCGCTCTGACGCTGCGTACTCTGGGCGGTCTCGAAACCGGCGAAATCGCGCGTGCGTTTCTGGTGCCGGAAGCGACCATGGCACAACGTCTGGTGCGCGCCAAGCGTAAAATTCGGGACGCGGGTATTCCGTACGCGGTGCCCGGAGCCCTGGACATGCCGGAGCGTATAGACGCGGTTCTCACTGTGATTTACTTGGTCTTCAACGAAGGCTACGCGCCCACTCGCGGTAAGACTTTGGTGCGGACCGATCTTTGCGCCGAGGCAATTCGGCTGGGGAATCTCATCCGGACGCTGATTTCGCCGCATCCTCCCGCGGAAGCCACCGGTCTGGTGGCCCTAATGCTGCTCCACGATTCTCGCCGAGCCGCCCGTCTCGATGACGCCGGCGATCTGGTGGTTCTGGAAGAGCAAGACCGCACACGTTGGGATCATGGCAAGATCGCGCGGGCGTTGCCGCTGGTGGAGGAAGCGCTTCGCGGCGGTCCGGGTCCGTTCGCGTTGCAAGCGGCGATTGCCGCCCTTCACTGTCAGGCTGCGCGACCGGAAGAAACCGACTGGCGCCAGATCGTCCGCCTCTACGATGTTCTCGAACGCCTGCAGCCTTCTCCCATCGTGTCGTTGAACCGCGCGGTGGCAGTCGCGATGGTAGATGGCCCCCAGCGCGGGCTAAAACTAATCGACGCGCTAGCCGCTGCCGGGGAGCTTGAGCGTTATCACCTGCTGCATGCCGCGCGGGCCGATCTTCTCCGACGCGTCGGGTCCACGGAAGAGGCTGCCAAGAGCTACACGCGAGCGCTGGCCCTGGTCAGCAATGAAAGCGAGCGCCGTTTCCTCGAACGCCGCTTGCGGGAATTGTAACCGCGACTACTTGCCGGTGTAGCTGACACGCCAGATGACTTTCGCGCCATCGTCGGTGACCAGCAGCGAACCGTCGCCTGCCACGGCGATGCCTACCGGACGGCCCCACACGACGCCGTTGGTCGAGAATCCCGTCAGGAAGTCCTCATACACTCCGTTGGAACGGCCCTTCTCCAGCGGGATACGGATGACTTCGTGGCCTGAGCCGGCGGCATGGTTCCAGGAGCCGTGCTCCGCGGCAAAAGCATCGCCCGAATACTCCTTCGGAAATTGTTTTCCGTCGTAGAAGGCCATTCCCAGAGACGCGCTGTGCGGCTGGACCAGCACGTCAGGCACAATCACTTTGCTCTTCAGCTCGGGATGCTTGCCCTCATGAGCCGGATCGTAGTTGCCACCAATATAAAACCAGGGCCAGCCGTAGAATCCGCCGCGTTCGACGTGGGTGACATAATCGGGAACCAGATTGTCGCCGTAGGTGTCGCGCTCATTGATCGAGGTCCACAATTCGCCGGTTTCAGGATTGATCGCGAGGCCGACGGGATTCCGAATGCCCGAAGCGTAGATTCCCAGGAACTTGCCGTCGGGAGTGTACTCCAGAATGTTGGCGCGATGAACCTCGGCTTGATTATCGCTGTTGTTCGATGCGGAGCCTACCGCCAGGAAAAGGCTCTTCCCGTCTTTAGAGAAAACGATGTCGCGCGTGGAGTGACCGCCGCCCGCGGGGATGTCGGAAATCAGTGTCTGGGCCGGTCCCGTGGCCTTCAGATCTCCATTCTTATAAGGGAATCGCACCAGCGTGCTGGTGTTGGTCACGTACACCCACTGCGGATTCGGACCGGGCGGATAGAAATTGATTCCGAACGCGGCGGGCAGCCTGGCGAATTCGGAGGACTGCTCCGGTTTGCCGTCGGCAGTGATGCCGCGAAATATTCTGACCACGCCGCCGCCGGTATCGGCGACAAAATAATCGCCATTGGGGGCCGTGCGAATCTGGCGGGGATTGGTGAGTCCGTCAGCAACGTACATACTGACCTTGAACCCAGCAGGTGCCTGCGGAAACGCGTCCGCGGGACGAGGTCCGGCGCCGCCGCTTCTGCCTGACGGTGTGTCGCCGGGCTTGGGAAGATCCTTGGCAGTGATTTTGTGGGCCAAGCCGGGCTTGAGCGAAGCCGTATTACTGAACGCCTGTTTTCCGGTCAGGACGGTCAACCCGTCGGTTTTGGCTGCGTAAAGCATCCAGCTCGCGGACAAAACCAGCAATCCGGTGGGGAGGATCCAGTGGAGCGTTTTCATGCCCTTCAGATTACCTTAGGGCGGACTGGGGCACAATCCAGCCTTCATTCAATTCACTCTCCCGTATGCGGCACCCGCGAAGTGTAGTGGTTCGTCCAGCCAACGCCTAGTGACTGGCCCCTAAACTGCGATCCGTAACTTCGGTTCCGCGTGCTTCGACATCTACCTGGAACATGGCGATGGTGCGGCCTTCCCAAAGAACGTCGACTATGCCATCGTCGTTTTTTGGGCCTGAAACAACCTTAATGATTGCACCGCTCGGGATGTGAACTGCAGTGCGCTTGCCTTCCGCGACTTGTAACGCAAGGGTCTCCTTGCAGAGAGTAAATCGCTTTCCAGTGAGCATTGGGCAGCCTTTTCTGCCGTCGACGAAAGGCGTCCTGTTGGCAGCTTGGCTTACACAGTGGCAACTTGAATCGGGGCAACCCATTGTCCCGGTCCGTGGTGTGAACCACAACTAGGTCCAACCCTAGCCTTGGCGAGCCAATATGCCAAAAGGCGGAAATCGCGGACCCCGGTCTGCGGATTCGCAAAGTAAAATCCCAGACATTTAACTTTGACTACAACCGATGTGGTGATAGAATCTCTCAAGCGCTAGTGGGCTTCTTCCTCCGAGGGCCCGCTCGCTTTCTCCAGGACAATCGGCCGCTCCGGGTGGTTTCGACCGCCGAGGATCGGCCGGTCCCTGGGATCATACGTACCTCCATCACACAGTACTCTCTTCTACTGTCGTCCTGCGGCAGGCGGAGGCGCTGGGCGCTCGTTCCCGAAGTGATCGGCGAGCTGATCCGCCGTAAAACCGCCATTGGGTCGAGGCGTCTCCGCTAACATGGTCGCGTTCCAGTTTTCGTAGTCCTGAACCAGGCGGCGATACACCTCCGGTCGGCGATTCTTGAGGTTGGCGCGCTCCAATGGATCGTCGACCACGTTGAACAGGAATGTATTTTCGCGAATCTTGAGGTATTTCATGTCCCCGTCGCGCATCGCATGTTGGGACTTCTCGTTATAACGCCAGTAGAGCTTGCGCGGGATAGGCGCGGCGTTTTGCGTCAACGCCGGCAGCAAACTGATGCCATCGGGTGGATAGGCGGGGTCGGGCTTGGCGCCGGCGGCGGCCAGCAGCGTGGGCAGCCAGTCCATCGAAATAGCGACTTGCTGGGTGGTACGTCCGGCCGTAATATGACCGGGCCAGCGGACCAAAGCGGGAATCCGCAGGCCGCCCTCCAGAAGCTCAGTCTTCTTGCCGGTGAAGGGCCAGGTATCGGCGAAACGTTCGCCGCCGTTGTCGCTGGTGAAGATCACGATGGTGTTGCCGGCGATTCCGGTGGTGGCCAGGGTCTGGAGCACGCGGCCGACCTGTGTATCCATCGCCCCGACCATTGCGGCGAACGTTTTGAGGGAGCCGCCATCGTAATCGGCCAACGCACGGATGCGCTGCGATTCCGCCTGATCTTCGGGTCCCTCCCACGGCCAATGCGGCGCGGTGAAATGGAGGCTCAGAAGAAAGGGCCGGCGTTCCGCGGCGTAATCGCCGATGGTTTTGACAGCGCGGTCGCCCAAGAGGGTGGTGAGGTAGCCGGCCTGGTCGATCTGCGTATCACCATCCCAAAGATCGGCGGCAGATTCTGGCCGTAGATCAGACTTGTGCGAGAAGTAATCGACGCCTCCGCTATGGATCCCCCAGAAATGATCGTAGCCGCTCTTGAGCGGGCTGTAATTTGGAAGATTACCAAGGTGCCATTTCCCGAGCAGGGTGGTCCCGTAGCCGGCTTGCCGGAGCAGCGACGGCAGCGTGGGATGTTCGGGCGGCAGGCCCACATTCGTGACACCGGCGGGCAGAGGCTCGGCCAGCCCGACCGGCAGGCGGTATTGATAGCGTCCGGTGATGAGTGCGGTACGCGTCGCCGAACAGACGGCCGAGTTCGCGTAGGCTTGCAGGAACTTCATACCCTCGGTGGCTAGACGGTCGATGTTGGGTGTGGAGTAATCGCGGCGGCCGTAGCAGGAGAGATCGGCGTAGCCTAGATCGTCGGCCATGATGTAGACGATGTTGGGGAGCGCAGTTTGAGCTCGAGAAGCGCGGGCGGCGAGGGCCAAGGCGATGGGGGTCGCGAGGACGCGGCGGCGAGTGAGTGGGTGGGTCACGGAGATTAGTTTAGCTCCATGAACTCTTTCCTGGCTTCGTCGAGGATCGGAATATTCTTATCGGCGTCTTTCCAGAGACTGAGAAAGTCCTGATAGGCCGCCTTCGCCTTGGTTTTGTCTCGCGACATACGAAAGGCCCGCCCGAGTTGCAGGTGCGCGAGTGCGCCGATAGGATCGCTGACCACAATCGTGCGGCCGTCTATAATTTTCTGAAATTCGGCGGCGGCTTCGGGGCCTTGATCGGCGGCCAGATAGGCCAGGCCACGCACATACACCGTATAAAACGCTCCGAAAAAAAAGGGAGCTCCGGAAGGCGGCATGCCCCGGTCATAAGGCAGGGAGACTTGCAGTTGATCGATCGCCTTTGACGGCTGGCCTCCGTTTTTCAATTCGAGAAGTGCTCGAATCGCGGGAAGGTAAAAAATTTTAACCACCGTATCTTTCGGGAAGCGCATTTCCAGATCTTTCGCGAGTGTCTTTGACCGCGAGGATTCTCCCGAAAGAGCCAGCGCGAAGGCAGCGCCATACTCCACGTCGCGATCCTTGGAAAGGTCCGCTGCCGCAGCCGCGCCCTTCCTGGCAGCAGCCATATTGCCGAAGAATGCGTCCCACAGAGCCGGTCCGATTTCGATTAATGCTTTGCGGCCTCGCTGGTCTGGCTGCGAATTCAAGTCGGCCACACGCTGCGCTGTCACTTTTGCGTCTTTCAGGCGGCCGGAATAGGCCAGGACAAAAGCCTGGCGGTCATAGACCAGGTCGTCGACTGGGGTTTGCTTCTGAGCCAGTGCCGCTTCCCGATCCATTCCAGCCCGATCGCCTTTCAAGAAAGCGATGTCATATCGTTGGACGGCAATCTCCGGGATTTCCAGCTTGCGCTCAGCGGCTCGACGAAGGATCTCCTCGGCTTCATCCGGCCGGCCGGCGAATTGAGTGTTGAAGGCAAGCTGGAGATACCCGACGGCAAAGTCCGGATCGAGCTCGACCATCTGCTTATCCACCTCGACCCCTTTTTCGTATTTGCCGAAAGTGGGGTACAAGAATGCACCCAAAATTCCGTGTGGAGGTTTGTCGCGAGGATAAGCTTGCAGCCATAACTCACAGGTCTGTAGAGCCTTTTCCAGGTCTCCGATGACTTGTGTTTCGTATGTGGCAGCGATAAAGTACTTCTCCCGGTCACTGGCGCGATCCCGCAACTCATAGGCTTTCTTGTTACTTTCCGCGGAGAGCTCGTATTGTCCCAGAAGGCCATACACAAATCCCAGCGATGCGTGCGCCACGGCGAATTTAGGATCGATCTCAATGGCGCGCTGAAAAAGAGGAACTCCGGCGGCGAGGTCGTGATCCGAGGTGAGATGCTTCATGGCCGCGCTATAGACTTTCAAAGCTTCAATCGAGGTGGTGGTAGCCTCTTCGAGCGGAGTGCCATGCTGCTTGACGGTGGCGAGCGATTCGCCGACCTTGGTCCTGAATTTGATTGCGATTTGGCTCAGGGCGCTCATCACGTCTTCAATTCGAGCGGCTTGCACCTGCTCCTGATCGAGAATCTCCCCGGTGCGGCAGTTCTTGGCGCGCAACCCAACCACGTATTGGCTTCCGAGCCTTGTGATCGAGCCATCCAGGACGGCGGCACTTCCCGTCCGCTCGCAGATTTCCTGACCGACTTTCGGAGTGAGCCGCGCATCCTTTTGGCCCATCAAGGCTAGCGTCGCCTGGATGCGCTCATCGGGAATCATGCTGAGAAAAGGGGATTGCTCAAGCTGGATCGCCAACCCCTGGCGAAGCGTCTCGTCAAACACAGGATCGCCGGTGGTGTTGGCGAAGTCGGCGAGGACGATCGTGTCTTTATCCGTGAGGAGCTTCGCCTGGCTGCGCTGCTGCCACAAAAAGAACCCGCCAGCGGCCAGAAGAAGCGTTCCAGCAGCCGCGATTCCGTATTTCAGCAGAGGTTTGCGGTTTTCGCCGCGCGGGGCCGGACTCAAGCCCGCTTGCAGCCCTTGCAGATCGTCGCCAAGCGCCGCCGCCGAGGGATACCGCAACGCACGATCCTTCTCCAGAAGCTCGCCGATGATCCGTTCCAGCTCGACGGGGACGTTTGGATTCCGTTCGCGAACCGGTCGGGGCGTCTTATTCAGCAGAGCTTCGAAGATCATCGGAGACGTGGGGCCGTCGAACGGCCGCGATCCGGTGACCATTTCGTACAGAACGACGCCAAACGACCACAAGTCGCTGCGCGCATCGACGGTCTCGCCCCGAGCCTGTTCCGGCGACATGTAAGCGACGGTTCCCATCGCCGTGCCGGGCTCGGTGAGCATGTCCACGGTCAAGGCGTCTGTATCCAGGGGTTGATCTTGTTTGGCCAGACCGAAATCGAGCACCTTGGCGTGGCCGCGCTCCGTCACAAAGATATTGGCCGGCTTGATATCGCGATGGACGATGCCCTTGGAGTGCGCCACGTCCAACGCATCGGCTACTTGAATACTCAGCGCGATCGCAGTGGAGACATCCAGCGGTTTGCCATCGATATACTCGCGAAGAGTTTTCCCCTCGAGCAGCTCCATCACCAGAAACGGATGGCCCGCCGACTCGCCGACGTCGTAAATCGCGCAGATATTGGGATGATTGAGGGCCGAGGCGGCGCGCGCTTCGCGCTGGAACCTTTCGCGAGCAGACTCGGTGGCGAAGGCCTGCGGCAGCACTTTTACGGCTACTTCGCGATGCAATCGCGGGTCTCGGGCGCGATAAACCTCGCCCATGCCGCCCTTACCGATGGGAGTAAGGATTTCGTACGGCCCGAGTTTGTCGCCCGACGCGAGTGCCATCAGAGTCGTAACGATTCTAACCTTTAAGCGCGCGGGGTATAGGCATCGAGGTATTTCAGACCGGACCCGGTGTTGTAGAGAACCATGCGATCGGTGGGCTTCAGGAACTGATTCGCGAGCAGCTTCCGAGCGGCGGTAACGCAGGCAGCACCTTCCGGGGCCACGAAGATTCCCTCGAGCGATGTGAGTTCCCGGCCAGCGGCGAGAATTTCTTCGTCGCTGATGGCGATCGCGGTTCCCATGCTCTCGCGAAGGATATTCAGAATGAGCACGTCGCCCAGTGGCTTGGGGACCCGCAGGCCGGCCGCAACCGTCGAGGCGTTCTGCCAGAATTCGGAGCGCGCTGAGCCTTGTTCGAAGGCGCGGACAATGGGCTGGCAGCCGTCTGCTTGAACGGCGATCATTTTCGGGCGCTTGGAGGTGATCCAGCCGAGCTGCTCCAGCTCGTCGAAGGCTTTCCACATTCCGATCATTCCTACGCCGCCGCCGGTGGGGTAGAAAATCGCATCGGGCAGCTCCCAATCAAACTGCTCGGCGACCTCGTAACCCATGGTCTTCTTGCCTTCGACGCGATAGGGCTCCTTGAGGGTGCTCATATCGAACCAGCCTTCCTGATCCTTGCGCTCGGCGACGATGCGGGCGCAATCGCTGATAAGTCCGTCGACCAGGGTGACAATCGCGCCCAGCGTTTTGCATTCGATGTAGTTGGATTGAGGAACATCCTTCGGCATGAAGATGTGCGCTTCGATTCCGGCAGCAGCGGCATAGGCGGCTGCCGCGCTGGCCGCATTTCCGGCAGACGGGATCGCTATCTTGCGAATGCCGAGCTCCTTTGCCATGGTGATCGCGGTGGTCATGCCGCGGGCTTTGAAAGAAGCCGTAGGATTCAGCCCCTCGTCCTTCACCCAAAGCTGTTGCGCTCCGATCGCGGCGCCCAGGCGTGGCGTGCGGATTAGCGGCGTCATGCCTTCGCCCAGAGAGACGATGGGCTCCGCGCGCTGGGGCGGCAGAACTGGCAGATAGCGCCATAGATCGGGACGCGCGGATCGAACCTGATCGCGAGTCCAGGTTGCTTTGATCGCCGGGAGATCATAGCGGACGTAGAGCGTCCCGCCGCAGGAACAGAGGTTGTGAACCTGGTTTGCGGGGAAGCGCCCGCTGCACAGACTGCAATCCAGATGGGTAACGTTGGGCATTCCTTTCCGAGAGTATACTGGCAGGTGATCTGCGCCGTGTGGAGGTCCTTCCTATGCGAGGTTCATTCTTCTTGGCTGCCGTGCTGGCTGCCGCCCCGGCCTTTGCGCACCATTCCTTTGCTGCCGAATATGACGGCGACAAGCCCATCACATTGAAGGGCGTGGTTAGCAAAGTCGAGTGGGAGAATCCCCACATGCATTTTTATCTGGATGTGACGGATGAAAAGGGCAAGGTCGAGGAATGGAAGTTCGAAGGATTCCCGCCCAACATGCTGGTCCGGCAAGGCTGGAAGCGTGACGTGACTTTGAAGGTCGGCGACACCGTGACGGTGTTCGCGTGGCGGGCGCGGAATGGCATGAACCTCGCGCATTCGCGCGAAATCACGATGGCGGATGGAAAGAAGATTTTGTCGGGACCTCCTGCGGGAACAGGCGGTGGCAATTGAGCCTGAAACACCTGATCCCCGCGATCCTGTCGGTTTCTATGGCCGCAGCTCAAAAACCTCCGGTCCCAAAAACCGCCGACGGCAAACCGGATATGTCGGGTATCTGGCAAGGTGGGGGAGCAGCGGGATTGGCCTTCGCGATCGGCGCGGACAACGCCAAGGCCGCACGGCCGGATGCCGCGCCGGCGCAGGCAGGCAGGGGCGGCGGGGCTCAGCCCGCTCCGTATCAGGACTGGGTCCTGCCCAAACTGAAGGAGCTACGCGACCGCAGGCTGATCGACGATCCCAGCGGCCGGTGCCTGCTGGTAGGCGTCCCGAGGATCACGTCCATGCCGCTGCCGATCAAGATCGTGCAGACCAAGGACGAAGTGATCTTTCTCTACGAAACCTTCCACGCCTTTCGAGTGATTCCGACCGATGGCCGTAAGCATCCGGATGATATCGACCCATCGTTCATGGGCGATTCCGTGGGGCATTGGGAAGGCGACACCCTGGTGGTGGACGTGACCGGTTTTAATGACAAGACCTGGCTGGGTGTAGGCGGCGCGTCCCTTCACAGCGATGCGTTGCACGTGGTGGAGCGGTACCAGCGAGTGGACTACGACACCATCACCTATAACGTATTCATTGAGGATCCGAAGGTGTTCACCAAGAGCTTCAATACGGCGCCGTCTTTTCTTTCGCTGCGGCCCGGAGAGAGGCTCCGCGAGTATGAATGTATCGCGGACAACCAGGATATCCGGCGCTTCGAAGAGCTGCTAAAGACCCCCGCTCTGTTCGTGAGGCCGCCACAATAGACACCGCTCCATCACTGTCGCGGCTCGGATAAGAATATTTCCGGGGAACCTGAAGGCCGGCGCCATATCTGCCGATAGAGAAAGTACCTATGTCCGCTCCTCTCGCCGGCAAGTTTCAGGATCACTACAAGGTTCTCGGGATTGAGCCGAAGTCGAACCTGAATACGATTCATCACGCCTACGGCAAACTGGCGGAGAAGTATCATCCTCGCAACGATAAGACCGGCGATCAGGCCATGTTTGACGCCGTTAACCTGGCATACGAAGTTCTGTGCGATTCGGGATTGCGGAGCGAATTCGACAAGCTCAAAGGCGTCGGAGAGGACAAGGCCGAGTTTAAGTTCAGCGGTCTGGAATTTTTCGCGGCGTTGGGCCACGAGACGGCCTTGCGCGCGGCTCTGCTTTGTATCCTGTATGACCGCCGGCGCCTGAAGCCGTTCACACCAGGAATCTCAATGCGGCAGGTCGAAAACATGCTCGAATCGACACCGGAGGGATTGAATTTCGCGCTGTGGTATCTGAAACAGCGGAACATGGTTGCCAGTGACGACAAAAGCAACCTCCAGATCACCGTCGATGGCATGGACTATCTTGAAAAGAATCCGCCGACGCCCGAGATGGTGATGCCTTTGATCAAGGCCGCCGGATTGGCGATCCCGGAGTCAGGACCGATCGCGGAATCTTTGGCGAAACCCGGATTAGCCGGCACCGCGCCGTCCAGCGTGAAGCGGATCTTCGAAGCTCTAGCGCGCTCCTAATTGTTGAGAAGAAATCGCGCGGTCGATGGAGAGCGCACCAGCTCCGCGAACTAAGATCGTGACGATCAGAGCGATCGCCAACAGGTGGTATTCGTAGCCCTCCCCCATCTGACGGCCGGTCCAGTTCATGAAGAAATTCGGGTACAGATGATTGGCGAACGGGGCCACCATCATCACCACCAGCACTCCCATGGCGGCGACCCGGCTGAACAAACCGAAGAATAGGCCGACTGCGCCGAAGACTTCGGCGGTCATCGCCAGGATCGTGAGGGGCGCCGGGATGCCCATGGTTTGCTCAAAGATCGCGATGGTTCCGGAAACACCCCGGCCGCCGAAGAAGCCGAACATCTTTTGAGATCCGTGGGCGAAGAAGATAGCGGCCAGGATAATTCGGGCCAGGGTGAGCGTCGGATCGTTGGGAGTTGCGAGCAGCTTTCGTAGCATAACGGGACTTTGCCTCCTGCCCACTATACTGAAAGTATCCCCATGGTGACGGAGGTTGCTAGCTGTACTTTCGACCGGCTGGAGCTGGATTCCGGCGCTACGCTGGCTCCTGTAGAGGTCGCTTATGAAACCTACGGCGAGCTGAACGCCGCGCGTTCCAACGCCATTCTGATCGTCCACGCCTTTTCGGGCGACGCACATGCGGCGGGCGAAGGCGGATGGTGGTCCTCCATGATAGGACCCGGCAAGGCCTTCGATACCAACAAGTATTTCGTCCTTTGTTCCAACGTGTTAGGTGGATGCCGCGGGACCACGGGTCCAGGCTCCCTCAACCCGGAGACGGGATGCCCCTGGGCCATGTCCTTCCCGCAGGTGACCATCGCCGACATGGTGCGGTTGCAGAGAATGCTGATCGATCATCTGGGAATCGGGAAGTTGCTGACCGTGTCAGGCGGCTCCATGGGCGGGATGCAGGCGCTGGAATGGGCCGTATCGTATCCGGAGCGCGTGGCGTCGGCCATCCCCATCGCGACCACCGCGCGGCACAGCGCACAGCAGATCGCGTTCAACGAGGTCGGGCGGCAAGCGATCATGGCCGACCCCGACTGGAACAACGGAGACTATTACGGCGGACGGCTGCCCGGCCGCGGTCTGGCAGTGGCGCGTATGGTGGGCCACATCACCTACATGAGCGATGAGAGCATGCGCGAGAAGTTCGGGCGCAAGCTGCGCACGCCGGACCAGTTCGAAGTCGAGAGCTACCTGAAGTACCGCGGGTACAAGTTCGTCGACCGCTTCGACGCGAACTCGTATATCTATATCACGCGTGCCATGGACACCTTCGATCTGACACAGCGCGGAGCCTTGCCGACGTTGTTCGAATCGAATGAGGCGCGATTTTTGCTGATCAGCTTCACGTCGGACTGGCTGTATCCGCCGTATCAATCTTTGGAAATCGTCAAAGCTTTACGGGGAAGGAATTGCGACGTGGCGTACTGCAATCTGGATGCACGCTACGGGCACGATTCCTTCCTGGTGGAAGTGGAGCAGCAAACCGAAGTGGTGCGCGGATTCCTGGCGAGCACGTTCCGGGAGGCGGCCGCAAATGCGTAAAGCCGATGGCTAATGTCTACGGGCGGCGCGACTTCGCGATCATCGGGGATCTGATCAAGCCGAAGACGCGGGTGCTCGATTTGGGCTGCGGCGAAGGCGAGCTGCTGGCCTGGCTCAAGGAGAACAAGCAGGTGGACGGGCGCGGCGTTGAGATGGAAGGCGCTCGCGTGCAGAAGGCCATCGCGCGTGGAGCGTCGGTCTATCAGGGCGACCTGGAGTCGGCGGTCGAAGACTATCCCGACCAGGCGTTCGATTACGTGGTGCTGTCGCAGACACTGCAGGAGACGCGATATCCGCTGGCGGTGCTGCGCGGAATGCTGCGCGTCAGCAAACGCGCCATCGTGGCGTTCCCGAATTTCGGCCACTATTCGGTGCGGCTGGCCTGGCTATTGAGTGGACGCGCCCCGCGGACGGATCGCTTTCCGTATGACTGGTACGATTCACCGAACATCCATTTCCTGTCCGTGCTGGACTTCGAGGCTTTGGCGCAGCAGCAGGGCTGGAAAGTGGAACGGCGAATTTGTGTGGCGGGGGATCGCCAGGTGACGTGGCTGCCGAACCTGATGGCGGAGATCGCGGTGTTTGAAGTATCGGCGGGCGGGAATGCACTCGTTCAAAGGTGATCCCGGAAAGCGGCTGGATCATTTTCTCCTTCTGCAAAAAGGGTTGAGCGAGTACAGCCGCTCGCGCATACAATCGTGGATCAAAGAAGGCCGCGTGCAAGTCGACGGCTCGCCGGCCAAGTCATCGCTTCTGCTGCGCGGAGGTGAGAACATCGAAGTTTCCCCCGCCGGACTGCCGCCGCTCAACGCCACTCCCGAAGATCTTCCAGTGGAAGTGCTATACGAAGATGCATCCCTCATCGCCGTAAACAAGCCGGCAGGATTGGCGGTACATACGGGCGCGGGGCTGCACGAAGGGACGCTGGTCAACCGGCTGGTGCATCACTTCGGCGTCCTTTCGCAGCTGAGTGGCGAGATGCGGCCGGGAATCGTGCACAGGTTAGACAAGGACACCAGCGGCGTGATCCTGGTCGCGCGGACGGACGCGGCGCATCGAGCTCTGGCGTCGCAGTTCGCGGGCCGGACGGTGG
>Ga0105248_10003868_pt1 | contig 16556 bp, 14 predicted proteins | sample KBSS34metaG_FD_81524 | JGI IMG/M metagenome (GOLD analysis project Ga0105248, IMG submission 81524) | Switchgrass rhizosphere microbial communities from Kellogg Biological Station, Michigan, USA - KBS S3-4 metaG | ecosystem: Host-associated > Plants > Roots > Rhizosphere > Soil | place... | reverse complement strand
CTGACGCCGAAGGGCGACCTCGTATACACCTTCGAAGGGCCGACCACGGCCGCTCTGAGGACCAACATCCTCGCACACGCCGCGCACATCCCACCGACGAAGTTCCTGGAGGCCAAGTGACCAAGCTACGCATGCTCTACGACCGTCTACTCGTCCGCATCATCGACAACACGCAGAAGACCTCGGGCGGTCTCTACATCCCCGACATCGCCCGCGATGGCTCGCCCTGGCGCAGCGGCGAAGTCGTCGCGGTCGGACATGGACGCGTCAACGCCAACGGCGACGTCATTCCGCTCAAGGTCAAGGCCGGCGACTGCATCTGGTTCTTCCGCAACCCGGGCGGCGGCGAGCAACTCATCGTCCCCGATGACGACGGGACGGACCTGCTATGCATTCGCGAGCCGCACGTGCTTGCCATCCTCGACCAGAAGGCGCTCCCCCGCGGTACCGGCCTCATCGGGACCGACGGCAACGAGGTCGTCGTGACGGGGAGCGTGCAGTAATGGCGGTCATCATCCAGCGCATCCAGTTCGCGAAGCCCATCAGCTTCAATGGCAAGACCTTCGAGAGCCTGTCTCTCGGCAAGGACGGCAAGGACCGCGATTGGACCTGCCGGTTCGTCGACGGTGGCGTCCACGTCATCCACACCGAGCGCAAGACCGAGCTAGTGTGCTTCGTCCCGCACGCCAACATCCTGAACGTCGCGTTCGAGCCCGACGCCGAACCCAAGCCCGCGAAGGCGAAGAAGGTGGAAACATGACTCCCACGGACCTCGTCGAGATGTCGCCCGAGAAGGCGCAGGCGCTCAAGGTGTTCGATGCCGCATGCCGCGAGATGGCGACCACGAAAGCAGCGTACGACGCCAGTGCGATGAGGGTGCGTGAGGCCACGCAGCGCCTCATGGATCTGGCGGTGGCTGCCCACGAGGCGCCGAAGTGACGTGAAACTCTCGGACCGCGCGCTAGCAGCACTCGCCGCGTTCCGAGCTCGCACGGCTTCCGGGCAGCAGTCCTCGCGCGACCTCGCCGCGAAGCTGCGTGACTTCTTCTACGACAAGCAGCGCGAGTTCTTCCGCTCGCCGACTAAGCTGCGGGCAACGCGCAAAACGCGTCGTGCAGGCGCGACCACGGGCGGTGTGCGTGAGCTGCTCGCGCGCGCCATCGAGATCCCCGGGTTCCGGGCCATCTACGTGGCATCAACACGCATCGAGGCGAAGGCGCGCGCCTGGGAGAACGACACCCGCAACGGGCTCGTCGACGTCATCCGCGAGTTCGGCACGCAGCAAGATGTTCGCGGCGTCGAGCGCTACGCCTTCGGCGGCACGTTCGTCGACATCCGCGATGGTGACTTGGCGCTCGAGTTCGACAACGGGTCACGCATCGAGCTGTTCGGTGCCGACGATGAGCGCAGCATCAACAAGCAGCGTGGACGCGCGAAGCACGTCGTGTGGATCGACGAGGCGCAAGACTTCCGGTTCCTCGAGAAGTTCTACAAGTCCGTGGTGGACCCGGCCCTGCACGACTTCGAGGGCGAGTGCTGGATCAGCGGCACACCCGGCCAGGATTGCGCCGGCATGTTCTACGACATCACCAAGCAGGACGAATCGGACGGACCTCGGCTCCAGGGCTGGGAGGTCCACAGCATCGCGCAGGTGGATAACCCGTTCTTCGGTGCCACCCCGGAGGAGCGCTGGGAGCGGACGGCCGGCGAAGCCATGCGCCGCAACGGCTGGGCGGCCGACGACCCTGACCTCCAGCGCGAGCAGCTCGCCCTATGGGTGCGCTCGGACGGCAACTACGTGTTCGCGGTGCATGCGGTACCGGACCACGAACTGTGCTACGCGGATGCGCGCCTGCTCGATGATGGGTTCCCAGACATCGAAGCGGCCATGGCGGACCTTCCGCAGCGGGCTCGGCGAGACTACTTCTGCGCGCTCGGCGCCGACCTCGGCACCCGCGACGACTTCTCGTTCGTGCTCTGGGCGTGGTCGCTCCAGGACCCGACGCTCTACGAGGTGGCAAGCTGGAAGCGGCCAGGCCTCGACTACGACGAGATGTACAGCCACCTCGTGCGCGTCCGCGAGCGCGTGAGCGTTGGCCTCGTGGTCGCCGATGCAGGTGGTGGCGGCAAGCCGGCCGTGATGGGATGGAGCAAGAAGTGGATGGACCGCTACAACGTGCCAATCCAGGAAGCGGACAAGGCGACCCTCGTGGAGATTCAGGTCAAGATGATGAACAACGACATCAGGACCGGGAAGCTACGGCTGCGCCGCGGCGGTGTGCTCCTGAACGAGATGCGCGTCCTCCGGTGGCTCAAGATGCGGTCCGCTACCGGGCTGCGAATCATCGACCCCAAGACGCCTGACCATGCGTGCGATGCGGGCCGGTACGCGTTCACTCATGCGTTCCACCATCGAGCGCAGGTGCCAGAGGTGAAGCCGCCTGTTGGAAGCCTCGAACACCGGCAGCGTGAGGAACTCGAGCACGAGCAGGCCCTCGAGGAACAGCTCGATAGGGAAGAGGCTTGGTGGTCCTGAGTTATCCACAGTCCATGCCGACCCCGTTTCTGTGAACCCTAGGAGGGCGGAAGGAGAGGGAGACCCAGAGGGAACCCATCCAAACCATCGGACCCGACCCCGGTCACTGAGCCGCTCGACCCAACCCCGGTGAACCCGGAATCGGACCACGGGAGACCCCAGCGGCCCACCTCAAGGCTCTGACACCAGTGATGTCGAGCGCGGAACATCAGGAGCAGTCAGCTGAGGCGTGGAGAAGAACGCGGAACTAAGATTGCCATCTCCATGCCACTACCTGTCAATAGCTGAATGGGACGAGATTGTCATAATTCGAACAGGTAAGACCACTTTGTCATGACTTGGTCATAACTTGATCACGGTTTGGTCAGGATGGCCCCAGATGATAAGCTACCACGTAGCGGCAACTTGCATTCCAAGACGTCACCTGTGATACAACTCGAACAGGTGGCACGCCCGAAGACGTCATCGCCTGTGCTCGAGCTGCGCGAGCTGCTGCTGTGGGCGCGCTCGGAGGGTATCGTCTTGGGTACGGTCTGCGTCGGAGACGTATCCGTGACCGTGACTGACCTGCGGATGGAAGGCCCGAAGGCAAAGAAACCGCGCCGCGGTGACATCCTGCGCGAGTTCGCGGGTGAGCACGCGGCGATGCTGCGCGAGGCCGGGCTCGACGACGATAGCGACGAGGACGACGACAAGACGGCGGTGCAGTAGTGGCCAAGACGGTCCGCACGCAACGCGGCGAGGGTCAGAACCTCCAGTCCGGTACGCGCTGGTGGCTCATGAAGGGCCAAGCCAAGGTTGCAGACGGCGTGTTCGCCTGGCTGGACCGGCTGCGGACGCGCCAGCGCGCCGAGAACTTCCGAGACCTGCTGTTCGAGGCCATCTACACCGGGCGCCCGCTCGGGCTCGACAGCGATTACCCGTACGTCTACACGCGCCAGAGCAAGGGAGCTCCAGCGCGCTTGAATGTCGTCGAGTCGGTCGTCGATACGGTGGCCAGCAAGCTCAGCCGCCGCCGCCCGATGCCGGTCATCTCGGCCGATGACGCTGGATGGGGCGAGCGCCTGTTCGCGAAGCGCGCGTCCCGCATCATCCGCCGCAAAATTGGCGGCGAGGCGCTCGAGCGCATGTTTCCCGAGGTGGTCACCGACACCTGTGTGCGTGGGACGGGCGCCATCAAGGTCTACTCGGAAGAAGGTGACGTGTTCGCCGAGCGCATTCCGCGCTACGAATGCATCGTCGACCCGCGCGAAGCGAAGTACGGCAAGCCCAAGACGCTCGTCCATACGAAGGCCGTGGCGTGCGACGTCCTGTGCTCGCAGTTCCCCAAGTACGAAGACGCCATCCGCAAGGCGTCCCGCATGCGCGTCGACGACTGGCAACCGTTCGACTACGACAGCCCCGTCGAGTCGGACATGGTGCAGGTGGCTGAGGCGTGGCGCCTTCCCATCGGCGACTACCCGGGCCGGCACGTCATCGTCATCCGCGGCCAGGTGCTCTACGACGAGGAGTGGACGCGCAAGCGGTTCCCCATCATCTTCGGGCGCTGGAAGAAGATGCCGCGCGGCATGTGGGGCAAGGGTCTCGTGGAGATTCTCGCCGGCCTTCAGTCGTTCATCGACTCGGAGTTCAAGGACATCCAGGAAGCGTTCTACTGGGCGTCCGGGCTCATCACGTTCACCCCGCGTGGGTCCGCCATCGTCAAGCACCACCTCGTCGCGCGCGGCCCCAAGGTCGTCGAGCACGAGGGCGCCATCCCGCAGTACATCGCGCCGACGGTGGTCAGCCCGCAGCGGCTCCAGTTCTTCTGGTCCATCGTCGAGCGCGCCTATGAGATTGCCGGCGTGTCGCAGCTCTCGGCATCGAGCAAGAACCCGTTGGGGTCGAACGCGAGCGGCAAGGCCATCGACACGATGTATGACATCGAGTCCGACCGCTTCAGCGACCAGGAGCTCGAAATCGAGTGGACCCGCCTCGAGGTCGGCCGCGCCATCCTCGACGAAGCGCGCGCTCTCGCGATGACCAAGGACGACGACAAGGACGCGGACAACGACCTGGCCCCGTGGATCAAGGAAATCGGCACCGCGTCCGCCTGGAAGAAGTTCGACATCGACGGCGGCAAGTACCACCTCATCATGGAGGCCGAGAACTTCGTGCCAGACTCGCGCGGTGGGCGCCTCTCGACCGTCGGCGAGCTCGGCAAGGCCGGCCTCGAGGGCGACCAGACCAAGCTCCTGTCCGAGTTCGACGAGCCGGACCTCCAGAAGTACTTCCGGGACAAGTTGGCGCCCTACAACGCGTGCTGTGCTGTGCTCGAGCAGGTGGGCAACGTCGAAGAAGACATGCCCTACGTGGACCCGCAGTTCGCGCCGTACGACCAGCTCCTCCACGAGTGCAAGAACGAGTACATGGACGCCAAGAGCCGCAACGCTCCTGAAGACGTCCTCCAGCGCTACCGCGACTACTTGCAGCTCATCGTCGCCGAGCAACAGAAGGCAGCACCCGCACCGATGCCAGGTGGACCGATGCCCGGTATGGGCGCACCACCCGGACAGCCACCCGGCCCACTTCCCATGACCCAGCAGCTCATCCCCGGACCACAGGGTCCGCAGGGTGCGCCTGGCCTGCCGACTCCCAACCCACTCATGCCCCAGGGATTAGCGTGAACCATGTCTGACTTCGACACCGACGAACCGGCCATCGCAACGAACGACGCCCCGCCGCCGCGCAACGACTTCGCTGACCAGCAGCAGCTCGGCGGCCAGGACGACACGCCGCGCCGGCTCACGCGCCAGCGTCAGCAGACCACGCGCGCCGCGTTCGAGCAGGCCTTCGGCGAGCAGGGTAAGTTCCGCATCAAGCCCGGGGATTCGGTCGACGAACTTGTCCCCGCTATCACTGATTCGCCGGTCGCTGACGAGCCTGCCGCTGCGCCATCCGCGGCACCCCCGTCCCCGTCAGCGGCCGGCGCCTCGCCTGAAACCCACGTCCTCTACGAGCTCCAGCAAGAGCGCGCCCGCATGCTCGATGAGCGCGAGGCGAAGCTGGCCGAGCGCGAGAAGGCCCACAAGGAATGGGCGGACCGCTTCAAGGACGACCCCGCCGACACCGTGCGGCAGCTCATCCGCGAGGCTCACGGGCTCGACTCGGATGACAAGGTGAAGTCCTACGCGATGGACGTCGTGTCGGACCTGACCGGATCCGTGCTCGGACTCGAGGTCCCGCCCGAGGCGCGCGCCCGCATGGCGACGCAGCGCGCCGAGCGGACCATCCGCGAGCACAACAAGAAGCTCGAGAAGATGACCAAGGACCGCGAGGCCGAGGACGCCAAGCGCGCTGCCGCCGAGCGTGACCGGCAAGAGCAAGAGGGATTGCGCTCCCAGCTCGAGCAGGTGAAGGACAAGTACCCTTGGCTGATGGCCGAGGATGACCCGCATGTCCTCCTCCACAAGTTCGCCGCGAAGGTGCTGGAAACCGAACCGAACGTCCAGCATTCGTGGTCTACTATCGCCCAGCGGGCAAATGACCTGCTCAAGTCTCAAGCCTCCGCGTACTACGGCAAGCGGAAGCACCTTCTAACCCCGGAGCCCCCTCAACCGAAGCAACCGCCACAGCAGACATCGACCCAGGACCGCGCGCCAGGTAGCCGCGCAACGATGACGCTCACGAACGGTCAAGCCCAAGAGCCACCGACTGGCAATCCCGCCAAGCCGATGACGAATGAGGAACGTCGACGAGCCAGCATGAAGAAGCTGGTCTTCCGAGACTGACGGTGTTCGAAGGTCACTCGCCGAGAAAGTGACCAGCTACCATGTCTGCAGGACTCGACCTAACGGGTTTCGACCCGATGCTCAAGGATCACTACAGCCCCCTGGCTGTTCCCAACATCGCCTTCCAGAAGAACCCCGCTCTCGGCATGCTCAAGAAGTCGAGCAAGCAGCCGGGCGGTGGCCGCAAGTGGGTCCAGCCGTTCCAGTTCGGATACGCTGGCGGTGGCTCGTCGGACTTCCCGACGGCCATGAGCGCGTCCAACAACTTCTCCAAGTATGAGGCGTGGGAAGTCACCCGCGCCAAGCATTACCGCCTTGCGCAGGTGGACAACGAGACCATCGAGGCAACCGCGTCCGGTAACATGGACGCGTTCGAGCCGGCGTTCGACGAGTTCGACAAGGGCATCGAGGCCGAGGCGAACTGGATCAACTTCCGGTTCTACCGCTCGAAGGGCGGCGCCATCGGGCGCACGACAAACTCGAACCTCGCGACGACCGCGATGGTCATCGACGACGCCGCGGGCACGTGGGCTGTCACGAAGTCAGATATCCTCCAGCTCTCGAGCACGGATGGCACGTCGGGATCGGTCCGCACTGGCACCGTGACGGTGTCCGCCATCTCGCGTCAGCCGACGTCGACCGGAACGGGCACCATCACCCTGACCAGCAACATCAGTACCGGCATCCCGGCCGCGGCGCAGAACGACTACATCTTCCTGAAGGGTGACTTCGGCCTGGCCCCGGCTGGTCTCGCCGACTGGATCCCGGACTCGGCGCCGTCGAGCACGTCGTTCTTCGGTGTCGACCGCACGGCCGAGGCCGAGATGATGGGCGGGCTCCGCATCGACAACTCGTCGGTCGGTGCGCCGCTCAACGAGCTCTACACGGACATGGCCGCCCAGATCGACAACATGGGTGGCTCGCCGGACATCGCCCTCCTGCACCCCATCACCGCCGCGACGCTCTCGAAGCAGCTCGACGGTCGCTGGGTCACGCTGAAGGCAGTCAACTTCGACGGGTCCGATGCGGAAATCGGCTACCGCGGGTTCCAGGTCAACTTCAGTGGTCACGACGTGACCCTGATGACCGACCGCATGTGCCCGGTCAACCGCACGTACATGCTTGACTGGAACGTCCTGACGATGTTCTCGGCCGGCCCGGCGCCCAACTTCCTTCAGAAGCGCGCCGGCAGCATCATCAAGGTCTCGGAGGCCTTCGACGGCTACGAGGCTCGCATCGGCGAGTACATCAACTTCGTCGACCGCGTTCCCGGCTACGGGTGCGTGGGAATCCTCGCGTAAGGAGCAACCACCATGGCGCAGCTCACCCGCGGTGCATCGGGCACCATCAAGTCGTTCTCTACCGGGGCCATCGTTGGCGTCGTCGGTGCCGTGGGCGCTGCGACGTCTGCACTCACGGTGGAGGCCACGACCAACCTCAAGACGACGGACAACCTGTTCTCTTCGTGCACCCGCACGTCGACCGGCCTGTTCGTTATTACCTTGAAGCAGTTGACCAACATCCTCTACATCGTGCCGGAAATCTACAACGCGTCCGGCACCACGCTGTACGCCACGATTCGGACGTGGTCGCTATCGGCCAAGACCATCACGCTGGACGTTCGCGACGGTGCGAGCTCGAGCGCGGTCGCGGACCCGACGACGAGCGACCACATCCGCGTGGCCATCGTGATGAAGGACTCGAACACGTAGCCAGCTCCCTCTGCACGAGAATCCACCATGGCTCGCACCCGGACATTGCTTCAGCTACGCACCTCGGTACAGCAGCGTGGCGCGTATGAGAACTCCGCGGACATCACGTCGGCGATTCTCACCGAGGCCATCAACGAAGCCATTAGCGAGACCTATGACATTCTCGTGCAGCGATGGGCGGACTACTACGTCACCCGCGCCAATCTGACCGTCACGGCGAACGCCGACACGGTCGCGTTGCCCTCCGACTTCTACAAGCTCCGCAAGCTCGAGGTTGTCGACTCCACGGCGCCATCGGGCTACCGCAAACTGTCCACCCTCGACCTGTCGGCCTCGCACGCCGTCGGGTCACAGGTCGTTGGCAAGCGCTACCGCTACCGTCTCGAGCAGGGCAACGTCGTGCTCATGCCGACGCCCACCACGGGCGAGACGCTGCGCATCTTCTACGTCCCCGAGTTCACCTTGCTCTCGGCGGACGGCGACACGTTCGACGGCATCAACGGCTACGAGGAGCTCGTGATTCAGCTCGCCCTCCTGCGCTGCAAGCGCCGCGAGGAACTGCCGACCGATGACATTGAGCGCGAAATCAACCGGCTCACCCTCCGCGTGCGCGATGCCGCCGACGGGCGTGATGCTTCGGCCCCGCTCATGTACAACCCGTTCGGTCCAGTGGACGTCGACTACGACGAGGAGTGGTGATGCCGGTCGATAAGGTCCGACGCCCGCCCCAGCGTCAGCAGGTCTCGCCGCACCAGGTCCCCACCTGGGAATCGGCGAGCCGCGCGAACGACGCCATCACGGCGCAGCTTGGCGCATTGTCGCAGCACGAGCGCAACATCCTCGTGGTCGACCTCGTAGTGGGAGCGAACCGCATCAACCACGGGCTCTCTGCCGCGGCGCGCGGTGCGACCCTGACGCCGACCGTCGCGGATGCTTCGTTCGCGTGGTCCTTCGCGGCGAGTGGTGACAAGCAGGTCGTTATCACGGTCGTCGGTGTGAATCAGCCCAAGGCAATCGTGGAGGTGTTCAGATGACGAGCCCGAACATGGGATTGGTCTACCCGACGCTGCACGGGAGCAGCGACGTTTGGGGAGACATTCTCGATACAATCTTCGACACCATCGACGTGCACGACCACACGACGGGCAAGGGCGTCCCCGTTCCTTCGGCGGGTCTGCGCATCAACGCGGACGTCGCGTGGGCGTACTCGGGAACGGCGTACGCCATCACGGGCGCGAAGGGGTTCGCGACGACGCCGACCGCAGCATCGAGCGTAACCTCGTACACGAACATGCTGTTCGCGAACAGCAGCGACTCCAACAACCTCTACTTCCGCAACAGCAGCGGAACGAACGTCCAAATCACGTCGGGCTCGACCATTAATGTCTCGGTGGTAGGCGGCATTGGCGGCGACTATGCCAGCGTCGGCGCACTGCTGTCGTTCGACGATGCGACGGATAGCTACTGGCTCCAACAGCAGGGTTCTCCGCGTCCGTGGGCGCGCATCCGCGTCGGTGACGTGGACATCTACGAGACCGCAGCGAGCGTTACGCAGCGCATTAGGTTGCAATCACCGGCCGCGTTGGCGGCGAGCTACGCGCTGACCTTCCCGGGCGCTCTGCCTGGCTCTACTCTGGCCATTCAGAGTTCGAGCGCTGGCGTCCTCACGTTCTCGAACGCATTCACCGGACCAGTGACGTCGACCACGGACATCACAGCGAACGTATCTACGGGCATCATCAAGGGCGCGATGTTCATCGAAACCGGGCCCAAGACGCTTTTCGTCAGTGCATCATCGGCGACTGGACAGACAGGTGGCGGCACCGGGCCGTCGTCGTGGGACGGGCAGAAGTGGTCGGTGCTGACGACTACAGGGAACCTGTCCTATCCGGTGAACCTGACCGCGCATGCCGGAGTCACGACGAAAATTACTGGGTGGACATTCTACTATCGCAAGACTTCTGCTACTGGGACCATCACAGCGACACTCTCCTACTATGACGAGTCGAGCGGCGGCCTGGCTACCATCGGTAGCGCCCAGACCGATAGCCGCAACAACCCCGGGTTCGTTAGCTTCACCGTCACGGGGTTGACTCACACCATCACGAATGGTCGTGCGTATGTTCTCAACGTGACTGGCGGTGGTACGACCGGAGATGAGTTCAACGGTCTCGAAGTCACCTATACGGAGTCGTAGTCATGGCGCTCCGCAAGGCATCGACCACCATCAGCTTCGCGGGTGGTGTGTCAACCAAGATGGACCCCAAGCAGGTTCCGGCCGCGAAGCTGCTCGACCTCCAGAACGCGACGTTCACGAAGGAGAACGCCCTCGCGAAGCGGAACGGTTACCGGGCGCTCGGTCAGCTCGTGGACAACGCGTCGGCGACCTACGCGAACGCGCGCGGGTTCGGTCAGCGCGATGGCGAGCTCGTGATATCTACCGACTCGGCGAGCTACAGCTATCGCCCGTCGTCGGATACATGGAGCAGCATCGGCGACGTCGCGAGCGTGCAGGCAACGACGCACCCAATCGCTCGCTCAGGCACTGCGCAATACGGACCTGACTCGGCGGTCATCTCTGGCATCCGCCTGCTCGGATGGTTGGACTCGCGCGGCGGCGTATGGTGCTCGGTCATCGAGGACGCGACCGGGCGCGTGCTGCTCCAGGATACGCAGCTAGACTCGAATACGAACGCGCACAAAGTGAGGTGTGTAAATACGGACTCGACGCTATGCGTGATGTGGGTACGCGAAGACCTCAACGAGGTTCTCATCGCAGTAGTCAACCCGGCGACTCCGGAGACGGTGCCGGTGCCGTCGGTATTGCTGGACGACATCGATCCTAACTACTACGCATACGATGCGGTATCGATGGCCATGCCTGCACCTACGCAGGCGTACATCATGTGGGTGACGTCCGCGACGACGTTCCGCATCGGCGTCATCACGAGCTACGGAACCCTCGGCTCACCTGTTAGCGGGTTCCCATCGGTCGCGACGCTGACTATCGGTTCTGGCGGGCCAATACTGAACCACGCAGCGCTCGCGGTTGGCCCCGACGGGACCATGGCTGCGGTGTTCGGGTGTGCCACGTTGCAGGTGTCGTTCGTAGATTCGTCGCTCAATTTGGTGCGCGCGATGGCCAGCATCGTTGACACGACCACTGCGGTTCGTATCACCGGAGCGTTTGGAGAGAGCGATGGACTGCTCCAGAACGGCGGGCAGAGTTACTGCTACTTCGATGCCGTGGTCGAAGTCGGTGATGGACTCGATAACACTGACCTCCATTCCATTCTGCGGCGTCGTCTGCTCGTAGGAAGCACGACGTATGATTCAGAACCAGAGGAGGTACTCTTAGGCCATTGTCTGGCGTCACGCGCGTTCTTCGATGGCCCTGATCCAACGGCAACGGTGTTCTACGGTCAAACCTACGTTGCTGTCGTGAAGGCATACAAGCTGTTCCCGTACGTAGCCGTTGTGCGGTTATCAAGTTCGGCTGGATTTGGCGGGTCCGCGCATACGATGGTCGCGGCGCGACTACTGCCAGGAGAGTCGGCCGGTGCGCTGTTCAGACCGAACGGTAGCAGCTTCCTTCCCATCCCGTTCCTGCCGTCGGTGACGAGGCTTAACGCGGCGACGGAGGCCAACGCACGCGAGCATGTCATCCCGCTACTCTATCGCATCCAGCTCGCAAACTCGAGCGGCGACCAGTTCAGCGAGCAGGGCATCAAGCTAGCAACGCTCGACTTCGACGCTGACGGCGCGTTCCAGAGCGTTCAGTTCGGCCGTAACATGTACATGGCTGGCGCGTGCCCATCCGCGTATGACGGGAACCAGTGGTCCGAGGCGACCATCCATTGCGCGCCGGATACCGGATACACTGACCTCGGAGCAACCATCGCGTTGTCGTCGAAGTTCACTAACGGTGGAGCAGGCGCGGTTCCATCCGGCACGTACCTCTATGCATGGTGGTACGAACACGTCGACGCACAGGGCGAACTGCATCCCGGGCCCGTGAACAAGGTGCTGGTGACTGTAACCGACGGACCCTATCTCGTCTCAATCACCATCCCTACCTACCGGCTGACGTCGCGAGACCACGTGCGAGTCTGTGTCGCGCGCTCCGTCGCTGGCGCGACGGGCACCGATGCGACCATTGAGCTATTTCGCATCACCGACACGTCTCCACAAAACTCCACAGGTGCGAACCGCTACGTGGAGAACTCGACGACGGCAGACACGGTCACGCTCACCGACAATCTAACTGACGCAAACCTCATCCTCCGTGAACCGCTCTACACGAACGGTGGCATCCTCTCGAACGACCCGGAGCCATGGGCGGGCGGCGCCATCGCAACTGGCAAGGGGCGCATCTACTGGACCGACCCGAGCGACCCGAACCTCGTGAGGTTCTCGCAGCAGCGCGCCGACGACACCGGTCTGGAGGCACCAAACCCGCTGTCGCTGCTCGTTGACCCGTTCGGCGGTTCCATCGTGGGGCTAGCCGTGCTCGACGACGCCATCGTGGTGCTCAAAGAGACGGCTATCTACATCTTCGGTGGTCCAGGTCCACTCGCCGATGGCGGACAGGTCACACAGGACAGCTTCACGCCGGCCGCGTTGCTCACCTCGGACGTCGGATGCTCGAGCGCAACCAGCATCGCGCAGACGCCGAACGGCATCGTGTTCCAGTCGAGCAAGGGCATCTTCCTGGTCGGGCGCGACCGCAGCATTCGGCCCATCGGCGACGACGTCTACGCATACAAGGACCAGCGCATCACGCGCGCAACGCTCCTGCCCGACCGTCACCAGGTCATCTTCCTGACCGACGCGGGGTCGACGCTCCTGTGGGACTACGAGCGTCAGCAGTGGTCGCGCTACACGAACCACGAAGGGCTCGATGGCGCGGTGGTCGGCGGCGTCTATCACTACCTCCGCACGGACGGGCGCGTGTTCGCTGAGACCATCGGCACGTATGTTGATGACAACCGCCACATCCCGATGGTCATCGAGACCGCGTGGGTGAAGATGGCGGGTTATATGCAGGCCTGGCAGAAGGTGTGGCACGCCTACTTCCTGGGGAAGTACATCAGCAGCCACCAACTCCGCGTGCAGTACCGCATCGACTACCAGGATGCCTACTCAGCGCCCATCGACATCAACGTTGACGCCAACTACAACCCCGAGAACTATGGGGACGGCAACTACGGGGACGGCGACTACGGCGGCACTGGCGGCGCGACGACGGTCTACCAAGAGAAGGTGCACCTCAACGTCCGTTGCCAGGCTATCTCGTTCAAGGTCCAGGATATCGAGCCGACTGACACCTACGGTGCCGCGTTCGAGCTGTCCGAGCTCATGCTGACAGGCGGGATTCTCGGCGCGGGCTTTGTCCCGGGCGCGAATCGGCAGACGTGACCTGGCCCGAAGTGATAACCTCCACCTCAACGCCAAGGAGCTAGCCATGGGATTCTGGGACACGATGCTTGGTGGCGCGAACGCGTCCACGAATCCGAGCGACTACAAGACGCCCTACCAGGACCGCCCTCAGATTATGGGCATGATCAACCAAGGCTACGGCTCTGCCGGTGGTCGCGCGGCGCCGACAGTCGACCCGGCGTTCCGCAACGCGCAGCTTCAGCAGCTCGGCCAGCTCCAGAGCATCGCGTCTGGGCAGCAGCAGGGCGCGGGCGAGCTCGCGGCGCAACGGCAGGCGCAGAACGCGCTCGCGGCGCAGCAAGCCAACGCGCGCATGGTTCGCGGCTCCGGCTCCGGCATGGCGATGCTCGGCGCGCAGCGGCAGTCCGCTGGCATCGGCGTCAACGCGGCCGGCCAGGCGCAGCAGGCGGCGATGCAGGACCAGATGAACGCCCAGAACATGCTCGCGCAGGTGGGCGCGCAGGGTCGTTCCGGTGACCTCGGTGTTGCCGGCATGCAGCAGCAGCAGATGAGCATCAACGACCAGGCGCAGCTCGCCTACCTGTCCCAGCTCACTGGGATGGACGCAAACCAGTTGCAGGCGCAGATGCAGGCGTACCAGGCAGCCGGTCAACGCCAGGGCATCCTCGGCGGGCTCATCAGTGCAGGCGCGCAGGTCGGCGGCGCGGCGCTCATGCACTCGGACAAGAACCTCAAGAAGGACATCAAGGACGGCGGGCGCGACGTCGACGATGCGCTCTCGAAGCTGTCGCCCAAGCACTACTCGTACAAAGACCCGGCGCACGGCGAAGGCGCGCGCGTCGGCATCATGGCTCAGGACCTCGAGCGCTCGAAGCTCGGGCGCGTCGTCGTGTTCAATGCGCCGGCCGGCAAGGCGCTCGACGTGAACAAGGCGTTGTCCCTCTCCCTCGCCGCGAATGCCCGCCTGCACGAGCGCGTGAGCAAGCTCGAGAAGATGAAGCGGTAACATGCCCGGCTCGATCCTCAGCGAGACCGAGGGCTCGTACATCGTCGACGATGGCACCGGGAACATCACGGCCGTTCCCAAGGGCACCATCGACCCGAAGGCGTACGGCTACACGCCGACGACTCCCGCTGCGCCGACGCCCACGCAGGACAACGCTCCCGCGCCCGCGCCGGTCGCGCCGCCGACGTCGGGCCCGGTCGGGTTCATGCCGGCGCAGCCCGGCCAGGGGACAGGTATCGGGTCGGTCATGCCGACGCCAGTCATCGCGCCGACGCCGCAGCAGGTCCAGTCGTTCGGTCCGCCGCCGACGCCAGCACCGCCGCCCAAGCCGCTGACGCAGGGACAGCATGGCATGGGGCTCGAAGAGGTCGGCGCATCCGAGGGGATGGCCGGCATCCGCGACCAGCAGCAGGGGGCGCTCGCTGAGGGTACGGCGAAGGCGGCGCAGTCCGACGCGACCGCGCGTGCGATGGCCAAGACGAACGATGACATCCTCGCGCAGCAGAAGGCGCAAGCGGCGCAGCAGCAGGCTGACCACGCGCGCTACCAGCAGTACCAGACCGACGCGAAGAACGCGCTCAACGCGGCCGACAACTACCAGGTGGACCGCAACCGGCTCTACAACAACATGGGTACCGCCAAGAAGGTCGGCGTCTACCTAATGGCCGCGCTGTCTGGGCTCGGCGATGCGTTGCAGCACAAGAGCGGCCCGAATGCTGTGCTCGGGATGCTCGACGGCGCCATCGCGCAGGACGTGAACGCGCAGCTCGACGAGCGCGAGCGGCTCGGCAAGAAGGCGCAGCACGCACAGACGACGATGGACCGCTTCGTCGACGCGTCCAAGGACCGGCAGCAGGCGTTCAACGCGAAGATGGCACAGATGAAGGAGAACGCGGCGCGCGACATCGAGCGCATCGCGGCGCAGTACGGTTCGCCCGAGGCGATGGCGCGGGCGGCACAGACCGCGGGCGCGCTGCGTGCGCAAGCGGGCGACCACATCGAAAAGGCCGGCGAGCGGATGTACCAGCAGGACTTCCAGGAGCGCCAGATGCAGGCGCAGGACAAGCGCGCGGCACAGGCGAACGCGATCGCGGGCGGGCATCTCGCGCTCGCGCAGAAGCAGTTCACCCTCGCGCAGAAGACCGAGGAGGACCGCGCCGCGAACGAGGCAGCCGCGCTCGCCCTCAAGGCGCAGGGCAAGGACCCAGAGACGGTCAAGCTCGTCATGGAGCAAGGCGTCGGCGGCTTGAAGAACGACGACGGCACGCCGTTCGTTGCGGGTGACAAGGAGCGCGCCACCAAGCTCATCGACCAGAAGGCGGGCGTGGACTCCCTCAACGAGATCGCCAACGAGCTCGTCAACATGAAGAAGGCGAGCGGTGGCGCCAACAACTACACGTCGAGCGCGCGCTACGAGGAAATCAGGTCGAAGATGCAGGCGCTGCTCGTCGCCACGCACGCCGGCATGAACATCCCCGGGTTCAAGGGCCCCGTTGTCGAGCACCTCGAGAAAGCCCTCGAGCCGGGCGGCGACTTCACGTCGTACATCCGCGACAACACCGCTGGCCTCATCGCGACCCGCGACAGCGCGAATACGCTCTTCACGAACCAGCTACGCGCGGCGTCTGGCGGCAAGTTCACCGGCTCGTACGCGCCACTGGACACGACGAAGTTCTCCGACCCGAGCCTGAACGCTCTCGACAAGGACCAGGAGATGGTCATGTCGAAAGCGACAGTCAACACGATCCAGGGTCCGGTCAGCGCCGCTGACAACATCAACCCCGCGCAGAAGGCGGCGATCCAGCACTTCGTTACCACGGCATCAACCGCGCCGGATGCGAACGACCGCAAGCTCGCGTTCGAGCGCCTCGTGTACGCGTCGCAGAACGCGCCCGATCAGACCATCAGGGACTACGCGAGCCAGAAGCTCGCAGAGGTCAACGGCGGAAGCGTCTTGAACACGTCGCTCAATGCGCCCGAACAAGTGAGCGGCGGAACCGCGCCGTATCAGCGACAGGGCGCACTGTCCGACGTCGATCGCGCGAAGGTCATAGCGACCCTGAAGGCGCAGGCCGAGAGCAGTGATCCGGAGTTCGCCGCGCAGGCGAAGGCGATGCTCGCGCGCATGACCG
>Ga0105248_10003866_pt1 | contig 16567 bp, 12 predicted proteins | sample KBSS34metaG_FD_81524 | JGI IMG/M metagenome (GOLD analysis project Ga0105248, IMG submission 81524) | Switchgrass rhizosphere microbial communities from Kellogg Biological Station, Michigan, USA - KBS S3-4 metaG | ecosystem: Host-associated > Plants > Roots > Rhizosphere > Soil | place... | reverse complement strand
TAGGACGCTACTGCCTCGAATGCGAACGGCTAGGCTATCACAGGCCGGCCCAACAGTTCCCGGTCCGCCGGGCGCCAGCGGCTGGCGCGTATAATCCGCTTTCCCCAGTGATTCAAAAGAAAATCGCGCTTCTCGGCGCCGCGCGCGTGGGTAAGACCAGCCTGGTTCGCCGCTTCGTCGAGAGCCTGTTCGACGAGACATACCTCACGACGATTGGCGTGAAAGTGGACAAGAAATCGGTCCGCGTCGGCGAGGTGGATCTGTCGCTGATGCTGTGGGATCTGGCGGGCGCCGAAGAGCATTTCACCGTTCCGAGCTCCTACGTGCGCGGCGCTTCGGGATGCCTGCTCGTCGCCGACACCACCCGGCCGGAAACGTTCACGGTGGCGCTGGAACTGGTCCGGCAAATCGACCGCGACCTCGGCGGCGCGATCCCCTGCGTGCTGGCGGTAAACAAGACCGATCTGGCCGGCTCCACCGGCATTGATCCACCCGGCCTGGACGCGCTCAGGCCGCACGCGCGCTCGATCGTCCCCACCAGCGCGAAGACCGGCGAGGGCGTGGACGCGGTCTTCATGCGGCTGGCGGAAGCGCTGGTCGGTTGATCCTCTATAAGTCGTAGACCGTTTCGGCACGCGCGAACTCAATCGCGTGCGCGGTCTGCGATCCCCGGCGGGCCATCGACTCGTCGAGCCAGTTGCGTTCCGACCAGTCGCGGTTCGGATCGTGATGTCCGATGAGCGTGTGGCGGATGCGGCACGCGTTCGCCATGTCGATGACGTCTTCGATACAGCTGTGTCCCCACCCCACGCGCGGCACCGGCCCGCTGCCGCCGATGCCCATCATGCCGTCGTACTCGGCGCGGAGATACTGGCCATCCCGATACAGGAGATCGGCACCCGTGGCATGCGCGATCAGCCGCTCTTCGGCTTCCCGACTCCGTCGATCGTCAGGTTGCGAATCGCCGTGCCGCAGCTCGTGATCAGTGCAGAAGACGAACACCCGGCCGGCGTTCTCGATCCGGTAGGCGAGACACGGCGCGGGATGGTGCACGGCGAACGGCGTGATGGTGGTCGCGCCCAAGCGAATCGGTTCCGCCGGATCGTGCAGGACGCTGTGCAGCGGCGGGCGGTCATCGGGCTCGGCGCTCCCGATCTCGTACGCCTCGAAGTGCGCCGGCATGACGCCGAAGAAAATCGGGGTCTGCACGCCTTGAACCTCGCGCGCCACTTCGTGCGAAAAGATGCCCAGATTGAAGTCGAGCGCGCGCAGGAATTGCCGGTTGCCGTAGATATGCAGGTGGTTGCGCGGATCGAAACACACGGCCGCCTGATCGAAGCCCTCGGTGTGATCGAGGTGGCTGTGGCTCCCGAACAGATACAGGTGACGCTCGGGCCGCGCACCCCATTTGGCTTGCAGATCGCGCGCGCAATTGCGGAATCCGCTGCCGCAATCGAGGACGATGTCGTAGCCGTCGCCGGTCTCGACGAGGACGCACGTCGTCCAGCCGCCGTAGACGCGCGGCTCGGGCGGCGCGAACCGCGACGCGTACGCCGTCAAGGTCGGGTGATCGATCGGCCCTCCGAGAAGATCCTCGACCGTACATGACAGCCGGCCGGCGCGATCGGCATGACTGGCGATGTCCTGGAAAACGAGCGCCAGCAGATCGTGGTCGGCGCGCCGCTGGTACGCGAGGCGCTCGGCGCGTGACGGGAAGATCGATCCGCTGCCCTGGGTTCCGTACAACGTGACGCGGAAATGCTGGATCGGCGGCGGGGTCATGGACCCCGCGGATTCTACAACGGCAGGCTGCGGCGGCCGGCCGCCGCGGGAGCGCGGGACACGACGCGCTATGGATCGACGAGGCCGGCGTCGGAGCGCTGGCCAGCCAGCATCAGGAGTCCCTGCTGGAGCCGCATGACGTCGGACGATTCGAGGCGCACGTGGTCGCGCCGGCCGTCCATGAGGTCAGCCGACACCAGGCGGGCGCGCATCAGGCCGTGCGTCGAGTGAACGCTCGATCGAAGCAGGTAGTGGCCGATCTCGTGGGCGACGCTGCGTCCGAGCGCCTGCTCGAGAAAACTCTCGCGGACCGAAGGCGGCAGCGCCATCAGCGGGCGGTCGCGCCAGCTCGATTGCTCGAGCAGGTGCCGCGCGGCTGTCATCGACACGCTGATCTTCGGAGCGGGCCTGCCGTTCGTGAACGCGATCCATCCCAGGCTGCCGGGATCCTGTCCGGCCAGCGTTCGCGCGGTGATCACGAGTTCGAGGGCGCCGCGCGGCAGCAGCGCCGCATCGTCCGGATCGGCCGACCGGACGAAGCTGACATCGACATAGGGACGCCAGATGTCGGCGGCGGCGGCCAGCCCTCTGGTCAGGAGCCGGTTGTCGGCAGCCGACACGCCCTCGGTGCGCACGATCACACGGAGTTCGGGGCGTGGAAGCCGGAGGTCGGCCGCAGGTGCAGCCGCGTGAAGCAGGAGTGCTGAAAGCGCGGTAACTGCCAGCATGTTGATATGTCTCGCCGGCGGGCATCTTGGCCAGATCGAGCGCGGCGGACAACGCGAATGGGACCGGACTCATCTTCCATGTGACGAATGGCCGTCCCGGGGTGACGAACCTATCCGGCCACGTCCGCGCGTGGGATCGCGGACCTTGACCATTGCCGTCGGATTGCCGATAGTGGCTTGAATGAATTCGCGGCGGGGAATCTCGCTGTTCGTGCTCCTTGGGATTGCGACGGCTTTTGGCGTGTCGTCCACGATTCAGGCCTACTACCTGGCGCACGCCAGGGGCATGGACGAGCCGATGACGATCCAGCTGTTCATCCTGGACACGGTTTACTGGTACGTCCCCGCGCTTCTCGCGCCGATCATCATCAAGGTTGCCACCCGCTACCAGGTCGGACGCACCCCGTGGTACGGGCTGATCGCCATTCACGTGACCGGCGCGCTGACCTACTCGATCGTCCATACGTCGGCGATGCTCGCGACGCGCGCCCTTTTGATGGACAAGCCTGCGGTCGGCTGGATGTACATCACGCGGATCGACTATCTCCAACAGCTCGACTGGCTGTTCATGACGTATCTGTTCCTGGTCGGCCTCGCGCACGCGCTCGCCTATCGGCGCGAGTCCGAGCGGCGCGCACTTAATTCGGCGCAGCTCGAGACCCGTCTCATCGAAGCCCAGCTGCAGGCGCTCCAGCGCCAGCTGCATCCGCATTTCCTCTTCAACACGCTCAACGCGATCGCCGGCCTGATGCGCAGTGACGTCGACGCCGCGGACCGGATGATGGACCGGCTCGGCGACCTGCTCCGCATGACGCTCCAGACGTCGAACATCCAGGAAGTGCCGCTCAAGGAGGAGCTGGAGCTGCTTCAGAAGTACCTCGACATCGAGCAAGTCCGTTTCGGCAACCGCATGACCGTGTCGATGACGATCGAGCCGGAGACGCTGGACGCCCTGGTACCGAACTTTTTGCTCCAGCCGCTCGTCGAAAACGCAGTGCGCCACGGGATTGCTCCCCATTCGCGGCTCGGACGGCTGGCGATCAGCGCCTATCGGGAAGGCGATCGGCTGGCCATCCACATCGTCGACAGCGGCGATGGAGTGCCGCCGCATCGGCTGACGCTGCTCAACCAGGGCGTCGGCCTCGCCAATACGCGGGCGCGCCTCGATCACTTGTACCGCAGCGATCACTCGCTGGTGTTCTCGAATGGTGAAGGCGGCTTCCGCGTCACGGTGACGCTGCCGATGACGGTGGCCCGCGGAATGACGGAACCTGCCACGATGGGTGCGGCATGAACATGACCAAAATCCGAACGCTGGTTGTCGACGATGAGCCGATCGCCCGGGCGCGCATGGTGTCGCTGCTCCGCGAGGAATCGGATATCGAGCTGGTCGGCGAGTGCTCCAACGGCCACCAGGCCGCGTCCGCCATCCAGTCCACGAATCCCGATTTGCTGTTCCTCGACATCCAGATGCCGGAAGGCGACGGCCTCAGCCTGGCTCGCACCATCCAGTCGAACGGCGCGCCGGCGGTCGTCTTCGTGACCGCCTACGACGAGTACGCGCTGCGCGCGTTCGAGGTGCATGCGCTCGACTACCTGCTGAAGCCGTTCAGCGCCGAGCGGTTCCGGTCCGCACTCGGCCACGCCCGCGAGCACGTCTCGCAGCGGCGCAAGATGGACGACCTTTCGACCTCGCCGGCCCTGCGCGAGGCGCCGCCGCGCCGCAACCGGCTGATGATCAAGTCGGGCGGGCGCATCCATTTCGTCCGCATGACCGACATCGACTGGTGCGAGGCCGCGGGGAACTACGTGCGGATTCACGTCGCTCACCAGGAACACCTCGTGCGCGACACGATGAGCCGTCTCGAGACCGAGCTCGATCCGCTGCAGTTCGTGCGGATTCACCGCTCGACGATCGTCAATGTCGATCGCATCCAGGAAATGCAGTCCTCGTTCAACGGCGAGTACGTCGTGCTGCTGCGGACCGGCACGCGCCTGACCCTCAGCCGCGGCTATCGCGATTCCCTCCAGGCGAGACTCGGCAAGCCGATATAAACAAGTGCGGGGTGCGAAGTGCGCGGTGCAGGAGTGCCGTGCGCGGGTGCGCTCAGTGCGACATGCGCGCGGCGCCGGGGGCCGGGTGCCGAAGTGCGCGGTGCTATGATGCCGCGCGATGAAGATCCACATTTTCGCCGCCGGGGCACTCATCGTCGCCGCGTCTCTCTGGTTCGGTAACGCGCGCTCGCATGCCCAGGCGCCTGCGCCACTGCCGCAGCCGGGATTCCATCACCTGCATCTCAATTCCATTAATCCCGAAGCGGCGATCGACTTCTACACGAAGCAATTTCCGAGCACGTCGAAGACGACGTTTGCCGGCCAGCCGGCGCTGAAGTCGCCGAACAATGTCCTGGTCCTGTTCACGAAGGTCGATGTGCCACCGGCGACGCAGCCGCAGACCGCGATCTGGCATTTCGGCTGGCACGTGACCGACGTGCACAAGAGCCTCGAGATGTACAAGCAGCACGCGATCACGCTGCTGCCGCTCTACACCGAGGAAAGCGGCGGCACGGTGTTCACGAGCGCCGACACCTGGCCGAGCACCGGCGGAGGCCTTGGGTTGACGAAGGCGGGCATCGCGGAGGCGAAGGCGAAAGGCGTCAAGCCCGCTGGTGGCGCAGGCTTCGCGTACTTGCAGGGGCCGGACACCGCGATCGTCGAGTATCAGGGGAACATGCCGGCGGAGCGCTTCAACCACATTCACATGTTCGAGGATCAGCCGTTCTGTGCGCAGCTCTGGTATCAGCAGCATCTGAACGTGGCCGCGGGCGGGCGCGGCAACCAGCCGCCGCGCACCGAAGCGAACTGCCGCGGCGAGCGAGGTCCCGACAAGACGTGGCCGGCGCTTGACTACGACGGCATGTACCGCACGCCGGCGCTGAACGGCACCACCTTCGGCGACGTCTCGCTGTTCTGGTACATGAATCAGGGAGACAAGCCTGCGGCGAGCACGCGCGGCCATCTGGCCGATCATTTCGCGTTGAGCGTCGCCAACCTGGATGCGTGGGTCGCGAAATTGCGCGCCGAGAACGTCACGTTTCTCGAGCAGCCCTACAAGCTCGGCGAGCTGCGCGCGGTCATGATTGAAGGACCGAGCCGCGAAGCGATCGAGCTGGTCGAAGTGAAATAGGCCACACATCCAATCAACCGCGGAGCACGCAAAGAGCGCTGAGAGACGTGTGCGCCGCTTGGCGGCCGGCAACGCCGGCCCGCCTCGAAGGAGGCAAACGCTGAAGCACAAGTGTTCATTCGCGTGATCGTCTACTTGTGTTCAGCGTTTGCCTCCTTCGAGCCGCCACGTTGTGGCGGCACGCGGCGCAGAATCTCCGTGTCCTCTGCGTCCTCCGTGGTGAGTCTTCTTCGTGATTTCGTGCCTTCGTGGTTCCGGACGCAGTGACCGTTCGTCAAATACGGCGCTCCTCCCGGATCATGACCCCGAGGATTGCGCTGACCACCGTCACGACGAGCGCGCCCCAGAAGGCCGGCCAGAATCCGGCGACGTGAAAGCCGAGATTCAGCGCGCCGGCGATGCTGCTGGTCAGCCAGAGCATCAGGCCGTTGATGATCAGGATGAAGAGTCCGACCGAGAGGATGACCAGCGGGAAGGTCAGAATCTTCGCCGCCGTGCCGATGAACGTATTCACGGCGCCGAACACCAGCGCCACGCCGAGAAAAGCCACCCACCCGCCGGTATAGGTCACGCCGGTGACTACCTGGGTCGCGACCCACAGGGCTGCCGCGTTGATCAGCAGCCGAACGACAAATGGCGGTTTCATCAGGAGCCTCCTCGGAAACGATCGTACCAGCAGTCGCTTACAAATCCGTGAACAGTTGCACGCGGTTGGTGGTTGGCGCGGCGTCGAACTGCGCCCGCATGTGCACCTGCGCCGGGTCCTCGTGTTGCAGGAGCGAAGCGAAGACCCATGGACTTTCGCGCCTTCGCGACCCACGAGTTCGCGGCGCTCATCGACAAACTGACCGATGCGTCGGCCCGCCAGGCAGAAGCCGCGACGACCGAGGCGCAGGCGGCCGTTGCTCAGGCCATGACCGCCGCCACCCACGCGCAGGCGGCCATGCAGGCGACGCTCGAGGCACTGCGGGCCGACCATTCGAGCGTCGTGATCGAGAACGAGCGGCTGGCCGCCGAGAACGCCGCGCTTGCCTGGGAGAAAAACGAGCTGGCCGCCAGGGTTGCCCAGAATCCGCGCGGCGCGCTGATCGAACGCCTCTCGACCTCGATCGATCTCATGGCGCTCGGTTCGAGCGTCGACGATGTCGTGGCCGCGGCGGCGGATGCGATGACCGCCGAATTCCAGCGAGTGGCGACGTTCGTCATTCGCGGCGAGCGGTTCGAGGTCGGTTTGCACCACGGCTTCGCCGCTGATTCGTCAGCGTTCAGTGGCCCAGCCGTGCACACGTTCATCCAGCACGCCATCCAGGCTGACGGCGTCCGCCTGTCGCAGTCGAATGGGGCTACCAACGGCAGCGCGTTCGGCGGCACGCCTCAAGCCATGTTGACCGCATCGATCACCGTGCGCGGCGAGGCGCTGGCGGTGATCTACGCCGATTCCAGCGAACTGGCCGCCGACCGCCTCGACGAAGCGGTCAAGCTCACCGAGATCCTGCGGCGGCATGCGACGCTGGCGCTCGAGCGTCTGACGCTGGAACTGAAGACGATCGCGGAACTGCGCGCTTACGCGAAGATGCTGGTCGACGAAGTCGAGTACGCATACGACGCCGACACGACCGCGAAGATGAGCGCCGCCGATCGCCACGGCCGCATGAAAGAGAACCTGCGCTGCGCGCGCCAGATTTTCCAGCAGCGCGTCACGCTCGAGGGTCCGGCGGCGGCCGCCGTGCTCGACGCCGTCATTGCCGACATCGTCAAGACCAAGGCCGATGCGCCGTTCGCACGCGATCTCGACGCAACCGCGCGCGAGCTGATCGCCGCCTGATCACGGCAGAGCTTTCGTCGTTGGCACTTCCTGCCACGGTGTCAGACACCCATCTGACACCCACCCTGGGGTGACGAAATTTAGAAGCCGAAGCGGAAGGTGAACTGGAACATGCGCATGTTGTTCGCCTGGTTGGTGATCTGACCGAAGGAGGAATTGCCCAGCGCAGCGCTCGCCGGCGCCGCCCACTGCACGATGTTCGTCAGATTCAGGATCTCCAGCCGCACCGACAGCGACGTCCTCGCGCCGGTGTGCACGTTCTTCGAGATCGAGAGATCGACGTTGTTGCGCCACGGCGACAGGACACCAGGCAGCGTCCTGGGCGCATTGCCAAACACCTGACCGGACGTCGACGCGTTCGCGAACGCGTTCTTGTTCAAATACAGGTTGTCGGTCGGGTTCGCCGTGATGCGATCGGTGATGTTGCCGTCCACCAGGAAATCCTGGTCCGGCACGACATTCGGCCGGATCGTGCCGCCGAACAGGAACAGCGTGCCGTTGACGTTCTGGCTGACGCCGATCGGGAACCCGCTCTGCAGCGTGATCGCCGGGAAGACCACCCAGCCGCTCAACACCGCCTCACGCCAGCCGCCGGACTTGCTGAAGTTCAGGTTGAACTGCGGCGCGATGACGATCTTGTGCGGCGAGTCGAGCAGGCTCCGCCCGTACTCCTGATTGGGATCGTAGTACGGCGAATCCGGGACGACCGTGTAGTTGTTCTGCAGCCCCGGAGACGTCGAGTAGTAGTTGCTCTGACCGAACTGATTGTCATTCAAACGACTGTAGGTGTAGCTGAAGCTGCCGCCCCAGAACCCGGTCGCGCGCTTGCGCAGCTGAAAGATCGCCGCGTGGTACTGCGAGTGCGCGCCGGTGCTCTGATTCATGTTGACGTTCAGGAACTGCGGGAACGGCCGCAGCAGCTGTCCGAGCTGGACGGTCGCCTGCGTCGCGAACGCGCCGGCCGCCGCCACGCCGAAAAACGGATTCGCCACGGGCGTCGTCGTGCTCGCCACCAGCGACTGGTATTTCGGATCGATCTGATTGATGTTGATCGACGTGTCCGTGGTGCCGCCCCAGCCGAGATTGGATCCCGAGAGTCCCGTGTAGCCGACCGTGACCGTCATGCCGCGACCGATCTCGCGCTGCAGGTCCGCCGAGTACTGCTGAACGTGAGGCGCACCCTTGTTCGGATCGATGAACGTGATGTCGTTGCTGACGCCGGTCAGCAGACCCTGGTTGCTGCCGGACGGCTGCGTCAGCCCGGCCGGGAACGGATTGTCGATCGTCGCGGTCGGCGTCGTCGTCAGCGTCTGGATGTTGGTCGTGGCAGCGAAACCCATCTGACCCCACGCCGTCGTTCCGGCCGCTGGATAGTTCCACGGCGCGTAGTACAGGCCCCAGCCGCCGCGAACCACCGTCTTCTCGTCGAACGAGTAGACCATGCCGGCGCGCGGCGCGGCCTTGATCGCCGGCTGATTCCCCTGGTGCGTCGGCGCACCATCCTGCCCGGCGAAAATCAACCCGCCCATGATCGTCCGGCGCTGGCCGGTCAACGGATCCGTGACATTCACGAGGCTGTTCAGCGGGCTCACGGCGTTCTGATCGAAGCCCACGGTGATCTGGTTGTCGCGTTCGGCGAGGCCGGTCTCCCGCTCGAGACGCAATCCGTAATTGATCGTCAACCGATCGCTGACGCGCCAGTCATCCTGCACGTAGCCCGAGTAATAGTTGACGTAGCCGTCGAGCGGTTTCGCCAGCGGAATATTGCCGCTCTGCGGATAGCCGAGGATCATGTCCGCCAGCGCGTTGCCGCTGTAGACGCCGGTGAACGTGTACGAGCCGGTCGACGCGCCGTAGTTGAGCGACTGCACGCCGAGCACGCGGTAGTCGCCGCCCATCTTGAAATTGTGGGTGCCGGCGAGTTTGCTCAAGGTGCCGTTCGCGCCGTACTGGTAGTAGCCGTTCGTCTGGCGGTTGGTCCAGCCGGCGCTCTTGTAGCCGGTGATCGCGAGCGTCGGGAACCGGTTGGTATCCGACATCTGGTTCGTGAACGACGGGTTGTTGAACAGCGCCGCCGCGTCGAACGCCTGGGGCAGATTGTAGTTGTCGTTGAACTTGTTGTAACCGCCGCGCAGGGTCAGCACGGTGGACGGATTGATGATGTAGGTGTTGTTCACCACGACCGTGTTGATCGTGCGATCGAGCTGATAGCTGCCGCCCACGAACCGGTTGGTCGGGTTGTAGTTGGCGTTTGCTTCGTGCGTCACCTGGCGCAGGACGAACCCGTTCAGCGCCACGGCGTTGTTGAAGTGATGATCGATCTTCGTGCTCCACTGATACGCCTGGCTGGGGAGCAGGTCGGTCATCGAGAAATTCGACGCGCCGGTGTCCACCTGCGAATCCGGTGTCGGATAGTAGCCCGCGAGCTTCTGGCCCACCGGGTTGATGCGGTTGGACGGGATGATGTTTCCGGAGAAGCAGCCCGGCCCGCCGGCCGTCTGACTGCATGCCAGCGTGGACATCGGATCCTTGATGTAGAACGGCGCGCCGTTGCGCGTCAGCGCCGAGAAATCGCCGCGCTTCTCCGCGTCGGTCGGCACGAGAAACGTGTTCGACTGCGGCTGGTTGTCCACGTACTTCTCGCCGGCGAACCAGAAAAACGTCTTGTTCCGGACGATCGGCCCGCCACCGCCGCCGCCACCGTTGCGCCAGTACTCGGGCACGTTCTCCTGGCCGAGCACTTTCGGGATGAGCAGCTGGCTGACGTACTTCGTCGGCCGGATCACGGTGTAGCCCGAGGCGTGAAACTGATTGGCGCCGGACTTCGCCGCCATGTTCATCACGCCGCCGCCGGTCCGTCCCATTTCGGCGTCGTAGGTGTGCACCTGGACTTTCAGTTCCTGCACGGCCTCGATGCTGGGATTGGTGGACGCGCGATTCTGGAGATCGGTGACGGGAAACCCGTCGATCAAATAATTGTTGGCGCGCACGCCGCCGCCGCCCATCGAGACCGCGGAGTTGCCCACCTGATCCTGCATGCGGTTCCAGTGCGCGTTGCCGCTCGTCTGCACGGTCGGCTCGAGGTTCGCCATCAAGTACACGCTGCGCCCAGGCGTTGGAATCGCCTCGAGCGCTTTCGTGTCGATGACGCCGCCGGTGGACGCGTTGGTCGTCTCGATCAGCGGCGACTGGCCGGTCACCGTGATGCTCTCTTCGAGGGCGCCGATCTCCAGCGTGACGTCCAGCCCGACGAACGCCTGCGTGTTGATGACGACGCCTTTGCGCTCGAAGGTCTTGAAACCCTGCACGGAAACCCGCACGGTGTATGACGCAGGCTCGACCGCAGGAAACGAGTACTCGCCCACGCTGTTGGTGACCGTGTCGCGCGTCACGCCGTTGGCCTCATTGGTGAGGGTGACGGTTACGCCAGGGATGACGCTCTGCGCGTCTTTCACCATCCCGCGCAGGCCGCCCTGGGCCGATTGCGCCAATGCATAGCCGGGCGAGCTCGCAATGAGCACCGCCGCCAGCACCGCGCAAACCTTCGAAGAGAGGAGTGTCCGCATGCTGCCTCCAACGTCAGGTTCACGAACGAGTGGCTACAATAGAGCCGCCGACCACACCCCACCGCCGATCGTGGGCACCGTTCGAATCGGAGCATAGCTGAGGGTCTCGAGCCTTCAAGTGGCAAGTTGTGGCAGGCGTCGCACACGCGCGACGGCATTCGTCAAATTGGAGCCGGCGCGTCGCGCGTCCGGCGGTCGCTCACGGTTCGGCTGGCGGAAAACCCGACGCTTTTGTTGTCTTCAACAACCTGGAGGATGTCATGACCATCGAAACGCGCGTCGTCGGCACGGTGGTGGTTCTGGATCTTTCAGGCTCGCTCGACATCACTAACGAGAGCCGCCTGCGCGACAAGATGCACAGCCTCGTCTTCGAAGGCCGTCGCGCCTTCGTGATCAACATGGACCGGGTCACGCACATCGACAGCTCGGGACTCGGCGCGCTCATCGCCTCGTCCGGCACGGTCGCCAAGGTGGCTGGACGCATTGCGCTGGTCAATCTCACAAGGCGTGTGTCGGAGGTGATGACGATCACCAAGCTGCTGACCGTGTTCGACGTGCCCGACTCGGAAACGATGGCCGTCGTGCAGCTGTCGTCGCCGCCGATTACTCACTGACACGACGATCAACGCAGCGGCCGCCGAGATCGCAGACCTCTTTGAATCAAAAAGCCAGGCCTAAGGCGCCGCGTCCTCAGCGCTCTCTGCGTTGATCGTCGTGTCTGCGGCGTTGAACGTCGTGTCCCGGTCTCGTGCGGTTTTACGAGACGGTCAGGCAATAGCCGTCGCCGTGGACGGTGTGGATATGCTGCGGGTTGTGCGGATCGTGCTCGATCTTCCGGCGGAGCCTGCGGATCGCGTAATCCACAGCGCGGGTCGATGGTTCCTCGGGGAATCCCCAGACTTCCCGCAGCAGCTCGCTGCGCGGCACCACCGCGCCCTCGCGTTCGGCGAGATACGACAGCAGATCGAACTCGCGGCGTGACAGCCGTAGATCGCGCTCGGCCCGCGTCGCCTTGAAGGCGCCGAAATCCACCACCGTGTCGCCGAGCGTGATACGCACGACCATCTGCCGCGCGCGCCGCAGTACGGCGCGCATCCGTGCCTGCAGCTCTTCGAAGTCGAACGGCTTGGTGACGTAGTCGTCAGCGCCCAATTCAAGGCCCCTGAGCTTGTCGATCTTCTGATCGCGGGCGCTCAGGATGATGACCGGCGTCCGTCCGCGCTGGCGAATCAGCCCGCACAACTCGAGGCCGTCCTGACCGGGCAGCATGATGTCGAGCAGGACCAGATCCGGCGCAAAATCACGCACCCGGCCGATCGCCTCGGTCCCATCGTCTACGCACTGCACCTCGAAGCCGTCGAACGTCAGGTTGTCGGACAGCACCCGCGCGAGCGAACGATCGTCTTCGACGATGAGAATCCGCTTTTTCATCTGCTTACCCTTCAGTGACCGGAAGCATCACCTGCACCGCGGTCCCGGCACCAGGCGTGCTCGTGATCCGTACCACACCACCGTGATCGTGGACAATCTGCCGTACGATCGCGAGCCCCAGGCCGGCGCCGCTCTGCCGGGTGCCCTTGCGCCGGTAGAACTTGTCGAAAACACGCGGCAGATCCTCCGCGGGAATCCCGTCGCCGCGATCGGCGACGTCGATGCGGATCGACCGGCCGCTACGCGCGGCCGTAATCCCGAGCGTACGGCCGCTCACGGCATATTTGAGCGCGTTGTCCACCAGGTTGTCGAATACGTGCGCCAGCATCACATGATCGCCGCGCACCAGCAGCGGATCGACCGGCAGCTGGATCTGCACATCGAACCCCGCCTCGTCCAGCTGCGGCCTGAAGCGATCGATCGACTCGTGAATCGGATCGGCGATGTCCACGGTCTCGAAATCGTAATCCGACGCGCGGTCGCTGATGCGCGCGTAGCACAGCACGTTGTCGATCAACCGGGTCAGGTGCTGCGCTTCCACCGTCATCAGGTGGCCGTAGTCGGCGATCGCCGCCGGCGACTCGTAGCGGCTCTTGGCCAGCGTGTCGCTCGCCAGCTTGATCAGCGACAACGGCGTTTTCATCTCGTGGCTGACCGCCGATACGAACTCGGACTGCACGCTCGCGAGGTCGGCCGCCGTCCGTGCCGCCCGGACCGTAAAGCCCAGGCCGATGATCGTCACGAGTGCGCCCAGGCCGAGGAGCGCCAGCGTCCGCCTGGCGCCGCGTGTCGCGGCGGCGCGCGTCGCTTCGTTCTCGGCGCCGACCCGCGCCGTCCAGTCCGCGGAGCGCTCCCGCTGCCCCTGATCGGACAGCAGTGCCTGGTCGCCGAACACCAGCGGAAACGATCGCACGTGGGCCGTGCCGGCCGACGCGGGCGGTCCGACCGCCGCCACTGCCCGCCCTTCACCGTCGCGGATCTCCAGGCTGAGCGACCGATCGCCGATGATGCCCTGAATCTGCCGGATGAAGTCGCTGAAGTAGTGGCTCTGCACCCACTCGAGGTTGACGGTGAAGCCGACAATCGAGGCGAGCCGCGACGCGGCGCCGATGCTGTCGTAGGTCAGATGCGTGACGACCTGGTAGCGGACGCCGTCGATCGAGGTTTCGAACATCGCGAACCGGGCGCCCTGCTGCGCCTGCGCGCGCGCCAGCAGGACGGCGTTCTTCAGCGCGCGGGGGTCGCGGCGGAAGACGACCGGGTACGGATCGTCGGGCACGCGGCTTTGATCCCAGGCCGGCGTGCGATCGGCGCGGTTGAAGACGTAGGTCGATCCGTCCGAACGCGCCGCGTCGGTCCAGACGAAGAACGATTCGAGATACGGAAACCGCGCGAAGCCGCGAGCGAATCGATCCGCCAGTTCGTACGGCGCGATGGTCGTCAGTTCCTGCTGATTGAGCTTCAGCAGGACCGAGATGAGCCCGCCCTTCATGTCGCGTTCGAGGGCGACGCCGAGCAGGGTGACGACTTCGTTGCCGCGGGTTTCGGCGGCCTGGGCGGTGCTGCGCTCCCACTCGCGCGTGGCGCGCAGGCCGAACCAGAACGTTAGCCCGGTGGCAACCGCCAGCCCCGCCGCCAGGAACAGCGCGAGGTTGGCGCGCGCCTTCGCGGAATCGAGCCTCATGGCAACCGTGCCGTTCGATCGGCTCTCAGCGCAGGATCTCGCGTTCCCGGTAGTAGCGCGCCGCGCCGGGATGCAGCGGAATGGCCGCGGTCGGTCCGCGCTCGACGTCGATGCCGGCGGCCGACGCATGCGCCTCGCGCAGGACCGGCACCGATTCGAAGAGCGTGCGGGCCAGGTCGTACACGAGCGGCTCCGGGAGATCCTCCCGGCAGACCAGCAGGACATCCATCCCCACCGTCAGCACATCGTCATCCTGATCCTTGTAGGTGCCGCCGGGAATCGTCGTGGACTTGAGAAAGTGATGCTGCTCCTCGATGGTGCCCAGCGTATCGCGCCGCACCGGGATGAGGCGCACGCCTTCGGCGCCCGCCATCTGCGCGATCAGCGGATTCTGGAACGGCGAATAGAGGACCAGGGCGTCCAGCGTTCGCGCGCGCAGCGCGCCGGCCGGATCCTCGGCGCCGAAAACCGCCTGCACGCTGTCGAAGGGCACGCCGTGACTCTCGAGAATCAGCTGCGCGGCGCGCGCCGTCGGGCTGTCTTTCGCGCCGACGCTCACCCGCCGGCCGCGCAGATCCTTGATCGCGAAGATGCCGGTGTCGCTGCGGACGACGATCTGGACCGCGGTGGAGAAGAGGACCGCCACCGCGCGCAGCGCACCGCCGGGAGTCGTGCGCTGCCCGGATTCCTGGCCGCGCGCGAGATAGGCGGTCTCCACGTCGAGGATCGCCAGGTTGACGTCGCCGCGTTCGAACGCGGCCACCTGCAAATCCAGGTTGCCGCTCGGCTGCGCCGTCGCGGTCACATTCGGCACGCGCTCGCTGTAGGCGCGTGCCAGCGCCTGCCCGACACGATCCCAGGCGGCGCCCGGCCAGACGGTGCCGACGACGAGTTTCGTCGGCTCCACTCGCGCGGACGTGTCTGCACACGATGTGGCCAGGACGGACAGAAGGAGGACGCTGAAGCCGCCGAGCCACACCCTGAGCATCGCGTCAACGATCTAACACGAACGCGCCGTCACACGCCAGCGAACGACCTTTAGAACTTTGCCTGCAGGCCCAGGCGAAACAACCGGCCCTGCAGGATCGACGCCGGTCGATCGAGCGCGTTCACGCCCGGCGGCGGCGTATACGTCTGCACGCGCGTCAGGATGACGCCCGTGTTGAGCGCGTTGTAGGCATCGCCCTGTGCTTCGAGCGACACCTTCCCGACCTTGAACGCGCGCTTCAGCCGGATGTCCAGCTGGTTCTGCCGATCGAGGAACTTTGTGCCCGGCGGAAGGAGCGGCACCGTCACCGACGATTGCGTCAGCGTGGCGCCGGTCAGCCGCAGGAACGTCGCACGGTCCACGTTCCAGGTCGGACGAAGCGACGGATCGACCGCCGCGATGGTGCCGTTGTTCAGCGAGTTGTTGCCATCGACGGTGCTGTTCCGCGCGTCGCCGGGATAGCTCTGGAACGTGCCGCTGATCTGGATCGCCAGCGGCAGGAGGTACGAGCCATTGAGCTTGAACTGCGTGTAGTACGGGATGCCGAGGTCCGTCTGGTCGCAGTAGCGGAGGAAGTTCTTGTCTTCGACCTCGCAGGTGTTCGTGATGGTGTGTCCGAGGCTGACGCCGCCGAAGACGGTGAGGCCCTTCATGCGCGCGTTGAAGCTGACGTCGTAACCCGAGTAGGTGCGCGAGTTCGACGAGGAGTTCTGATCGAGGAGGCTGAGCGCGCTCGCCTTGGCCGGATTGAGGTTGTAGATCGTGAGGGTGTCGCCGGCCACCAGCGGGTTGGCGAGCTGATACGGCGTGTAGTCGGAATCGTTGACGAGCAGGTTGTCGCTCCAGATGAGATCCTGGTAGTCGCGACGGAAATAGCTGAACGTCACCGACGCGCCCGGCACGATCTCGCGCTGCACGCTGACGTTGGTCTCGAGCTGCCAGGGCCGCTTGATATCCGGGGCGAAGTCCTGGCTCGGCTTGACGCCGAAGGTCGAGGGGAGCGTCGAGAAGTCGATCTCGCAGCCGGCGGTCCGATACGTGCAGGGCACGCGGGTCCCGTCCGGCAGGTAGTTGATCGTGCCCTGCGCGACGTCGTCGCTGTTCAAGTCGTTCCAGGTCAGCGTCGCACTGCTGTAGAAATTCGGATCGTAGGTTTCAGCGAAGCCGCTGCTGTAGGCCCGCACGTATTTGCCGGTGCCGAACTTGACCGCGGTCTTGCCGTTGCCCTGGACGTCCCACGCGAACCCGAAGCGCGGCGATACGTCGTACCAGTTCGGCACGTCCTTCCGATCCTGGAAGGTGCGGAACGGCACGAAGCGGCCCGGCGCGATGCTCCGTCCCTCGATCGAGCTGTTGAAATGCTCGAACCGCACGCC
>Ga0105248_10003864_pt1 | contig 16573 bp, 12 predicted proteins | sample KBSS34metaG_FD_81524 | JGI IMG/M metagenome (GOLD analysis project Ga0105248, IMG submission 81524) | Switchgrass rhizosphere microbial communities from Kellogg Biological Station, Michigan, USA - KBS S3-4 metaG | ecosystem: Host-associated > Plants > Roots > Rhizosphere > Soil | place... | reverse complement strand
GACGTTTCCGATGTCGAGCCGATCGTCGGTGCGCCATCCTTCCTCGGATCGATTCCGCCTGATCGCTGGGCGATCGTCACGTCTGCGCCGCGCAAACTTGCCGAGGCGCGAATCCGCGCGGCTGGACTTCCTTTTCCACCACTCCTGATTACCGCCGAAGACATCGAGCACGGCAAGCCTGCGCCGGACGGATATCTGGATGCCGCAAAGCAGCTAGGCGTTGCGGCGAGCGATTGCCTCGTGTTTGAAGATGCGCCGGTCGGCGTTCAGGCTGGCCTCGCGGCCGGCGCCGATGTGCACACGATCACGCAACTGCGTGCTCACCCGATTGACGGTGCGTCGGCGTCCGTGCGCGATTACGCCGATCTTCGCGTCGTAACGGATGAGTCCGGTCTGACGCTCAGATTCGCGACGCAGGTCGCTGGCTGACCGACCATCAGGATGATTGGCGTTGCGATTAAACCGGTCGGCCGCACAGAACGAACAGGTGCGGCCCGCAGAGGATCCATCTTTCGGGAGGCCAGTATGAAAAACGCCGTGCTTCTGTTTTCGCTACTCGTTCTGGCAGCATGCACAAGCTCTGCCTTGCCCACTTCCGGAACCGATCCCACTGCGGGGAAACAATCGTCTCCATCTTCTGCGACAGCGGCCCCCCAACAAGGACGTACCGAGGTACCGCACGGGAACACCAAAATGGATGGGCCGCCCGGATATTGATGAGATCGCAATCTTGCTGAAGGCTTCCAGACGCACACGCTGGGCAAAAATATCCCGGAAAAACGAAAGACCGCTGTCTGTAAGGACAGCGGTCTTTTTGATGGTTGGCGAAATAGAGACTTGAATTCCCAAACTTCAGGATTTCATAGCATTACTCCGTTGACACACATGTCAGGCATCTCTGCTCGCGTTGCGCCTGTCTGCGCCTCGCTGCGATGCCTGGCTACGCTTATTTAACCGGCGACGCTACGCTCGGAGTTGCCAGCGTGTTGTTGCCGCCGAAAGCGGCCGTGCTAGCCGTCGAGCTATTGCTGGCGCTGGTTTGCTGGTTCGAGTTCGACGACGCGGCGCGCGTGCCGCTGTCCGAGTTGGTGGCACCCGGAGTGCCGTAGCTGCTCGTTGCAGCGGCCGGCGACACAACGCTCGGCGTAGCCAGCGTGTTGTTCTGTGCATAAGCACCGACCGACAGCGTCAGTGCGGCGGCGACCGCGACGAATGTGCAGGTTGCCTTGATCATGATCCACGTCTCCTTGATTGAATTGGAATTCCGGCGCAAACGATCCAGCGGTATGTCGCGATATCGACGACATACAGTACGCTGACAGCGCGGGATCGAGTCCGTAACAGGCGATGCCAAGTTTAGGAAAACAAGCGCCTGGAATTAAGCGCATTGTTCGCAAGGGTTAATTTCCATTTTCGACGTTAACCGCAATGGAGACCTCATCAACGGCTGTCGCATGCAATCGGCATGTGGAATTCGAACTCAATGCGTGGCTTTGCTTTCACATTAATACGGCTCATTCTGCTGCGCTTCGAATTGCTCGCGATTGAAAAGATCGAAGTACAGTGCATCGCTCCATTCAAGGCCTAGCGGGTATTCGGCGGCGCGCGCGCGTGTGCCGTCGCAGTGGTCGTCGAAGCGCAAGCCGAAAAAAGCGTCGAGTGGCGTAGCGCTCTTTTCGGTCGCCGCGGCTTGCAGCACATGTGCTGCCTCGACGGGGTCCTGCGGCAAAGCGTCGAACGCAGCGGCCACGTGACGGCAACGATCCATTTCCGCTTCGACCAGCGCACGCAAGGGGTTGGCCTCGCTCTCGGACATCACGTCGAGCTCGATGGTTTCGAGAAGCAGATATTGGTTGCGATGCGCTTGAAGAAACACGATGGTTTCATCTAGCAGTCCCGGTAAGTGCTCGATGGCGCCTCGCGTCGATGTCGATGCAGACACGGACGCGGGATTCGCTACGGTTGGCGCGTGCGACAGGCCCACCCAGCGCCGCAGCCGTGCCGTGAAACCTGGGTTCGGGGCTTCCGATGCTGCAGGTATCGGGTGGCCAATTGCAGGCAACGCAATGAGCGCTTTCACGATAACGGCAAAGCGCTTTACTCGTTCGAACCCGGCGTCGAATGGGCCGCTAATGGCATATAGCGGCATGTCTGAATCGTCGAGGCCATCGGAGATAAGGGAGGCGCACAGCTGCGGGTCGCCCGACATCAGCAACCGGTACATGAAGGGCACGTTGTACGCCCATTCGGATAGTCCGGAGATAGTCTCCGGGCGATCGCCATGCGACGTCGGCTGGTTGCTGAGACTGTACAGGTAAGAGCGATTGGCCATGCAAGCTCCCATGCTGGTTGTTGATTCGAGGTCTTCTGCCGGCGCATTGTCGGCGATCGGCTGCGCGCATTTTATGACTGCCGTCAAAATAGCGCGCAATGGGCTTTTTGACGACGATAGTAGAATGGATTTCCTACGTGATTGACTCTCACCACTGACCGAAGGATCCAGATGGCCAGCAGGCATCTAGCAGCTTTTCGTGCTGCTGAACACGCGATGAAACACGGTTAAACGACGCGTTCCTGCGCGGCATCAGGACATCAGAAGGGGCTTCACGCATGCCTGTCGACGCTCCCCGTCACCTACGTCTCGCCACTGAAATCGACAGCGGCCCGCTGCTGCGCGCGACCCTCGGATTGCTGCCGTTTGTCGCGCTTGCGCTCGCCACAGGCAATGAACTGTGGATCAAGGCATCGATCCTCACGGTCGCGACGATGATCGCAGAGGACAAGCTCGCGCTGCGGCCGGCAGGCGTACTGGCACACGGCCTTGCGATTATCGGCGGGACCTGGCTGCTACTGCTCGCGGAGTGGATTCCGGCGTTGTTCGTCGTTGCGTGCATGCTGCTCGCGGCAGGCGTGATCCTGCTCGCTTCCCGCGGCAATGCGCTGCGCGCGCTCGGAACCTGGACCTTCCTGCCGGTGTTGATCCTTGCCAACGACCTGCATGGAGGGCGCACCATCGATGCGTTGGCGAGTGCTGCACCAGCCTCCCTGCCCTATCTGTTCGTCGCGCTGTTGCCGGCTGTCGTAACGGCGCAGATCCATTCTCATGGCAAGGCAACGGCAAGCTGGTCCAATCTCGATGATTTCGGCGTCCGTGCGCCCTACCTTGAAGATCTGATCGCGATGGTCGCAAGCGTGGGCATCACGGCACTGATCGTCGAGTACCGGCACATGCAAAACGCCCAGTGGGTAATCTGGGGCGCGGCGAGCATCGTCACAGGCACGGTGGACACCGCGCGAACGAAACTGAAAAGCCGTGCGTTCGGGGTGATCGTCGGCGTGCCAATCGGTGTTCTGCTCGGGCAATATCTGGTGCCGCATTCGAGTATGGCGGTGACGCTCGCGACGCTGGCCGTGTTCCTGACGCTTGTCGCATTCCGGCGCTACGTGGTCGCATATTTCTTTCGCTGCCTGTTTGTCTCGCTGGCCATCATGCTCGCGAACCAGTCCACTGCCGATGCATTCGAGCGGCTCACCCATGTGATCACCGGCGGTGTCATCGGACTCGCTTGCGTGATCGGAGTGCATGCCGCAGCGCGCCGCTTGTCGCGATCGCGTTGACAGAACGCAGCCGGATGCACATCGAGGCTGCCGGATCTCGTCGAATAGGTGTTTCCCCAAACTCACGCGTACAGGCTTCGATCGTAAGCTAAGCTAATGCGATATGAATGGTGATCGCGACAGCGGCATTCCAGTGCAGCACGTAACCAACTGTTACGCGACGCGCGCGTGGCGACACCAGACTGCTAACCCATGCTGTACATGGGCGACGGCAGTATCGACGCAGAAGCATGCGTGCAGTTGGCCGCCAGAGCCCCCCTATTCCGGACAAAAGAGCGCATACTCCGCCGCGTGCGCTTACCGGAGCTGACGGCATACATCTTGGGAAAACTCGGTCATTTGCTTGTCGTGGCTTTACTGCGCTCGCTCTCAATCCTTCCTTACCCATGGGTCGCGAGGCTTGGCAGCGCGCTTGGCGCAGGCCTATATGCACTACCTGGCCGACGCAAACATATCGTCCTTGTGAACCTGCGCCTTTGCTTTCCGGACAAGTCCGGGCCCGAGTGCGATGAGCTAGCCAGAGAGCATTTCCGGCACGTCGTGCGCAGCTATCTCGAACGGGGCATTCAATGGTTTGGCAGCGCGCGATCGATCAGAAATATCGTCGAGATCGAGAGCGAGATTGACCTCGACGAGGAGAATCCTCCGCCAACCATCTTCATGGGGTTTCACTTCGTCGGTATCGAGATGGGGTGCATGCTTTATTCGATGCAGTCGCCCATCGCTGCGTTGTACACGCACATGTCGAACACCCGTCTTTGCGACCTGGCCAAACGGCAGCGCGGACGCTTCGGTGCCGAGATGATCGAGCGGTCGATAAGCGCCAGGAAGATCGTGAGCCTCCTTCACGAGGGCAAGCCAGTCATGCTCGCCGCAGATATGGACCATGGCATCGAAAACTCTGTTTTTGTGCCGTTTTTTGGCGTCCCCGCGTGCACGCTGACTTCTATTTCGCGACTGGCCAAAGTGGGACGCGCGCGCGTGGTGCCGTTCGTCACGGAAGTGCTGCCGGATTTCAAAGGATATCGGCTGAAGGTCTTTGCGCCGCTCACCGATTTCCCAACCGGAAGCGACACGAATGACGCGCGTCGCATGAATGCGTTTCTCGAGACCCAGATACTGAGGTTCCCCGCTCAGTATTACTGGGTACATCGACGCTTTAAGCATCGTCCGCAGGGGATGCCGGCGGTTTATTGATTGTGTGAGACGCGAATCGCCTCCGCAAACGTGGCGGTTAGCCGCTCACACCTGCAGCCATTCCAGGCTGGTCTCATGCTCGAGATTCTGCAACCGGTCAAACAGCGTACTCATCGCAGCAGCCGGATGATCACTGGTTAGCAGCATGAATTTTTCGCGCAGACCGGCGCGGTCTAGTGGACGCTCCGGTGTACCGCTGAATGCGGTAACGCGCTCGCTAAACGTGCGGCCATCCTTGAGCGTGACCTTGACGTTCGCCGCGAGATCCGCATTCCCTTGCCCCGGTGTCATCGTCATGCTGACCCGCTGCGTCATCGCAAGAATGTCGGCATCGTGCACCACATTCTCGTCGAACGAACGCGGATCAACCGGGTTGCGATACAACGCGAGCGCCACGCAAAACGGAATGCTGAACTGCGCCAGCAATGCGTCAGGCGGATGCGGGATATTGTTGACCGTCGCCATACGCTGGCTACCCGCCACTTCGATCGACGCCACATCCTGCGCACCAAACCCATGTGTCTTGCGCAAATCGAGAATCGCCTCAACTGGCGTATGCGCAGTGATATGACACGCGTAACGCTTGATCATGATGTTCATGGTCTCGTACGTCTGCCCCAAACCGAGTGTCAGCTGGCTGAGATCAAACTCCGGACAGAACGCGCGCAGAAAACCGCCCTCGCCTTCGAGCACCGTGCTCGGCCCAGTGAACCCTTCAGCCGCCAGACTGGCCGCCACCACCCCGCCCTCGGCTGCGCGCCCCACATTCAGCCGCTTGACCATCGCCCCATTGCCCGCGTGCGCGAACGCCAGCAGTCCGCCCGAACACGATCCTGCCACGCCGAGCGCGTTCGTCATTTGCCCCGCATCCAGCCCGAGCAGATGGCCGACCGTCGTCGCCGAGCCAAACGGCCCGACCGTGCCGGGCGCGTGAAAGCCACGCTCTTCATTGGTGTGGCGGGTCGCATAGCCGATGCGGATCATCACTTCCGAACCCGCGACGAAGGATGTCAGCAACGTGCGTCCACCCAGGCCCCGATCCTGCGCGATCGCGAGGCCCGATGAAAACAGCGTGGCGCCGGGATGGCCGCCGCTATCCGGCTTGGTCAGGTTGTCGAGTTCGAATGCATGGGCCATCGCGCCCTGCGCCAGCGCGGCGGCCGGTGGATGCACGGGCTGCGTGCCCGCACCGAGAATCTGGCTGCGACCGCCCGCGCCGTTCTGACGCACGTACGCGATGATCATCTTGCTCCACGGCAGACCAGCACCGTAGATGATGGTGGCCACCGCATCGGTCATGCAGTCTTTCGCGCGTTGCAGCACCGGAGCAGGAATGTCCTCGTAGCGTAGCGCGGCACCGTAGTGCGCGAGGGTCACGGTCGGCGAGGGTGCACCCTTCGCAGCAGACGCTGCAGGTGCGGTAGCGGAGGCCGCCGCGTCGCCCGTCTGCGCAACCGTGTCGGCGGCGTGAGCCGCCTCGCCCATCAGCGTTTGCGGTGCCGCGCTCGCAAGCAGACTGGCCTGAATGAAACGACGCCGGGTCAACTGAAGGGGGGTGTTCTGGCTCTCCCTCAAGTCCGTCTCCTCGTTCTATTTAGTGGACGCAATCATACGTGCGGCAAAGCGCTACGTGGAGCCCTATCGATACGCTGATGTCACGACTATTTGCCAAGGCATTTAATGACGATACGGCACATAGCACGCTCATTACTTATTGCCTTCGATTCTTTCAATATCGTTATTGTCATTCAGATAGCACGTGTGATGCCCCACATTGCCTCGCGCAGTCACGCTTCCTAAACAAAACTTAAATGGAATCGTTATATTCAAGGCAAATAATATGGCCTCTGCCTACATCTAAATAAATCTGCCTTTACGTAACATTCCTAAAGGCATGTCCACAATTCGCTCATCGGCCGCCCATCACTGGCCTATGGACGCGATTTAAAACCAGCGAAATAAAGAAGCAATTCGGCGCAACCACACCGGCCGAATATTACCCAATAACCAGGCAAAATCATGTTAAACAAGATACGGAATAGCACCGTAGGGGTGGCTTTAACCTTGCTATTGGCGGCATGCGGAGGCTCGAACAACGCGTCACCGCCGGCTTCATCGGCGGGCGGATCGTCTGCGCCGCCCGCGGGCGGCGGCACATCGACTCCGCCCGCCCTCGCCTCGCTGACGCAGTTCGTCAACCCGCTAATCGGCACGGCGCCGGGCACCTCGCCGACGCCAACCGCGCACGGCGCCGGCGGCAACACGCTGCCCGCGGCCGGACTGCCGTCGGGCATGGTGCAATGGGGACCCGATACCAACACCACGCCGGCCGCCAACACCACCGCCGAACCTGGCTCGCCATCGGGCTACTACTACGACTTCAACACGATCGCCGGTTTCAGCCTGACCCATATGAGCGGTACGGGCGGCCAAGGCAACAACGGCGAAATTCCGTTTACCGCAACAACCTCGCTCGCCAACCGGACACAAACGTTCTCGCACGCGAACGAAGTCGCCAAGCCCGGCTACTACGCCGTGGCGCTCGACAACTCGGTGAAGGTCGAGCTGACCGCGACGCTGCGTACCGGCTTCGGACGCTTCACGTTTCCGGAGGGCAGCCCCGCGTTCATCCGCATCGACACCACGCACACCAACACGTTGACGGCGACGACCGGCTCCATCAACCAGTTGTCGAACACCGAGCTATCGGGCTTTACCGTGGGCGGTGATTTCGAGGGCGCGGCGAGCCGTGTGCCGGTCTTTTTCTACGCCGTATTCAACCAGCCGTTCGCGCCTACCTCGACCGTTGCCAGCGGCGTCGCGACGTTGTCGTTCACGTCGGCCACGCCGGTGCTGGTGAAGGTCGGCATCTCGTACGTCAGCATGGCGAACGCGAAAGCGAATGTGAACGCCGAAAACCTCAGCTGGGACTTCGATACGGTCGAGGCCAATGCCGACGCCGCCTGGAACCAGCGCCTGCACTCGATCGCCATCGCGCCGGGTTCGGCCGCCACGATGACCAACTTCTACACCGCGCTTTATCACGCGCTGTGGGCGCCGAGTATTTTCAGCGATGCGAACGGTCAGTATCTGGGCTTCGACGGCACGGTACATACGGTGGTCAGCGGCCAGAGCGCGCAGTACTCGGGCTTCTCGAACTGGGATGTCTATCGTTCGCAGATGGCGTTGCGCGCGATGTTGTACCCGACCGAAACGAGCGATATGGTGCAATCGCTACTGAACGACGCGGACCAGTGCGGCGCAATTCCGCGCTGGGTCAACGACAACTATGACTCCGGCACGATCGTCGGCGACGGCGGCACGAACATTCTCGCGACCTCGTATGCGTTCGGCGCGCAGAAGTTCAATACGACCAGCGCGCTGAATCACATCATGGCGCAGTTGAATACGAACAACCTGGCGGTCTGCAAGAACGCGTCCGGCACGGTCATCGGCGTGAACGGCGGCCGCTCGACGTATCTGAAGTTCGGCTACATCACGTCGGGTGAATCCGCGATCGCATCGTCCAGCCTCGAATACAACCAGACCGACTTCGCCGCCTCGCAGTTCGCGGCCGCGCTCGGCAACACGTGGATGGCGAAGCAGGCGCTGGGCCGCTCGGCCGGCTGGCAGTATTCGATCAACACGGCATCCACGCCGCCGCTGCTCGAAGCACGTTCAACGAGCGGCGCGTATCTGAACGAAACCCAGACCAGCACCGACAACTACGAACAAGGCAGCGCGGAGCAGTACACGTGGATGGTGCCCTGGAACCTGACCGGCCTCGTGAACCTGCTGGGCGGCAACGCCACGGTTCAGACGCGGCTCGACGCGCTGCGCACCCAGCTCAATGCGGGCAATGGGTCCGCGAACCTGTACATCGGCAACGAGCCTTCGTTTGCGATTCCGTGGGTGTACAACTGGGCGGGCGCGCCGTCCAAGACTGCGGATCTGATCCGGGACATCGTCACGACGCAGTTCGCGGCCACGCCGGGCGGTCTGCCGGGCAACGACGATATGGGTGCGATGTCGAGCTGGTACATATGGGCGATGCTCGGCATGTATCCGGAAGTGCCGGGCGTAGCTGGCTTCGCGCTGCATAGCCCACAGGTCTCGGCGGCGACGATCACGCTGGAGAACGGCAAGACGATCAACATCAGTGCGGCTGGCGCGCCGAACTCGGGCTACGTGCAGTCGCTGCAGGTGAATGGCAAGGCGGTCAATACGCCGTGGCTGTCCTTCGCCGATGTCGCGAACGGCGGGTCGGTCAGCTACGCGATGGGCAGCACGCCTTCCGCATGGGGGACGGACGCGTCGAATCCGCCGCCGTCATTCGGTCTGCCTGAGTACGCAAGCATCGCCGATGCGTTTAACAACCAGGGCTTCAGTCTGGACACCAGCGTGGCGAACACCGGCCTTGGCGCGGCATTCGACGGCAGCCTGAACAGCTATTCGTCGGTGGCACTGGCCGGCGTGATCGGATCAAGCGGCACCGTGACGACGCTCGGTGCGACGTTCTCGTTGCCCGTCAACCTCACCAAGAACCAGCAGCAGCTCGACAATGTGGTCGTGGCCGGTCAGACGATCGACATGCCGGCAGGTTCGACGGGGACGAGCCTCGTGTTCGTCGGCGCGTCGGGTAACGGGCCGAGCACGGGCACGGTGGTAGTCAACTACACCGATGGCAGCAACACGTCCGCTGCGCTGACGCTGGATGACGGCACGTTGAACGGCGGCGGCGGTACGTTGACGAACACGGTGGTGGCGTTGATGCCCTATCGCAACACGCCGACGGGCGGCCAGGACAATACGAAAAGCTATCTGTTCTCGCAGGCGATCGCGATCACGCCGGGCAAGATCGTGAAGAGCGTGACGTTGCCCTCGAACGTCAGCGCCGGGAAGATGCATATCTTCGGTATCGCGGTGGCGGCGCCCATTTAACGGGTCAGCGCGCATCCTGTGCGGCGACGGCATGGAACGCGTCGCCGCGAACTGGCCTGGGGACGACGATCTACACGACCTGGACGATCGGCTTCGTTTCCTCGCCAGGCACATTCGCGATCAGCAAGGCCTTATCGTGAATCTCCCTGATCTGCGTGCGGCCTAACAGCTGCTCGATTTCCGCCTCTGCCGCCTGCACGCACTTCGATGCGTGTTCCAGGTTGCGTCGCCCCTCATCGGCCAACCTGTATTGCAACCGTTTCCTGTTTCCAGGGTCTGCCGACGCAAGCAGGAAGCCAGCGGCAAGCAGCGGCTGCACCATGCGCAGCAGCGCCGAGCGTTCGATCACCAGTATGTCGGCCAGTTCGCGCAATGCTACGGGCTCGGCACTGCTGATCGAGGTGAGAATGCCGTATTGGCTGGCTGTCAGCGAAACATCCGCCAGGTGCCGGTTGTAGATCCTGGTGATAAAACGTGCAGCGCGGGAAAGAACAAGACCGTATCCCTCGTGCTGCGTTTCTGTCTCCGATAGCGGAGGAACTTTAGTCATCGTGTGCTTTCGGTTAAATCCGTTTCAACATCTGGACGGCAACCGGCTCCAGTGGAATTGCGAGGGATGCGAAAGCCACCGATCATGCCAACCCATTCGTTGTGCGGGAATCCGCCGAAAGTGAGAGACAGATCCTCGAAAAACGAGGAACTTACAGGCATGCGGCCGCCGCTGCCCGCCTGAGCCCCCGCTTGCATTCGCCGATTTGGCGTTCTACTGTTATGCCCAATCGCGATAGCGCGCCCGCACCTCAACCACTCCCCCACCCCGAAACATAAGCACAAACCCTTATTGTTTCGCCGGTGCCGGACCGATATCTCTACTCACCGGTTCACCAAGGCCCAACGTCATACGCCGATCTCGGAGCTGCGATGCGATACGTTTTCTCCACCACCTCGGTCGCCGCACCCGAACGCTTCGATTACTGGCGAGACGTGGTGTGCCACCATTGCATCCCAGCAGCAAGCGACTCTCCCCATCGAGACCAGTTCGATGCCGACATCGTGGGCCGATCCATCGGTGCGCTGCATGTCGCGAAGATGATTGGACCGGAGCATCAGTGGGTTCGCGATTCCAACAGCATCCGCAGCGGCCCCGAAGCCAATCTCTGGCTATCGTTCCTTGAATCCGGTGTCGGATATCTTGAACAGAATGGCAGGCGGGTTGTCCAGCACGCCGGGGACATTCTGCTGTACGACGCAGCGCGCCCCTTCACTTACACCATCGCGCCAGAATCCTTTTTTATCCTGCGCATTCCGCGAGATCTGCTGCTTCGGCGCACCGCTAACGCCGAACACATCGTCGCCACGTCCCTCGGTCCTGGCACCGGCTTTCGGGCAGTGTTAGGCGCGATGATCAAGGAAGCGTGCGAATCGAAAGAGTTGAGCCAATCGTCTCATGCTGAATCGCGCGTGGCGGGCGCCATGCTCGACCTCGTCAGCGCGATCATCGAAATTCACCAGGGCGACGCGCCGCCGGCATCCTCTCAGGTCACCCTGTATCGCAAGGCTCTCGCGTTTATCGAAGAGAACATCGAACACACCGGCCTTGACGTCGATTACATCGCAACGTCAATGCATGTATCGACGCGAACCCTGGCGCGCGCGTTCGCCGGGCAAGCGACTACGCCGATGAAGGCGATCTGGCAAAAGAGGCTCGAGGCGAGCTATTGCGCTCTTCGGGGAGGGGCGGTCAAGAATGTCACCGAGGCGGCGATGACTTACGGCTTCTGCGATGTTTCGCACTTCAGCCGTTCATTCAAGAAGAACTACGGCGTCACGCCTCATAGCATTCTGTTTCGCGGCGGCGAATCTGTCGAACGCTAAAGATTAGCCTCACGTGTCCCATCTGTGACAAATGCCGCGCATTCGTTTGCATGAAGCGCGGCGTTTCCCGTCTTCAGGCAACTCGCAAGTCAGGGCGTCGCGTATGAAAATCGGTTGCGCACTGAAACGCATGGCCCACTGAGAACAGGTGCGACTCAGTAAAAGGCGCGCCGATAATCTGCATGCCCACCGGCAGCCCACCCGAGTCGAAACCGCAAGGAACGCTCAAGGCAGGCAGACCGGTCAGGCTCGCCACCCCGGTAAATTGCATGATCGCGGACAGCATGTCCTCCTCCACGCCATTCTCGATCACGACAGTCGTTGCCCCCAGCGCCGTGGCGGTAAAGGGCAGCGTGGGACAAATGAACACGTCCACCGATTTGAAAGCTTCCAGGAATTCGTTGCGCAGCAACGTCCGGTAACGCTGGGCCTGTATGTAGTGCGTAGCCAGCAGCATTTCGCCGACTTCCAGCAAGGTGCGAACGTCGTCGCCGAAATCCGCAGGACGCTCTCGCAATGACCTCTGGTGATAGGCACTTGGCTCAGCCGATTCAATCGTCAGCTGCGCCGAGATATTGCCTTCGATATGTTTGATGTCGACTTCGACGATGTGCGCGCCGAGTTCTTCGAAGGTCTTCAATGCATGCTCGACCGCCCGCTTGACGTCGGCCTGCAGGTGCGTAAAGAAGTAACTCGGCACAACGCCAATCCGCAAGCCTTTGACGCCCGTGCTCAATCTGGACAGGTAATTGTCAACGGGCACGGACGCGGTTGCAGGATCGGTCGGGTCGGGCCCGGCAATCGCGTTGAACATCAACGCGCAATCCTCGACGGTTCGCGCCATCGGTCCTGCGGTATCCATGGTCCAGGCCAGAGGCACAATTCCGGTGTTGCTAACCCGCCCGTACGTCGGCCGCAGTCCTACCACGCCGTTGATCGCCGAAGGCAGCCGGATGGAGCCACCCGTATCGGTTCCGAGTGCGCCGCAGCAGAGGCCTGCCGCAACCGCGACGCCGGACCCTCCGCTGGAACCCGCCGGAAACTTGCTGGTATCCCACGGATTACGCACATGCCCATAGTGCGGATTCGCCGACGTCCCTCCCCATGCATATTCATGCATGTTGGTCTTGCCGACGAACAGCGCTCCCGCCTGCTTCAGCCTCGTTATGACGGTCGCGTCCCGATCCGGACGCCAGTCTTCCAGGATCTTGCTCCCGGCCGTCGTGCGCTCGCCTTTGATGCCGATGTTGTCCTTGATGCCCAACGGTATGCCATGCAGCGGACCGAGGTCGTAGCCCGCGGACAGCATCAGCTCCGCGGCAGACGCAGCTTTTCTCGCCGACTCTTCGCTCACCGAGATGAACGCCCGAAGCGTACTGTTGTGTCTTTCAATTTCCTTGAGCGATGCGTCGAGCAATTCCGACGGGCTCACTTCGCCACGCCGTATGAGCTTTGCCGCAGCGGCTATCGACAGGCCCGTAAGGTCACTCGCCATGCGACACCTCGCCATGATTGACCGTCTGAAGGATGCCGGTAATCGGCGTCACCTGCGCCAGCCCAGGCGCGCTCATCTTGGCCGACAGCACATTGGCGGCAGTTAGCCATCGCCCCAGAATCTGGCTGATTGCGCTTATCCGGTGGTCTTCAAGCGGTAAGTCCGCCACCGCGGCCAACACCTTGACCCGCTCCTCTACATTCGAAGTCGACACGGCCCTCTCCTTCATGAATGACGTGGAAAGCGTAACGTGCCAGTAACTTCGTCGCTTGTGCATGCGTGCCATGCTCGTAGAACCACAGGGTCACGCAGGTCGTCCGCGCCGCCAGCGACCTCGCGTTTACCGCACTAGCAATGACCCTGATGTGGCCGACCGGGACTATCGCGTTGTCCGCGACATGCAAGCGGGTCATACGGCGCCCTGCTACTTTCGTTGACACGATTGGCTCACTGGCAAACCGGTAAGCATGTCCGTGCGGCGCGCAGCGTGGCGCCGCGGTTGCTGCGCTGCAAATAATTCAAAACGTCTGTTGGCGTCCCTTCGCCATGCGAAGAATCTGCCGCCGGCAGCACCCGTTTCACCAACTCAGTGGAGTTCCCATGATTCGAATACTCTCCGCGCTGGCAGTTGTCTGCGTATTGTCCCTGTCGCAATCTGCAGCGATAGCGGCGGACAAAGACCCAATCATGGTCGGCAGCGTGCTTGACGAGACCGGTGGCCTGAACGTCTACGGTAAAACCATGGCCGACGCGACCCGGCTTGCGGTCAAATCCATCAACGACTCGGGCGGCGTGCTCGGGCGCCCGTTGAAGCTCGTCACCTATGACGCGCAATCCGACAACTCGAAGTACACGACCTACGCGAATCAACTTGCGCTGCGCGACAAGGTCTCGGTCATCATGGGCGGCATCACCAGTGCGTCGCGCGAAGCGATCAGGCCGATCGCCGACCGCAACAAGACGCTCTACTTCTACAACGAGCAGTATGAAGGCGGTGTGTGCGACAAGAACGTGTTCCTGACGGGTATCGTGCCCTCGCAACAGATCGCGCCGCTGGTCGACTGGGCGATCAAGAACGGCAAGAAGAAATTCTACGTTCTGGCAGCGGACTACAACTACGGCCACATCTCGGCAGACTGGGTCAAACAGTATGTGAAGAAGGCCGGCGGCAGCGTGATCGGGGTGGACTTCATCCCGCTCGATGTGAGCGAGTTCGGCTCCGTCATTTCGAAGCTTCAGGAAGCCAAACCGGACGTCGTATTTTCACTGCTTGTTGGCGGTAATCATATTGCCTTCTATCGCCAGTTCGCGGCCGCGGGCCTGGCCAGTCGCATGCAGGTTGTGTCGGCGACGTTCGGGCTCGGAAACGAACAGGTCGTGCTCGGTCCGCAAGAGGCCAACGGCATCACCGTTGCATTTCCCTACTTCCAGGAACTGGGCGGGGCCGGGAACGACAAGTTTCGCGACAACTGGAAGAAGGCCTACGGTGCCGGTTATCCGTACATCACCGATAGCGCTGTCGCGGTCTGGAACGGCTGGCATCTGTGGGCTGCGGCGGTCGAGAAAGCGGGCAGCACGGACCGGGACAAGGTCATTGCGGCACTCGAAAGTGGCGTCGAATTCGACGGCCCGTCGGGCAAGGTATCGATGGACGCGGGCACCCACCATCTGGTACAGAACGTCCATCTCGCACGTGCGAACGATAGCCATGGCTTCACCGTGATCGGCGAGCAACAGGCGGTTGTGCCGAACTATGAACGCAGCGTGTGCGACCCCAAGGCACGCCCTGGTACAGCCCGACAGTTCACGCCTTCGGCTAGCGCGAACTAAAGCGAACTAAACGGCTTATCGTTCCGGAAAAACTGATGATGGCAGCGTCACACCTGGGTTGGATAGCGAATATGGCTGTGTCCATCGGGCTCAGCATCGCGATTCTGATACTGATTTCTTTAGGCCTGTCGGTCCTGTTCGGGATGATGGGGATTATCAATCTGGCCCACGGTGAATTCCTGATGTTCGGTGCGTTTGCGACGCTCGCCGGGGTCAGGCTTCAGTTGCCGCTTCCGGTGGCCATGATTCTGGCCACCTGTGTCGTGGCCGCCTATGGGTGGGTAGTCGAACGTCTGCTGATCCGTCATCTGTATGGGCGCCTCGCGGACAGCATGCTGGCGACCTGGGGGCTTAGCCTTGTCATGTCGCAAGTAGCGGTGTATCTGTTCGGTTCGTCGACCCAAGGCATCGCTACGCCCGGCGGCAGCTTCAAGGTCGGCGAATTCTCGATCTCCGTTTACTCGGTAATTCTCATTGTCGCGGCGCTTGGGCTGCTTGGATTCGTCTATGCCGTCTTCACGCGAACGAAGTATGGCGTGATGGCGCGCGCGGCAGTTCAGCGGCCGCAGATGGCGGCCGCCATCGGCATCGACCCGCAACGCATCAACGCATTGACCTTTATGTTCGGAGCGGGCCTCGCCGGCGCCGCGGGTGCGCTGCTCGCCCCGATGGTCGGCGTGATGCCCACCATGGGAGAGGCTTACATTGCGCGTGCGTTCATGACCGTCGTCGTAGGCGGCTCTGGAGTACTCACCGGCGCGGCGGCGGCATCGACGCTGCTTGGCGGTATCGAGAACATCGTCTCTTATCTGTCGACGCCGTTCTTTGGACAAGCGGCCTTGCTGATCCTGGCCATTTGCCTCGTACGGGTGATGCCGACTGGCATTTCCGGTCGCCTGCGACGCAAGCTCTAAACGAGGCGCTGAACCATGAAATCCTCGATCGCTTCCTTGAAGCTACGCGTGGTTGCCTGTGCGGCGATTGCGCTGGTTTGCATCGTTCTCGGGATGGTCATGCCCGAGTTCGCAACGCTGCAGCTAACCAGCTGGGCACTGTATGGTCTGCTCGCGGTCAGCCTGGTGTTCGTTTGGGGTCACGGCGGAATATTCAGCTTCGGACAAGGCGCATTTTTCGGCATTGGCGCCTATGCGTATAGCCTTGCCGCGATCAATCTGTTGCCGCTCACGAACGAAACACTTTCGTCGGTATTGATCGCCACGCTAGCCGCTGCGGTGCTGGCAGCCCTGGTTGGCTACTTCATATTTTACGGAAACGTCGGTGACGTCTACGTCGGCATCATTACGCTGGCCATGACCCTGGTCTTGTTCACGGTGCTTTCAAGCACGGCCGACCCGAAGTATCACATCGCAGACGCGCAGCTTGGCGGATACAACGGTATCTCGGCCGTGCCGCCGCTTACGCTGCCATTCGGTGACACAGGCATGCCGTTGACGGTCGTGCAGTGCTACGTGCTGGTTGTGCTGATTTGCGCGCTGGTGGTGGCAGGCCTCTACATTCTTCTTCAACGTCCGTTCGGCCGGGTGCTGACGGCCCTCCGGCAGAATGAATTGCGTACCCAGTTGCTCGCCTACGACGTCCGTCTGAGAAAGCTTGTCG
>Ga0105248_10003860_pt1 | contig 16580 bp, 19 predicted proteins | sample KBSS34metaG_FD_81524 | JGI IMG/M metagenome (GOLD analysis project Ga0105248, IMG submission 81524) | Switchgrass rhizosphere microbial communities from Kellogg Biological Station, Michigan, USA - KBS S3-4 metaG | ecosystem: Host-associated > Plants > Roots > Rhizosphere > Soil | place... | reverse complement strand
GCGCGTGGGTGATTTCCGTGCCTGTCCGGGGATGTATGGATTACCGCCGGGAAAGGTGATGCCAGCGCCGCCGATTGAGGAACGCGGGGATGACCAGGCTGAGCAGGGATTTGTAGCATCATGGCTACGGGAACATCCCCCGCACGAGATCGTCACTCACGACGAAGTCAGCGCATACCTGCCGAATCACGACATACTCCAGCACACGCACTCGAAACTCGGCACGCATGGGGTACACATCCCCGGTCTCAATAGGCAGTGGAGTCCGGACGGAGAGAAATTAATCACAGAACTGGAGAGGAAATATCTATGATCCACCCAAGTGTAGAACATTTCACCCGCGCCATGGAATTCAAAGGACTCGCTCCCTGCCCACAGGACGGACGCTGGGAGATACCGACCGACTCTGATATCTGCACTGAGGTGGAGACGTTGCAATTGCTGTTCGGATTCGTGAGGACATTGAAACCAAAGGTCGTGGTAGAGACCGGATGCAACGTGGGGTGCGCATCGCAGGTTATATGTATGGCTCTACAAGCCAATGGAGGGGGTCAGCTATATACATGCGATAAAGATGCGGATTGCTGCTATGCGACTCTTACCAGATGCGATGCAGGTAGCATTAGCGTTACTCAGATGGGAGGTCTCGGACTTGTGCAGGCAGTCTCTCACATGGCTGACCTCTACTGGATAGATTCAAGTGACGAGTCTCGCATGGCTGAACTCCACTGGATACGCGACCACGGCAGGCGCGGGGCGGTGGTGCTCACCCACGATACTAATCTCATCGGCCATGTAACTGAGGTGCATCGCACCCTGCCGAACTGGGTGCTGCTCCCTGGGCCGAGGGGATTGGGGATTGCGACGTTATGAAAGTCTGCTTTCTCAACCGAAATCCTACAACTCACGCGGGTGGTGACCTCATCATGCTAGAGCAGCTGATGAGCGCACTTCTAAAGCTAGGCGCGGAATGTACCAACCTCTATGGCGACTGGCAACCCGAATCGCTGCATCATTTTGATCTTATACATATTCAGCATTGCCAGTTCTCATGGTCTGCGGACAACTTCGTCAAAACATGGCAATCGCGCAGGCCTTATGTGGTATCTCCCATATTCTATCCCGACGATAGATTGGGCATGAGCTATCACTCGATAGAACATGCATTGGAGAGATCGCGTGCAGTGGTTCCGCTGAGCTTCGCCGAGGCGCGGGAGATCACTCAGCTCACGGGATACAGCGGCCCATTCCATATGATCCCGCATGGGACGGAGGAGCGGTTTCACTGGGCTAATGGAGAAAATTTACAACCTCGTATCTATGTCATGTGTGCCAACGCCCGTGGTCAGAAGGGTGAGGGGATAGTCGAGCGAGTGTGTAAGCGGCTGGAATTGCCGTTCAAATATGTGACCGGAGTTCCGCATTCGCAACTGCATCATGTATACCGACAGGCCAAGGTGTTCGTCCATAGCTCCCCCGATGATCGCATGTCGCTCACAGTAGGCGAGGCACTATGCTCGGGCTGCCGAGTGATTAGCTCAACTCGTGATCGTGGCAATGAATGGTTCCCGGGAATCGTGGAGTGTGATCCTGAGGATGAGACCCTGTTGGAGGTTGCGATAGCTGGAGCGTGGCACTATCCAGAGTGGGACTGGCAGCCGAATTCCCGCGCCAGGGAGATGACCTGGGATCGCGCTGCGAGACAGTGGCTGCGGGTATATGAGGAGGCGTTACGCTGATGGGAGAATTATTTAATTGTGGCTCGGGGCAGCGACCATTCCCAGCACCATGGATCAATATAGATGCACAGGCGCGCTGGAAGCCCCAGATAGTGACTGATCTAAAGCAGCCTTGGCCGATCATGGATGGTGATGCTGACATGGTAGTGTTTCATCACGTTTGGGAGCATGAGGGCTGTGGCGAGGCCAAGGCCATGCAGAAGGAAGCGTTCCGCGTGCTACGCCCCGGGGGATCGCTGCTGATATTCGTGCCCGATCTCCGCGCATTGGCGCAGCGCTGGCTCATGGGAGGGATCGATACGCAGGTGTACATGACCAATCTCTACGGAGCGTTCATGGGAGACGACCATGACCGCCATCGCTGGGGCTACGACAGGAACTCGTTGATGCTGGAGCTGCGTCCCTGTCTAGCTGAGTATCGGTGGTCAGAAGTTAAGGATTTTGACTGGCGGCCAATCCCCGGCGCGGACTTGGCCAAGGACTGGTGGGTGCTGGCAATGGAGGCAGTGCGATGATTATATGCGGACAAATACTGGCCTGGTCGATGACCCATGGATTCTTGTTCTGCGGTAAAAGAGCAGGACATAACGGCCAATGCCATTGCTCCTTAATAGCAAAGATAATAGACAAGGAAAGATTGGAGTTTTTCCCTGAATGACCTGCATGGAGTGTGGATCAATATTCCTCCGTCCAGCCGAGCCCGCACGGACAGGCGAGGGCACATCCCAATGGGCGAGACGTTTCGCCTGTGGCGGGTGTGGCGCGGTCTACGTCGTGCGGCTGACCAGGATCGGCACCATGCAGACCGACCATCAGAAGGCGATTGCACATCATAATCCGCCCCCGCCGGCGATGGTGGAGAATGGAGAGGCGAAGTGAGACAGCCACAGAACTGGATCGTTATACCTATCTATAATCAATTAACACTCACCCGCGATGCCATCTCCACTGCGCTCGCGCAGGACATCCCCGGCGGAGTCCAAGTGCTGGTGGTGATCGACCGCGGGGACGACGGCGTGGCGCACTGGCTGAGGTCTCAGCGCCCGCGCGTGCAGGTGGTAGAGGCCCCCGGATGCGGAGTGTCAAAGGCATGGAACTTGGCGCTCGATCACGTATTCAACACAATGAGGAGTGAACATGCATTGGTGGTCAACTCTGATGTCCGATTGCGCCCAGATACTTATAGCTGTCTGGTCGGGGATGGCGGCAGCTTCGTCACCTGCGTTGGCACGTCATCGGGTGCCAAGTTTCCGGGCGGAGTTCCTAGCGGGAGAGTTCGGCCTCACCCGGACTTTAGCTGCTTTCTCATCCGCAGAGAGCTACGAGATCGCATTGGCCCGTTTGACGCAGCCATGCGGATATATTGCAGTGATGGAGACTACCACCTCCGGATGCAGAAGGCTGGTGTATCGGCGTACTGCCTCGATCTCCCGTTCTACCACTACGCCAGCGGAGCACTGAAGCAGACTGATCCTGATGACCGTGAGCGCATCCTCAAGATCGCAGGGCAGGATCGCGAAGTGTTCAGGAATAAATGGGGCTTCGAGATGGGCGGGACGGAATATTACGAGCAGTTCAAAAATCCGGAGGCCCCAGCCTCGGAGCCTCCACTTGAAGAAAACGACTTCAACGTTGAACCTTAGTTATTTGTTTCCCGGTGCCTTTCCCGGATCAGTCGGCGGTGGGTTCGGTGTGGTGGGCGTGGTTGGCGTCTCGTGATGCGGCGGATGTGGATCGCCTTCCTTCCAGCCCGGCGGTTTGCTTCCATTTGACATAGTTCTATCCTCCTGTGTAAACGATTCCCAATGGTTTGGGTGCTACATTCCAGCAGTCCACCGGGTAATGTTCCACCGTGGCCGCTATGAATTCCACATGATACCCGACGTGCAGGTCGGGCACGTACTTCTCGCAAAATGTCTTGGGGAAGGTCTGTCCCACCGGGCCGGATGTGCGCTGGAAGTAGAATGTGTTCGCAGCCACGATCTTGGGGCGACCATTCTCGACCACGGTGTCTCCCGGTTCCGCGACCACGTTCAAATCCCACACCACAAACGTGTGATGATACTGCCAGAGATCAATCGTCGCCATCCCCAGCACCACGCCCAGCGCAATCTTTGCCGTGTTGGTCAGAGTGGTGCGCGCTTTCTGTTTTAACTGCACGCCCATGGTGACGATGGGACTGATGTTGCCGCTCTCGCGCCGCCTTCTCCATGCGACGCTTATGCTCCAGCCACAGCCCCACAGCCCAAGGCATAAGGCTGATAATAGCGACCAGTAGCTTAGTGAAGTCCTCATGAGTCATCCTCGTCAACTTTCCCTTGCATTTTGGATTCCTTCATCCGTCGTCGGTCTACCTTGGGCACAGTCATGGTCATAATAAATATCACTCCGGCCCCACCGGCCAACGTATCGTCCGGCGCCCGCCGGAACCTACCAGGCGCTGGATCTTCGAGTCTGCCTCCTCTGGGGAGAGTTTTCCCTGCTTCATCAGCAGCATGATCGCCGTGGCCTGCTCGCGGGGGGTAGCTGTGGCCCCTCCCACCGGAGGCTGCACACGGCGGAGCGTCGGCAGCGAGCGGGATTGCACACGCTGAGTCAGCGTTGGCCGCACCGTAGGAGGTACTGGAGTCACCGGCGGTGGCGCTCCTTTGGACGCATGTTCGATTTTCAGTGCCTGCGCGCGCTGGAGCACCGCCGAGGGTGAGGCATTCGCTCCGAGTTCCGCCCTCGCCTGAGTGTAGAAGGCGTTCTCAGCTGCGACGTGTTCGGGTGTGATCTGCCCTCCCGCGACTGGAGCGACTGGGGTCTTCAGCCCACCCGATGTCTTCATAAACGTCTGTGGCGTGGTTGTTACATTAGTCCCTGGATTATTCTCCTGAAATATCCGCTGCGCCTCCAAAGCCTTGTCCAGCTTGTGCTGATCCACTCGGGATTGAGTTTCAGCGGTCTTGCCTGACTTCGCAGCCGCCACCTGATCCGCGATGCCCTGCGGAGTGCCCATCTTGCCACCACGGGTGAAGGTCTGTGATGTGTCCGGCGCGACCGGAGGCTGCACTCCCGGGCCACCGCGCGTGATCTCGGAGACAGCATCCTCACCGGAGACTGGCCCAGATGGCCCGCCTTCAAGCTGCGGAGCGGCGGGAGGCTGTACCTGCTCATAGCTGGGCAGATCGCTCGCCGCTCCCATGTCCGCGAACATCTGCTGGATGCGGTTGTTCAACACATCGATTGGCTTGGGGCCTATGAGGTTCTTGATTACTGATTTTGTGGCTCCATGCTTCGATGGGAACGTGTTCGTGGCCTTCTCGCGCAGGGATTCTGAAACCGCCTCACCTTGCTGGCCGGAGGCACGATTGTATTCCTTCGTGAGGGAATTCTTAACCTCGATCAGTGACCCCTCGCGCTGCTTGAGGCTGCGGACATATTCAGGGTCGAGGCCACTGAGTCTGCCTACGGTCGAGTATTCAATGTCCCTCGCCGCGTCGGTGGCAGCCTTCGTGGCCTTGGTCTCGATGTCGGACATGATCTGCGCGGTCGTCCCGCGCTGTTCGAAGGCATTGAGCTGGTTGTTCATGCGGATACGGAATTGGTTGACCTGTTCCAATGGTGCTGGCTGATCAAACTTCTGCGCGGACTTCTCCAGCGCGCGTGCTACCTTCGGCTCATTGGCCAACAGCTCAGGAGTGATAGCGTCACGGTACGCCTGAGCAATCGGCTTCTGATCCACCAGCACTGAGTTGTACGGCTTGCGAATCTCGTTGAATTCGTTCTGCGTATCGCGGACGGACTGCTCCGCTATCTTGAGCGTGGCCTGCCCCGCCTCGCGACCTTTCATCGCGGTGGGATCGATCTTCATTCGCACGGCGGTCTCGCGTAGCGTGGGGAGGGCTGCGGTAGCGGTCTCATGAGGGTCTACTGTGCCGCCGCGGTCTTCCACCAATCCAGTGAGGGCTTCTACACTGCCTGTTGGATTAGGAGCCTTGCCCTTGAACATTCCACCAATGGCCACTGGAGCCAGCAGGCCGGTTGCTGTGCCGAGGCCACCTTTAACATTCCCCGCGCCGAATTGCTCTCCTGCCTTGGCGGGTAGATTGCCCACCACGGGTGATAGCAATGCCGCTCCGGTATAGCCAGCCCCACCTGCCTGATGTACCAGTGATCCAGCCACATCGCCATGGGAGATGGCCTCATTCGACGCCACAGCTTCATCATAGGCTTTCTTGATAAGCGCTGGGCCATGCGTAATGGCACTCTGAACCATGGCCTTGGGAACGCTCAGAGGATCAGCAGCCGCAGCGATTGTAGATAGCGGATGCTCCCCAGCAGCCTGGTTCGATGCCATAGCCTGTTCCTTAGTCAGGCCGAGCGTGGCTCCGAAGGAGTGCCAGAAGCCCTCGGGCTGTGGCGTAGCGTCCACCGCAGGAGCATTATTGATCGGCTTAAGCACCGCCCCCGGAGGCAGCCCTTCAATCACCTGCTTAGGCAGCGGTCTCAATATCGCCCCCGGTGGCAGCCCTTCGATCTGATCTGGAACCTGAGCGGCGGTACTCACTTTTTCTCCTGCCCCAGCGGCACGAATTTATTATTCACCGCATGCCCTATGAGGGTCTTGCCATCGGCGGCATATACCTCATGGGAAGCACCAGTGGGAGGGCCTACATCGGCGGCCTTAGCTTCAAAACGCTTAAGGTATGTGGGAGGATCTTCCTCGTTGGTTCCCTTGTAAGAATCGCGCCAGTTATCCGCAGCAGATGTAGCTGTCTGTACTGTCTCCTTGCGTATAACATTCATCAGGTCTTGTCGTTGATCATCGGGCAAGAGTCCACTGGATACCTTAGTGTCGTACCAACGTTTGAAGTTATCGCCATAAGTGCCGCGATGCAACTCCAACTCCAGTTCCTGCTGCGGTAGGCGCACAGTCCCAGGATTCATGGCCCTAACCGCACGTACAATAAGAGCCAGATCCTCGCGTGGAGAGAATTTACCATCGCGCATGTAGGCTTCCGACGTGTCCAGCACATCTACCATCGGCTTGGCCTTCTTGGCTGCGTCGGTGGCCTGTGCCATCTTCTGCTTCTTGGCAGCGTTCTCGACTGACTTGTCAGACATCGCCTGGGCGTTCTCGAATTTCTTCTGATCCCGAGCGTCCTGCGCGTCCTGTTGGCGTTTGTATTCCTTGTTTGCCTGATCCAGCACCGCCTTGGCCTGTGGGTTCGCAGCCACCTGCTCGGGAGTGAGCATGCCTCCCGTAGCCACGTCGGTGATACCGATTGGCCCTCCCGGCCCCATCTTTGGCTCATAGCCGGATTTCGCCCCTGGCTTTGGAGTCGTGTTGGTTGCTATCTCCCTACCGTGCTCATCGACTAGTTTCCCGCCCGGAGCTACTTCATGCAGCGACGGCTTCGGGAATTCCCCATGCTGGGCGAAGTGAGCCAGTTCATCGGGTGACTTGTCCGGGAACTGCTGGCGTAGGCGCTCCATCTGGTTCGCGGAATCCACCGTGGCGAACTTCTGCCGGTCTTCTGGAGTCATCACATGCAACCCACCAGCACTGATCTGCTGTGGCGGCATCGGGTTCTGAATCTGCGCCTGCGGTAGGGGTGGTAGGGTCACGGGCGATATCGGAGCGTTGAGGCTGGGCGAGCTAGGAACCAGCGTCGGCCTTCCGCTAGGGTCAGGCATGCCTACAATGGAATTGGGAGCGTTGGCTGGGCCGGTATCACCGGGACGCACAGATGCTACAGGATTAGGGATGGATGATAATGGACGGCCCTTGCTATCGAAGCTGGCGGGGATGGCTATGGTATCCGGCCCCACGGGAGGGGTGATGTTTCCCATCGCATTCACCGTGGAGTCTCCGGCGCGTCCTACGTCGCCGGATGGCGAGGGTGCTGCTGCTGTCTGCCCTCCCGGCCCCACCGGAGGCTGCAACGTCATCGCTGGCAGCGTTGGCTGTGCGGTGCGTGTCGGTCCGGCGGGCGTGCTCACCGGAGGCAGTTCATTCAAATCAACCTTGGGCAGCTTCCCGCCCGGCTTGGCGTTGATGATCTCCTGCATCTTGCCCATGGCCCATTGTTGATGTTCCGCTGGGATATTCGGCGAGCTGGCGAGGTGCCCGAGATACTGCAACATCTGCTGCTGCTGGGCCTTGGATTGATCCAGCGCCTCATGCGCGAGCCGCGTCTTCTCCTCGGCAAAGCCGTGGACGAGTCCTCCGAGGAGTGATGCGGTGCTGCTCACAGGGACATGCTCCCATAGTCAGGGGTGGGGTAGTTCGGAGTTGACCTGCCCTTGCCGCCGCTGCCGCCCTTGCCGCTGCCGCTGTTATTGCCATGCTTGGCACCGGCGGCGATTGATCCCAGCCCCGTGCCGATAGTCCCCTTGGACTGGCCGAGCTGCTCCTGCTGGTGAGTGTCGAACTTCAACCCTGATCCGACATTCGGAGCCGAGGCCCCCATCGGCGCGCTGGCCAGTTGTCCCAAGGCTGAGGCTGCCGCCGGCTGTACTCCAGCATAGAGCCGCGCAAGATTGTTATATGATCCCTGAGCATTCTGTGCCTGCGCGGAATTGGCCTCGCCGCCGGCTGGCATGGTGGCTGCGAGTTGCCGGGACTGGGACGCTGCCTGGCCTTTGAGGATGTCGGAGGTTGGCCCTACGGCTGCGGCGATCTGTGTGGGATCACCGGAGAGCAGAGACTTAAAATAATCCGCAGCTGGCTGCCATGCGCTCAGCCCGGTGTTGAACAGCGACTGCTGCATCTGGAACTGCCGGTTGGCTGCATCCTTGGCGGCGGAATTGCCCTTCTTCCCTCCAGCAGCAGACGCTCCTGCGCCTGCGATGGCGGGGATGGCTGCTACGGCGGCTGGCAACTAGGGCCGCCTCTCGAAGGAGTCGCGGGTCATCTGCCAGATCACGGCGTCGGAGGGCTCGCCACCATACTGCTGGCAGTTCGGCAGCTCACCCACGCGAGTCCAGCCGAGACGCTGGACGAAGCGGTTCGCCAGGACGTTCAGCTTCGCGATGATGCCAACTGCGATGTCCAACTTCTGTGGATCCGGCATCTCCCGGAACCAGAACTCCATGATGCGCTGGCCAGCCGCCATGGAGGTGTGATGATCCCAGTACTCGCGCAGGAAGATGAACCCAGCGTGACCGAGGGTAGATGGCCCGAAGCTCATCCTCTCCCACGTTGCGATGCCCACGAGGCCGATCACCTCGTCGGATTTCTTGTCCTTCAGCACCACGAGCAGGACTTGTGTGTTATCACTGCTCATCATCCTGACGAACATCGGATAGCTCCGGTCAGTGGAATCCACATTGGGATAGTAGAGCCGGAGGAGATCGTCCTCGCGCAGCTTGTCGTAGAGCCAGAATAGCCAGTGGCGGCAGCGGTCATCGAAGTAGGCGTTATAGGGGATGACATCGACATATTTATCTCCGTCGTAGGCGATCTGCGCGGGGGGAGCGGGTTCCACAGGTTTATGTTGTGGTGGAGCGGGTGCGACTAGCGATGCGAGAGTGCTCATGCCAGCCACCTTAGCCCAAGGCGACGAGGTGAGGCAAGGATCATGATAACGTCCCCCGGACGCTCCAGCGGACGGTCACAGCGGTCGTAGCTAGTATCGGAGTATTGTCTCCTGCTGCCGTGGGCTTGAAAACAGCTAAATCTATACATCCCGGCTGCTGAGATAAGGTTGCACTAGGCCAGAAATTGTGTGGAGTTACGCCGTTGTCGATCACCGCCGTCACCTGCGTGACCGTCAGCAGTCCCGTGGGAATACTCTTCTGGCTTCCGGTGACCACGGTATTGCCGAACTGCGTGCAGGAGATCATGTTCTCCAGCTGGGAATCGTTCTTATACGCCTGCTGAATGTTGAAATCCAGCGCGCGGGATGCCTGCTCCGGGGAACGCTGAAGCTGCTGGTGGAAGTTAAGCATGGACTCCGGCCGCCAGCGGGTCTGCAAGGCCTTCTGTGGGGAGTTAGGCTGGGCGGCGGAGGTGGCAGCAGTGGTAGTGGATGTCACCGGGGGAGCGCCGGTGATGCCGCCACGCTGTCCGGGAGCATTGCCGCCGGTGAGATCAGGTACGTTGACTGCCATGGGTTATTTACCTCCCAGGAGTTCGCTGGCTAGGACTTCCGGTGCCTGCGAACTCTCGCCGCCGAACGGCTTCGTGATCGTGTAGCCGAGTTGCGTTATCCAGGGTTTCACTCTCACTTCGAGGTCTGGCTCATAGATTCTGAACCCCTGCGCAGGATCGGTGGAATCAAGGGAGTAGCGCACCAGCTTGAACTTGTTCGCGTGGAGCGGGACATAGAGCTTCTGCCGGAGCCCTGCGGTGGACGCCAGCGTGTAGGTCTGGACGGCCACTCCATCGAGGGTGAGGGTCAGTGTGACATTAGCCGTCGAGCGAATTGAGATGTTCATATCGCGGATGTGCTGCCAGCCGGGAAGCCCATGAGAAGTCTCGCGGGATTCCCAGTGGGTGACGGATGCTGGCTCGCTGCGCCAGAGCGTATCGAACTGATACAGCACCGGATTGATCGTGGCGTTCTTGGTGAAGGTGATCTGATATTCGATGTTGAAGCCAAATACGTCTCCGAGAGTGAGTGGGACTTGCTGGCGGCCAGTGCCCGTGACAGTGATCGCAGCTCCAGTGATGACTTCGCCATTCAGCAGCGGAGTGATCGTCACCGGATTGCCGACCGTGGCCCCGCCGGGATCAAGATCGAACAGCACATTGCCGTATTCTTTGAGGTTCAACGGTAGCCCTTGGTCGTAAGCTCCCGTGCGGATGGTCGCAGTGATATTCTGCGTGCTGGCCTGCAACACGTCACCTGTTCCCGACTGCGTGGAGTACATGCTCCCGGTGGAATCCCCCAGCAGAAGTGAGGACGCAGGCCCAGCTTCCTCGCTATACACCGTGGTGATATTCACTGGATACTTCACCGCCCGCCAGCGTTTCTTGTTCTGGTCATACGCCAGCGTGTTCAACTGGCCTTCGGTAATCCCGCGATAGATAAACCATAGTTCATCATTGTGCATGCGCAGTCGTATGTCCTCGATGCGCTCAAGATTGACTGGATCGTAACCTTCCACTGATCTGCCGAGGGGATTGTCGAGCGTCGGGAACAGCGGCTTGATGTCGTTCTCAACGAGTGATTCCTCTGCCCCGCCGGTGGTGGCGTAGATTCCATCCTTGGCCACGAAGTACATCATCCTCGCGGTGGCGCACAGGCCCCACGGGGAGATCAATCCCCGTGAACATGGAGTCTGGAATGGCGTCAGCGTCGCACCTCCGAGCACCATTGGCACGAGTTCAAACATTCTCTCTTTGCTGAATGCGAACACGCGAGTGTTGAACACGCAGCCGTTCTGCATGGGATCCGCCGGGGAGCTGACATCCACCCACTGACCTACGCCCCATTGGTCACAGTTACCGGGATTGGTAAAGTACACTGCATCCGGACGATCAGGATCACCGCAGCCGAACAACCGAGAGGGATTGAATCCCGGGCCCCAGATGTAGGGTAGCGCGCGGTTCAGTACATAAACGCTCGTCACCGGAGGGTCGTTGCCGAAGTTCACGAAGCCTCCGAGATTGGCGTCGGCGACGTTATCTGTTATAGACAGCTTCCCTGCCCCGCAGGCCCCGGCGCCAAGACTGGCCACCGTGGACTGGCTAACGAATGCCCAGGAGGCGGTGACCGATCCACCGCGGCGATAGAGGCGGATGGCGTCCACCTGCGGATCGGTCGGCGCCGCTACGCAGACAATCCCCTGCTGGTTCGCCAGGGCCAGCTGCGTGATCGCACTGCCCACGGCGGTGGTGAAGATGGCCACGCTGCCAATGGTCATCACGCAGGCAGCGTTACCTCCGCCGCCTGTCAGTAGGCTGGCCAGGTTGAAGTTTCCTCCAATATCGCGGATGCGCCGGGCGATCACATTCTGCGGGATGGTGGTATTGCCCACGCTGAATACCGTGGCGCGAGCCTGCACGCGGGTCAGATCCTGGCTGGAGGGCAGCTGGATGATTAATCCCGTGGCCGCTCCGCTGAAGTCCCGGGAGATATTGGCGTCGAAGGCCAGCTTCCAGGTTGTGCCACCATCGAGGGAGAAGTAGATCACGCCGTAGACACAGCCGCCGGTTGTGCCTTGTGTCACGGCGACGTTCACATTGATGCGGAGGTAAGTCTGCTGCGAGGGAACCAGTCCTGCGCTGAAGCCGGTGAACAGGACGGATTGTCGCACCTCGGTGGCGGAGGAGGTAGTCAGCACGGCGGTCGTAGCCGAGATGCCGGTGCCTGCCGCTCCGCCGAACGAGGGATCGGGGCTGGTTCCAGTGCTGGGGATTTGGAAGTTGTTCGTGGCCGTGGCCGGGAGCGAGGGATTGCTCTCGGTGAGAGTGGTAGTGTTGACGTAGGTGTACACCCAGTCGTATGCGGGCCCCGCACCGTTATTGAGATTGCCCGCCGCACCAGCTGATGCTATCGCCTGCCCGAAGTCCGCCACGCTCAGCAGGGTTAGCGGAGGCTTGATTCCGAGGAATTGATAGTAACCTGTGCCCGCCCCGCCGCGATATTTATGCATGCTGCCACGGTCGGCAATCACCTGCCATGCTGGAGTATCATTGGCAAAATGGAACGACGGCAGGGACACGGGGTCTCCAGTGAGGCCAGTATCGCGAAGAGTGGCCACGCTGCCTGCGGGGAGTGCGAAGGACTGGAGCGTGGTGTCGATGGCTGCGAGGCGGTCGCCCACGCCGGAGACGGAGGGCTGGTTCAACCGGGTGAGGGAATGGAGGCCACTGCCCGGGACGGTAGTGTTGGCTACGTTCACAATCCATTTAAGTCCGGCGCGGCCTTCCAGACGGCCCTCGATGATCGGCAGGGCATTGGTCAGGCGGGAGTATTGATTCGCCGGGACGAGATCAACCGGGACGCGGAGCTGGAGTCCAGCGTCGGAGAATTTCTTGTTGTCGTGGTTGTAGAGATCAGCCATTGGACTGGTTTCCCGCCAGAGCGTCCGCTCCCATGATCAGCGCGTTCACCATCTCCACGCAGAGTGAATATCGCTTTTCGCAATAGTCTGCGCGCTCAGGATCGTATCCCTCACCCTCGGATGATAGTAACTCTCCCATGACGCCATAGAGGATCGCCGATTCCGCCTCGTCAGGAACCATCAGCGCCATGCCTGCGCCGGTCAGCGTCGGCGGCTGCGGCACGTAGGTCAGTCCCATGGTTCCGGCCTGCGCGGGTGCTTTGGCGAGGTCGAACTCCAGCGTGGGGAGGTTAGACCCCTCGTTGAAGTATCGGGGCTGTGCGGATGTGTTCTGCTCCCAGTCGGAGGTGCCACGGTCGAGCTGGTAGGAGTCGGTGGAGATCAGCGACTTGGCCTTGGAACCAGCCACCTGCGCCTGCCATGTCATCCTGCGCGTGTGGATGTGATCGGGAGGCAGCGAGTAGCGGTTCTGCCCCGGCGTGGATCCCTGCGTGGCACGGAGGATCACCGGCGCGCAATCGCGGAGGAACCGCTGCTGGATCAGGTTCGCGTTGTCGAGCATCTCCTGGATGGAGAATTGCTGGGTCATAAGTGTAGTTCCGGTCGCATCATTGTCCCCATTCTCTAATAATGCATAAGTCATCCGCTTCAGCAATTCCAAGTCGGTTACATTGCCCGTCGGCTTCGTATCGAGAATCGTCCATGCCATGGCTACCTCGCTCCTACGGCTTCAGCCGCGATCTTCAGTGGTCGCTTATGCCTGCCCACGTCGAGTCCCAGCCAGCGGCGGTATGTGGCGCACCGCTTCAGGATGGCGTTCCGCTCCCCCGCTCCTTCGAGGAACTGCTTTAAGCTGGCCATGGATGCCTGAAATTCCTTCCCGCCTTCCTTGAACGCAGCGATGTGCTGGCAGAGGTCTAGCAGCCCGTTCATGTCCTCCTGTCCGATGTCGATGAAGGAGTTGTCGGTAGTGAGAATCGGAGTGACCGCGATCCCGTCCAGCACGAGAGAGTTGCCGCCGGGAGAGTCCGCTGGCCAGATGGCGATCTTGTTCAGCGCTCCGATGACGAAGTACTTCGGCCTAGTGGGGACATCACCACCCGAGATCGTGGTTTCAGACTCCCAGCCGGAGCGCCCAAAGTCCATCGAATACATCGACGCGGATCGCATGGGGAATCCGTTGAAGCTGACGCGCATGCCAGAAGTGATGGTGCCGGGAGTGGTGTACCAGACGGTTGCGGCGGTGGTGTTGAGGACGGCGCGGGTCTTCCAATATCCGGTGAGCAAGTTATAAAAGCGGAGAGATTCCTGAATTATCTTGTTCAGTTCATCATCTCTCCAGAACGATGAGGACAGGCCCCCACTACCGAGTTGGTTCCTGACCAGCGCGCGGAAAGCAAGACGATTGACCTGCGTGTATGCCATCTACCCTGGTGTCTCCTGCTCCTTCACTTCAAGATCCCTCAAACTCTGGTCATATAGCGCCTGAGCTGCGGCCACTGCTTCCCGGAGTTTCCCATTCTCCGGCTTGTCAGCCAGCATGGCCTTGGCCAAGGTTAGAAATCCCAGCTGTGCATCCGCCACCTTCTGCATCATCGCGGTCTTCTGCGCGTTCACTATCTTGTGCGTGGCGTCCAGCTTTTTATCGTTAGAGTCTAACTTCTCGTTAATAGTCCCAAGAGCATGCTTTTCATCTACTCTATGAGCTGCAACCTCGTCTTTAACTTGCTTCGTTCCAGCAGCTAAACGTTTGTCCCTCCGCGCTGCGAGGATAGGTGGAACGATAGCATTGAATGTGGTGGCCACGGCTACCACCATCATCATGTAAATCGTCAGTGTTGTCTGAGCATCCTTCATATCCCCCGCACGTTCCACCCACGTATCTGCGTCGATCCCGGCACACCATCTCCCATCGAGTCGATCTGTGTCGCCGCATGGAGATAGTTCACCGACGGCGACCACTTCTGCATTTTCTTGTGCGCCAGGTTGATGGGATAGTTAGCGCCATCCACCACGATCGAGTCGTGATAGGTGACCCCCGCCGCGCGGTCGATCACAAAGAACGCCTGCACGTCGATGAAGGTGTTGGCCTTCGGTGTAGGGGCTGGGATAGAGGTGATCGGCACCCACTTGTGTGTCGCCGCTGTCTGGTCGAACAGCCGCCATGCCGGAGGGCCGTCTACATGCGACCACTTGTATTGCCAGGCCATGTTGTAGGCCACGCCGGATTCACACAGTTCGATCTCGAACTCCCGTGCGTTGCCGGAGAGGTCAGATGGCGCGAGGGCGAATTGCAACTCCCAGCAGAGGGAGACGAGCTGCGCGGGCGTCCGCGTGAGCGTAGTGTAGTTATAGGAGTTGTCCCACGGCTGGCCGGGGAGACGACGGATCGGGTCGAATATCAGCAACCCAGCGGAAGTAGGAGTCCCCAGCTTCCAGATAGATTTCCCGTGAGGCAGTGCGTTCGGGCCTCCGGTGTCTGCCCCACCGCCGTCGATCAGGACCGGAGTCTGTTCCAGCGCTAGCCACACGTCCAGCGGCGTGGTTCCGTTCAGCAATCCTCGCATTGTGCTATCCAGCATGATGTGCTCTCGCCTTCTTGGTTCCGTTCTCGTAAATGGTTATCTCACCAGTTCCTTTACACTTGGAGCATTTAACGCCACGGCCATTACTCCCACGACCGTGGCACTTTGGACACTTCTGCGTTTTTTGAATCGGTGACATGTGAGCTGCTGCATTATCTCACCCTTTGATGACGAACCCAAACACATGCCAGCCGAGGAGGAATATCAGGATTCCCAGCAGCAGGTGGCCACCGAATGGACGCCAGTTTCCCGGGGCGGGCTGGTACATCCAGCCACCGAAGAGAACCCACACGATGAAGAGAAACCAGAACAACATGCTTATCGGCATAAATACCTCCAGTTACTCAGATGCCGGGATCACTGAAGCTGGCATGATCCCGAGGCAATGGTCAAAGTTCCCGCACCATTCGCAGCGGCCTGCACCACCAGCGTCCCGGCGTTAGCTCCGTTAGTAATATTGGCTGTCAACTGTGCCGGTAAATTAGTTGTTGCCGTGATGGTTCCGCTATTAGCCACGGCGGAGGAAAACGCTGTAGCCGAGGCATATATAGAAGTCGTTGTAGTAACTGCGCTGTCCATGTTTACGCCCACGACCGTCGGGGCAGCGGGGCCTGTGATCTGGAACTTAGGCCCAGCGGTGTTTACCGATCCCTGCCAGGTGAAATCACAACTCAGCTTATATTTCTGAAAGGCCAAGATAGGCCATGACATCGTTACCGTGCCATCAGTAATACTTGAAAATGTAGTAGTGGCATTCGTGTATGCAGACTGGAGAGCGATGGTCACGGGGAAATTCTGGAAGCTCCCATTATTCATTGAGCAGCGCACATTGTGAGCAGTGGAATCCCCATAGCAAGTATCTCGTGCCGCTGTTCCTGATGGCGCTGCCCCCTCACTGAAAGACGTTGCAAATGTGTTAACCACGCTCCAGTTAGCCGCAGGGTCACCGCTCGGGGTGACTCCATTCGCTCCAGGTTGGACTTCTCCAGCAGTTATGCTCAAAGCGCCAAAGGTGTTCACGTCCATCTTCACTACATGCCCGCTGGCATCGGAATAGGAATAATTATTAGCTGACTGCGGAAGGATGAAACCAGTTTTCTGGTTGGCCCCAATGGTCACATCTTGCACCGTGTGACTGTTGATGTTGTTGCCGAACATGAGTAACTGATTTGGCTGGGTGGCGGCACCTACAGGCATCGCAGTGCAAACTCCACGTGCTCCAACTCCCGTGCCTAACAGCGTACTTCCAATAATG
>Ga0105248_10003859_pt1 | contig 16587 bp, 8 predicted proteins | sample KBSS34metaG_FD_81524 | JGI IMG/M metagenome (GOLD analysis project Ga0105248, IMG submission 81524) | Switchgrass rhizosphere microbial communities from Kellogg Biological Station, Michigan, USA - KBS S3-4 metaG | ecosystem: Host-associated > Plants > Roots > Rhizosphere > Soil | place... | reverse complement strand
GCTGCTCGATCACATGGCTTCGCTCAAGGGCATCACTGTCGCTGCGGATCGCAAGGCGACGGTGGAGACGCTGCTGGTGCAGACGAATCTGTGGAACGTCCGCACCAAGATGGTCGCCGGCTACTCCGGCGGCATGCGCCAGCGTTTCGGCATCGCGCAGGCGCTGATCGGCAATCCGGCGCTGATGATCGTCGACGAGCCGACCGCCGGCCTCGATCCGGAAGAGCGCAATCGCTTCTACAACCTGCTGGTCGAAATCGGCGAGAACATCGTCGTGATCCTCTCGACGCATATCGTCGAGGACGTCGCGGATCTGTGCCCGCGCATGGCAGTGCTCGCCGCTGGCCGCATTCAGCTCGATGGGGCACCGGCCGAGCTGATCCAGCGTTGCCGCGGCACCGTGTGGGCCAAGACGATCGAGCGCAATCGCCTCGACGAGATGAAGGCCGCTTACGAAGTGATCGCGACCCGGCTGTTTGCCGGCCGCACGATCGTGCACGTGTTGTCCGATCAGGATCCCGGCAACGGCTTCGAGCTGGTCGAGGGCGGACTCGAGGATGTCTATCTCTCGACTCTGACGCGCGCGCGGCGCACCGCGGCGCAGAAGGCCGCATAGAGGTCACCCAGTGTTCGCTACGATCGCGCGCTTCGAGCTGCGCTACCAGCTACGCAACCCGGTCTTCTGGGTCGGCATCACGCTGTTCTTCCTGCTGACCTTCGGTGCGACGACGGCGGAGTCGATCCGGCTCGGCAGCGGCGGCAACATCCACACGAACGCACCGACGGCGATCGCGCAGATCCAGCTGATCATGTCGCTGTTCTTCATGTTCGTGACGACCGCGTTCGTCGGCAACGTCGTGGTGCGTGACGACGAGACCGGCTTCGGCGGCATCATCCGCTCGACCAAGATCGGCAAGGTGCCGTACATGCTCGGCCGCTTCAGCGGCGCGTTCCTCGGCGCCGCAGTCGCATTCCTGGCAGTGCCGCTGGCCATCTGGATCGGCACGTACATGCCATGGGTCAATCCCGAGCTGCTCGGGCCGAACCGCCTGGGCGATTACCTGTTCAGCTACTTCGTTCTCGCGCTGCCGAACGTGCTGATGACCGCAGCGATCTTCTTCGCCGTTGCATGCTGGACGCGCTCGGTTACGTACAGCTACCTGACGGTGATCCTGTTCATGTTCGCGTACTTCGCGCTGACCGCGATGCTGCGCAAGTGGCCGGATCTGTCGGTCGCAGCGTATCTGGAGCCCTTCGGCACGGTTGCTTACAGCCTGGGTGTCCGCTATCTGACGCCGGCGCAAGCGAACACGCAGCCGCTCGAGCTCACCAGCGCGCTGCTGAGCCATCGATTGGTATGGCTGGCGATTTCCGCCGCGATCGTCGCCGTTTCGATCTGGCGCTTCAACTTCGCCGAGCGCGGTGCCTCGAAGCGCAGCATGAAGCGCCAGGCAAAACAGCAGCAGAAGCTCGCCGAGACGAAGCCGGTGCTCGTCGCGCGGCTGCCGGCCAACACGCCTGCCGTCGCGGCCTGGCATCAGGTCTACACGCGCGCGTTGTTCGAGATGAAGCTGGTCTTCAAGAGCCCGGCGTTCTGGGTGCTCGCGCTCGTCGGTGCGATCAACTTGTTCTCTACGCTGAACCTCGCCGGGCGCTTCTACGACGTGCCGATGTGGCCGCGCACGTTCGCAATCGTCGACGTGGTCCGCGGTACATCGATTCTGATCACGCTGCTGATGGCGATCTACTTCGCCGGTGAGGTCGTCTGGCGCGAGCGCGAGCGCCGTATCAACGAGATCGTCGATGCGACGCCGCTGCCCAACTGGATCTTTCTCATCTCCAAGCTCGCCGGCGTAGTGGGGGCGCTGCTGGTGCTTTGCGTCGTGGTCGTGCTGGTGGAATCGATCGTGTTCCAGTTCGTGCGCGGTCTTACCGACATCGAGCTCGGGCAGTGGCTCGCCTGGTTCGTCCTGCCGAGCGCGCTCTACGTGCTGCATATTTCGGTGCTGGCGATCGTGGTCCAGGCCATCAGCCCGAACAAGTTCGTCGGCTGGGGACTGATGCTGTTGTACCTGGTCTCCACCACGGTCTTTGCCGGACTGGGGCTCGACCATCCGCTGTTCAACTATGCGGAAGCGAACGCGCCGCTCTCCGACATGAACGGCGCGGACAACGGTGGCGACACTGCCTGGGCGATGCGTGTCTACTGGACGATCTTCGCGGTGATCCTGGTCGTGGTCGGTCACCTCATGTGGCGCCGTGGCACCGGGGTCACGCTCAAGGATCAGTGGCGCACGCTGCCACTGCGCCTGCGCGGCGCGCCGCTGACGATCCTGTCGATCGCTCTCGTCGTCACCATCGCGATGGGCGGCTGGCTCTTCTACAACATGAACGTCCTCAACCACTACTGGAGCGCTGGCGACAAGGAGGATGCGCGGGCCGCGCAGTACGAGAAGGACTATTCCAAATACCTCGGGTTGCCGGAGCCACAGCTGACCGACATCAAGCTCGACGTCGATCTGCAACCGTCGCGGCGGTGGGTGCAGTTCGACGGCACGTATCATTTCGTCAATGCGACGTCGTCGCCGATCGACACTTTGCACGTTCGCATGCAGCTGCCCAGCGTGCGCGTGGAGGAGTTGTCGGTACCCGGCGCAAAGCTGGTGCATGACGACCAGCCGAACATGCATCGCATTTTCCAGTTCGATCAGCCGCTGCAGCCGGGCGCAACCGGCACGCTGACCTTCCGCACCGTCCTGGAGAAGCGCGGGCTGTCGGCGCTGCCGAATGAACGCCGCGCCTATGAGGTTCACGCGCAACCGGCGCCGAACGGGGCTTATCTGACCAATCTCTTCTTTGCGCCGGCGCTGGGCATGAGACGGTCGGACTTCCTGCAGGGTAACGTCAAGCGCCGCAAGTACGGCCTGCCGCCGGAACTGCCGACGCCGCCGCTGGAGGACACGGCGGGGCTGAACAAGAGCTACGCGGGTGTGGAGCGCGTCAACACGGACATTACCGTGACGACCGATGCCGACCAGACGCTGGTGGTCACGGGCGCCGAGGTGTCCAACACCGTTGCCAACGGCCGCCGCACGGCTCGCTTCGTGTCGCCGATCCCGACGCTCAACTTCATCACCATCCAATCGGCGCGCTATGCCGTGAAGTCGGAAGACGCGAGCGGCGTGAAGACCAGCGTTTACTACTACCCCAAGCATCCGATGAACGTCGCTCGCATGCTCAGCGTGATGCGCGATGCGCTCGACTATTACCGCAAGAACTACGGGCCGTATCAGTACTCGTATGCCCGCATCATCGAGCGGCCCGACTACGGCGGCGGCGCGAACTCCGCGCCTGGCACCGTCGGCTATTCGGAGAAGGCGGGCTTCACCATGGATTTCCGCAACCCGCTGCGGCTCGATTTCCTTGCCTATGTCACTGCGCACGAGCTGGCACATCAGTACTGGTTCCATCAGGTGATGCCGGGCGACGTGCAGGGCGCCGAAGTCCTGACCGAAACCCTGTCGCAGTATTCGGCGCTGATGGTCATGAAGCATCGCTACGGGCCGGACCAGATCCGGCAGTTCCTCAAGTACGAGGTCGATTACTATCTGCAGGGACGCCGGCAGGAATCCGCGGAGGAACATCCGCTCGCGCGCGTGAACAAGCAGCCCTATATCCATTACAACAAGGGCTCGATCGTGATGTACCTGATCCAGGATCGTCTGGGTGAGGACCGGGTGAATACCGTGCTGCGCGGCCTGGTCGATCGCTATCGCTTCAAGCCAGCGCCCTATGCGCGGGCGAGCGACCTGGTCGACGGCTTGCTGGAGTTGGCGCGCACGCCGGCGGAGCACGAGCTGATTCTCGACCAGTTCTATCGCATCACGCTCTATGATCTGCGGGCGAAGCAGGCGGTCGTGCGTCGCTTGCCCGACGGCCAGTACGAAACAACGATCACTGTCGCTGCTGCAAAATCCTATGCCGACGGCAAAGGCAACGAAAAGCAGGCGCCGTTCGACGAGCAGGTCGATGTCGGCGTGTTTACCGCGATGCCAGGCGATCTCACCTTCGTTCGCGAGAACGTGGTGTCGATGCAGCGACTGCCGATTCATTCGGGCGAGCAGCAGATCCGGATCGTCACGCAGCGCAAGCCGCTCTATGCTGGTGTGGATCCGTACCTCAATTTCATCGACCGCAATTCCAACGACAACGTCGTCGCGGTTTCAGCCGGAGGCTCACAAACATGATCAAGCAGACTTCCGTCGGCATACGGGCACTCGTCGCGGGCACATTCTGTGCGGCGGCGTTGGGCCTCGCAGCTTGCGGCGGCGGTTCTTCCGCCAGCCCGGTCGCCAGCTCTGCAGTGAGCGCGCCGGTCAAGCTGACCTATCCGGCAGCGCCGCGCAGCGATCAGGTCGATGATTATCACGGCGAGAAAGTTGCGGACCCGTATCGCTGGCTGGAGGACGTCGATAGCGCGCAGACCAAGGCGTGGGTCGAAGCCGAGAACAAGCTGACGTACGGCTATCTCGAGAAGATTCCGCAGCGAGCCGCGATCAAGGAGCGCCTCACGCGGCTGTGGAACTTCGAGCGCTACGGAGTGCCGGTCAAGCGCGGTGGCAAGTATTTCTACACGCGCAACGACGGCTTGCAGAATCAGGCCGTGCTCTACGTTGCGGACACGCTCGACGCGCAACCGCGCGTGCTGCTCGATCCCAATACGCTGCTCGCCGACGGCACGGCTGCGCTCGTCGGCTGGGAGCCGAGTGAAGACGGCAAGCTGCTCGCCTACGGCATCGCCGAGGCCGGCTCGGACTGGGAGATCTGGCGAGTCCGCGACATTGCGACGGGCAAGGATCGTCCGGATGAGCTCAAGTGGGTGAAGTGGGCCGCGGCGACCTTCAACAAAGATGCTTCCGGCATCTACTACAGCCGCTACGACGAGCCCAAGGCGGACGAGGTGCTCCGCAGCGTCAACTACTTCAACAAGACCTACTTCCACAAGCTCGGCGATCCGCAGACGAAGGACCAGCTGATCTACCAGAAGGCCGAGCAGAAGGAGTGGACCTTCACTCCCATCGTCACCGAAGACGGGCGCTACCTGGTCATCTTCAACTGGGCCGGCGGCGTCTACGGCACCAATCAGATCATGTATCGCGACCTGTCCAAGCCGAATGCGCCGGTGGTCGAGCTGATCATGGGTTTCGACTCGCGCTACGACTACATCGGCAACGACGGCACGCGCTTCTGGTTCCTGACGGAGCTCGGTGCGCCGCGCGGTCGCGTCGTCGAGGTCGACCTCGCCAAGCCTGCTCGCGCCAAGTGGCAGACAGTGATCCCCGAAGCGAGCGATGCGCTGGAGGAAGTGAGCGTGGTCGGCGATCGCTTCGTAGCTACGTACCTGCACGATGCCGCCACGCAGGTGAAGAGCTTCGCCCTCGACGGCTCTTCGCCGCGCGAGCTGAAGGTGCCGGCGCTGAGCACGCTCGCGGGCTTCCATGGGCTGCGCAGCGATGCCGAGACGTTCTATTCGCACGTCGATTTCGTGCACCCGGGCACGGTCTATAGCTACAACGTCGACACGGGCGAGAGCAAACTGTTCAAAGAGCCGAAGCTGCTGATCAATCCCGACGACTACGAGACGAAAGAGGTCTTCGTCACCAGCAAGGACGGCACGAAGGTGCCGATGTTCATTACCGGCAAACGCGGCCTGAAGCTGGACGGCAACAATCCGGCGCTGATGTACGCCTACGGCGGCTTCAAGATCTCGATCACGCCGCGCTTCTCGCCGGAGTTCGTTGCGTTCATGGAGAAGGGCGGCATCTATGCGCAGCCGAGCCTGCGCGGCGGCTTCGAGTACGGCCAGGCGTGGCACGAAGCGGGCATGCTCGCAAACAAGCAGAATGTGTTCGACGACTTCGCCGCTGCGGCGCAATGGCTGGTGGACAACAAGTACACGCGGAAGGAAAAACTGGCGGTACGCGGCGCGAGCAACAGCGGACTGCTGATGGGCGCGATGCTGACGCAGCATCCCGACATGTGGGGCGCCGTGCTGTGCCAGGTGGGCGTGCTCGACATGCTGCGCTTCCAGCATTTCACGATCGGCTGGGCGTGGGCGCCGGAGTACGGCTCTTCGGACAAGCCTGAGGACTTCAAATGGCTGCGCGCTTACTCGCCGCTGCACAACGTGAAGCCCGGCACGGTGTATCCGCCGACGCTGATCACGACCGGCGATCATGACGATCGCGTGTTCCCGGGGCACAGCTTCAAGTTCGCCGCAGCCATGCAGAACGCGCAGGCGGGCGAGGCACCGGTCCTGATCCGCATCGAGACGCGGACCGGGCACGGGCAGGGCAGACCGACGACCAAACAGATCGAGCTTGCCGCGGATCAGCTGGCGTTCTTCACGAAGGCGCTCTCATTGGAGTGAGCCCCCATGCTGGAGAAATTTCAGCGCTATCCGTTGACCTTCGGCCCGACGCCGATCGAAGAGTTGCAGCGGCTGTCCGCTCATCTCGGTGGTCAGGTTCAGCTGTTTGCCAAGCGCGATGATTGCAACTCGGGGCTCGCATGCGGCGGCAACAAGCTGCGCAAGCTCGAGTACATCGTGCCCGACGCAATCGCTGCCAAGGCGGATACGCTGGTCACGATCGGCGGAGTGCAATCGAATCACACGCGACAAGTCGCCGCAGTAGCGGCGAAGCTCGGCATGAAGTGCCGCCTCGTCCAGGAGAGCTGGGTGCCGTTCAATGACGCGGTCTACGATCGCGTGGGCAACATCCTGATGAGTCGCCTGATGGGCGCGCAGGTGGAGCTCGTGAACGCGGGCTTCGATATCGGCATTCGCGAGAGCTGGGAGCGAGCGCTGCAGCAGGTGCGTGACGCCGGCGGTCGCCCCTATGCCATTCCAGCAGGCGCATCGGTGCACAAGTACGGCGGACTCGGCTACGTCGGATTCGCCGAGGAAGTGCGCCAGCAGGAGGCACAGGCCGGGCTGCGGTTCGACTACATCGTCGTCTGTACCGTCACCGGCTCGACGCACGCGGGCATGCTGGTGGGTTTCTCCAAAGACGGGCGTGAGCGCAAAGTCATCGGCATCGATGCTTCCGGTACGCCACGACAAACCAGGGATCAAGTCCTCGCCATCGCCAAGGCGACCGGGGCGTTGATCGGCTTGCAGCGTGAATTCACGGCGGAGGACGTCATCCTGAAAGAGGATTACGCCTATCCCGCCTACGGCGTGCCGTCGGAGGAGACCAATGACGCCATGCGTCTGTGCGCGCGAACGGAAGGAATGATCACGGACCCGGTGTACGAAGGAAAGTCGATGCAGGGTCTGATCGACCTGGTCCGCAAGGGGTTCTTTCCCGCCGGTTCCAAAGTGCTCTATGCGCACCTCGGCGGCGTTCCCGCCATCAATGCCTACAGCTACGTCTACAGGAACGGATGATGAAACAACTCGTATGCGCCGTGCTGATCCTGGTGTCAGTGTCGGCACAGTCCGAGCAGCTTCCAGCTTCTACCTATGCCCGCGCCGAAGCGGTCATCCCGCAGCACATGGGCAAGTTGATCTACGGCACGAGCGTGCGCCCGAAGTGGATTGGCGACACCTCGCGCTTTCAGTTCGAGAAGCGCACGCCGGAAGGGCGCCAGTATTGGGTGGTCGATTCCCTCGCGGGCAAGATGCAGCCGCTGTTCGATCACGATGCATTGATCAAGGCGCTCGCCACTGCGACCGGTCAGCAGGTCGACCGCAAGAAATTCCGGCTGACCGAGCTCGAGGTCGACGCGAAAACCGCCGTGCTGCGCTTTAAGCATGACGGCAAGGGCTGGCAGTTCGATCCGAAAGCCAACGCGCTGACGGCGTACAGCGCTCCGGCAGACCAAGGGCTGGTATCGCCGGACGGCGCGTGGCGCGCGTTCGTGCGCAACGGCAACCTGTTCGTGGTCTCGATCAAGGACGGACGCGAACAGCAACTCACAACGGACGGCACGATCGATGCGCCGTATGCAATGCCCGTGATGGATCCGAAGATCATGGTTGCGCAAGGCACGCAGACGCCCGTGGTCGAGCCCGCTCTGACCTGGTCGCCCGATTCAAAGCGAATCGCAACGTTTCATTTGAGTCAGGAAGGTGCGCGGCGCCTGGCCCTCGTCCAGTCGGCGCCGCCCGGCGGCGACAACCCGCGGATGTTCACCTACGTCTATCCGCTGACGGGCGATAAGGCGGTGCCGCTGTCCAAAGGCATCTTCTTCGATGTGGACACGGGCAAGCGCACTGACATGGCGCTCGCTCCGGAGCCGATGCTCTACTACCTTGCGCCTGAATTCACGTGGACTGCCGACAGCAAGGCCGTGCTCGAGCGGGTCACCGAGCGCGGCTACAAGGCGCTGCAGCTTTATCGCGTCGAAGCCGACACCGGTGCGGCCAAGTTGCTTGCGGAAGATCGCTCCGACACGTATGTCGATTTCTGGAGCCACTTCTGGTCATACGACGACAAGAGCGACACGGTTTACTGGACCGCAGACAAGACCGGGTTCCTGCAAACGTACGCGATCGATGCGCGCACCGGCGCGAGGGCGCAGATCACTTCCGGCGACTGGCGTGTAAGCAGCGTCGCAGGCATCGACCAGGCGGCGAAGAAATTGCTGATCGTCGGCACTGGCCGCGAAGCAGGGCAGGATCCCTATCTGCGGCATCTCTATGCGGTGTCGAAGAAGGGCGGAGCGCTGCAGCCGCTGACGCCGGAGCCGCTCGATCACGACATCTCCGTCTCGCCCGACGGTCGTTACTTCGTCGACAACATGTCGCTGATCAACGTGCCGACGCGCTCGGTCCTGCGTCGCTCCAGCGACGGACGCATCGTGATGGAGCTCGGCCGCGCCGACATCACCGCGTTTGTCGCGGCTGGCTATCGCTTGCCCGAGCCGTTCGAGGCGCTGGCTGCCGACGGCAAGACGCCGATCTACGGTGCGATTTTCAAGCCAGCCGATTTCGATCCCGCCAAGCGCTATCCGATCATCGAGGAGATGTACACCGGGCCGCAGATCGTCTCGATGACTGCGAAGACGTTCGAGGCAGGGCTGATGTCGCGTGGCCAGAACTCGCTCGCGCAGCTCGGCGCGATTGCGCTGACGATCGACGGACGCGGCGTTGCCGGCCGCTCGCGCGCCTTCCAGCAGCCCTCATATAAGAATCTCCACGCGGTCGGGCTCGACGATCACATCGCGGGCATCCGCGCGCTCGCCGCGAAGAATCCGTGGATGGATGTCTCGCGCGTCGGCATCCACGGCTACTCGGCCGGCGGCTACGACGTAGTGAAGGCGATGACCGAGCGGCCCGATTTCTACAAGGTCGGCCTGTCGGCCTCCGGCGTCCAGGACAACCGGCTCGACAAAGCGTGGTGGAACGAGCAGTGGATGGGCGTCGAGCTCGGTCCGCTGTTCGACGCCAATTCGAACATCACCTGGGCGTCGAAGCTGACCGGCAAGCTGATGGTGGCGCACGGCGAGATCGACGAGAACGTGCCGCTGGCCAACTCGCTGCGGCTGGTCGATGCGTTGATGAAGGCCAACAAGGATTTCGAGCTGCTGATCGTGCCCAACGCCTTTCATCCGGTCGAGGCCGTTCCTTATTTTCATCGACGGCGCTGGGACTTCTTCGTCAAGGAGCTGCTCGGCAAGACGCCGCCGACCGGTTATCAGATGGAGGCTTTTGAATGAGCGCCTGGTGTGTTCGGCTGCTGCTGGTCGTCGCACTGATTCCGACGCTCGTCGTCGCGCAGGACGGTGGCCCGCAGGCGCGGCCGCTCTACAACCGCGATCGTTGGCTGCCGAAGTCGGTGTCGACATCCGACGACGTGCTGCGCATTCCGGTGGCACCTGACTTCAACGTGCCGAAAGGCTCGTTCGTGCTGGTTGGCGGTCGGTTGTTCGATGGGACTGGCGCGGCGGCGCGATCGGCGACGATCGTCGTCCAGGGCAAGACGATCACTGCGGTGCTGAATCCCTCGGAGCGCAACTGGCCCGCGGATGCGGTCGTGTACGACGTCAGCGGCAAGACAGTCATGCCCGGTCTGATCGACCTGCACACGCACCTGACTTTTCTCGATGTCGACGACATGAGTGTCTACTCGAACGGTAATACCAGCGGCGCTGAGTCCGTGATGCGCGGCTTGCGTCGCATGGCCATCCATCTGCAGGCCGGCGTCACCAGCGTGCGCGACGTGGCATCTCACGGCGACGCGCCGTTCGTCCTCAAGCGATTGCAGGCCTCGGGCGAGATCCAGGGCCCGCGCATCTTCACGGCCGGACAGTTGATCACGCAGCCCGGCGGGCACGGCGCGGTGCACGCGATCACCGCGAACTATCCCGAAGTGCCCAACGGCAATCCCAATTCCATGGTTCGCATCGCATCGGGTCCTGAGCAGTGGCGCGAGGCAGTGCGGATTCAGTTCACCAAGGGTGCGGACCTGATCAAGCTGGCAAGCGAATATACGCAGGAAGAAGTCACCGCCGCGGTCGATGAGGCACATTCATTGGGTCTGCCGGTGACCGTCGACTCGGAGACGCAATACATCGACATGGCGATCAAAGCCGCCGTCGACTCGATCGAGCACCCGCTGCCACGCAGTGACGAAGCCATTGCGCTGATGGCCAAGCGCGGCATCGCGTCGGTGCCGACGCTGGTTACGTATCGCATCATTCAGCGCAAGAGCGGCGGCTACTTCGGCTCCACGTCGCGCCGCTTCGAGCTCAACGAAGACTCGATCGTGGCGATGGCGAAGAAGCTGCGCCAGGCGAAGGTGAAGATGGGGATCGGCCTCGATCTCATCATCGACTCGCCCAACTACATGCCGGGCGCCTATATCGACGAGCTGGAATCCTTCACGCAGACCGGCTTCACCAAGGCCGAAGCGCTGGTCGCGGCGACCAAGACGAGCGCCGAGATCATGCACATGGGCGACCGGCTCGGCACGATCGAGGTCGGCAAGCTCGCGGACATCATCGTGGTGGACGGCAATCCCGACGAGGATTTCACCGCGTTCCGCAAGGTGCGCACCGCCTTCGTCAACGGGCGGCTGGAGCTCCAGGATGGGCGCATTTACAAGCCGGCCCATGAAGAGGTGCCGCTGCCCGCACGGAAGTGACCGCGAAGCGGGACGTGCGCTCGTCGCCGTGGTACGGTTTCCCGCATGGAGACGTCCACTGTCCTGCTCATCCTGTTGGCTCTCGGAGCGGTTGCGCTCGCCGTTCTGCGACGTCGACGCAATGGCAGCCCTCGCATGCGAAAGAAGCCCTCTGTGGGTGGATTCGCCTGGGCGCTGATGTTCCTCAGTAGTGGGCGCATGCCGCCGCCGCCACCGCAGTCCCAGATCGAGCAAGAGGCGGGAGAGCGAAAGAACCGCGAGACCGGCCGTGGTCGGGACGGTCAATGAGATCGGCGTATGCCTAAATTCGATAATCCGCTCGAGTACCAGTTCGCGGGTGAAGCCGCGGCTTCGCTAGGACGTGCAGGGCGGCTGCTGAGGAAGACTCTCGACGCGTTGCAGAAGTACGATTCGGATGTGCTCGCGGGCGCCAGGCGGGCAGCCCCCGTGGTTCGATCCGGCCTGGTGGCCGCTGCTGGGGAGGCCTTCTGGGGGTACGTGGTCCAGCGAGAGGCTCTCGGTCTGCTCGATCCGGAATACATCGCCAAGGAGTACGGAGTGCCGTCCGAAGTGCAGCAAGCAATGGGCCCAGCAACCCGTTCGAGGGGATCGTGATGACCCAGGCTTTGGTGTTCCGCAATCTGCAGCTCCTCGACCCGCGCTTTGGCGAGACGCGGGGCGGCTACGAGGTGCTCACGGAAGGCGGAGTCATCAAGGAAGTGTCCGAGCGGCCGATCACCGCGAGCAGCGCGCAGCGCATCGACTGTGGCGGTCGTACGTTGATGCCAGGACTCATCGACTGTCATGTGCACGTGTATCTCAGCGAAGTAAACGTCTCGCTGCTGGAGCACGTGCCCGTGTCGTTACTGGCGGCCCGCGCGGCACCGCTGATGCTCGGCATGTTGAACCGCGGTTTCACGACGGTACGCGATACGGGCGGCGCCGATTGGGGAATAAGAGAGGCGGTCGAGAAAGGCTTCCTTGCCGGGCCGCGATTGTTCATCTCCGGCCGCGCCATCGGTCCCACCGGTGGGCACTCGGACATGCGGCGACGGACCGACCACCAAGCCGCCTGCCGCTGCTGCCACGGACTGGGATTCACGATGGCAATCGCGGATGGCGCGGACAACGTACGTGCTGTCGTTCGCGAGGAGCTGCGGCAGGGCGCTGATCAGATCAAGATCATGGTCTCCGGTGGTGTGGCTTCGCCCTACGATCCACTCGATTCACGCCAGTTTTCGCTCGCGGAGATTGCAGCTGCGGTCGAGGAGGCCACTGCCTTCAAGCGTTACGTGCTCGCTCACGCTTACACGGCAAAGGCAATCACGCGCGCCGTGAGTCAGGGTGTGCGCACCATCGAGCACGGCAATCTCATCGACAAGCCCGCGGCCCAACTGATGGCTGAGCGCGGCGCTTACCTCGTGGCCAATCTCGTCGCGTACTTCGTGATGAAGGAGCGCGCGGCGCAGTTCGGCATGAACGCCGACAAGCTGGAGAAGAACGAGCTCGTCCTGCGCGGTGCGCTCGAGTCTCTGGAGATCTGCAAGCAGGCCGGCGTCAAAGTGGGCTACGGCAGCGACCTGCTCGGGCAACTGCAGGACGAACAGTCGCGCGAATTCCTGCTGCGTGCCGAAGTATTGAGTCCGATCGAGATCATCCGCTCGGCCACGACGATCGCTGCGGAAATCCTCCGTATGCCGGGCAAGCTTGGCGTCATCGAGCCGGGTGCCATAGCCGATCTGCTCGTGGTCGACGGCGATCCGCTGCAGGACCTCGGCTTGTTTCAGGATCAGGGAGCGCACCTGTCCGTCATCATGAAGGACGGGCGCTTTCACAAGAATCGGCTGAGGTAGTTTTTGTGGACGTCCCGCTGTCACCGCTCGATTTCGCACGCCGCGCCCGCAAACTATACGGTGCGCGCGAGGCCGTCGTTGACGGGCAACTCCGACTGACGTACGCACAGTTCGGCGAGCGCTGCGATCGTTGGTCCGCGGCGCTATTGCAGCTGGGCGTGAAGCAGGGTGACCGGGTCGGAACGATTGCGCCGAACACGCATCAGCACCTCGAACAGTTCTATGCGATCCCGCAGATCGGCGCGGTCATCGTGCCGATGAACTACCGCCTGACGGCGGAGGATTTCGTCTATATCGCCAACCACAGCGGCTGCACGGTGCTGTGCGTGCACTCCGACTACCTGGCGCTCGTGGATCAAGTGCGTTCGCGCATGACGACGGTCAAGCATTTCGTTGCCCTCGAAGGCGCGGCGAGGGGATGGCTGGACTACGAGGAACTGCTGGCGCGCGGCCCAGGGAGCTTTCCTCGGCCGGCGATCGCGGAGACCGACTTGCTGGCCATCAACTACACCAGCGGCACCACTGCCAATCCGAAGGGCGTGATGATCACGCACCGCAACGCCTGGATGAACGCGGTCGGCACGCTGACACACTGGCCGATGACTCCCGCGGACCGGTATCTCTGGACGTTGCCGATGTTCCATGCCAATGGCTGGACCTTCACATGGATCGTCACCGCAGTCGGAGCGACGCATGTCTGCCTGCCCAGAGTCGATGCGAGCCTGATCTATGAGGTCATCCAAAACGAGCGGGTCACCACTCTTTGCGCAGCTCCAACGGTGCTGATTGCCATCGCGAACGGTCCCGAAGCGGAGCGCAAGCGCGCCGGCGGCAACGTGCGGCTGTTGACGGCCGGTGCACCACCGGCGCCCGCGACAATCGAACGAATCGAGGGCGAGCTTGGCTGGCAGGTAACCCAGGTCTACGGGCTGACCGAGACCGCGCCATTCATATCTATATGTGAGCCGCGCCCCGAGCATGTGGGTCGCAATCCGACTGAACGTGCAGTCATCAAAGCGCGTCAGGGAGTCGAGCTGATCACTTCGGGTGAGCTGCGAGTGGTGGATGCGGACATGAACGATGTGCCATGGGATGGTGCTGCGATCGGCGAGATCGTCGCGCGTGGCAATGTGGTGATGCGCGGCTATTACAACGATCCGGACGCAACCAACCGCGCCTTTGCGGGCGGCTGGTTTCATACGGGCGATGCCGCGGTCGTGCACCCGGATGGCTACGTCGAGATTCGCGACCGATTCAAGGATGTAATCATCAGCGGCGGCGAGAACGTCTCATCGATCGAGGTAGAAGGTGCGCTGCTACGCCATCCAGCGGTACTCGAAGTGGCGGTGGTCGGGGTTCCGCATGAAAAATGGGGTGAGTCGCCCAAGGCATTCGTGGTCCTGAGGCAGGGCACGTCTGCAACCGAAGGCGAGCTGCGTGAGTTCGCGCGCGGTGCGCTTGCACACTTCAAAGTACCCAGCGCGTTCGAGTTCGTCGCGGCGCTTCCCAAAACCGCGACAGGCAAGGTTCAGAAATTCGTTCTGCGTGGGATGCGCGGGAATTTCGCGCGGCAGTAGCGATGTCGCACTCGCCTCGGCGCGCGCGTTATAACAATAGCGCCAGCGCCGGAGAACAGAGTGCGAAACAAGACGGCCATCTGCATCCTGGCGGGTGCCTCTTTTCTAGTCTCGCAGCATGGGGCTCACGCCGAGGACCGTTCTGAAGACTGGTCAGTCTACAGAGGGCATGCATCCGGCGACCTCTATTCTCCGCTCACCCAGATCACGACCAACAATGTTGCTCAACTGCGGGAGGCCTGGCGTGTTGGCTGGCAGGAGCCCGGCAACTCCGAAACGAATCCACTCATCGTCGGTCGCACGCTGTTTGGCTATACGCCCAGTCTGAACATCGTTGCTCTCGATGCGACGACCGGGCAGCAGCGCTGGCGGTTCGATCCGGGTCTGCACGGCGAGGTTGTTCCGGGACGAAAGTTTACCGGCGCGGCTCGAGGACTCGTGTATTGGAGCGACGGCAATCGCCGGCGCATCGTAGCCGGGGTGATGAACTATCTGTTCACTCTCGACGCAGACACTGGACGTCCGGTCCCGGGCTTCGGTGACGATGGCGCGATCGATTTGCGCAAGGACTTGCGCGGAGATCCCGAGCAGCACTATCTCTCGATGTCATCGCCAGCGGTTCGCTACCGCGATCTGCTCATCGTTGGATTCGGCACGAGAGAAGCACAGCCGGCACCGCCGGGCGACATCCGCGCCTATGACTTGCACTCGGGAGCGTTGCGCTGGAGCTTCCACACCATCCCGCATACGGGTGAGCCGGCTGCGAATACCTGGCCCAAAGACGCGTGGCAGAGTGCCGGGGCCGCGAACAACTGGACCGGCATGGCGCTCGATGAAGCGCGCGGCATCGTTTACGTGCCCACCGGCTCGCCAGCGGCAGATTTCTACGGCGGCGACAGAGTTGGCAACAACCTTTATGCCAATACGCTGTTGGCGCTGGAGGCGCAGAGCGGGCGTCTGCTGTGGCACTTTCAGGCCGTGCATCACGACGTGTGGGATCGAGATTTCGCATCGCCACCCACGCTGCTCACCATTCATCGCGACGGCAAATCGATCGATGCGATTGCACAGCCGACGAAGCAGGGGGTTCTGTATGTGTTCGATCGCGTGACCGGGCAGCCCATCTTCCCGGTACGCGAGCACAAGTTTCCAGCGAGCACCGTACCGGGTGAAGAGACTTCGCCGACTCAGCCACTGCCGGACCTTCCTGCGCCGTTTGCCCGACAACAGCTGGACGAGTCGATGCTCACGACGCGTACGCCGCAGGCGCACGCTTGGGCACTCGAGAAGTTTCGGACGTTTCTCGGCGGTGGATTGTTCGTGCCGCTGAGCGTCGGCAAATCGACCGTCGTGTTCCCTGGATTTGACGGTGGTGCGGAATGGGGAGGCGCCGCGGTCGATCCCAAGCGAGGTGTGCTGTATCTCAATGCGAATGACATTGCCTGGACGGGCAGTCTGGTCAAGACCATTGCGGGCGGTGGCCTCGGCTCCGCCATGTATCAGCAGGAGTGCTCGACTTGCCACGGGCCCGACAGAACGGGCTCGCCGCCGGCCTTTCCATCGTTGATCGATGTGGTTCAGCGGTTGGGCGAAGACCAGGTCGGCGCTGTCATTCACAACGGGCGGGGTCGCATGCCGCCGTTCCCCAACGTGACCGGCTTCGTTCAGGATGCACTGATTCGATTCTTGCGCACGGGCCAGGATTCAACGCAGAACGCTACGGCGACAGCAACTCCTTCGACGGCACGTGCCAGCAGGGGAATGAGTGCCCCGATGTTCAGTGATCGCGCGCCAACGCCGTATCGATTCACGGGCTACGTCAAATTCCTCGACCCCGACGGCTATCCAGCGGTGAAGCCTCCGTGGGGCACCTTGAACGCCATCGACCTCAACACCGGTCAGTATCTGTGGCGAGTTCCTCTCGGGCAGTATCCGGAGCTTGCGGCGCAGGGCATGACAGATACTGGCTCCGAAAATTACGGCGGACCGATCGTGACGGCAGGTGGC
>Ga0105248_10003858_pt1 | contig 16588 bp, 8 predicted proteins | sample KBSS34metaG_FD_81524 | JGI IMG/M metagenome (GOLD analysis project Ga0105248, IMG submission 81524) | Switchgrass rhizosphere microbial communities from Kellogg Biological Station, Michigan, USA - KBS S3-4 metaG | ecosystem: Host-associated > Plants > Roots > Rhizosphere > Soil | place... | reverse complement strand
TGTCGATGCGAGCACCGGCGCATCCTCGACCTTCCGCTTGATCCGTTCCGCCAGCGCGTCGGCATATTTTCGGTCGCGAATGCTGATCCAGCGTTCTTCGCCCTCGTCGCTGTCGTCGGGTGATTCCGGCACCGCGAACGGGTGCCACAGCTCGACCGAACCGGCCCTGCGCTGATGATGAGCACGGTGCGGCGGCGGTGCCTCGTCGAGGCCCAACGCCGCCGGACCGACCGCGGCAATTACGGCATCGACCACATCCAGCACCGGCTGCGCCGAGCGGAAGCTGGCGGCGATCGACAAGTCGCGAAATTCCCGCGCCTGTTGGCGGTAGCTGAACAAATCGTCGCCAATGGCCATTGAGGCGGCGCGCTGCTTGAACATCTCGCTCGCTTCGCGGAACCGCGCCGGATCGGTACCCTGGAAGCCGTAGATCGCCTGCTTGAGGTCGCCGACCAGGAACAGCGTGCGGTGGTGCTCGTCGCTTTCGCTCGACCCGCTGAAATATTCCTCCACCAGCTGCTCGATGATCTCCCATTGTGCGACGTTGGTGTCCTGAGCTTCGTCGACCAGCACATGATCGACCTGCCGGTCGAGCTTGTAGCGGACCCAGTCACCCATGCCGGGCTGGCTCAGCAGTTGGCGCGTCCATTCGATCAGGTCGTTGAAGTCGGCGACGCCCGCGGCGCGCTTGGCCCTCGCATAAGCCGCCGCGAAGGCCTGCCCGGCGCGCAGCCCCGCCGCCATGTCGGCGGCGAGTCTGGCGCCGTTTTGCAGTTGCAACAACTCGCCAATGAGATTCGCGAGGCGGCCCGCATGCGTCTCGTAGTGCGGCTCCGCCCTGGTCTGCCCGGCAGAAACCCTGGGTGTACCCTTTTCGGTTAGAACCACCTTGCGGAGTTCAGTGAGCGAAGCCGCGCGCTCGATCGGCGTCAGCGCAAGCCACTCCTCGATCGTGTCGGCGTGACCAAGCCCGGTTGACGTTCCCCATTTGCGGTTCGCGTCAGCTACGGCACGGAGCAAGTCGCAATCGAAACCTTCATCGCCGCAGCGTCCCGAGATGTAATCCTCAACGGACTCTTCAGGCAGATCCATCAGCTTGCGGATCTTGGTTTCGATCCAGTCGGATCGCCCGAGCAACTCCATCGCCCCGGGGCGTCGCGCACAGGTCTGCAGATATTCGACCGCGCCATTCTCGCCAAGCCGCCGGCTGAGGACCTGAACGTCGCGGATCAACGCACCGTCGCCGTGGGCTTCGGCGTTCGCCATCAGCTCGGCAAGCGTTCGGCGCACCAGCTCCTGCTCGGCGCGGCCCTCGATCGGTTGGAACCCCGGCACGATCCCGGCCTCCGCGGGAAAAGCCGCGAGCAGCGACTGGGCGAAGGCGTGTATGGTCTGGATCTTGAGGCCGCCCGGACAATCCAGCACCCGGGCAAACAGCTGCCTCGCACGCTCAACCAATCGATCGTTCGGGATTTCGCCAAGGGCCTCGAGGTCGCGCCACAGCTCGCTTCGCTTGAGGCGCACCCAGGCGGCGAGCCGGTCACCGATCCGGTTTGCCATTTCTGCTGCGGCGGCCCTGGTAAAGGTCAGGCAGAGGATGGATTCCGGCCGGGCGCCTTTGAGCAGCAGCCGCAGGACGCGCGCGGTCAGGACCTGGGTCTTGCCCGTCCCGGCAGATGCAGACAGCGAAGCATGGGCGGCCGGGTCGGCGGCAAGCGCCTGCTGGTCCATCAGCGGAGGGAGGGTTTTGAAGCGCCCGTTCATGCGGCTTCCCAAGCGGGTTCGGACGCCATACAAAACCGGCGATGACCGACGACAATGACAAAGCGAGCGAGGAGCGGCGGACAAAATTGGTGAAGGCTGGCGTCGCCGTCGGCATCGGCTCGGCGGCGATCGTGGCCGCGTTGCTCTACGCCTCCAAGATCAAGAAGAAGCCACGCCACTAAGCTCATTCGCGGCCGTACCATTCTTCGAGCCGCATCAGCTGATCATAATCGCCGTAAGGCGCATAGGCCGGGTTGAGCTTGGCCGTGAACGCTTCGTTCCCGGTCAGCCAGCGCTCCGCCGCCTCCTTGAAATTGCGATAGGCGTGGTCAAGAAACTCGCCCGGCTGCATATCCTTGTCGGGTTGCATCAGGCGCCCAAACCTTCCGCGGTATCGCGCAAGCGACCAATATTCGAACGCTTCTGGGTCGCCAGAAACGCCCTCGAAACCGCCGGCCCTCCCGATCAGGCCGAGCAGGCCGAGCTGCAGCGAGAACCCCTCTCTCACCGATTTCTGCGATGGCGGCTGACCGGTCTTGTAATCGATGATCGCCAAGCTTCCGTCGGGTAACCGGTCGATGCGGTCGGCCCTCCCCTGCACGATTATGCCGCCGAGCGGAGTCTGGCCTTCGATCTCGGCTTTGAGCGGTCGCCGGCCCTGCTCTTGGTTCTCGCGTTCCATGTTCGCGATCCAGTCGATCGCCTCGAGCAGCCGCGGAGCCCACAAGGCGCGAAGCATCGGATGGATCGCCTCGTCCTGCAGCAGGCGCTCGGCGCGCGGGCGCAACCGATTGGGATCGCATTCGTCATTTTGCTGCCAGTCCTGCAGCACCTGATGCACCGCGATGCCCTTCCAGCGAGCAGTGTGATCGTCATCGACCGGATCGCGCTTGCGAAGGTTGAGGATCGCCTGCGCATAGAAGGCAAAGGGATCCGCCATCAGCCGGTCTACTGCCGTAACGTGGATCTTCTGCGGGCGCTGCTCCGGCGGAGGCGACGGAGCCGGGCGCTCGGCCGGTCGAGCCTGGCCAGGATCGTCGAGCGCTCGGGTCAGCCGTTCGAGACCATGGTCGCGCGGCAAGCCGCCGCTAATCGCATTCAGCCTCAGCAGGAATCGCGAGGCGACGGTGGGCGCTTTGGAGTCGCGCCGCGCGCGGGTGATCAGGACCTCTGGAGCGCCGAGGGCGCTTGCGAAGTCGTGCGCGGCAAGGCCAATTCGGCTGTCGAGCGTCGCCATCTTGAGGGCCGCTCGAACCATCGGCGGGAGCCACGGATCAGGCGCCGGAAGCGCGGGCCAAACGCCTTCGTTCAATCCTCCAAGCACGACCAGGTCGGCGCGCTGGAGCCGGGCCTCGAGCAAGCCCCAAATGAAGATCCGCGGATGACCGCCATACGGCGGGCGAACCGAATGCGTGTCGAGGAGTTGGCGAAGCAACGGCACGGCGTCGTCCGCCGTCAATTCCAACTCTTGCGCGGCGGCCGAACCGGCGATTTCGGCAATCACCTCAGCCGCCTCCCGCCCAGCGGGTCCACGCCAGGCCAGATCGCCGGCAAGAACATCTGCGGCCGTCGCCAACGCCCGAGCAAAATTCGCGAGCGACAAGGGATCACCCAGCAGTCCGTCGAGTGACTGGACACGCGGCCGGACCTTTTGCCATTCGCGTCCATCGCCGAATTTCGCGTCGAGACCGGCAAGCCCGGCCGCCGGGCGAGGACCCCGCAGTTCGAGGTCGAGTCCGCGCACCGCTTCGAGCCATTTGATGCGGTCCTCACCCTCGCCGCCGACCAGCGGATTCTTGAGCAGCGCGAGCAGGGCGACGGGCGCCAGCTCTTCCGCCGCGGCGCTTGCAATCCCGAGAAGCAGCGTCCCGGCAGGCGTCGCCGACAATGACTTTCCCGCGCTATCGTCAGCCTCGATTCCCCAGCGCGCAAGCAGCGCCGAAACGCGCATCGCAAGTTGTCGATCAGGGGTGACCAGCGCCGCAGTCTTGGCCGGCGTTTCCAGTGCCCCGCGAAGCACGAGCGCGATGGCCTGTGCCTCCGCCGCGGAATCGGCCAGTTCGGCCAGCCGGATACCTCCAAGGCGCCGCTCATCGGGGCGCAGCGACTCCCATTTGTGCGAGAAATCCGCCGCCGCCATCGCATTGACGACGGCTCGGCTACGCGCAGGCGACGAGGCAAATCCTCCCGACTGCCGCCATTGCTGAACCTCGTTGCGGGCGACCCCAAGGCGATCGAGCAGCAACTTCAAATGGTATTGCGGATGTGTCGCCTCGCCTCGGCCGTCGTCATCCGGCCCAAGCGCGTCCCATTCGTTGTCAGGAAACATGTTGGCGAGCCACAACCCCGGGAGCACCACCATCCCATCCGGCATTCGCGCAACCCGTGAAACGAGCGCTGCAATGGCCGGAGCCGCGGTCGTGATGCCTGCCGCTACCGTAAACCCGGGCGGGGGCTCATCCTTCCATCGCTGAGCCACCGCGGCGAGCACCCGGTTGCGGCGTTCGGCGAGATCGATTGCGCCCTGATCGGCGAGAATTTGCGGCCAATTTTCGTAAATTAGCTGCAATTTCGCGAGAGATTTTTCCCAATGCCGGGCGAGATCGCCGGTTTCGGCGACCGCTTCGCGCAATTGGGTCGGCACGACGCCCTCGATCAAGAGCGCATCGAGGGTCCGGGCGAGATCGGCGGCCATTCGCAGGTCTTCCGGCGCCCCTTCCCCTGTCACCAGCGCCGCCAACCGCAGCAGGCGCTCGAGCGGTTCGATCGCCGGCGGAACCGGCTCTCCGTCATCGATGCGGTCAAGAGCCCCGCCGATACGCTCGTCGAGCTCCGGGTCCCCGACCGGGATCAGCCGGGGAAGCAGCAGCCCACTGCCGCTCGCCCGAACGAAGGCTTCGGTGACGGCGCGCACCGCGCGGTTATTCGGAAGAAGGACTCGCCCGCGCGCGAGGCCTAGCGGGTCTTTTCCAAAGCGCTGAAGCAGGCCCGCAGCGAGCGAGTCTGCGAACGAACGGTGCGAGGGAATGGTGAAGACCGCGACGCGGTCAGGCATCCTGCAACGCCGTTTCGGTCATCTGGATCGAGGCTGGCGTGCCGACATCGAACCACAGGCCCTGGTGAACGGCGCCAAAGCAGCGGCCCTCCTCGATCGCTCTGTCCCACAAGATGTTGGTCGAGAACGGTCCCTCGGGCGCATCACGCAAGAGACGCTTCGACAACATCTGAATGCCGGTAAAGACGAACGGCGCGACGTGACTGCGCTGGCGACGCCGCAGGCGACCCGTGCGGCCCATATGAAAATCGCCGATGCCTTTGTGGTTGCAAGCGCGGGCGAGCGGGACGAGCAGAAGCAGCGCGTCCATCCTCGCATCGTCCCAGTGCGAAGCAAGAAGCTTCAGTGTATCCGCGGGACCGTCGATCCACAAATTGTCGCTGTTGAGCGCCAAAAAAGGGTCTGCGTCGATCAACGGGGCGGCCTGCACCAGCCCGCCACCGGTCTCCAGCAAAAGGCCACGCTCGTCGGAGATGACCACCTCGAGCCCATGCGCGCGGTTCGCTAAATGCGCTTCGAGCGCGTCGGCGAGATAATGGACGTTGACGACGACCTTGCGCACTCCAGCCGCACGTAGCTTTTCGAGAACGTGATCAAGCAGCGCCTTGCCGCCAACCTCGATCAGCGGTTTGGGCCGGGTCGCGGTGAGCGGGCGCATCCGCTTCCCGAGACCCGCCGCCATAATCATCGCCGTGTGAGGAACCTGTGCCGGAACCTCGGCGCGAAGCCGCAATGCTTGTCGTGCCCGATTCATGCGGCCTCCCGCCACGGGTCGCGACGGAATTCCGGGCTAACGTTCGCATCAAACCAATCGCGTACCGGCTCGAGACCCGGCCGACCAAGGTCGCGTTCGAGCAGCCCCCACATGCGTGGCTGAAAGCGCCGGTAATGGGGTTTGTTGTCGCGTTTCCAAAGGCGAGTAAAAACGCCGAGGATCCGCGTGTTGCGTTGCGCGGCGAGCGCCCAATAGGCTCGCTCGAAAGTATCGCCATGGCCGGTGGCAGCGACATAACGGTCAATCATCGCGCGCTCGACTTCAGGGGGAACGTCGCGTCGCGCGTCTTCGAGCACGGAGGCGAGATCGTATGCGGGATGGCCGGCAAGCGCATCCTGGAAGTCGAGAAGTCCGAAATGCTCGATGCCGCCGCGGCCGGCGACGAGCATGATATTCTCGGCATGATAATCACGAAGCACGGTGACCGGACTCATCCCGTCCGCCGCGACAGGACCAAGCGCTTCGGTCCAGGCGATGCGATAGCCGGCTGTGTCGACCTTCAGGCCGATTGCCGGACAATACCAGTCGGTGAACAGCTTGAGCTCCTCAAGCCACTGCTCCAGCCCGTGCACGCGGAGGCCGGGCATGGGGGCGTGGCGATGCAAATGAATGAGGACGTCCGTCGCGACCTCATAGAGCTCCCGCTCACCCTCGGGATTGTCGTCGAGCCATTCGCGCAATCGCCAATCCCCGAAGTCGCCAAGCAGGAGCATACCCCTGTCGAGGTCCCGTGCGAGGATCTCCGGCGCGCTTAACCCGACTGACGCCAGCCACTCGGCGATCGCGACGAAGGGCCGCGGATCTTCATGTGGAGGAGGGGCGTCCATTAGCACCGCGCTACGCGCGCCCTGCACAACGCGAAAGTAACGGCGGAACGACGCGTCGCCGGCCAACGGCAGGACGTCAGCTCCCTTCCACCCGCAAGAAGCAAGGAATTCAGGCGCATGGGCGGGCGGAATCATCGTGGCGGCCATCGCTCCTCCCATGCCGGGGGCACTTGGGCTGTCAAGTTTCTCTCGCCATTCTGCGCGAACGCGAGCGACAGGCGAAGCGCATCGGGCCAGGCATTCTCCCCAGCGCGCTCGGGCCATTCGACGAGCAGGACCCCATCGGCGATGGCATCAAGGCCGAGCTCCTCGATCTCCGAACGACTCTCGATCCGATAGAGATCGACGTGCCATACGGGCGGCTCGATATCGTCGTAGGGCTGGACGATCGAAAAACTCGGGCTGGGGACTTCTCCTTTGTGGCCGAGGGCGGCGATGAAGCCGCGAGCGAGTGCAGTCTTGCCCACGCCGAGCGGTCCTGAGAGCGTGATTATGTCTCCTGCGCGCACGAGCCGAGCGACTTGGGCGCCGAACGACGCCGCCGCATCCTCGTCTTGGAGTCTCATATGGTTCCGCGCGGAACGGTCAGGGTGACGGTTGTGCCTTTGCCCTTCTTCGATTTGAGCTCGACTGTCCCCCCATGCGCTTCGATGAACTGGCGCGTCAGCGGCAGCCCGAGTCCGAGCGCCGCTTCACCGCGCACCCCCGCTTCGACGACGCGGTCGAAGCGGTTGAACACCCGCGGAACATCCTTCGGCGCGATGCCGGTCCCATTGTCGGTGATCTCAATCACCGCCTCGGTTTCATTGCCCTCTGCCTTAAGCGCAATGCGGCCCTTTCGATCGGTGTAGGCGATTGCGTTCTGGAGCACATGTTCGATCGATTCCCGCAGCCGACGTGCGTCACCGAAAACGAATCCCGCGCTCGGCGAAATGTCCGCTTCGAGCTTCTGAGCCTTCTCGACCGCGCGCGCCTGGGCGGTCTCTGCCGCGGTACGGCAGAGCCCGCCAATGTCGACGCGCTCATGTTCCAGCGCCACCCCGCGCGCGTCGCCCGTCGTGAGGTCGAGAACGTCGTTGATCAGTTTAGAGAGGCGTTCCACCGATTCGAGGATCGCAGCTACATAATCCTCGGCCTTGGCGCTCAGCTCACCCGCGTATCCCGCCGAAAGGAGCTCAGCGAAGCCGCCAATCGACGTCAGCGGAGTCCTCAGCTCATAACTCATGTTGGCGACAAAGTCGGTCTTGACCCGGTCGGCTTCCTCGAGCGCCGTCGCACGCTCGCGAAGAGCTGCCTCGATCCGGCTGGAATCGGTGACGTCGACCATCGTGAATAGCGCGTTACCGTCGGGCAGAGGGACCGCAGCCACCTGGAATTGGCGACCGTCGGTCAACGCGATCCGGCCGCCGGCGGATTGGCGCTCATTGGTTGTCTGACGGATCATCTCGCGCATTTGCGCGGCGGCGGTCGGGTTGACGAGCTTGCGGGCCATCGCGGGCACAAGCTCGTCGACGCGCGGGTGTTCCGACAACCATTCCTCATCGAGCTCCCAATTGTCGCAGAAACGTCGGTTCCAGAGATAGAGGCGCCCGTCACTCGCGAAGACGCTGATCGCCTCGTACAAATTGTCGAATGTCGCCGCGCGAACCCGAAGCAGCGTGTCGCGGGCGGAAGCGAGGCGCAGCTGTTCGGTGCGATCCTCCAGGAACAGGCGAAGGCCACCGTCGGGAAGCGGCTGGGCGACGACACGGATATGGTCGCCATCGGGCAGCATCCATTCTTCCTCGATCACCTCCTCCGCACTGGTGAACCAGTTTCGGCGCTCCTCCTTCCATGCCGGAAAATCGCGCGTTTCCGGCAGGCGCTGGTTGTCGCGCATGCGATCGATCAGACGATCGAACTCGGGCTGCTCCGCAAGCCAGTCCGGGTCGAGCTGGGACATCACCGCGAACGGCCGGTTGAAGAAGCTGAGCATCCGGTCGCCATCGAATTGCGCGGTTCCGGCAGTCATACGATCGGCGAGCTCGCGCTGGGATTCTATATAACGCGCGAGCTCGGTGCGCGCGTCCTCGAGATCCTGGACGTCGACCGCGAAACCGGCGACGGCGCCCGTCGGAAGCGGCACGTTGACGATCTTCAGCATCCGCCGCTCGCCACGGATGATCGCAGGCTGCATCCGCGATTGAATCCGGCTGCTCTCGACCGCCGTTCGGGCGCTTTCCACAGCGCTATCTTCGCCCGCTGCGTCGATCAGCTCTAGTCCGCGTTCAATGACCTCGGCAGCGTCCTTGCCCTCAACCGCTTCAACGAAAGCACTATTGACGAGACCCAGCCGAAAATCGGGGCCGCGGTACCACATCGGAAACGGTGCCGACTCGATCAACTGCGTAAGCGAATTCAAAGCCCCTTCAGTCTGACGCAGGCGCAACGCGATCTTCGCCCGCTCCTCCTCGCTCGCGCTCGTATCGAAGAACCAGATCAACATGGTTCCGGCCGGTTCCTGCGCCGGCGCGGGCCCGCCTCGCACCTCAAAGACGCGGCCCGAGCCCTGGCTGCGAACCTTGCGCGCGATCCGGCCCGCCGAGACGCTCGCTGCCTCGATGTCCGCGCGCAGCGCCGCGAGATCCTCGGCAACAATGCCGCCGACATTGTCGAGAAGGTCGGAGATTCGTGCGGGCTTCGAAACCAATCCCAGGTCCCGCATGAGCTGCGAATCCATTTCGATCCGCTGGTCGCTCCGCACCAACAGGGGCCGCGCCGGCGTCAGCTCGAGCAGCGTCGCATTCGAACGAGCGGCGGCGAGCACGTTCTGAGCGAGCCTGAGACGACGGGCGGCGAGGATCGAAAGGCCGATCGCAACGCCCAGCCACAGTAGACCAAGCGCGATGATGGCCCACATCGCCATTGGCTGACCTCCGCCTCCCATCGCAATCACATAGGGCTAAGGTCGCGGCAAAAGAAAGGGCGCTAGACACTGGCCCAGCCCAAGGCTCACATCTTAGAAAGGAATGTCTGCACTAGCCCGAGCGACGAACAAGCGATCACTGCCGTTCAATGTCGACCTCCGGACATCGGCCGAGCCAAAAGAAGTAACTGTAACTTTCGTGCAACAGCGCAGGACATATGCGCCCACCGTCCAACCGCATTGTTGACAGCTTTTAACACGAATGAAAGTGCGTGACCCGGGAAGAGCGGCAGATGGCGTCTTGTCTGCTGTGTTTCATTACTGAGAGGGGATTATGATGTCATTGCGGGCAGACAGCAGCACTTTTATTCGTCCTTCGCTTCTATTCGGAGTGTCGGCTACTGCACTTATCCTTGGAACGCCGGCGCTGGCGCAGACTGCCACGCAGTCGAATACCGAAGCCGCCACGGCTCCGAGCGCGACGACCACGGCGGACGCGCCGCAGACACTGACTGCCGAACAGGAAGTCGAATCCGGCCAGAACGCGGCCACGGATTGCACCGTTAATCCTAATGATCCGGCCTGCAAATCGTCGATCGTCGTTACCGGTTCGCGCATTCGCCGTCCGAACCTCGAGTCTCCACTCCCGGTCACTTCGGTGGGCGGTGAGGAATTCTTCCAGACGGGCGTGGTCTCCGTCGGCGATACGCTGAACGACCTCCCATCCATTCGCAATACGTTCACGACCGCAAACTCGACCCGTTTTCTCGGCACGACGGGCCTCAGCCTGCTCGACCTGCGCGGCCTTGGCACCAACCGAACTCTGGTCCTCGTCAACGGCCGCCGCCACGTCCCGGGCGACGGATCGGCCTCGGTCGACATTAACACCATTCCCGCGGACCTTATCGATCGCGTCGACGTGGTGACGGGCGGCAACTCGGCGGTTTACGGCTCGGACGCCATCGCGGGCGTCGTCAACTTCATCCTCAAGCAGGATTATGACGGCATCCAGGTGCGCGGCCAGGGCGGCCTGAGCAAATATCACGACCTTGGCAGCGAATATATCAGCGTGCTGGCCGGCCAGAATTTCTCCGACGGCCGCGGCAACATCGCGGCCAATTTCGAGATCGCGCGCCAGGATCCGGCTTATGGGGGACACCGCGGCGGAAGTTGGGCCCGGGCGGATCGCTTCGTTGCGGAGGATGGCGACGCGCCGGGGACGCCCAACGGCAGCGATGGCAATCCGGATAACGTGTTCTACGAGAACATCACCTATCCGTTCTTCGAGAATGGCGGCGGCTTCTATGAGTTCCTGAACCAGCCGTTTGAAGGCGGGGCCGTCGGGACGCCGTACATCTTCCTGCCGGACGGCACGCTCGTGCCGAAGACCGGCACGATCGTCGGGCGGCCTAATCGTCCTTTCTCCGAACGCTACCTTGGCGGCAACGGCAGCAACGGACTCGAAAATGAATTGTTTGTGCTGTCGCCCCAGAACAACCGCTACAGCCTCAACGTCATCGGTCACTTCACCGTCTCCGACGCGTTCGAGCCGTTCGTCGAAGCGAAATACGTCCATCAGCTGACCCAGCATCAGCCGAGCGGTCCATTCTTCTTCGGCTTCGGCACGGCGACAGGCTCGCCGCGGGAAGTCTTTAGCTTCGACAATCCCTTCCTGACCGATCAGGCCCGAGGGGTCATCGCCGATTATTACGGCATCTCGCCGGACACGCCGGGCTTCCTTTTCAATATGACCTCGAACGCAGCGGATCTCGGCGGCCGCAACGACAAGCTGACTCGCGATACCTATCGCATCGTCGGTGGTGTGCGCGGAAACTTCAACGACGACTGGAATTACGAAGTTTCGCTGAACTATGGACTCGCCAAGCAGAAAAATCGGATCCAAGGCAACGTCAACCTACAGCGATTCCTGCTGGCGATCGACGCGGTGCGCGACCCGGTGAGCGGAAATATTGTCTGCCGGTCGCAGATCGATCCATCCGCAGCCATTCCATTGGAAACCGCCCTCGATCCTGCCTATGCTGCTTCCACCCTCGCCGCGGATGTCGCTGCGTGCCAACCGGCCAATTTCTTCGGCGAAGGCAATCTCAGCCAGGCCGCGAAAGACTATCTGCTCCAGGACACCACTTCACATCAGAAATACACACAGTTCGATCTGTCCGGATTTGTCAGCGGTGACACCAGCGAGTTCCTGAACCTGCCTGGCGGCCCGATCGGTTTCTCTCTCGGCGCCGAATTGCGTAAGGAGACGCTCCGATCGACCCAGGAACAGGCCGTCCTTGCCGGAATGACCTTTTATAATGCCCTCGGCAATATCGAGGACATTCCTTCCTTCGAGGTCAAGGAATTGTTCGGCGAAGTTCGTTTGCCGATTCTCAAGGATCTGCCGTTCGCGCATGAGCTGACGATCAGCGCCGCCGGCCGGCTCTCCGATTATAAAGGCAAGACGGGCACCGTTAACGCCTGGAACGTCAGCGGTGAGTGGTCGCCAATCGCCGACATCCGCTTCCGGGCCAACGTCGCCAAGGCAGTTCGGGCACCAAACCTGACCGAATTGTATTTCCCGCTTTCGCAGAATTTCTCGTTCCTCGCCGATCCGTGCTCGCTCGATTTCATCGGCACGGGCACGAGCAATCGCGAGGCCAACTGTCGTGCTGCAGGCATTCCGGCGAACTATAACTACAACCGGGGCCCGACCTATCTCTATCTGTCGGGCGGCAATCCGGATCTCGAGGCGGAAACCTCGAAGTCTTATACCTTCGGTGGTGTGCTCCTGCCACGGTTCATTCCGGGCCTGTCGCTAACGGCGGATTACTATAATATCACGGTCAATAACGTGATCACGGCGCCGACGGCCCAGCAAATCTTCAACGCTTGCTATGACCTTCCGAGCCTCGACAATCCGTTCTGCGCATTGTTCCAGCGCAATCCGGGTCCGGGCAATGGTCCGCGCGGCGAACCTCCCTTCTCGCTCCTGTTGGGAAGCCTGCGGGACGTTGCCGCCAACTTCGCCAAGCTGAAAGTTCGCGGGGTCGACGTCGAGGCGGCCTACCGTCATCAACTGGGCAGCATCGGTCGGCTCGACACGCGCTTCACCTGGACCCACGTATTCCAGAACGATCAATTCATCGATCCGACGAATCCGGAATTTGCCGATCAGCTTCTGCTTGAACTCGGCAACCCCAAGGATGCGTTCAACTGGAACCTCAACCTCGCCCACGGGCCTTTCGAGCTGGGGTACCAGATGCGGTACATCAGCCACGTTCTCACGAGCACTTTCGAGAGCTATTACTCGAAGCAGGGCCGGGATCCACAAAACGCCGATGTGAATGATATCAAATGGTACCCCGAAGCTTTCTACCACGACGTCCGCTTCGGTTATAATGCTAGCAGCCGTTACAACTTCTACGTTGGTGTCGATAACCTCACCAACAAGAAGCCGCCACTCGGTTTGTCGGGTACCGGCGGAGGCAGCGGCATCTACGACAACCGCGGCCGTTTCTATTACGCGGGCGCTGTCGCGAAATTCTAATCTGAGTTGCCACATTTCGGGGGCCGGAGTTCATCTCCGGCCCCTTTTCTTTGGTATCAGTGGATCGCTAGAAGCCTACTTCCTCACGTAGATGGCGAACCTTTGACCGAATGACCGACACCGCCCTTCCCGAAACCGGCTCGCTGGAACTCGCTCTGGCGAATGGCCGTCGCTTGCTCAGCCACGACCCCGCCGGCGCAGCTGAACAAGCGCGCGAGATCCTGAGCAAGGATGAGCATAACGGCGACGCGTTGCGCCTCCTCGCCAAGGCTTTGCGTCAGCTCGGCCGGCAGACGGAGGCCGAAAGAGTAGAGGTTCAGGCAATCGAGTCGGCTTCGTTCAATCCAACCCTTATCCGCGCTGGACGCGCCATTCTCGAAGATCGTCTCGGCGATGCGGAGCAGATGTTAAGACCGTACCTTCGCGAACATTCGGAGGATGCGGCAGCCGTTCGGCTGCTTGCTGAGGTGGCGGGCCGTGCCGGCTATCTCGATGATGCGGAAAAGCTGCTGCGCCGTGCGCTCGAGCTTGCGCCAGCGTTCACCGACGCGCGAATGAAGCTGGCCACGATGCTCTGTTTCCAGAACAAGGTAGAAGAGTCGCTCGCGACACTCGATGAGCTGTTGGCCTTCGATCCCGACTCAATTTCAGGCCAGGATTCCAAGGCGGCAACCCTTGCGCGGATTGGCGAATATCGGGAGGCGGCTCGCATTTACGAGAAGCTTCTTGAACAAGCTCCTGACTATGTGTTCGGCTGGATCAGTTATGGCCAGATGCTCAATACGATCGGCCGGTTCAAGGACAGCATTGCCGCGTACCAGAAGGCCACTGCGCTAGACCCCACTCGCGGCGAGGCATGGTGGAGTCTCGCTAATCTCAAGGCCTGGCACTTCACGGAATCCGACATCGGAGCCATGAAAGCAGCGCTGGACGAGGACAAGATCGACAACAGCTCACGAGTCCACCTGCAATTTTCTCTCGGCAAAGCGCTCGAGGATGCTGGCAGATACGAAGAATCCTTCCGCCATTACGAGGCGGGCAACCTCATTCGAGCCAGGGAGTCGGAATATCGGCCCGAAAAGACCCACGAGTTGGTCCTGCGTTCCGAAAACACTTTCACCGAGGAATTCTTTCGGGGTCGCGAGAGAGCCGGCGTACCCGATGCGGACCCAATATTCATCGTCGGGCTGCCTCGCTCGGGGTCAACGCTGGTCGAGCAAATCCTGGGCTCACATTCCTCAATAGAAGGAACATCCGAACTCCAATATGTGCCGGTGATCCAACGCACTCTTGCCAAAGGCTATGCGCGACCCTTTCCCAATTTTCTTACCGAATTGGGCCCCGAGGAGCTGAAGCGCCTTGGTTCGGAATATCTCGCGTTCAGCGGTCCGCACCGAAAGACACAAAAGCCGTATTTCACCGATAAGCTACCGAACAATTGGGAATATTTGGGATTCATCCTTTCTATCATCCCCAACGCCAAAATTGTCGACGCTCGTCGGCATCCGATGGATTGTTGCTTCTCGAGCTTCAAGCAACTCTTCTCGATTGGGCAGGAATTTACTTATTCGCTCGACTGGATCGGCCGCTACTATGCCGATTACGTGCGCATGATGGACCATTTCGACCGGCTTTTCCCAGGCCGGGTCCACCGCGTTATCCACGAGAAGCTGATCGAAGATCCGGAGCGCGAAATCCGCAAGCTGCTCGACTATTTGGGCCTACATTTCGATGACGGCTGCCTCCGCTTCTATCAAAACGACCGAGCAGTCCGTACGCCAAGCGCCGAGCAAGTTCGGCAACCGATCAACCGCCAGGGCGTCGGGCGATGGCGACCGTTCGAGGCTTGGCTGGGCGACCTCAAGGAGTCCCTTGGACCAGTGCTCGACGCCTATCCAAACGTTCCGAAGTTCCAGGACAGCAAATGACCGCCGGATAGGCTCGAATTGCCGCGATGGTGAATGTTGCCTGAATGCGACACCGCCTAAAATAATCCGTGTGTTCACACCCGCGCACGACGTTTGGCGCGTGCGTCTCGTTGACGCTTACGCTTTGACTGGCAAGACTGCGCAATGCGTTTTCGCGCCTACGTTGTTCGGAGGCGCGATCTTGCGAGGGGAGATCGCAACATGCGGCATCAGAACCGCGGCCACAGGCTTGGGCGCGCAAATCTTCTAATCAGTGCTTCGACCATCGCTTTGGCGCTGCCTTCCGTAGCATTGGCGCAAACCGCCGATCAGCCGCCGGCGCCGGCCGTTGTGACTCCTCCAACGAACGCCCCGCGGCAAGTTCTGCAGAGTCCGCCCGCGAGCCCGGCGGTCGGATCCAGCAACGCCGATACGGCAGTCGGCAATCAGAACCAAATCATTGTCACCGGAAGCCGCATCAGGCAGCCGGAATTTACAAGCCCGGACCCGGTCTCCTCAATCGACCCTCAACTCGCCCGACGCGAAGGCAAGATGGATACCGCGGAAACGCTTCAATCCTCACCAATTGCCGCCGCTTCTGCGCAGGTCACGGCTGCGATTTCGGCGAACCTGGTTACGAATGGCGGCCCTGGCGCCCAGACGATCGACCTGCGCGGCCTTGGCCCAAACCGTACGCTCGTGCTGTTGAACGGCAGGCGTGCCGGGCCGGCCGGCACTCGCGGGGGCGTCTCCTCGTTCGACCTCAACGTTCTTCCGCAATCCATCATCAGCCGCGTCGACATTCTAAAGACGGGCGCCTCTTCGATCTACGGTTCGGACGCCGTCGCCGGCGTAGTGAACATCGTCACGAAGACCGACACGAAGGGCATTGAGCTCGACGCCAACGCTTCGATCCCCTTTAGCGGCAGCGGCAAGCAATATCAGCTGTCGGCGACCTGGGGCACGACGTTCGACCGCGGGCACTTCTTGGTTGCCTTCGATTATTACAAGCAGAAAGAAGTATCGCGCGGCGACCTTTCCTACCTCGGCTGCCCGGAGGCCTTCATCTTCACTGACGAAAGCCACAGTACGCGCGCCGACCTGGTCGACCCGCGGACCGGCAAATATCACTGCGAAGATCTGCCCTGGGGACACATGTGGGCCTACGAATATACCGGTCAGATGTACACGACCACCGGTCGTTACGCCGGCAACCCAGTCCTTTTCCAATATCAGTATCCGGGCGAGAACCTCGGCATTCCGCCGATCGACACGTCCCTCGGGTTCATCCCCCCGCCGGGATGGTTTCCGACCGGCTATGACGCGGCATCACAAGCCGTCCAGAACGACTATCACCCGTTCGTCAATGAACAATCCATCATCCCGGAAACGACCCGGTACACGCTCTATGCCGATGGTTCTTACGAGCTAACCGACGGCGTCGAGGCCTATGCTGAATTTCTCGGCAATCGCCGCAAATCCTATCAGAACGGCTGGCGGCAGCTGTGGACGTACGGCTATGGCGAAGACGTCTACCCCGACAATCCATGGGGTCAGGGCTGGCATGGGTACAATGTCCTCAGCCCGCTGACGATCACCAATCACTACGACCACGCGCAACAGGTCGATTACTGGCGCGGGGTTGGTGGACTCCGCGGAGACATCGGCGGATTCCTCAAGGGCTGGTCATACGACGCCTACGTCCAGTACAGCCACAACAAGGGTCTGTATAAGTCCGAGCAGTTTCTGCAGGACATCTACGACTCTACTTACTACCAAACGTCGTCGTGCGTGGGCACGACCCT
>Ga0105248_10003857_pt1 | contig 16591 bp, 9 predicted proteins | sample KBSS34metaG_FD_81524 | JGI IMG/M metagenome (GOLD analysis project Ga0105248, IMG submission 81524) | Switchgrass rhizosphere microbial communities from Kellogg Biological Station, Michigan, USA - KBS S3-4 metaG | ecosystem: Host-associated > Plants > Roots > Rhizosphere > Soil | place... | reverse complement strand
TCCTGGCCGGCCTCGGTGCTTCCTTGAAGGCTGCCGGTGTCCTGGCTGGGGATGAAGCCCTTGGGCGTGATCGCCAGCAGGTAGACCGTCCCTACCAACGTCCCTAACGCCACCAGCATGGTAATGGGGCGATGGCGCATGACGCCGCGCAACATCCAGCCGTAGGCGTCGCGCGCAGCGTCCAGTGCGCGTTCCGAGGCCATATAGAGAGCATTATGGTGTTCCGAAGGCGGCTTGAGGAAACGGCTGCACAACATGGGCGTGAGGCTGATGGAGACGAAGCCCGAAATCAGGATGGCCACCATGATGGTCACCGCGAACTCGTGGAACAAGCGTCCCATGATCCCGCCCATGAACATCAACGGAATGAAAACGGCGGCCAGCGACAGCGTCATCGACAAGACCGTAAATCCGATCTCGCGCGCACCTTCGAGAGCGGCCTCCATGCGAGGCTTGCCCATTTCCATGTGACGGACAATATTTTCCAGCACCACGATCGCGTCGTCGACCACGAAACCCACCGAAAGCGTGAGCGCCATCAGCGAGAGATTGTCGAGCGAGTATCCCAGCGACCACATGGCTGCAAAGGTGCCGATCACCGAAATGGGCAGCGCCAGGCTGGGAATGGCCGTGGCGGAAAGATTGCGCAGGAACAGAAAAATGACCAGAATCACCAGCACCACGGTCGCCATCAGCGTAAACTTCACATCATTGACCGACTCGCGAATGGTCTGCGCACGGTCCAGTTGGATATCCAGGTGTACCGCGGGCGGCATCAAGGCGCTAAACGACGGCAACAGTGTTTTAATCCGATCCACCACTTCAACCGTGTTGGTGCCGGGCTGGCGTTGGATCGCCAGCATGATGTAGCGCGCGGGACCCCTCTTGGTATAGAGGTACATCGCGGCCTTATCGACTTGGATGCCATCCACCACCCGCCCGAGAGCCTTGAGGCGGACAGGGGATCCGTTGCGGTAAGCCACAATCATGTCCCCGAACGCAGCGGCGGTCATGAGCTGCCCATTCGCGCGCACCGTGAAGGCTTGATTCGCGCCCCACAGCGTGCCGGTGGGCTGATTCACGTTGTGTGCTTGAAGGGCATTGGATACCTCATCGATACCAATATGACGCGCGGCTAGCAGGCTGGGATCGAGTTGTACATGGATGGCCCATTTCTGCGCGCCGAATACGTTTACTTGCGCCACGCCGTCCAGCGAGGAAATGCGCTGCGCCATCAGGTTTTCGGCATACTCATCCAGTTTCGAAAGCTGCATGGTAGGCCCGGAAAGCCCCAGCATGATCACCGGCATATCGCCGGGATTCACCTTCCGCATCGTGGGAGGCGAGGGCATTCCCGGCGGGAGAAGCCTTAAGACCGCCGCGATGGCGCTCTGGACGTCGGCGGCCGCGCCGTCAATCGACCGGTCGAGAGTGAACTGGATGGTAATGCCGGTGCTGCCGACTCCGCTGTTGGAGGTTATCGAATCGATGCCGGCCACAGTCGCGAACTGACGTTCGAGCGGTGTCGCCACCGCGGTCGCCATGGTTTCAGGGCTGGCGCCCGGCAGACTCGCGTTCACTTGAATGGTGGGGAAATCGACGTTCGGAAGATCGCTGACCGGAAGCGCGCGATAACCGGCAATCCCAAACAGCACGATACCGATCATGACCAGCGCGGTCATCACTGGGCGTCTGATGAAGAGATCGGTAATACTCATGAACTGATTCCGAACAGCTTATTGTTACCCGCGACAGGCCTTTGCCTGCCGACACTTAGACCGTTCGATCTATTGTAGACCGGGTGGCGGTGGCCGAGAAATGTGCCATATGGGAGGGTCGGGTGGCAGCAGGTGGCGTAGTGGCGCGGCGCGAGCGACCCAAACGAATTATTTTGCGCTGGCAGTGGTCCAATACGGGGGCAAGTTGGGCTTGGTCTCGCGGACGATTTCGAGAATCGCGCGGCGGTCATCAGCGGAAAGATTCTTCAGCGAAAGGCCGCCCACGGATGCGCTGGAATCCTGCGCGGTGAGAATGGCGTAGAGGCGCTGGTAAATGCGGTCGCGAACCGAGACCGGCAGGCCATCGAAGGCGGCGCTGTAAATCATATAGGAGAGCGGATAGCGGAAGAGGCGCGTCCGCAGGTCGAAGTCGCGCAGCGAGCGGCCTTGCTTATCGCGCGGGCCGCGCTGCGGGAAGGTTTTGGAGAACGCGGAAACACCGGCCACCGGCTCGCGCAGGGTCGCTTCGCCGCCGAACAACATATAGGCCACCAATTCGTCTATCTCGGCGTCGAGTTGCGCACCTTGCGCAGTGAGTTGGCCGTCGTGCTGCGCGATGCGCCCGTCCCAGCCGATGCGGATCAGCAGATTGGTCATGCGGGTCTGATGTTCTAGCACCAGCAGCGCCACCAGATCGCTGGTGGGAACCGGGTAGCGCGCGGTGTCGAACCAGTGGCTGAGATCAGTGACGTTCTGCGTGCCTTCGAGCGATGCAGGGCCGGGACGGACGGGATCGACCAGTTCGCGGTTGTTGCCGAAGTGGGTTTGCGCGCCGTGAGTGCCGGTAACGTACCAGCCACCCCAACGCTGATCAAAAGGCGTGCGATGATCCGTCATCATCGCATTGCCGTGCTCTTGGCGGCCGGTGGAGGGATGCACGGAACTGATCAGGAGTCCGGGGACGGCCAGGGTGACGGGGCCCTGGTGGCAGCGGAGACAATCGTCGCGGCGGGCGAGCACCGGGCGCGGAGCACGGGCGGGGTCCAGTGTATAAAGGATGACGCCTTGGCGGGGGTCGAGCGAAGTCAGCTCCAATGCTTCGCCATTTTGCACGTAGCCAACGCTCGCATCATCGTTGAAGTAAATCGCGCGCGGCGTGCGCGGGGAGATGCGTTCGACCTGAATGCTGGTGCGGGAAAATACCAGCACCTGCGAGTCGGCGGAGATGCCCAGTTCCTTGAGCAGAGCGGGCAAATAGCCCAAGCCGTTGGGCGCATAGTCGAGCTTGCTCTGTCCGGCGGCGAGGCGTTTCGCGAGACGGCCAACGGGATCGGTGGTCGCACCGGCGTATAAGATGGCGGGATGATCGAGCGGGATGAAGATCGTGTCTTCGAGGCGCTCGGCCACCAGCGCTACAGCGGCGAGAAAAACAGCGGCAGCCGCGGCGAGAAGCGAAAGACGCGCACGGGGACTCATAGCAAACAATATAAGGCAGACGGCGGGCCGCGACTACGGGTAGTGCCTGAAAAGTGTGTTGGTCCAAAATTATGGACGCGGGGACGGATTTTGATCGCCTGAGTGCTCAGCCTCCATCACTTTCATCCATGTATTGATTGATGCGAGATCGCCGTTACTGACGGTGCGACCGAGAGTCTTCCGCATTCTTCGCTTTGCGCGGAGGGTAGCGTACATGGCTGTGATCACCGAAGTGACCATCAAGATCACTGCGGCAGTCAATTTAACAAGTCCCCTCAGGCCCGGTCCGGTCAATTCCATCTTTTTTAATCTTAGGCCAATAGTTCAGCCAGATCCCAAAAGTGATCGGCGATCCCCGCTCCAATCCATCGCGTTTTTTGGACCAACGCACCTTTCAGGCACTACCCGACTACGCCTGCCCTTCCGCCACCCGGCTGCGCGTGAGTCTTTGCGCCGCCAGCATCACGGCGTGTACGGCGGGCGTTAGGAAAATCCAGGCCAGCGGATAAGTGTAGCGGGCATCCACTTGAATGAAATAGTAGACCAGCGGATACGTGAGCAAAATGAGCCAGGTGAGCCGTGTTCCGGGGCTCGCGGGCAGCAAACACAAACCCCACAAGCCCAGCAACGTGATGACCGTCGATGCAGCGGTGGTCTTGAAGCGGCGGCTGGGCGCGAGCCAGAAGCGCCAGAAGCGTTCGCCGGTCAGGCGCAGGAAACGCCCCGGGTCGCGGCGGATTTCAGCGCGCGCATCGGTCATTTGCGAGCGCGTGTAAGCCATCTCGCCTTGCTCCGCCACCTTGCGCGCTTGGTCTTCATTGAGTCCGGGATGGAAGCGGCTCATCACGCCGTGCGAAACGTTATCTTCCATCAGCGCGAAGCTTTCGGAGCGGTTGGAAATTCGCAATTCGAGTCCGAAATTCGAGCGCGTGGGCACGAAGGCGTGGAACTCCACCCAGTTGCGGATCGCCCACGGCGCCTGAATCGCGGCGAATGCGGCCAGTAGCGGTATCAATCCGGCGTGGCGGCGCATGACGATGAATTCGTACCCAATGACAGCGGCGAACACCAAGCCTAAAACCGGCGAGAAGAGAGAAGCAAATCCCCACCACAGACCACGGGCGACGGCTGAAACGGTCTCGATCGGCGACGACCACGCTTTCCACGTGTAAAGGAAAAGCAGAATGAGTGCCAGCGCCACGTAGGGCTGATCGACGGAATCGCGGGAGCCCTCGACGTAACTTTTATACGGAGCGAGAGCGGCCAGCAAGCCGGCGACAGCGCCGGTGAATCGCGGCAGTCCCAAAGCCACGCTGACTCGTGGCAAGAGGGCGTATTGAATGGATGAGACGGTCGCGGAAGCAATGCGGCTGACCGTCTCGCCTGCCATGCCGGCGCCGAACAGGAACAAAATGAGTCCGAGCAAGATCGTGTACCCGGGAGCGGTGTGCGCGGTGGGGCCGGTGGGCAGCAGGTAGGGGTCGGCGAAAGTTCCGTGCAGCGCGAGCGATCTCGCGATGTTCTCCATCTCTGAAAGATGGGTTCCCGGAGGACGGGGCGCGGCTAGCACTTTCACGATTCGGATCAGAGACGAAACCGCGAAAATGATCCAGAATGAGTGCCGCTCAAACCGCTGCTTCAGTGGCAAAGGTGCGATCAATATAGCATACGGCGTGGAAACCCTCGAATGTCTGGCGCAGTGTGCTGCAGGGGGAAGTGATGAAAGGCTCAGAAACGATGCGACGTCGCGAGAGTTACGCTTCCCGCCGGGGGAGTGCCTAACTCGCTCTCAGGCGGAGCATGGTATTCATAGATCGTCCAGGAGGATGCAGAGCCACCTGCGGAATCAGTCGGAAGCACCTTGTGCCACGCGAGCGGATAGCGCCGCAGCATCTCGCGCATGATGCGGGCGTGCGCTGCGAGCGTTGATTCAGGCGCCTCGTTCCAAATGATCAGGTTAACCGGGTTCTGCTGAAAATACTCCATCATTTCCGCTGAAGTCCCAAAGATAGAGGAATAGTTGAGGCCGAACCAGTCCAAATGCGCCAATATTTTGCTCGGGCGCAACAGGTAATAGTTAGGCATGGGACTTTGGGTAGCGAACTCAGCTATGACCGGCCCTTCGAGTACCGGGGACACGACGATCCGCTGGGTTACCCGCGCCGGATCTTTCACTATAAATCCCACAACGCTTCCGATCTGGTCTTGAGGCACCCGCACAACGTGGCTGAATTGCAAAACTGCAAATGCTGCGGTCAAAATGGCGGCACATACGGGAATGACACTTGCCCAGTGTGTGTCCTGTGACATCAACGCCAGCACCTCCGACCAACCGGCGAAGGACGCCACCAGAAACACGGCGGCCGGCACCAGCAGGTACCGTTGCTCCGCACCTATAGGTGACAAGAACAGAAACGCCAGATGCCCCACACAGAGAAGACTCAACCCGATGACGCCCTCTCGCCAAGCCCTCGGCCGGACCAGCAGTGCGATCAAACCCAGGACGACCACGGCCATCAGTAAGGGCGGGAAGATCTTGAAAGTCTCCAGCACGAACGATGCCGCGCGTTTCGCCGTCAACGCCTCCGACTCGGACGGAAGGCCGTAAAATACCAGTCTCCGAGTCCACAGGGCCCACGGGCCTACCAGGAGCGCAATAATCAACGGCTGCACGAAAAAACTCGGTTTCCTCAACAGCTCGAACCGTCGGAGAAGAAGAATCGCGACGCAGGGCAGTACAACCAGGTAGGCGGCACTGTACTTTGAGAGGATCGCGAACGCGGAGATGAGCGCATAGAGGCTACCTCTCCAGACAACCGGCCGTTCGAGGTATTGAAGAAGGCAGACCGCGGCGGCGAGGCAAAGAAACGCGGTCATGTGATCCACCATGACCGCGCACATCCACTGCCGAACCGCAGGAAGACTCAAATAGAGCGTGCCGGCGCAGAGTCCTGCCACCATGCCTGCGCGGAGCCTTACCAATTGGAATACCAACCATCCAGTACCCGCTGCGAAAACGGCTGGGATTAACAACGCTTGGCGCGGCCCGACACCGGCTAGCAGCATCCAAAATCCCGTCACAATGCTGAACAACGGCGGCCAGTATCCAACCGCGAAGTAGGGATAGTGAGCGTAGTAGCTCTTCGCGAATTCGAGCGGAGCAAACCAGCGACCCGAGACCAGCCACTCCCTGAACATCACGGATCCCACGAAGTGCGACGGCTCATCCGGATATACGACGAAGCCGGTCGACCACGCGCCGGATAAATCCTGTACCAGCAAGCAGAACGTGAGGAACGCGGCTGCCACGAAGGCGGAGAGTAGCGGCGATGTCCGGCACGGCGACGGCACAGATGGACCAGCCGATCCGACCGCCGGAACCCCAGCGGACTCACTGGCCCGGAAAGTCACGCGGCTCCTTTTTTTTCCTCGTGATAATCCATCTCGGTATTCACTTCCCAGAGGCCGGTCTTGTCCGTCTTGCCGGCGATGATGTCGTCCACTGCCATCATGGCGGTCAGCATGGAGTGATCCTGGTTATTGTAGCGATGCATCCCGTTGCGGCCGATCAGGAACAGGTTCGCGTAGCGGTCCACATGCTCGCGAATCTCGCCGAACCGATCGTAAGTGCCGAAATACGCGGGATAGGTCTTCTCCATCCGCAGGACAGTAGCGTCCAGCACCTCAGTGGCGTCGCTGATGCCGATCTTGCTCAGTTCTTCCGTAGCCAGCGCCACCATGCGCTCGTCGGAGAGGTTCCAGATCTCATCCGACTGGTTACAGAAGTATTCCAGCCCCAACCAGACATTCGCGGAGTCCGCCACCATGAACGGGCTCCAATTATTGAAGACCTGGAGCCGGCCGAGCTGTACATCTGGTTCCTGAATATAGATCCAGTTATCGCGAATCAACTGTTTCCCCTGCGGCGTTTCATCGTTGATCTTCAGCGAGCGGAGCAGCAGGCCGACGGTGATGAAATCCCGGTAAACCAGCCCGTCCGACACTTCCAGAACGTTTTTCGGAGGCGCCACGTCGAACGATCGCATGATCTCCTGCACTGGAGCGGTAGAGAAGAAATAATCGCCTTCGAAGCACTTCCGTTCCCCGGCGGAGTTGGTGGTCTCCAGCGCCGTGACCCGCCAGCCATCCGTGATCAGCCGCTCAGCCCGGCAGCCGGTGTGGATCTCTCCGCCCATTTCGAGGATACGGCGAGCGGCCTCCTCCCACATTTGCCCGGGGCCGAATTTGGGGTAGAGAAACTGTTCGATCAGAGACGTCTCGGTGCCCTTCTGGCCGATGTCGCCGCCGCCATTCTTGAACACCTTGCGCGCCGCGTGCAGCAGAGTGGACCAGACCGAGAGGCCTTTAATTCGCTGGGCGCCCCACTCGGCGCTGATCCGGTCGCAGGGCACGCCCCAGACCTTCTCGGTGTAGGACTTGAAGAACGTGCCGTATAGTTCCCGGCCGAAACGGTTGATGAAGAACTGCTCCAGGGTTTCTTCATTCTTAATAGGAAACACGGCACTCTGAACGTAACTCACGCCGATCTTGAAGGTGCGCCACAGGCCCAGTTTGAGCAGTGTGTCTTTGCTGAGCGAGATGGGGTAATCGAAGAAACGGCGCAGATAGTAAATTCGGGACTTGCGGGACCGCAGCAGCATTACGGTGTCTGCGGCGGCCGGGTCGGGACCAACTGTGGAGGTCGCAATCGGACGTTCCATGCGATGGTACTTGATGGCGGCCGGACCACCTTCGGAAGCTTGCAGGGGAAGCATCTGCAGCCACCACTGCATGACGCGGTCGGATTTCGAAAAGAAGCGATGGCCGCCGATGTCGATCCGGTTGCCTTTGTAGTTCACGGTGCGGGAAATGCCACCCATGCAGGCGCCCTTTTCAAGGACAATCGGCTTGATCCCAGTCCGGGTAAGCAATTCATAGGCGGCAGTCAATCCCGCAGGACCGGCTCCGATGATGATAGCCCTAGTTTGAGTCATGCCAACAATGCTAAGTATAACCAGTCGTAAATTATCATCGGCCGATCTGTTCACGATACTTTAGTGGCTCTAAGCGGGAATCTTACGAATTGCCCAGTGGGCGGTGGTTTCAGGTTTTCGCCCCACCTTGTCGCGGCCTTCGCAGTGCTTCAATAATCGATTCCGCAGTGCATGTCGAATCTCCTCGTTTGCTTTTCGAGGATCTCAACTGCCTGCGATCGCTCTAGTCTCCATTGGCACATGGGGCAACCTTCGGAGTTGAGGCAAGTGGCGCAAAAGATCACGTTCCTAGATTCCGGTCTAAGGCCGGCGCGCACTAGGTCCCGAAATTGCCGTAAAATTTTCTTCTAGGCCACAAACCTATCCCTCGCAGTTCTACGTTAGAGTAAAAGACTGACTCCAACGAGGGCTAAGTTGGCCTATTGTAGTTCCGCTTTAGGGCCGATTTTTATGTATGACGATATGGGAGGTCCATCTGGACGCTTTTTGGTTCCGCGATCTCCGCTCTCGACGCGGTTGGTTCGCAAGAGTGCTGGCTTGTCACAGTCTGCTTCTATTGACGCCCAGTCCAAGCCTCGGGCAGCAAGTTGCGCTGTCCCTCAGCTCCGTCATTACCGTTCCCGGCTCCAGCGCGGCGGTAACGGTGTCGGCATCGGCAAGTGGAGGTGTCCCACCGGCGATTGTTCAATGGACCATGCAGTATCCACCGGACGTAACTGCGGTCGAGGTGACGCCGGGTCCGGCTGCCGCCAACGCGGGCAAGAACATAACTTGTTCTTACGGAGTTTCTGCCGCGACCTGTCTCGCCTGGGGCGAGAACAAAACCCCCATCCCCGACGGAGCCCTAGCGACCGCCACTTTCCAAATCTCAGCAGCCAGCAGAAGCAGTAGTATCGCGATCGCAAACAGTCCGGCAAGCGCTTCCGACGGTGAGGGAAATTCACTTCCTGTAGCCAGCGCCGGAGGAACCATCCAGCTGATTCTCCCGCCTGCGATCAACTGCGCGCCCAGCGCGGGACCTCGCCTCTTGAACCAATACTACTCCGCGCAATGCTCGGTGACTCAGGGAGCACCACCCTACAATTGGTCGGTCAGCTCGGGCGCGTTGCCTCCGGGCATTTATCTCACCGGCCAGGGGACTTCGGTGCAGATCGCCGGGAAGCCGACCGTGGCCGGCGTTTATCGCTACACGATTTCGGTGGTCGACAGTAATACGCCAGTGGCCGGGAGCGCGAAGCTGGCTTATGCCGTTACCATTCAGGCGAGCGCGCCGAAGTTTAGCCTGGTGGGCTCCATGGCTCACTTGGTTTCCAGTCCGGACTGGACCACCACCTTCACTTTGGTGAACACCAGCGCAGGCGACGAGCAGGCGGAGCTCAATCTTTGGGACGATGGCGGGAATTCGTTGCCGCTTCCGCTGGCCTTGCCCCAACAGGGCGCCAGCGAAAGCCTGGTGACCACGCCGTCGTTCGATTGGACGCTGGGATCTAACGCTTCGCTGATCCTGCAAACGAATTCTCAGGCAGGCGCGCCGCTTCAATCCGGATCGGCGCAACTGGATGCTACTGGCGGCGTGGGCGGATTTGCGATCTTCCATTTGAACCCCTCTTCGCAGGAAGCGGTGGCGCCTTTAGAAACCAGAAGCGCGAGTTCTTATCTGCTGGCATTCGATAACACCAACAGCGCGGCGCTGGGCGTGGCGCTGGCCAACATTGCCACGCAAGCGGCCAACATTGCGGTGGTGGTCCGGGATGACAGCGGGGTTCCAATCGCCTCCGGATCCGTCCCTTTGCCAGGCGCCGGCCACAGTGCGTTCGTACTATCCAGCTTGTTCCCCATCGCGGCGGGGCAGCGCGGGACGGTCGAGTTCGATGCACCGGCAGGCGGACAGATCAGCGTGTTGGGGATTCGCACGACACCTCCGGGAACTCTGACGTCGGTTCCGGCGCTGGCGAATGTTGGCACGGGCGGCGGAGCGTTCGCGCATATCGCGATCGCGAATGGATGGAAGACCAGTTTCGTTCTGGTCAATACCGGGGTCAGTGCCGCGCAAGCCCACCTCAGCTTCTTTGACGATGACGGCAATCCATTGCCCTTGCCGCTTTCATCCCCGCAATCCGGCGCATACACGACCGCGTCTTCCGTCGACACCACCATGAATGCCGGTGCGACTCTGGTTATTGAGGGTACCGGTCCAGCCGAGAATCCGCTGCAAACCGGATCGGCGCAACTCACAACCAGTGGCAACATCTCGGGCTTTGCGATTTTTCGCTATGAGCCTACCGGGCAGGAAGCCGTGGTGCCCCTGGAAAGCCGCAACGCCAGCTCCTACATACTCGCGTTCGACAATACCGGCGGAACCGCGACGGGTGTGGCGGTGAGCAGCCGTTCCCTGCAAGCAGCGAGTGTGCCGGTGGTGATTCGCGACGATTCCGGCGCGCAAATCGGAAGCGGAGCGATCGCGCTGGCCGCCAACGGCCACACTGCGTTTGTGCTGGCGAGTCAATTCCCGTTGACGGACGGAAAACGCGGCACGCTGGAGTTCGCGGCGCCGGCCGGGGGACAAATCGGCGTAGTGGGAATCCGCACTCCTCCCGCAGGCACGTTTACGACGCTGCCTGCGCTTAGCCGATAACAGGCACCGGCGAGTGCTGGCTCTGCAGCCAGCGCTCTAACACCGCGACGTACCACAACTGCTCCGAAGCGCCGCCGGCGGCGAGGGCGCGATCGATTTCGGCGCGCAGGGCGGGGCCTTGGATATACCCTTCGCGTTCCACCAGCGTACCGGATTGCAGCACGTCGAGATCCTTGCGCCAGGGTCCGGCCAGCCATTTTTCCGCGGGCACGCGGAAGCCTTGCTTGGGGCGGGATGCAGTAGGCAGCCCGATGCGCCGGCGCACGATTTCACGCAGCACCGCCTTAAGGCGTCCGCCCTGAAAACGGATTTCAGGGGAAAGCCGCGCGGCAAACTCCCACAACGTGTGATCCAGAAACGGAGCCCGCGATTCGAGTCCGTAATACATCGTGCTGGAGTCCACCTTGGGCATGTATTCGCTGGTGAAGTGGGTTCGGCGGTGATATTGAAAAACTTCGTCCAACAGATTGCGCGCGGAATCGAGTGACTCGGGCATATCTCGCTGCGGCAGGCGCAGTCCTTGCAGCCGGTCGCCCAACAGACCCCGCTGTTCGAAGTAGGGCAGTCCGGCGCGCACTCGATTGTAGGAACCCAATCCGCCCAGCGTATAATTCGCGAAACTGTGCACGCGCTTCAAAAACCCACTGTCCGGCACCATCCCGCGCAAACGGCGCCAAATTTCGGGAGCGAATCTGGGCGCTCGCGCGGCAACCTGCTGTGCGCGCCACGCGTAGAGAAAGAACGGGTAGCCGAGGAACACGTCGTCGCCCCCATCCCCGGTCAGCAACACCGTGGCCACGGGCTTGATGGCAGCCGACAGATGTAACATGCCTAGCGCGGACTGGCAACCGAAGGGTTCGCTGAAGGCGTCCACCAGCTCGCCGACCGGATCGCTTTCGCTGCGGTCGATCACCAAAGCTTCATGCGGGACGCCCAAGACCTGAGCGGTCGCGCGCGCGGCATCGGTTTCATCGGAAGGATCGCCCGGCGCGCTCATGGTGAAGGTTCGCACGTTGGCGTTCAGCTTGGAGAGCGCCCAGCACACCAGCGCGGAATCAATTCCGCCGCTGAGCAGCGCGGCGATGGGGACGTCGGCAATCAAGCGCAACCGGGTGCAATCGACGATGCGTTTTTCGGTTTCTTCCAGCGCCTCTTCAAACGAAATCTTGGGCCCGCTGCCGGTTTTCGGCAGATCCCAGTAACAGCGCGTGGTGATGCCGCCGGCCGCGCTCCACTCCACAATCGTGGCGGGCGGAACTTTCGAAACCTCGCGATAAATGCTGTGAATATCGGTGACAAAACCGAATTCCAGGTATTCGAGCACTGCCTGCGGATCCATTTCCGTATTGACGGCGCCGGTCGCGCGCAGCGCGGCCACGGTGGACGCGAACATCAGGCGATTGCCGGTAGCGGAATACACCAGCGGCTTGATTCCCAGACGGTCGCGCACTAAAAATAGCCTGCGTAGTTTCTGATCCCAAATGGCGAAGGCAAACATGCCGCGCAGGCGGGCGACAAGCTTGTCGATGCCCCAATGCCGATAGCCCGCTAGCAGCACTTCGGTATCGCAGCGCGAGTGGAAGCGATAACCCAGCCGTTCGAGCTCGGGGCGCAACTCCAGAAAGTTGTAGATGCAACCGTTGAAAACCAGACCGACACTGCCGTCATCAGAGAGCATGGGCTGCCGGCCGGCGTCGCTCAAATCGATGATCGCGAGCCGGCGGTGGCCTAACGCCACCCCGGGCCAGTCCGCCATTCCTTCGCCATCCGGCCCCCGGCGCGCCAGCGCATCGGTCATCACGCGCGTGATGTTTTGGGCGAAGCCTGCCTCACCGAGCGCTACACATCCGGCAATTCCGCACATCCAAGGCCATTATCGCAGAGCACTCTGGGGCGCACCTATGGGCCAGACCAGGCGAAAGGTACTGGAGCAGATCCCCGAAATGGTTCAATTGACGGACACTTCAAGTTTCACTGACAATGGTTCTTGATGAGCTCTCTTCTATGAGCCGTTTTAAGGGCAGCAAACCCGTCCCGCCTGGCGCGGTTTCGCAGCCCCCGGTAGGAGTGCTGTCTCCGCCCCCCAAGCCGGCACCGAGTCCGTCCGCCGCGATCCCGGTGGCATGGCCTTCGCAGGTCCGGCCTCCATCACGCACCGGTACGGGGGAGATGCTTCGCCAATCGGAGTTGGACAACCCCTTACGAAAACTGGGACTTTACCTGGCGATCGTGTTTATTTTCTGCCGTTTTAGCTTCCTCTTCGAGGTGGTGGCAACTACCCTAAACTTTGACTATTCCCTCCTACGGGTTTTAGGAATCCTTACGCTTGCGCTGGTGGCGGTGACCGGAGGCCTGGGGCGTGTGCTGCGCTCCAAGTTTTCCTATCCTTGGCTCGGCCTCGTGATCTGGATGGCTCTGTGCACTCCTCTCAGTATTTGGCCCGGCGGTTCGGTGTCTGTGATTCTCGCCTTTCTAAAAGCGCAGCTACCCATGTTACTGATCATTGGGGGGCTGGTTTTGACCTGGAAGGAGTGCCGGCTGGTTCTGGGATCGATTGCGCTGGCTTGCGTGGTCAACGTCTTGAGCGGCAAGTTGTTCGTGACAAATCCGGACACGGATAGCCGGCTGAGTCTGGAGCTGGGTACGATCGGGAACGCTAACGACTTCACAGCACATCTTTTCTTTGCGCTTCCCTTCGTGATTTTCGTCATGCTGAGCTCGGATCGCGGCTGGATCCGCAAAATTCTGTGCGTGGGAGTGTTGGGATACGGTTTGTACTATTGCGCGGCTACTGGATCCCGGGGAGGGCTCGTCGCTTTCGCGGCGGCAACGGCGTTCATTCTGTTCCGGGCGCCGGGCCGTGTACGGATTGGCGCACTGATAGGCATCGCCGTGATATCTATCCTGGTGGTGGCCGTGCTCCCGCAAGCGTTGCAGCATCGGTACGCTACCTTGTTCACGAGCGACTCGGATGATTCCGAGGCTATCGAGTCTACCCAAGCCCGGACTCATTTGTTGAAAGCCAGTATCCAGTTCACGTTCGAGCATCCGATATTTGGCGTGGGACCGGGAGAATTTTCGGACTACGAAGCCGCGGTCGCCAAGACCGCAGGCCAAAAAGGGGCCTGGCAGGTAACCCACAACGCCTACACACAAGTATCGAGCGAGTCTGGCATTCCCGCGCTTCTATTCTTCTTGGCTGCGATTGTAATGAGCTTCCGGACCTTTGGGAAAATCTACCGGGTCGCGCGCCATCAGCCTGGGCTGCGACCCATGGCGATGGCTTGCTTTTGCTGTCAGCTTTCCATGGTCGGATTCTGCACGGCTATCGTGTTTCTCTCTCTGGCTTACGCCATGTACCTGCCAACTATGAGCGGACTGGCACTCGCGTTCAGCCGGTCACTGGACCGTGAGCTGGCTCTGCAGCCCTAAGTCTTCGATCTAAATCCAGCCGCGGGCCCGGTAGTAGGCGATCTTCGAGGTTTCTATCAACAAATCCTGGAACACGTCCCAGCGCAGATTCCAACTGCCTGCGCGCTTGGTGGCATCCGGAATCGGCCGCGGAATCACCATCACGCCGGTCTTGCGAAGCGCCCGAACGGCGCGGAACATATGATAGTCGCTGGTTAATAGAATCGTCCGGCCCGGGGTCTGCGCGCCGGGTATCTGCGCGCCGGGTGTCTGCGTCCCGGGTATCTGCGTAAGGATGCGCGCCAGATTCAATGCGCTTTCGCGCGTGCTCAACGACTGCGAATCGGTCAGGATCGCGTCCGGCGGAATTCCGCCGGTCTGCAGGAAGATCTTCATCGCCTCGCCTACCGGAAGCGCGGCTCCTCCTCCACCTCCGCTGACGATCACCTGGCGCCATCCGCCTTCGCGCCATGTCATGACCGTGTAGGCGCTGCGCCAATAGGAGGTCTCGCCAATGATGCCGTTGCTCAAGATATTGCCGGTCAGCACGATCAACCTGTCTCCGCGCGCATCGCTCCAGGGTCCGGCGAGCTGCACCGCCCACCAACCCACTAGGGGCGTGCAGGTCACCAGCACCACGGTCAGCCCCAACAGCGCGGACGCTGTGACGAGAATGCGCCAAAGACTTTTCACTGCGTGCGGCTCACTTCATCCGGCAGCGGACTCGCCGAGGTAACCTTCCACAGCTTTCTCGGCGGGATAAAAAAGACGGAAAGACCACCCAGCGTGGCGATCATCATCATCAGGAAAGTGTGTGCGCTCGAGGAGAGCTTCTTCAGCAGGCGGGGCTTCGAGATCCCGACGTCCGCCAGCGCGAGCCCGTAAAGCGCGGCCTGCAGCGCCAGTGCAATTCCGCGCCACGGCGCGGGCAGTCCAAGCGAGGCTGCCGCGAAAATCAGAAGAAGCCAGGGCAGAAGCAGGCGGCCGAACTTATACGAGATGAAATGCAGCCACATCCGGTTGCCCGGGCCGAGCAGCGCCGGATACGCGCGCAGGATTTGGTAATTCCCGGCGAGCGTGCGGATCTTCCGCCGGAACTCGGTGTCGAGCGACGTTGGAATGTCATAGGCGCGCGCCCGCGAATCCATTACCAGGCGATAGCCCTGGAAATAGGCCGCCAAAGGCAGGTACACGTCATCGAGAAGCGCGTCTGCGGGGATGGGCACCGCAAGGCTGCGGCGGATCGCGTAAAAAGGTCCGGTAGCCCCGAACATGGAATCGACCGAGCTGAGGCTCTCGCGCATCCAGGTCTCGAAACGCCAGTACAGGCCAATGTCGGCCTCTTGCTGGCTGGCCCCGGCGCGAATCACCAGCTCACCGCTGACGACGCCGACTGCAGGATCGGCAAAATTTTCAACCAGCCGGGCAACGCTCTGGGGTTCGAGAGGCTGGCGCACGTCGGTCAAAACCAGAATCTCGCCGCGCGCTTTGGGGATGGCCGCGTTGAGCGCCGCCGGCTTGCCTCCGCGCGGCAGACGCAGCAGGCTCACACCCCGGTCCGCGAATCTCCCGGCGATTTCTTCGGTGCGGTCGGTGGATCCATCCGAGGCGACGATAATCTCGATTTTGCCGGACGGATATTCCAGCGCCAGCACCGATTGCAGCTTGGCCTCCAGGAATCGTTCTCCGTTATAAACCACGACGATCAGCGTAACGGCAGGTTCAATGGGCCGCCGCTGCACTGGCCGCGGGTGGCGCCGCGCCAGCCAGCGGAGCAAAAGCGGATACCCGGCCAGCACATAGATCATCAACAGACAAGCCGTGATCGCGGCAACGGCTGGCATACCTGATTAAACTTGATTCCGAGGTTCAGCCGCCAAGTTTTCCTCCAAGAGCAGGCTGCTTTCGGACGTCGCGCGCCAAGTGTGCGGGTGGTAGAACAGGCCCTTCACGTTTCTCCCCGCATTGACTTGGATGGTGGCGCAGCGATATTGCCAGTCCAAATGGTTCCCATGCTGGTCGATGATGGCGTCGATCAGATAGGAACCCGGCTGCAAACCCAGCTCCTCGCAGGAGAATTCGACGATGCCGCCGCCGGCCGCAAGATCCGCGGTCTCGCCTGAAAGCCAGGTCGTGAACTGGCAATGCAGCGCGCCATCCGCGCCGTAGAAAAAGACGATGAAGCTGGCGTCTGGTACGGCGACCCGCGCCTGATACTGGATGCGTATGCGAAGGGCGTCGCCGGTCTTGACCATCTGGACGGGCTGGCCGGCGCCGTCTATAAATTCCAGCGAAACGATTTCGGCGGTCTTGGCTACGGATTCGGTGCGCGGGGGAGGCGACGCGCGGAAGCGGGC
>Ga0105248_10003854_pt1 | contig 16594 bp, 14 predicted proteins | sample KBSS34metaG_FD_81524 | JGI IMG/M metagenome (GOLD analysis project Ga0105248, IMG submission 81524) | Switchgrass rhizosphere microbial communities from Kellogg Biological Station, Michigan, USA - KBS S3-4 metaG | ecosystem: Host-associated > Plants > Roots > Rhizosphere > Soil | place... | reverse complement strand
GAAGGACGGATGGTCGCCGGGGTCCATCACCACGGCGTCGGAAATGAAGAACAGGTCGAACTTGCCGCGCTCGGCAGTGGCCGCAATGGTCTTCATCACCGGGAAGCTGCAACTGCTCGTAAATGCGCCCTCGGTGCGCCATCCGGCCGAGTGGTTACCGGTGCCGAGCACGAAGACGCCGAGGTGCATCTGACGCTTGCGTTCAGCCATGAGGGGCATTTCCTGAGGTCATTGCTCGATCCGGATATTCTTCTCGCGCACGATCGCCGTCCACTTCTGCAGTTCGGTCTGCACCTTGGCGGCGAGAACATCCGGTCCGCCACCGGCCGGCTCGTTCCCGACCTTGAGGAAGCCTTCCCTCACTTCAGGCGGCGCCAGGGCGGCGTTGACCTTGCTATTCAACAGATCGACCACGGCCTTGGGCGTCCCGGCCGGCGCAAACAAGCCGAACCAGACCGAGGATTCGAAGCCCGGCACGGCGGATTCGGCAATGGTCGGCTCGTCGGGAAGGACCGGAGACCGTTTGCTCGTCGAGATGCCGAGCAGCCGGATGGTGTTGCCGCGGATATAGCCCAAGGTCACCGCGATGCCGTCGAACGCGAACTGGATGCGGCCGCCGATCAGGTCGGTCATCATCGGCGCCGATCCACGATAGGGAATGTGGTTGGTTTCGATGCCGGCCATGGTGTTGAGCAGTTCGGCAACGAGATGATTGCTGCTGCCGGTGCCGTACGAGCCGAACGAAAGCGTGCCGGGCTTGGCCTTGGCGAGCGCGACCAAGTCCGCGGCGGTCTTCACCGGGACGTCATTGTTGGCGACCAGCATGAGAGGAGCGGACGTGATCAGCGCGACCGGGGCGAAGTCGCGCACCGGATCATAGCCGAGCTTGGTATAGACGTTTGGGTTCGTTCCGTGCGTGCTGGCGGTGCCCATCAGGAGCGTATAGCCGTCGCGCGGCGCCTGCGCGACGAAAGTGGCGCCGACCGATCCGCCCGCGCCACCGCGGTTCTCGATGATGACCGATTGGCCGAGCAACTCGCCAAGCCGCGGCGCGATGACCCGCGCCACCACGTCGACGCCGCCGCCGGGCGGGAACGGCACGACGATCTTGATGGTCTGGCTTGGATAGTCGGCGGCATGCGTCGCGAAGCTTGCGGCGAGAACGAGCACAGCGACAGCGAAGGCACAGGCGGAGCGGATCGCTAGATGCATCGGTCAATTCTGAACCAGGGCCGAAGTCTTGTCATCCACGCCGGGCGCGGGTCAGCGTTGTCCCGCCGCCCGGATCAGCTCGACGATCGTCATCGGGTTCAGCGGCACGTGGCCGATGTGCACGCCGAACGGCGTAAGCGCGTTCTCGACCGCCGAGATGAGCGCCGCCGCGGCCGGGATCGTACCGGCCTCGCCGACGCCTTTGACGCCGAGCGGATTGAGCGGCGAGCGAGTCTCCTTATAAAGCGTCTGCAGCATCGGCACCTCGGTCGCGGTCGGCAACAGATAATCCGCGAACGTCGTGGTTACCGGTTGTGCGCCGTCGTCGTAGCCCATCCATTCGTAGAACGTGTTGCCGATACCGTGGGCGACGCCGCCGTGGATCTGGCCCTCGACCATCATCGGGTTGATCAGCACGCCGGAGTCCTGCATGGCCACATAGCGCAGGATTTTCACCTCGCCGGTCTCGGCGTCGACCTCGACCTCGGCGACGTGGCAGGCGTTGGCATACGACAGCGCGTCCATCCGGTGCATCATATTGGCTTCGAGGCCGGGTTCGACGCCAGGTGGGAAGCCGTAGCCTGGCGCACCCTGCAAAATGCGGGCGATCTCGCCGAGCTTGACGTTGAGCTGCGGCGCGCCGAGGACGCGCACCTCACCGTCGACCAACTCGAGATCGTGCTCGGCGGCTTCCAGAATATGCGAGGCCACCTTCTTCGCCTTGTCGGCGACAGCCATCGCCGCCAGGTGCACCGACGATCCGGCGGTGACGGTCTGCCGGCTGGCGAAACCGCCAAGGCCGAGCGAGACGCCTGCGGTGTCGCCGGCCACGACCTTCACCTTGTCGACGCTGATGCCGAGCTGGGCGGCAGCGATCTGTGCCATCGCGGTGCCGAGGCCTTGCCCCATCGCTGATGCGCCGGTGAACACCGTCACTTTGCCGGTCCTGGAGATGCGGACGAGACCGGACTCGAACGGACCTCGGCCGGTACCCTTGACGCCATGCGCCAAGCCGATGCCGAGATACCGGCCGCGCGCCCTGGCCTCGGCCTGGCGTTTTGGAAATTCGTCCCAGCCGGCGGCAGCCAGCGCCTCGGCCTGGCAGGCCGGATAATCGCCGCTATCGTATTCCATTGCCGTGCCGGAGCGCGCCTTCAGAGGTTTCTTGTACGGCATCTTGTTCGCCGGGATGAGATTGCGCCGCCGCACCTCGGCGCGATCGAGCTTCATCTCCCGCGCCACGAGATCGAGCAGCCGCTCCATGGCGAATGCCGCTTGCGGATAGCCGGCGCCGCGCACCGACGACACCGGCGTCTTGTTGCTCATGGCGATGGTGACCTCGATCGACAGCCCCGGCACGATGTAGGGGCCGCTCATGGTCGATGTCGAATTGTAGGGGATGTTCGGGTCCTGGATCGTGTAGGCGCCGGTGTCGTGCAGCAGCTTGCCGCGCACACCGAGTACCTTGGCATTGGCGTCGACCGCGATCTCCAGATGCCAGTACTGGTCGCGTTCGTGGACCGCATTGGTGAAATATTCGCGGCGGTCCTCGGTCCATTTGATGGAGCGGCCGAGCAGCTTCGCCGCCGCCACCACGGCGACGTCCTCGGAATAGACACAGAGCTTGGCGCCAAAGCCGCCGCCGATGTCGGGGGCGACGACGCGCAAGCTCTGGTCGAAGTCCATCAGCGAGGTTAGCGTTTGCTGTAGATCGTGCGCCTTTTGGGTCGAGGCGTGCACCGTGATGCCGCCGTCGGCCTGGCGCAGCTCGGCGAGCAGCCCGCGCGCCTCGATCGAATGCGCCGCGCCGCGGTGCTGCCACAGCTCCTGCTTGAACACATGTGCGGCCTTGGCAAATGCCGCATCAACGTCACCGAACGCCACCTTGTAGGTGGTGATGACATTGCTGGAGAGCTCGCGGCGGATCGGCGCACCATCTTTGGCGGTCCGGACATCGGCAACAAACGGCAGCGCTTCGTAGTCCACCATGACCTGCGCTGCGGCGTCCTCGGCGATATAGCGGTCGTCGGCCATCACCATCGCCACCGGTTCGCCGACGTAACAGACCTCGCCGTCAGCCAGCGCGAACGGCCAGGCCTTGTCGAGCGGCATCCCGGAGTTGGAGTGCCGCATCATGCGGCGCTGAACCATTACCTTGGCGAGATCATTCAGGGTGAGCACGGCATGAACGCCCGGCACGGCGAGCGCCGCCGACTTGTCCACGCTCTTAATCAACGCGTGGGGATGCGGACTACGCACGAAGGCCGCGTGCCACACTCCGGCCAGCACGATGTCGTCGACGAAGCGTCCGCGCCCGCGCAGCAGCGGCTCGTCCTCCAGGCGGGTAATGCGGGAGCCGATGGTGGTAGACATTACTTGGTAATCGCCTCGCCGGCCTTTTTCAGAACGTCCTTCGGCGTCGCATAAAGCTCTGCCAGCAGGTCGTCCAGCGCCTTGCCGCTGACCGGATTGACGTCGATGTCGAGCTTCTTGGCCTCGGCGAGGTACTCCGGGTCCTTCATGGTCGCGTCGAATGCCGCGACCAGCGCCGCCTTGCGGTCGGCCGGAATACCGGGCGGCGCCGCGAACGGCCGCGCCATCTCCTGCGCGGCAAGGAACAGCTTCAGGATCTGCAGCTTCTCGGTATCCTTGGTCTGCTCCATCACCAGCGGAACGTCGCCGATCTCCGGCACTTTCTTGAACGATGCCTGCACAAGCAGGTTCATCTTCTTGTCCTTCAGCCACTGCGCGTGACGCGTCTTGATAGTGCTCCACGACAGCCCGCAGAGACCGTCGACTTCGCCGCGCTCCATCGCCAGCGCGATCTCGTTGGTGCCGGGATAGCCGGCGACGAGCTTGATCGGCGCGTCGAACACGTTCTTGTAGAGCCTCGCGAAAACGTCGGGCTCCGAACTCGGTCCCTGGCCGCCGAGTGTGATCGGTTTCTCCAGGAGGTCCTTCCACGTCTTCACCGGCGAGGTGTACCAGGAGACGCAAAGGCTCACGTCATCGGTGACGCTGCCGAGCCAGGAGAATTTGGTGCCGTCGAAGGTCGCGCCGCTTTCTAGGAGCGGATTGATGCCGGTGGTGCGGGCGAAGGTGCCGAACGCGGTGCCGTCTTTTGGCGCCGCGGTGTAGATGAAATTCGCCGCGCGCAGGCTTCCGGCGCCAGCCATGTTCTGCGGCACGATGGTTGGATTGCCAGGGATGTGTTTGCCCATGTGGCGCGCGAGATGGCGGGCGTAGAGATCGTAGCCGCCGCCGACGGAGAAGCCGATCGCCAGATTGATGGACTTGCCCTTGTAGAACTCTTCGACGCTTTGGGCGCGGACGGGCAGGGCGGACAGGACGACCAAGGCGAGAGCGGCGGGCAGCAGGCGCATTACAAACTCCAAACGGATCGGCGGTCACCGCGGGCCGCTGATCTTATGCGGTGGGCATGGGCGTTGTCGATCAATCGCGCTTGGTCTGGCGAATGAAGGGCGCAGCTGAACTTCGCTGCCGCGTTTCAACAGCCGCGGCACAAGTTCAGCTTGTTGTTTTGCTTGTTCACCCGATCCAGCAGTGCATCGAAATTGTCTTTCGGAACGGGACCGACGTTTGCAGCGCGGGGCTGGCGGTGACCCACCGGAGCCTCCGGAATGCAACTGCCGCCGTTGCCCGACACCTCGGCACGGCATTGATCCATGGTCGGAAATCCGCAGTTGGCGGCACCCTGGTTTGAGATCGCGCACCAGCGTTGCGCGCGTGCGTTGTCGGTCACGATGATCGTCCCGGCGGCGGACAAAATGAGAGCGGTAAGAGCGGCGCGCATGAGTTGCCCCGTGTGGCAATGGTTAAGAGCGCAATATGTGGTGAGCTTAGCTCAATCGAATGGGCCGTTCGAGATCTCGTCATCGCCTTCCACGGCCATCTGAAAGTTGATAGCTTTCACGAGTGTCCGCGCCAGAACGGACCTATCGGGAGGATCGCATGCGCGCACCGGTGATCGCTCGGGTTGCCGTCTCGGCCTTTGCAGCATGGGTCGCTATCCCCGCGGGGTCGGTGCTGGCGCAGGGCACGCCACCGGCGCTCAGCGGCACCATCGCGTCGGATCGCGAGGGGCCGATGGAAGGTGTACTGGTTAGCGCCAAGAAACAGGGCTCGACCATCACGGTTACGGTGGTCAGCGATGCGAAGGGCACGTACGCATTTCCAGCGGGCCGGTTGGAGCCGGGCTCTTACAAACTTGCCATTAGAGCCTCGGGTTACGCTCTTGACGGTGCCGATAACGTCGAGCTCGCAGCCGGCAAAACCGCAACCGCGGACCTCAAGCTCAAGCCGGGCCCGGTGCAATTCGAGCAACTGACCAACGCCGAAATGCTGGTGAGCGCGCCCGGTCCGCTTGAGCTCAAGCGCAATCTGCTGAACTGCACGGATTGTCATTCCCTGCACCGGATTTTTGGTTCGAAGCACACCCGCGCCGATTTCCTGAAGGTGTTCGATCGGATGGGCGGCTATTATCCGGGCGCCTCGGACATGCAGCCGCAGCGGCTGGTCGGCGAGCACCGGCGCCCGGCCGTCAACCCGGCATTGGCGGACAGCTTCGCCGGCTATCTCGAAGCGCTCAATCTCAGCACCACGCCGACGCACCGCTTCGAGTTCGCGACCACGCCGCGGGCGACCGGCCGCGCCACCCGCGTCATCATCACCGAATATGACTTGCCGCGGAAAGAGATTCAGCCCCACGACGTGATCGTCGACCCCGACGGCGGGGTTTGGTTCTCGCACTTCGGCGAGCAGTTCCTGTCCAAGATCGATCCGAGCACCGGCAAGGTGACGGATTATCCAATCCCGGTGCTGAAACCCGACCATCCGAAGGGCACGCTCGATCTCGAAGCGGATCCCGACGGCAATATCTGGGTCGGTATGATGTACCAGGGCGGCATGGCCCGCTTCGACCGCAAGACCGAGCAGTTCCGCATCTATCCGATCCCGGCGGAATGGCAGACCGACGCGACGCAACAGTCGCACTTCTCGGTTGCCGGGATGAAGGCCGACGGCAAGGTCTGGGTAAAGAACTCGGACCGCTCGCAGGTCTTGAAGCTCGACCCCGAGACCGGCCAGTACGAGAACCTCGGTTCGTTCAAGATTCCGTCGAACGGCCGGCCGATCGGCATCTATGGCATCTACGCCGATCAGCAGAACAACGCCTATATCCTCGAATTCGGCAACGGCGGGATCGGCAAGATCGACGCCAAGACCGGCCAGATGGCGTTCTACCCGACGCCGACACCGTTTTCGCGGGCGCGGCGTGGCCGCGTTGATTCAGAGAACCGGTTGTGGTTCGCCGAGTATGGCTCCAACGGTGTCGGCATGTTCGATCCGAAGACCGAGAAGATCACCGAATGGAAGAAGCCGCTGGAATGGGAGTCACCTTATGACGTCGTGGCCGACCGCCATGGCGAGGTTTGGGAGGTCAACGAGGCGTCCGACCGCCTTGGCCGGCTCGATCCCAAGACCGGCGAATGGGTCAACTATCCGCTGCCGCGCTACAGCAACTTCCGCCGCGCGTTCGTCGATGATCGGACCTCGCCGGTGAAGGTGTGGGTCGGCAACAACCACGCCGCGATGGTGGTGAAGCTCGAGCCGCTGGACTAAGGCCGCTTGCGCTTGCTGGCCTTTTTGCCACGCGCCTTCGCCGAGCGCGGCCCCATCGGCTCCGGTTGGAACGGGCCGTCGCGTTTGTCGAGGTAGGCCTTCAGGCCCTGGGTGCGCTGAACCTCGAACAGCTGCTCGCGAAACTCGTCGTGCGAGGAATGCACCAGCGCGCCGAGCGCGCCCTCGACCAGCAGCCCCGAATGCACGCCCGCCGCTTGGATGCCCAGCATGGTGATCGCTTTGTTCAGTCTGAGCGACGGCTCCGGCACCAGCGCCATGCGCTTTGCCAGCGCGTAGACGTCCTCCATTAGCCGGTCGTGCGGCACCACCTCGTTGATCATGCCGATCCGCAGCGCCTCCTGCGCGTCGAAGTGGTCGCCGGTCAGTGCCCAGCGGTTGGCCGCCTTCCAGCCGCACAGTGCGGCGAACAGGAAGCTCGAGTTTGAAATGTGCCTGACCTCTGGCTGCGCGAACACTGCCTTGTCCGATGCAATCGTGACGTCGGCGGCGAGCTGGTACCAGAAGCCACCGCCCATCGCCCAGCCGTTGACGGCGGCGATGATCGGCTTGCCTAGCCGCCACATGTGCGCCCACTTGGCGACGTGGGCGCCGTCGTTGCGGTGCCAGAATTCGATGTATTCGGCGATGGTCTTGCCGCTCGGATCGGAATTGCGCGTTTTGGTTTTGCCGGATGTGTGGCCCATGTCGAAGCCGGCGCAGAACGCGTTGCCGCTGCCAGTCAGGACGATCACCTTCACGGCGCGGTCGGCGTCGGCCTCGTCGAACGCGCGGTGCATCTCGGCCACGAGGTTTGGCGACAACGCGTTCATCCGCTCCGGTCGGTTGAGGGTGATGGTCGCGATGCGATCTTTGACGCGGTAGATCAGGTCCTTGTACTTCATCGGTGTCCCTCGCTTGGCGGAATGTCTTCTCTGTCGACCGCGATGTCGACCGCAACGACGCCTTCGCCTTCGGCCTTGACAATGATCGGATTGAGATCGAGCGCACGGAATGTCCCGGAATTTGTCACCGCGAAGTGGCTGAGCCGGACCAGAAACGCGGCCAGCGCTTCGATATCACCGCGCGCCCGGCCGCGCGCGCCGAGCAATATCGGGGCGGCCTTCAGACGACGGATCATCGCCAGCGCGTCGTCGTGCGACAGCGGCGCCATCTCGATGATGGCGTCTTTCAGTATCTCGACAAAGATACCGCCGAGCCCGAACACGATCGCCGGCCCATAGAGCGGATCGTCGATGATACCGGCGTAGGCTTCGGCCACGCCGGCGATCATCGGCTGAACGAGCACGTTGGCGTCGCGAAAGCCGGCCTTGTGGGCGTTGGCGATGATCGCGCGGTACTCCTGGGCCACCTCGGCCTCGGTCACGCAGTTGAGCCGCACGCAACCGAGGTCGCTTTTGTGCAGGAGACCGTCCGCTTCGGCCTTGAGCGCGACCGGCCGTCCAAACCGGCGGAATGCCGCGACCGCTGCATCCCCCGACGATGCCAAGGTCGCATCGACGACGGGTATCCCGCTGTCGATCAACGCTTGCCGTATGTTCAGAAAGTCCCAGCCGGCCGGCCGCGCACATGTCGCCGCTTCGATTGGAACGGCGGTCCGCGCCGCGAATGCCTGCCGCCGCGGCAAATGCTTGAGCGCGCCGATGCTGCTGGCGATGCCCATGAGGAACGGCACGCTGGCGGTTTGCAGGCTCGCCACCAACTCGCCGTCCACCGGCCCAAGTGGACTCACCTGATAGGCCACGATGGTGCGTTCGGACGACCGCGCAGCGCCGGCAATGGCAGCGGCTATCCTTCGCATTCGGTTGTGCGGCGCCGGCACAGCGTTTACTGCCGTCGCGATGATCGGCCGGCCGGGGTCGCTCACCACCGCGTCGAGCAGTCTGGTCATGATGGTCGGATCGTAGAACACCGCACCGGTCACATCGATGGGGTTGGCCACGTCGCCCAATTCCGGGAGTGCCGTTTTGATCTTCTCCCGGGTCGTGGTGTGCAACTCGGCGAGCTTCAATCCTGCGGCGTCGAGATGATCAGCGGCGAGTGCCGCGCCGCCGCCGCTACCGGACACCATCACGACCTCATTACCTGCCGCGCGATCGAGCGGCGTATTGGCGAATAGCGCAATCGTCTCGACGAATTCGTCATAGCTGTCGGCCTGGATGATACCGCAGCGTCGCAGGAACGCCGCCATGATCTCGGCATTGCCGGCGAGCGCGCCCGTGTGCGAGCGGATCATCGCCTGGCCCACGGTGGACCGGCCGACCTGCACGAACACCATTGTTTTGCCTGCTGCCAGCGCCGCGCCAGCAACGCGATCGAGCTTGCGCGGATTCTTCAGATCCTCGACGATCGCGGCGATCACCTTCACGTCCGGATCGCCGACGAAGTACTCGGCATAATCTTCGATGGTTGCGCCGGCCTGATTGCCGCACGAGACGAAATAGGAAAATCCAAGCTTGCGATCCCGCATCAGCGGGCCGAACGCGAAATTGCCAAGGCTGCCGCTTTGCGACACCAGCGCGATCGGTCCCGGGTGCAGCGTTTTCGGCACCACGCCATTGAACGCGACCGCGCCGGTCCGGACGTTGACGAGGCCGAAGCAGTTCGGCCCGCAGATGGCCATGCCCTGCTGCGCCAGGGCCTTCAACCGCGTGCCGAGAGGCCCATCCGGCCCGTCGTCGAAGCCCGCCGCCAGCACGATCGCGGCGCGAATGCCCCGCGCGAACGCTTGCTCCAGGACATCGCAGGCGGCGCGCGCCGGGATCGCGATCACGATGCAATCGACCGTGTCGGGGAGTTCGCTCACGGAAGGGTGGCAAGGAACGCCCAGCACATCCGTGTAGCGCGGGTTCACCGCGAAGACTTCACCTTTGAATCCGGCGTCGCGGAGATTGGCGACCACGCTGGTGCCGCGGCCGGGCTGCTGCGACGCGCCGATGACGGCGATCGCCTTGGGATTGAGCAGCGCCTGCATCGATTGCATTGATTCTCATATCCCGGCGGCGTTTATGGTGTGCGACGTATAGAGCCTGATCGGGAGCATGATGTGAAGGTGTATGGCGGGACACAGACCTTGAGTGCTCGTGGATTTTGGGCGGCGCTCGCGCTTGGGATGTCGCTGAATGCCGGCCTGGCGCAGGACTTTCCATCGCGCCCGGTGACAATCGTCATCCCGTTCACCGCCGGCGGGCCGGCCGACACCGCGGCACGGACCATCTCCGAGGTGTTGCGCCACCATCTCGGCCAGCCGCTGATCGCCGAGAATCGTCCGGCCGCTAGCGGTGTTCCCGGCACTGAGGCGGTAGCGCTCGGTGAGGCGGATGGCTACACGCTGTTGCTCGGCGGGATCGCAGCGCTTGTGCTGGTGCCGCCGGTTCAGAAGGTCCGTTACGACGTCGCCAAGGATTTCGCGCCGCTTGGGCTGATCTGGCGTTCGCCGCAGGTGTTTGCCGTCTCGACCAGGCTCGGAGTCAACACGGTTGCCGAGTTCGTCACCCATGCCAAGGCCAATCCCGCCAAGGTCACCATCGGGTCCGCCGGCACCGGCACGGTGACGCACCTCGCCGGCGAACTGCTCAAGCGGGAAAGCGGCATCGAGCTGCTGCACGTGCCCTATCGCAGCACCGCCAATTCGCTCACCGATCTGGTCGGGGGCCATATCGATGCGATCTTTGGCGACGTCGCGATCCTGCAGCCGCATGTGCAGAGCGGCGCCATCCGCGCGCTCGCCATCACGTCGCCCGAACGTTCATCGCTGCTTCCGGACCTCGCCACCATGGCGGAGGTTGGCTTCCCGCACGTGCGGACCGAGGTCTGGTATGGCCTGCTCGCGCTGGCGCGGACGCCGGCTCCTGTGCTGGCAAAGCTGAAGGCCGCGGTGGCGAGCGCCCAGGCCGACCCGGCGTTTCGCGAAGGTTTAGCCAAGTTCGGCATCAGCCCGGCGCCGCCGGGCTCGGACAGCTTCGCCCGGTTCATCCGCGACGAGGTCGAGCGGTGGACGCCGATCGTGACGTCGATCAAGCCGAACTAGCACGGTGTTCTAACCGCTCTTGACTCCGACAGCGCGATTTGGCGGTTAGGAACGAGAAAACGGCGGCCACAGAAGGCCGCGCAGGAGGACTGACGTGGCAAAGTACGATGTGGTGGTGGTCGGCGCGGGCAATGCGGCGTTCTGCGCTGCGCAGGCGGCGGCGGAGAAGGGCGCCAAGGTGCTCATGGTCGAGCGTGCGCCGAAGGAGCTGATGGGCGGCAACTCCCGCTTCACCGCCGGCGCCTTCCGCTGCGTCTATGACGGCGTCGACGACCTCAAGGCGATCATGCCGGACCTGACCAAGGACGAGATCGACCGCTCCGACTTCGGCACCTACACCCAGGACCAGTTCTACGACGACATGTTCCGTGTCACCCAGTACCGCACCGACGGCGAGTTGTGCGACCGCCTGGTCGGCCGTTCGCGGGACGCGATGCGCTGGCTGCACGGCAAGGGCATGAAGTTCGATCCGATCTGGGGCCGTCAGGCCTATCTGATCGACGGCAAGTTCAAATTCTGGGGCGGCCTCACGGTGGAATCCAAGGGCGGCGGTCCGGGCCTGATCGAGCAGCATCTCAAGCTCGCCGACAAGAACGGCATCGAGGTCCGCTACAACACCCGCGGCATCTCGCTGGTCTATGACGGTAAGGTCGTCTCCGGTCTGCGGGTGAAGTCCAACGGCAACTTCGAGGACATCCCATGCAAGTCCGTCGTCATCGCCTGCGGCGGCTTTGAATCCAACGCCGAGATGCGCACGCGCTATCTCGGGCCGGGCTGGGAGCTCGCCAAGGTGCGCGGCACGCCCTACAACACCGGCGACGGCATCAATATGGCGCTCGCCATCGGCGCGTCGAGCTTCGGAAACTGGTCGGGCTCGCACGCCGTGCAGTGGGACTACAATGCGCCGGAGTTCGGCGACCTCTCGGTCGGCGACAACTTCCAGAAGCACTCGTATCCCTGGGGCATCCTGATCAATGCCACCGGGCGGCGCTTCGTCGACGAAGGCGCCGACTTCCGCAACTACACCTATGCGAAGTACGGCGCGGTCGTGCTGCGCCAGCCCAACAACTTCGCCTGGCAGGTGTTTGACGGCAAGATCGTGCCGATGCTGCGCGACGAGTACCGCATCAAGCGCGTATCGAAGGTGTCTGCCAACACCATTGAGGAGTTCGCGCACAAGCTTGAAGGCGTCGATCCAGTGGCATTCCTCGACGAGATCAAGAAGTACAACGCGGCGGTGAAGAAGGACGTCAAGTTCAATCCCAACATCAAGGATGGCCGCTGCACCGTCGGCCTCGACGTCAACAAGTCGAACTGGGCCAACACCATCGACCAGGCGCCATTCGAGGCCTACCAGGTCGGCTGCGGCGTGAGCTTCACGTTCGGCGGCGTGCGGATCGATCCGGACTCCGGCCAGGTGATCGACTCCGACATGAATCCGATCCCTGGTCTTTATGCAGCGGGCGAACTGGTCGGCGGCATCTTCTACTTCAACTATCCCGGCGGCTCCGGGTTGATGTCAGGCGCGGTGTTCGGCCGCATTGCCGGCACGGGGGCGGCGAGCGGAAGGAATGCGTGAGTTGGATTGATATCTCTGCGGCCATGAAGCTGAAGAAGCACAATCGCTACGCCTATTCGCCGATCACCGAGCGGCAGGACTTCACGTGGCCGAACGGTAAGCGCTTGGCCTTCTATTGCGCGCTCAATGTCGAGCATTTCAGTTTTGGCGAAGGCCTCGGCCATACACCGACGGCGCTTGGCCCTCAGCCCGATGTTCGCAACTTTGGCTGGCGCGACTACGGTCTGCGCGTCGGTATCTGGCGCGTCTTCGATATGATGGACGAATTGAAGTTGCCGATGTGCCATCTGCTCAACGCGTCGGTCTGTGAAGAGATGCCGCAGATTGCAGCGCGCATTCGCCAGCGCGGCGACGAAGTCATCGGCCACGGCTACACCAACTCCGAGCGCCAATCCGACATGGATGAAGCGACCGAGGCCGCAATGATCGCGCACGCGACCAAGACCGTGGCCGAGGGTTGCGGGCGACGTCCTTATGGCTGGATGGGCCCGTGGATTTCGGAGACGGCGGTCACTCCCGACCTGCTGCAGGAGAACGGCTACACGTTCCTGATGGACTGGCCAGCTGACGATCAGCCGTTCTGGATGAAGACGCGTGCCGGCCGCATCATGTCGGTGCCTTATCCGATTGAGATCAACGATACGCCGACGATGCTGAGCCGCGCCCAGCCCGCGACGGACTTTTATCGCATGATCCTCGACCAGTTTGAGGAAATGCTGCGGCTTTCGCAGAAACAGTCCCTGGTGTTCGGCATCTCGATGCACACGTTCTGTACGGGTCAGCCGTTCCGCCTCGCGCAGGTGCGGCAGGCTCTGCAGGCGCTCATGAAAAATCCGGGATTTGAGAACGTGTGGGTCACGACGCCCGGCGGAATCGCCGAGTACGCGGCCAAGCTGCCGACGGCCTGCGTGCCATAGCTAAAGTTTGATCTATCGGGCGCTGCCGGATCCAGTCGTCTCGGCCGGCGCTGCCGCGCTTACCGGCGGTTTTGTTGTTGCCGCCGTCTGCGTCGGGTTGGTGTCCTTGGCATAGATGAACGCCGAGGCGATGCCGGCGATGAAGAACGCGAAGATGCCCGCCATCACCACGCCGAGCGTGAACGTGGAGGCCTCGTGGCGTGCGGCTGGCGGCAGTCGCTGGATTTCCCGGTGGTGGGAGAGGTTGGACATGACTCCCTCCTTGATTGCGGTGCGTCCCCATCCGGAAAACGCGCCGAAGCGGAACCCGTTCCGGGGATTTGTTCAAGAATACAGTCCTAGCGCGCGGTGGGACTCGGAACGTCTCCGTGCCACCGGGCGTTTCCTTCCCGAACAAACCTCCACTGAGGAAGGACGTCACCATGAGCATGACCATGAACAGCGGCAGCGCCATGTCGACTTCGCTGGCGCACGGCCGTCATGACCTGATCGGCAGCGATCGCGTCGAAGGCACCAACGTCTACCGCTCCGATGGCAAGAAAATCGGCGAGATCGAACGCGTGATGATCGACAAGATCAGCGGCCAGGTGGCTTACGCGGTGATGGGCTTTGGCGGCTTCCTCGGTCTGGGCGAGGACCATTATCCGATCCCGTGGCAGCGGCTCACCTACAACGAGAAACTCGGCGGCTACGAGGTCAACCTGACCGACGCCCAGCTCAAGAACGCCCCGCGTTACGCCACCGGAGAGGAATGGAAATGGGATCCGGAACGCGGTCGCGACATCTACGACTATTACGGCGTCGCGCCCTATTGGCCGATGATGTGAGCATTGGCACAAATCGGGTGGCATTGCGGAGCATGCGGACCTAAATTCCGCGAATGACTTCGCAGGCTACCCATCATCGTCTGTTCGACACCGCGATCGGCGAATGCGGTCTCGCCTGGAACGCGCGCGGGCTTGTCGGCGTGCAGTTGCCGGAGAAGGACCGAGGCCGGACCGAGCTTCGCCTCGCCGTCAAATGCCACAGCACCGGCACGGACGACGTGCCGCCGTGGATTCAGTCGGTCATCTCCGACATCCAGCGCTATCTGGCCGGCCAGCGGGTCGACTTCTCGTCGATCGAAGTCGATCTCGGCGGCATCGACGACTTCCGTCAGAAACTCTACGCGGCGTTGCGCGGTATCGGCTTCGGCCGCACCGTGACCTATGGCGAATTGGCCAAAGAGATCGGCCTGACCAGCTGGGAGGGCGCCCGCGACGTTGGCGAGGCGATGGGACGAAATCCGGTGCCGATTGTGATCCCATGCCACCGTGTGCTCGCGGCCGGCAACAAGCCCGGCGGCTTCTCGGCCTACGGCGGCGTCACCACCAAGCAGAAATTGCTCGCGCTCGAAGGCGTCCGTCTGGGCGAGGCGCCCGACGCGCCGCCTCGTCTGCCGGGCTTGTGAGCTATTTGCCCATTGTCAGCACGATGCGGCCGCGAACCTTTCGATCCTTGATGTCGCGGAGCGCCTGGGCAAACTGTTCGAGCGGATAGGCCTTGGTCGGCAGCGGCTTCAGTTTCCCCGCCGCGTGCATCGCATAGATATCCGCGAACGCCGACTGCATGTCGGCGGGCCTCCGTTTGCGGTAATCGCTGATCTGCATGCCGCTGACTTCGATATTCTTCACCAGCACGTAGTTCATCTTCAGCGACGGGATCCGCCCCGATGCGAAACCGACGACGATCAATCGTCCGCACCAGGCCAGCGCCCGCACCGCGGCATCGAAAATATCGCCGCCCAGCATGTCGACGACGATGTCCACGCCCTTCTTGTCAGTCAGCGCGAACACCTGATGGCGAAGACCCTCATGCAGATCCGGCACCGACAGATCGACGATTGCGTCGGCGCCGGCGGCGCGCACGATATCTTCCTTGTTCTTGCTTGCCACCGCGGCGAACACCTTGCCGCCCATCGCCTTGGCCAGCTGGATGGCAGCAAGTCCGACGCCGCCGGTCGCGCCCAGCACCAGAACCGTCTCGCCAGGCTGGATTCGTCCGCGGTCCTTCAGCGCGAAATAGGCGGTGTCGTAAATCAGCGCCATCGCGGCGGCTTCCTCGAACGCCAGCGTGGGCGGCAGCTTGATGCACTGGCCCTCCGGCATCACGGCGAATTCGGCAAATCCCGCCGACTCCGCCATCAGCAATGCGTGGTCACCCGGCTTGAACTTGGTCACGCCTTCGCCCACCGACGCGACCACGCCGATCGGCAGCTTGCCGGGAATGAACGGCAGCGGTGGCTTGAACTGATAGCTGCCGCTCATCATCACTAGATCGACGAAATTGACCGAGACCGCCCGCGTCTCGAGCAGCACCTCGCCCGCTTTCGGCACGGGCTTCGGCATGTCGCCGAGGCTTGCGTTCTCGATGCTTCCGAACTCGCGGACCACAACTGCGCGCATATCGCTCTCTGCTGACTGGGCGGTTGCTTTGGCGGATTGAACCATCAATTGGTGTGGCGGCCAAACAGCAGCGTCAGATTGATGCGGTGATTTTCGTAGCCGGTTGCGAAATCCGTGGCGCCGGAGCGGTGAAACAATCGTGATTCGAACAGCACGGCGCGGTTCTCGCGGTAAGGCACAACCACCAGGCTGTCGGCGGCGTGCCGGTCCAGAAATGCCGAGATCGCCGCCTTGTCTGCATCGTAGCCTTGCACCTGCCATGCGGCCGGTGGCGGAGCGCGGCACACCACCAGTCCGCCGCCATCGGGATTACGGTTGGCGTGGTCCGGCGTCACCCAGAAGTTGATGCTGACAGCGGCATCGTCGGCATGAGCGTCGATGGCCGCCGTGGCTTTGAGGCCCTTGAACACCCAGGCCTGGGACAGCGGATGGTCATTGAGCAGATCGGGGAAGGCGCCGCGAATCTCGTCGGCAATCTGCAGCAGCAGCGGGCAGGCGAGGCCATCCTCGAGATAGGAGGCGACGAAGCCGCCGATGTGGCTGAAGTCGTGCCAGATCGTGCTTTCGGCCAAGTGGCGCTTCAGTGCGGCGAGGGACGCAGTGGTGAGGAGGTCGTCGAACCACACCGCGCCGCATTCGCGCTTGCGGTAGCGCTCCATCAGGGTTTCCCGGTCCGGCCGCGCGCTGACGGCGCGGCCCGCGATTTCCGGCGCAGCCCCGACATGGATCGCGGTGTTGTAGTCATCGCCGAGTG
>Ga0105248_10003853_pt1 | contig 16595 bp, 12 predicted proteins | sample KBSS34metaG_FD_81524 | JGI IMG/M metagenome (GOLD analysis project Ga0105248, IMG submission 81524) | Switchgrass rhizosphere microbial communities from Kellogg Biological Station, Michigan, USA - KBS S3-4 metaG | ecosystem: Host-associated > Plants > Roots > Rhizosphere > Soil | place... | reverse complement strand
GGTGTCGAACGCGATCACATCGTCATCGCATTCGCCCAGCCAGGTGATGTTGGAGACGCCGCCAAGATTGAGCACCGCGATCGGGCCATCGAGGCCGGCGGTCAGTGCGCGGTGATAGACGGGCAGAAGAGGCGCACCCTGGCCGCCGGCAGCGACGTCGGCGGAGCGCAGGTCGTTGACCACCCTGATCCGCAACGCATCGGCCATCTTTCGGCCGTCACCGATCTGCCAGGTCCAGCCGCGATCGGGACGATGGGCGATCGTCTGGCCATGGAAGCCGACGACATCGACCTCGGCCGCCTCGACCTGTGCTTCGCGCAGCAAAGCCTGCACGGCGATGATGTGGCGGCGCGTGATCATCGCTTCCGCTTCGGCAATCACGCTGTTGGCACGCGGCGCATCGAAGCTCAGCGCGAGCGCCGACGCCTCGCGCAATTGCGCACGCGCCTGATCGCTATAGGAATCGCTGCGAAACGCGATCGGCCGGATCAGCCCCGTGCCGTCCGTTTCGATCAGAGCGGCGTCGATGCCGTCCAGCGAGGTGCCGGACATCAGACCCACCGCCAACATGCTGCCCATCCCAACTACCCTTTGCCATCATCGCATGCTAAGCGCCCGCGCGTCATGACCGAATATGCATCCGATCTTCTGCGCCTCCTCGATAGCCGAGGCTATATCCATCAGGCCACCGACGCCAGCGCACTCGACGCATTGGCGGCCAAGTCGGTCGTGCCCGGCTATATCGGCTTCGATGCGACCGCGCCTTCGCTGCATGTCGGCAGCCTCGTCCAGATCATGCTGCTGCGGCGCATGCAGCAGAGCGGGCACAAGCCGATCGTGCTGATGGGCGGCGGCACCAGCAAGATCGGCGATCCCAGCTTCAAGGATGAAGCGCGCAAGCTGCTGACCACCGATGTGATCGCGGACAATGTCGCGTCGATCCAGCGGATCTTCGAACGCTATCTGACGTTCGGCGATGGCCCTACCGATGCGGTGATGGTCAACAATGCCGACTGGCTCGACAAGCTCGAATATATCCCGTTCCTGCGCGACGTCGGCCAGCACTTCTCGATCAACCGCATGCTGAGCTTCGACTCGGTGAAGCTCAGGCTCGATCGCGAACAGTCGCTGAGCTTCCTCGAATTCAATTACATGATCCTGCAGGCCTATGACTTCCTGGAGCTGTCGCGCCGCACCGGCTGCCGGCTGCAGATGGGCGGCTCGGATCAGTGGGGCAATATCATCAACGGCGTCGAACTCGCGCGCCGCATCGACGGCACAGAGGTGTTCGGCGTCACCACGCCGCTGATCACCACAGCTGATGGCGGCAAGATGGGCAAGACCGTGTCGGGGGCGGTGTGGCTGCACGAGGATTCGCTGCCGGCTTATGATTATTGGCAGTTCTGGCGGAACACGCACGACAAGGATGTCGGCCGTTTCCTGCGGCTGTTCACCGACATGCCGCTCGACGAAATCGCCCGGCTCGAATCGCTGGGCGGGGCCGAGATCAACGAGGCGAAGAAGATCCTCGCCAATGAAGCGACCGCGATGTGCCGTGGCCCGGAGGCCGCCGCCTCCGCTGCGGAGACCGCGCGCAAGACCTTCGAGGAAGGTTCTGCCGGCGATGCGCTGCCGACCCTGAGCGTTCCCGAGGGAACGATCGGCATCGTCGACGCGCTCGTCAATCTCGGGCTCGTCGCATCGAAGGGCGAAGCGCGCCGTCTGATCAAGGGCGGCGGCGCGCGGATCGAAGGCGATAAGGTGTCGGACGAGGCGGCGGTCGTGACGGTCGGCGCCACGCCTGTGCGGCTGTCGGCGGGGAAGAAGGCCCATGGGGTGCTGACGCGTTAGGCGATGCGCGATCGTTGGAGAACATCGCTGGTTCTAGAAACGGCGGTTGGGACGGCGCCAAGGGGTTAAACCAAGGCAGGTGATAACGCGCTTAGCGGTTTGATAACCGTAACGATTCATCCTTCGGCAAGCCGGATAGGGAATTCTGCTGTCAACGCAAGGACATGACAGCATGAGTGAAACCGCCCAGAAGCTTGAAGATGAAGATACGGGTCTGCAGCAACGCCGTGCCCCGCGCGACGAGGTGGCGTTGCCGACACGGATGCTCAATGCCGATCGCCTCGCGGCGGACGTACTGCTGGTGAACATATCGCCGCTCGGCTTCATGGTCCGCGAATATGGGATGACACAGAAGGGCGCTGTGGTGCGACTGGTGCTGCCGCGGCTTGGCGAGTGCGAGGCGACCGTCGTCTGGTCGCTCGGCGGACGTGTCGGGGCCGAGTTTACGAAGGAAATCGATCCCTACGCTTATACGGCGATGCTGAACGCGGCGCGGACCAAGCGCCAGCGCTGGCCGATGGGGTAGCCTGAATCCTTCCCATACCGGGGAGGATTATCCCGATCTTAACAGTCCCACTGCCGCATCGCGTTCGAACAGATAGAGCGCGGTCCGCATCGCCTGCCCGCGCGGGGAATCCAGGCCGCCATCGCGATCCACCAGCAGGCGGGCGTCGTCGGTCGCCGTCTGGATATAGGCCGCGACCCGTTCCGGCCCAGCGAGCCGGAATTCGGCTTCGCCCGACTGGCGCGTGCCCAAGATCTCGCCCGCGCCGCGCAGCCGCAAATCCTCCTCGGCGATACGGAAGCCGTCATTGGTCTCGCGCATCAAAGCGAGCCGCGCGCGCGACGTTTCCGACAAAGCATTGCCGCGCAGCAGCAGGCAGGTGGATTGCTGATCACCACGCCCGACCCGCCCGCGCAACTGATGGAGCTGGGCGAGGCCGAAGCGATCCGCGCCCTCGATGATCATCAGCGTGGCGTTGGGCACGTCGACGCCGACTTCGATCACCGTCGTTGCGACCAGCACGCCCAGGTCGCCGCGCTGGAAGGCGGCCATGACGGCGTCCTTTTCGGGTCCTTTCATCCGACCATGGACGACACCGACGCGCTCACCAAATGCGGCGCGCAGCGATTCCGCGCGGCTTTCGGCAGCGGCGAGATCGGACAGTTCGCTTTCCTCGACCAACGGGCATACCCAATAGGCCTGCCCCCCTTTTCCCATATGACGACCAAGCGCACCGGCGATCTCGTCGAGTCGTTCGCCCGAAATAACACGCGTCTCGATCGGTTGGCGCCCCGGCGGCATCTCGTCGAGCCGGCTGACATCCATCTCGCCATAATGGCTGAGCGTCAGTGTGCGCGGGATCGGGGTCGCGGTCATCACCAGCAAGTGCGGCGGCCGTTCGGCCTTGGCCTGGAGCAACAGGCGCTGCGCAACGCCGAAACGGTGCTGCTCGTCGACCACGGCCAGAGCAAGATTGCGATAGCTGACCTTTTCCTGGAAGATCGCATGGGTGCCGATCAATATATCGATCGATCCATCCGCCAGACCCATCAGGGTCGATTCCCGCGACTTGCCCTTCTCGCGCCCTGTCAGGATCGCGACGTTGACGGGCAACCCGGCCAAAGTCCTGGTCAACGTCGCATAATGCTGGCGCGCCAATATCTCGGTGGGGGCGAGCAGTGCGCCTTGCGCGCCAGCCTCGACAGCAGTGAGGAGCGCCATCGTTGCGACCAGCGTCTTCCCCGATCCGACATCGCCCTGCAGCAGCCTGAGCATAGGTGTCGCCTGTTGAAGATCACCTTCTATCTCGCGCACCGATCGCGCCTGCGCCCCGGTCGGCGCATAAGGCAGTTTCAGCGCTTCGCGCAGCCGCCCATCGCCTTTCAACGGCGTACCACGACGTTTGCGTGACGAAGCCCGCACCAGCATCAGCGCGAGCTGATTGGCGAGCACTTCGTCATAGGCCAGCCGCGCACGCGCCAGTTCGTCCTGCGGATCGGTATGGATGCGGCGCACGGCGTCCTGCCATCCGGGCCAGTCGCGCGCCGCCAGCAGGCCCGGTTCGATCCATTCGGGCAGATCCGGCGCGCGGGCCACCGCCTGTTCGGCCAGCTGGCCCATGCGGCGCAGCGTCAGTCCCTCGGACAGCGGATAGACCGGCTCATGCTCGGGCAGATCCACGGCTTCCTCGGGCGGCAGCACATGATCGGGGTGGATCATCTGCAACTCCTGCCCGTAGAGTTCGAGCTTGCCGGACACGATGCGCGGTTCGCCGAGAGGGAACAGCTTCTTCGCCCAGCCGGGATTGCTGCCGAAATAGACGAGGCTCAGCACATTGCCGGCCTGATCGGTCGCATGGACGCGGAAAGGGCCGCGCATGCCCGACGAACGGTAATCGATCGGCACGACACGCAACGTGACGATCCGGCCGGCATCAAGCGCCTCGACCGTATCGACCTTCTTCCGCTCGATCAGCCCGGTCGGCAGATGGAACAGCACGTCGATCACCCGCGCCAGCTTCAACCGCTTGAGCGGCTTGGCGAGCGTAGGCCCGACGCCCTTCAGCGCCTCCACTTCTGCGAACAATGGATTGAGTATCTCGGGTCTCATGGCTAGAGCCACCCTTAGTCATCCGCTCACACGCACGCCAGCGCCCGTGGGCCAATATTGCGTGGACATATGGATCGCGACATTCGCCTCAAACGCCTCGGCTTCCGCGCCTCGCATCGCGGCACCAGGGAAGCCGACTATATGATCGGCGGCTTTTTCGATCAGTTGTCGGCCGGCTGGAACGAGGAAGAGATCGTCTGGTTCGAGGAGCTCATGCATGAGCAGGACGTCGATATCATGGGCTGGGCGCTCGGCACGATTCCGGTGCCGGAGCGTTGGCAGGGGCCGATGATGGATCGGTTCAGGAAGCTCGATTTCATCACGGTGGAGAGATAGGCCGACCCTGCACACAATCATCTCGTCATTCCCGCGAAGGCGGGAATCCACCGGGCCGCGAATGTGAAGCCTTGTGGTTCGCTCTGCCGAAACAGTGGATTCCCGCCTTCGCGGGAATGACGCGGGAGGGGGAGGCGGTTCTTCTCAATCAAGCTTTGGTATTTGACCAACACATATGACCGATCTCCACCGCATCCTTAAAGCCGGCGACCCGCTTACGCTGGCCGGCGTGCCCGCCGGTTTCCAACCCTGGATGCTCGCCGATCTGGCGCGCGCCGCTGCTGCCAATGGCGGGCGCGTGGTGTTTGTTGCGTCGGACGATCAGGCGATGCGCGCGCTGGCGGATGCGGCGGGCTATTTCGCGCCGGAATTGACGGTGCTGCAGTTCCCCGCCTGGGATTGCCTGCCGTATGATCGCGCGAGCCCGGCCCTCCGCATCACGGCGGACCGGCTCGCGGCGCTGCATGCGCTGCAAGCCAAGCCCAAGGGGCCGACGATCCTTGTCACCACGATCAACGCGGTGTCGCAGCGTGCGCTGACGCCGTTTCGGGTTCGGCAGCTGGTCGCGCGGCTGGCGCCCGGGGAGCGGATCGATCGCGACCGGCTGGCGGCGCTGCTACAGGCCAATGGCTATATGCGCACCGAGACCGTCACCGATCCCGGCGAATATGCGGTGCGCGGCGGTCTGGTCGATCTGTTTCCGTCGGGCGAGCCGATGGCGCTGCGCCTCGATTTCTTCGGTGATGAGATCGAAAGCGTCCGTCAGTTCGATCCGCAGGATCAGCGCACCGTCGGCCGGCTCGAGGGCTTTACCCTGCTTCCGGCATCCGAAGCCCTGCTGGATGAAGACACGATCAAGCGCTTCCGCAGCCGGTATCGCGAACGCTTCGGCGCTTCTGCGACCGGCGATCCGCTGTACCAGGCGATTTCCGAAGGCCGCCGTCTCGCGGGCATGGATCATTGGCTGCCGTTGTTTGAGGAACGGCTGACCACGATCTTCGATCATCTGTCGCCCGACGACATCATGATCCGCGATTTCGGCGTGGCCGGGGCTGCGCAGGGCCGGTTCGATGCGATCACCGATTATCACGCCAATCGCGTGCGCGCGAAAAGCGCCGACCCTGGCAGCTACCGTCCGCTGGAGCCGCAGGAACTCTATCTGACGGCGGCCGATTGGGATGCCGCGATCGCCGACCGCCCGATCCATCTGATTACGCCGTTTCACGAGCCCGAAAGCGATCGCGTGATCGATTTTGGCGTCGATGCCGCGCGCGATTTTGCGCCCGAGCGCACACAGGGCGTCAATATCTACGATGCCGTGGTCGAACATGTCGAAGCACTGAACAAGCAGGGCCTGAAGGTCGTCCTCGCCAGTTACTCGGCCGGTGCGCGCGAGCGGATCGCGGGGCTCCTGAAGGACCATCATCTCGAACGATTGTCCCTCGCGGACACCTGGCAGGACGCCCTTGGTCAGGCCACCCCCGACCGTTCGTCCCGAGCCCAGTCGAGGGACGTTGCGCAACGTGTCTCGGCTAAGCTCGACACGAACGGGTCTGTGGGGTCGGGCCTCTCGAACGTCGCGCTGGTCGTTTTGCCGCTCGACCATGGCTTCAGCAGCCCCGATGTCGCGCTGCTGACCGAGCAGGACATGCTCGGAGACCGGCTGGTCCGGCGGCAGAAGCGCAAGAAATCGGCCGACGCCTTTCTCGCCGAAATGGCGATGCTCACGCCCGGCGATCTTGTCGTGCACATGGATCATGGCATCGGCCGCTATGAAGGGCTGACCTCGATTCCTGTGGGTACGAGCCCGCACGATTGCGTGGCCTTGAGCTATGCCGGCGGTGACAAGCTGTATGTGCCGGTCGAAAATATCGACGTGCTCAGCCGCTACGGCTCGGAAACCGAGGGCGTCCAGCTCGACAAACTGGGCGGCGTGGCCTGGCAGTCGCGCAAGGCGAAGATGAAGGAACGCATCCGCGAGATCGCGGGTGAACTGATCAAGACGGCGGCCGAACGGGCGCTGAGGCCCGCGACGATCATGCAGCCGGAGGCCGGCTATAACGAGTTTGTCGATCGGTTCCCCTATCAGGAGACCGAGGATCAGGATCGCGCGATCGCCGAGGTGATCGAGGATCTGGGTGCGGGCAAACCGATGGACCGGCTGGTGTGCGGCGATGTCGGGTTCGGCAAGACCGAGGTGGCGCTGCGGGCAGCGTTCGTCGCGGCGATGGCGGGAATGCAGGTGGCGCTCGTCTGCCCGACGACTCTGCTCGCGCGCCAGCATTACAAGAATTTCGTCGATCGCTTCCATGGCTTCCCGCTCCATGTCGGCCACCTGTCGCGGCTGGTGACGGCGGGCGATGCGAAGAAGGCGAAGGAAGGGCTGGCCGACGGGTCGCTCGATATCGTCATCGGCACGCATGCGCTTCTGGCGAAGAACATCGAGTTCAAGCGACTCGGGCTCGTCATTGTCGATGAAGAGCAGCGCTTTGGCGTCACCCACAAGGAACGGCTGAAGGCCCTCAAGACCGACGTTCATATGCTGACGCTGACCGCAACGCCGATCCCGCGCACGCTGCAGATGGCGATGTCGGGCCTGCGCGAATTGTCGGTGATCCAGACGCCGCCGGTCGACCGGCTGGCCGTGCGGACCTATGTGTCGCCATTCGATCCGGTGGTGGTGCGGGAGGCATTGCTGCGCGAACATTATCGCGGCGGGCAGAGCTTCTTCGTGACCCCGCGCATCAAGGATCTGCCCGATATCGAGGATTTCCTGCGCAAGGATGTGCCCGAAATCCGCTATGTCGTCGCCCACGGCCAGATGGCGCCGTCCGAGGTCGAAGAGCGCATGTCGGCCTTTTACGACAAGCGATTCGATGTGCTTGTGTCGACGACGATCGTCGAAAGCGGCCTCGATATCCCGTCCGCCAACACGTTGATCGTCCACCGCGCCGATCGCTTCGGCCTCGCCCAGCTCTATCAGTTGCGCGGCCGCGTCGGACGCTCGAAGACGCGGGCTTATGCCTATCTGACCACCAGCGAGCGGCGAATTACCGAGACGGCGGAAAAACGGCTGCACATCCTGCAGAACCTTGACGCCCTGGGGGCCGGATTCCAGCTTGCCAGCCACGACCTCGACATTCGCGGCGCGGGCAATCTGTTGGGCGACGAGCAATCCGGCCACATCAAGGAGGTGGGTTTCGAACTCTACCAGTCGATGCTGGAAGAGGCGATCATGGATGCCAAGGCCGGTGGCATCGCCAGCGAGGCTTCACGCGAGGCGTTCAGCCCGCAGATCACCGTCGATGCGCCGATCCTGATCCCCGACGATTATGTCCCGGATCTCGATCTGCGCATGGGCCTGTATCGCCGGGTCAACGAACTGGAGACGCGCGAGGAGATCGACGCCTTCGCAGCCGAGCTTATCGACCGGTTCGGGCCCTTGCCGCAGCCGACGCAAAATCTGCTGAGCGTGATGGAAACCAAGCTCAATTGCCGCAAGGCCTGCGTCGCCAAACTCGATGCCGGCCCGCGCGGTGCGCTGGTGACGTTCCACAACGACAACTTCCCCGATCTTCCGGGGTTACTGGCTTATGTGCAGCGCCTGAAGGACACCGCAAAACTTCGCCCGGACAGCCGCATGGTGATCACGCGGTCCTGGCCGGATCCGATCGCGCGTCTGCACGGGGCGCTGCAACTGTCGCGCGGTCTGGCGAAGATATTGGCTTAAGGGCATCGGCCACCTGGATCTGCGCCGCGCATCGAGGCCGAAATTTCAACCGGGAATAAGTTTTCGGAGGCACCTTTCGGTGCCTCCGGGAAGCGGCGGTCGATTATCTTTTGGCTGGCGGCGCGACGGTGATCTTCACTTCCTCGCCCGACTGGCCGGGGAAATTGGTGAACATCGCTTCGATCAGCTTCGGCACGATCACCGTCATATTGTCGTCGAGCGACCGGGCTTTCGCCTTGCCCTCGAATACATGCTGGCCATCCGGACGGACGATCGTCATCGTCATATAGCTGGTATAGACGGTGTAGGTATCGATTGTCTGATCGAAGAAGGGATCATACCAGAAGGGGTCCCAACCATAGTAAAAGGCTGATCCGTAGCCCCAGCGGCGGCCATAGCCATAGCGACCGAACCCATAAGGTCCGAATGGAGCGGCGGAGGGGCGGGACACCGTCTTCTGGACGCCCTTGTCGATGCCATAATCGAGCTGGACGCTCAGTTCGGCCTTGGCGCCGGCAGCGGGGCGATAGCCATAAGCCGCGAGGCGCTGGCTCACCAGGCCGGCATATTGCGCAAATTCGAGCCCGCCCTCGTTGCGGACGTCGACCGGCTGGATGCTGAAAGTCTGGCCTTGGGGTGCGGGCAGCGACTGGAACCGGGCGACGTTGGCCTGAAACGGTTCTGCGCAGCTGGTTGCCATGAGCAGCGCCAGCGGCATTGCAGCGGCAAGAAGTTTACTGGGGACGGGCATTGGGGGCGCCTTGTCTTATCTGTCTGGAGCATCAACTTAGTTCTGCCACGGCTTATCGCAAGGGGCGGCTGAACATAGGTTGAACGTTCGGGACAGGGCGCTGGTTGCACGTGCAGCGGAATTGATAAATTTTCGACTGTTTCGAATGGCTTGGGATATTTCGCGTATAAGGTGGAGCCGGTCAGGCCGGGATAGGCGGTTGAACCGACGCGGCTCCCGTCAGAGTGGTCTTAAAGCCGTTCAGATAGCGGGCCGTTGCGATCGCGCCGTGCCCGGTCAGCAGGACCAGCGTGCGCCGGCCATCGATCGGATCGCGCTGGCGGCCGATCAGCTGGTGTGCCTCAAGGGCGTCGATGTGACGGAGCACGGCAGTGTGGGAATCCTCCAGCAGCGACTGGATCTGCTTCACGCATTCAGTTCGCCCTTCCAGCAGGGCGATGAAGCAGGTCAGCATGATCGACCAGTTCGCGTTTCGAAACAGGGTCGGCGGGAAGGCCCTGTGAAGATCGTGATGCTGGCGAGATGTGGTGCGCGCGATCAGCAGCAGTCGTCGGCGCTCGATCTCGATTGAAGGATCGCCAGTTGCGTCCAGCGCTACGATCAACGCATCGCTCGGGTCCGCAGATAATAATGAAGAAAGTTTTTTACAAAAATAAGCTGGATGATTATTGTCTCCGAAAGATTTATATCCAATATGTTTCATAAAATTCCCCTATTTATACACACAGGGTAAGCAAATCATATTTCTATTGTTGATTTTTACACAAGGCGATTCGTCGCGTTGCTCGGTCAATAACGGCCTGTTCCCCAAGAATATCCAGTACGTAAAGTTCCTTAGCGCCTTTTCGAGTCCGAATCCGGACCGATCGGAACATGCCATCATGCGACGACTTTACTGATCATATCTAATCAGTGGAGGTTGCGATGTTTAAGATCAGGTTGAAAACACTCTCGATAGTCTTACTGGCTACTACGGCATCGCTATCTCTGTCCGCTTGCGAAAGCAGCGGAGGGATGCGTCTCGCGCAGGTAGGTGAAGGCACGCAGGGCGCGACGGATGGTAATGGCGCCCCCATGGGCGATTCGGGGTCCGGTTCGGGAAGCGGCACCACCGGCACTGGAACGGGTGTCAGCGGTGGAGGAACAGGTACGGGTTCCGTGGGCAGCGGCGCCGGATCGGGCAACGGATCACAGACCGGCAGCGGACTTGCATCGACCCTGCCCGTTCCCGGTCTTGTCGGGGCCGGCGGTGTTGGCGGGACAGGGGTCCTGGCCAATACCGGTAATCCATCCAATCCCGGAGTCCTGGGCACCGTGCTGGTCGCCGCCGGCAACGCCGTTCTTGCTGTGAACAGCCAGACGCCAGGGATCGCGACGGTTGTTGATGCCGCGGTTCCGGGATCGGTTCCGCTCGTCGGTACGGTCGTGAGGGTGTTGGGCGATACCGGCAAGGCGCTTGTCGATACCGGTCAGGGCCGCATCTATCTGGTCGATGGCGTTACGGCCGCGCTTGGCCAGGGCGTATCGCTGAATGTCCTCGACAAACCCCTGCTGCCCGCCGGCGCCAACCCGCTGATCGGCGCCAGCCTGGCTTCCGCGACGCAAAATACGGGCTCGCTCGCCACGCTCGGAGTGGATGCGGCGGGTAATCTCGTCAAGGCGGTGGTGACGCCGCTGGGCGCTGGCAATGGCGTGGTCGGCGCCGTGCTGCCGACGTCATCGACTCTGATCACCAACGGCGCCGGCCAGGTCGTCGGCGCGGTGCTCGGCGGTGTGACATCGGCCGGGACGGGCGGCGGTCTCTCATCCGTAACGGGTGCGATCGTTCCTGTGACGTCGGCTTTGACGGGAGGCGGCGTCCTTGCTCCCGTGACAGGCGCAACGTCCGGTCTTGTGACGGCAACGCTCGGCAAGAGCACGCTCCTCAACGGCGGCACCTCGCCAGCCGTCGGCGCAAGTGTCATATCGCCGGCTCAGTCGACCGGCACGGTTGCGACGGCCGGTGCGTTGAGCGGCGGTAATCTCGTTACCGGCACGGTGACCGGCCTGACGAATACCGTCGGTACAGCGACAGGCGCAGCGCCCCAGAGCAGGGGCCTTCTGGGCGGACTTGTGGGTCACTGATCTGATCGCAGAGGGCGCGTCCTGCGCCCTCTGCAGCCGTTCGTTTCAACAGGGGTAGCATCATGCAGTGGCGAACCATGCTGTTCGCGGCCGGCACGTGCCTGGCTGCGGCATCGGCTGCGGCGCAATCGCCGCTCATCCTCGATCGCAACCGGCCGGACCGTGTCCAGCCGATCACCCCCGCACGGCCGGACCAGCAACCAAGAGCCGCGGCGCCGGTGATCGAAACCGGTGCCGTGCAAGCCGCAACGACGATCAGGTCGATCCACTTTGTCGGTACCAAGGCGCCGGAGCCGGTGGCGCGCGCCGCCGAGCGGTTCATCGGCCAGCCGGCGAGCGGGCCGGTATTGCAGAAGATCGCGACTGCCATTTCCGATGCCTATGCCCATGCCGACGTCGCTCTATATTCGGTGCTGATCCCCGGCCAGGATCTATCGACCGGCAGATTGAATGTCGTACTGATCGAGGGCGAGGTTGAATCCATCATGGTGGATAACAAGAGCGGCAAGCGAGCGCGTAAGCTGATCGCGGCGATCGCCGCCCATATGAAGGGAGAGGCGCCGCTGCGCCGTTCGACGTTACAGCGCTATATCTCGCTGATGCAGGACGTGCCGGGCACGAAGATCGACGTCCAGGTGCTGCAAGGGTCGCGGAGGGGCGCGGTGCGGATGGTGGTGACTGTCACCGACAAGAGGCCCGATATCGGCTTTGGCTATGACAATCTCACCGGTTCGACCTATCGGCACGGCGAATTCACGGGCAGCGGCAAATTCTACGGTCTTGTCCGGGGCGGGGACGAGACGGACGTGTCGCTCGCGGCGTCGGCCAATTTGAAGGCCTATCGTTACGCCGCTATCGCGCACAGCACGCCGATCGGCAGTAACGGCGATCGGCTCAGCCTGTCGTTCGGCTATCTCGAGACCAAGCCGCAGAATTCTGTCATCGAGGGCAGCGCGAAGATCGCCGGCATCACCTATAGCCGTCCGCTGATCCGGGACTATAAACGCAACCTGACCGTCAGCGCGACGCTCGACGGGCTCAACAGCGACAATGCCGCCTTCGGTCTGCTGATCGCATCCGAACATACGCGGGCCGTACGGCTGGCGGCGGGTTATGTTCCGGCCTCGCCCAAGCGGACCGTGAGTGGAGGCATTACCGTCAGCCATGGGCTCGATATATTCGGCGCGCGGGTAACCGCGCCGCTCGCCGATGCGCAGTTCACCAAGGTCAATGCGCGCGCGACGCTGGATCAGATGGTGGCGAAGAAATTGATAGCGCGGCTGCGGGTCAACGGTCAGTGGACGCGCGACCCGCTGCCGGCGTTCGAGCGCTTTGCCGTCGGCGGGCAGGAGTTCGGCCGGGCTTATGAGGTCGCGGTCATCAGTGCCGATCGCGGGGTGGCGGGATCGGCCGAACTTGCTATCCGCCCGTTCACCTCGAAGGTCTGGGGCGACACCGAATTCTACGGCTTCGGCGACAAGGCGCGGGTTACGATCTTCGATCGCGGGGTGTTTCCGGGTGCCACCTACACCCTGGCATCGGCGGGAGGCGGCACGCGCATTGCGTGGCGGGACAAGGCCGCCTTGTTCCTTGAGGCGGCCAAACCGCTCAACCGGCTGCCCGGTTACGATAAGGACTGGCGCTTTTCAGTCGGCTGGAAACTGTCGCTCCGGCCTTAACCTTCGACGGGAGGTTGGCTTCAGGCCGCCAGCCGCATTTCCAGCCGGTCCCAGATCTCGACGAGCGCCCTGGTCAGGTCGCGCATCATCGCCTCGGTGTGGGTGGGGCCGGGGGTAAAGCGAAGGCGTTCGGTGCCGCGTGGAACGGTCGGGTAATTGATCGGCTGCACATAGACGCCATATTCGGCGAGCAAAATGTCGCTGATCTTCTTGGCTTTGACCGGATCTCCGACCATCAGCGGCACGATGTGCGTGACGGTGTCCATCACCGGCAGCCCGGCCTCGGCGAGCAGGCGCTTGAGCGTCGCGGCGGACGCCTGCTGGCCATCGCGCTCTTCGGACGACGACTTCAGGTGCCGTACGCTTGCGAGCGCGCCGGCGACCAGCACGGGGGACAGCGACGTCGTGAAGATGAAGCCCGGCGCATAGCTGCGGATCACATCGATGATCATGCGATCGGCGGCGATATAACCGCCCATCACGCCGACTGCCTTGGCGAGCGTGCCCTCGATGATCGTCAGCCTTTTGGCGGCATCCTCGCGATCGGAAATGCCGCCGCCGCGCTTGCCGTACATGCCGACCGCATGGACTTCGTCGAGATAGGTCAGCGCATTATATTTGTCGGCCAGATCGCAGATTTCGTGGATCGGCGCGACATCGCCATCCATCGAATAGATGCTTTCGAAGGCGATCAGCTTGGGCAGATCGGGGTCTTCGGCCGCCAGCAATTCCTCGAGATGGGCGACGTCGTTGTGACGGAAGACGCGCTTTTCGCAGCCGGAATTACGGATGCCCGCGATCATCGAGGCATGGTTGAGTTCGTCGGAGAAGATCACGCAGCCCGGCAGCACCTTGGCGAGCGTGGACAACGTCGCTTCGTTGGAGACGTAGCCGGACGTGAACAGGAGCGCGGCTTCCTTCTCGTGCAGATCCGCCAGTTCGTCTTCGAGATCGACATGATAATGGGTATTGCCGCCGATATTGCGGGTGCCGCCCGATCCGGCGCCGACATCGTGCAGCGCCTCTTCCATGGCGGCGATCACCTTGGGATGCTGGCCCATGGCGAGATAATCGTTGGAGCACCAGACGGTGACGGGCTTGGGGCCATTATGGCCGGCAAAGCAGCGCGCATTCGGGAACATGCCCTTGTTGCGCAGGATGTCGATGAAAACGCGGTAACGGCCTTCGGCATGCAGCCGATCGATCGCCTGGGTAAAAACGCGCTGGTAATCCAAGAGCCCTGCTCCCCGCCCCGGCCCTCCGCGGGGCCAAATCGATGGGCCTTTTACGGCCAACATTACAGGAAAGCCAGTGCGAACAATTACCAATAGGATTCGATGATTTCGACGGCCGGGCCTGTCCTACATCACCGATATGGCGCTGATGCCGCGTATTTCCAGCGCCGCCCGCAACGGAGCGCTGATTTCCGCGACGGCCGTGAAGATCGCGCGTCCGACCGGATGGGTGGGCCAGTCCTGATCCTGGGTCAGAAAAGCGACGCGGCGCGCAATGCCCGGGCCGCCGTCTACAAAGGTGAGCGGGCGGGGGGACGCGGCCCGGAGTTCGTCCGCCACCAGCGGAAAATGGGTGCAGGCAAGCACCACCGTATCGATCCGATCCCCCTCCGGCTGGCGCAGCAGGCCGTCCAGCACGGCGGCGTAATCGGCGGGATCGGTGGCCTCCCCGCGCAATTTGGCTTCCGCCAGTTCGACCAGCCGCGCCGACCCATGGCGCAGGACGATGCAATCGGCGGCAAAGCGCCGGGACAGATCGTCGACATAAGGTTGGCGCACGGTGGCGTCGGTGCCGAGCACGCCGATGACGCGGCTCGTCGATTGTTCCGCGGCAGGCTTGATCGCGGGCACCGTTCCCACCACCGGCACGTCGAGCGCGCCGCGCACTGCCGCCAGCGCGATGGTCGATGCGGTGTTGCAGGCGATCACGACCAGCCGGGGGCGGCATCGTTCGACGAGTCGGCCGAGCAGAGCGGGCACGCGGGCGGCGATCTCCGATTCGGTGCGCGTTCCATAAGGAAAGCCGCCATTGTCCGCGACATAGACGAACGACGCCTGCGGCAACAGCGCGCGGGTCGGGGACAGGACGGACAAGCCGCCCACGCCGGAATCGAACATCAGGATGGGGCGATCGTCGGCCATGGGTTTGCTGTAGCCGGGGATGAGGCGAATGGAAATCGGGTTCGCGGCGGCTTGGCCGGAACCTCATATCGCAGCCGAAACCTTTGTGTAGTTGTGCGTGTTGCGCTGCCGGAATGTTCGCTTATGGTGCGCGCGTCGTCAGGGGAGCCGTTTCGCGATGCCGTCATTTGCGACAGCCATGGTGCTGCTGTCCGCCTACCTGCTCGGGTCGATTCCGTTTGGCGTCATCCTGACCCGCCTTGGCGGCGCCGGCGACCTGCGGCAGATCGGATCGGGTAATATCGGGGCGACCAACGTGCTGCGCACGGGGCGCAAAGGCCTGGCCGCCGCGACGCTGATCCTGGACGGCGCCAAAGGCGGGGTCGCGGTGCTGATCGCGCATCATTACTGGCCGGATCTGGCGATTGCGGCCGGCGGGGCGGCCTTCCTCGGCCATCTCTATCCGGTGTGGCTCAAATTCCATGGCGGCAAGGGCGTGGCAACCATGCTGGGCGTGGCGCTCGCGCTCTATTGGCCGGCGGGGCTGACCTTCGCGGTCGTCTGGCTGGCGATGCTCGCCTTGACCAAGCGGTCCTCGCTCGGCGGCATTTCGGCGGCCGCCGCTGCCCCGATCGCGGCGGCGGCGGGCGATCGATCCGATGTCGTTCTGCTGCTGATGGGCATGACGCTGCTGCTGATCTGGAAGCACCGCGCCAATATATCACGCCTGCTCGACGGGACCGAGCCCAGGGTCGGGCAGGGCGGCTGAACGATGGCCGAGCGGCCGGGCCGTGAAGACGGGATCGCCCGGCTACGCCTGATCAGGACAGCCGGCATCGGCCCGATCACCTATTTCCAACTTATCCAGCGGTTCGGCAGCGCGGAGGAAGCGTTGCGCGCGCTCCCCGATCTCGCCCGGCGCGGGGGTGGCAAGGCGCCGCAGGTCGCGAGCGTCGCGGCGGTAGAGGCAGAGCTCGACACCGTCAGAAAGCTGGGCGCCCGCTACCTGTTTCGTGGCGCGGCGGGCTATCCGCCTTTGCTGTCGGAAATCGAAAATGCCCCGGCTGCGCTGATCGTGAAGGGTGATGTGGCATTGCTCGAACGTCGCGCGATCGCGGTGGTGGGCGCTCGCAATGCGTCGGGCGCCGCGATCCGGTTCGCCCGGCAACTGTGCCATGATCTGGCGGAACAGGATTATCTCGTCGTCTCCGGGCTGGCGCGGGGCATCGACACCGCAGCGCATGTCGGCGCGATCGATCGGGGGACGGCGGCGGTGATCGCCGGCGGCATCGACGTCCATTATCCGCCCGAGAATGAAGCGCTGCAGCAGGATATCGCGACGCGGGGCCTGCTGATCGCCGAACAGCCGCCGGGC
>Ga0105248_10003852_pt1 | contig 16595 bp, 12 predicted proteins | sample KBSS34metaG_FD_81524 | JGI IMG/M metagenome (GOLD analysis project Ga0105248, IMG submission 81524) | Switchgrass rhizosphere microbial communities from Kellogg Biological Station, Michigan, USA - KBS S3-4 metaG | ecosystem: Host-associated > Plants > Roots > Rhizosphere > Soil | place... | reverse complement strand
CGCGGCAATGAGCGAGTCCTGGTGAGCGTCGTGTCATCCCATTCATGACACGGACGAATTCCGCGGCCTGGCCCAACGGTGCGCCCGTGGTCGGACAGCGCGTTGAGCGCTCGTGCGTTGTCGGCGACGGGCGAATCGAGCTCTTCACGGCCATCAGCGGCGACCGTAGCCGCCTGTACAACGATGCCGACCGGGCCAGCCGCACGCGGTCCGGCGGCATCGTCGTGCAGGGCAGCATCACGAGCGCCATCCTCAACGCCGTTGTCGCAGAGGATCTGCCGGGGCCTGGCACCGTGTTCCTGAACGTGAACTGGAGGTTCAAGGCGCCGGTACGACCGGGCGACACGATCACCGGTCAGGTGGAGGTGACGAGCGTTCGCCGGACGGCGCCTCCAATCTTTCAAAGATTCCATTGCGCCATGTAATCAGGCGCCCTCCGGTCGTCTTAGTTGCACTTTTGTTGCACCTCTTGAATCGTATCGCTCAACCTGACGATCGTTAGTCCGTTCGCGATTTGGCATTGCTCCGACCATCGCCTTGTCGACACCGCGCTCTGACGAGTGCTGAGGTGTTGGGACGGAAGACCTGATCGGCGGTTTCTGGAACGAACCGAAAAGACTGGCGCGCCCGGCAGGACTCGCCCCCGTTCGCGGCGAGCGAAGCGAGACGCGGCGTGACTGAGGACGGCCTGGCGCAGCTTCCTCGTTGCGAGGAAGCGCGCCCGGCAGGACTCGAACCTGCGACCCCCGGCTTAGAAGGCCGGTGCTCTATCCAACTGAGCTACGGGCGCACACTAACGCGTTGCCGTGAAATCAGTTACGGATTCAAGCCGGATGGGGACGCCGGAATTGAGTAGGTAACTGATGGTCCCGATCGTGTTCGACCAGGTTCGTTCAGGCTGGATTGTACCTCCGGGTCGCCTCGTACGGCGGTGATCTACCGGCACGAGCAGGATCGCTAGGCGATCACGACCGTGTCGCCGACCTCACGCACTGCGAGGCGATCACGTTCTTTGACCAGCGCCGCTTCGGCTCGCTCGATAGGCTCAGTGAAGCCCTCCTCACTGAGGCGAAATGTCTTGTGATGGATAGGGACGAACAGGCGGGCTCCGGCGGCGTCGGCCATCGCCACTGCCTGTTCGGGCGAGCAGTGATTGTAAATATACGGATCGTAGGCCCCAATCGGCATGATGGCGGCCTCGTAGGGACCATGCCGCCGATGTTCCGCGAAGGCTTGCGTGTGCGCTGTGTCTCCTCCAAACAGCAGCGCACGCCCCTCGCGCCGAATCACGTAGCCGTTGCAGCCGCGATAGCCATCATGATTGAGTCGAGCGCCCCAATGTTTCACCTCGACCGCCCTGACCTCCAGATCGCCTCGGCGGGTGCGAAGGTACGCCGCCTGATTCCACCTGATTTCGTGCACGCCCACAACGCGACCACGGGGCACGAGATCCGCGGTCTTCGGAGCTGACACGACGACAGGATGACCGCGCAGCGCGCCTAGCGATGCCGTGTCAAGGTGGTCGAAATGCGCGTGCGAAAGCAGCACTACGTCGATGTCCGGAAGCTGCGCCGCTGGGAGTGCGCAGGCGGTGAGCCGCAGCGGGCCCACCGTCGTCAGTCGGACGTCAACGCCGATGCGACGGAACAACGCCGGGTCGGTGAGCACGCGTACACCGTAGAAGTTGATGAGCACGGTCGCGTGTCCGAGCCATGCCAACGTGATGCTGTTGTCCGACCAAGCTGCGGGATCCGGCGTGTGCGCGGCTGGCAGCACGGTTCCGGTCATCCTGACGAGCATCGGGGGCGGCAGAGAGATGGCGGCCGCACCAAGGCCAGCCCCCGCGGCGAGGAGGAACCCACGTCGGTTCATCTGCATCCTCTTAGACACCGGCGCGCCTTTTGGCTCAAGACCGGCGTTAGAGTCACCGGACCGACACGCGATAGATATTTCTCTGCGTGGCGACCCTCGTAAACGCGTAGATGGAGGGATCGGGGCCGGGAAAGACATTCGGTTCGTCCGACACGAGGCGCGCGCCCGGAAATGCCGCGACCGCTTCCTTCGAAGCAAAGCCGGAAGGGGGCAGTGCTGGCAGCATCTTTCCCGCCGGCAACGGAAGCGCGAAGGTTGATCCGCCGAATTTCAAGTACATGAACGTTCCATCGGGGCTCCAGCTCATATCGGCCGGAAGCGGGCCGGTGCCCTGCGGCGGCGAGCACGTCTGACACACGAGCGTCGGCGTCCCGTCTCCTCGCCGATATACCTTCAATGAACTCCACTCACGGCTGTCCTGCGCGACGACGGATTCACCGTCCGGCGACGTGCTGAACGGGAAGACGTTCGGCGTCGTGATCATTTGTTCGGTCCCGCTCCCGTCCTCGTTCACGCGATAGACGACGATCGTCCCTCCGCTCTCTACTGCGGTGAAGACCACCTCGCCAGCGCGTCCGAAATACGTCTGCCACGTATTGGCGGTCGTCAGATGGCGCGGGGCAGTGCGCCCGTCGAGAGGGGCGAGCCACACGCCGCTCTGCCCCTTGCCATCGGGAGCGAACACGATCTGCTGACCGTCGCTGGAGATGGTGAAGTAGTGCATATCGAAGTCAGGAAGCAGCTGCTCTTTCCGCCCTGACGCCAGATCCGCGGCCCACAGCCGTCCCGATATGAAACTCGAGGTGCTGTCGCCGCGAACCAGGTAATAGAGCGTCCGTCCGTCAGGCGAGATCGTGGGGCGGAAGGCGTAGCCCTGCGAGGTGATTTGCCGAGCTCCGCGCGCATCGTGCACCCAGACGGTGCTCTGACTTCCACCGATCGACGTCACAAAGGACCCATCCGGCGCGAAGGAGATTCCCGTTTCTTCGGTGGCTCCGAACGTCACCTGTTCCGGTTTGCCGTCCGGAAAACGCTGACGCCAGATGTGCGAACCGCCGCCGACGTCGGCGGAGAAGTACATCCAGTAGCCATCCGGTGTCCACGCCGCGTCGACACACTGCGCCGGCGACGGACCCACCTGCCTGCCGCGCGAGTTGCCGTCGAAAGGAAGCAGACGGCAGGGGAGCCACGCCCCTTCCATCTCGACGGCGAGCACAGATTTCTGATCCGGCGACAGCGCCGACCGGTGCGCCATGCCCGACTCACTCGCCGGCAGGTACACCGTGCGGGCATCGGTGCGGCTCGGAGTCGATGTGACGAGCGACATCTGACCGCCTTTGCCGGTCAGTTCCGAGAACAACACCCGCGGCTGGCCGGCGGCGCTCGGAATCCACGTCAACCCCTCCGCGTTCGCCAGCACACGTTGCGGCGGGCCGCCGAGGACAGGCACCGCCCAGGTTTCGAACCTGAACGCCGTGACTGGATCGGTGAGCGCGACGGTGTATGTGATGCGTGCGCCGTCGGGCGAGAATCGCGGCTCCATTTTCATGATCTTGTCGCTTGTCAGCTCTTTCGGCTCCCCTTCGAGAAGCTTCACATAGACCTCCCCAGGACCAGCGAGAACCGACTCTTCCGTCCGGACGAATGTCAGCATGCGGCCATCAGGGGACATCGCAGGCTGGACGGCCGAATCTGCGAAATTCGTGAGCTGCGAATACTCCACGTGAATCGGCGCAACCGGCTGCCGAAGTCGAGGCACGATCAGCGCGCTGCCGACAACGATCACGGCGCCGGCGGCGATGCCAAGCGGCCAGAGGCGTCTTGGCGCGCGAGCCGGACGCAGGAGCGCATCGCCGGATGCGGACTGCTCAGAGTTGCCGCGCAGAGCGCGCCGCAGGTCGACCACGATCTCGCGCATCGACTGAAATCTGTTCGCCGGATCTTTTTCGAGCGCCTTGGCGACGATGAATCGCAGCGCGCCAGGGACCGTCTCGGCCAGCGGAGCCGGAACATCCTGCAGGATCCCGCGCAGGATATCGCCCGGAGACCGCCCCGCGAACGGACGGCGGCCGCCGAGCGCTTCGTATAGAACGATGCCGAACGAGAAGACGTCGCTCCTGGCGTCGACGGCGGCGCCGACTGCCTGCTCGGGCGACATATATGCGGACGTGCCCACAATCATGCCCGCCTGCGTGTGCATGTCGGCGACCGTCACCGCGTCGTTTGATGCCGCGATGTTCTGCGCGATGTCCTGAACCTTTGCGAGTCCGAAGTCGCCCAGCTTCGCGTAGCCGCTCCTGGTGATGAGGATGTTCTCGGGTTTGATGTCGCGATGGAGAATTCCGGCCGCATGGGCGGCCGCGAGTCCATCGGCGACACCGGTGAGCATCTCGACCGTCTCGCGCCAGTTGTGGCTGGCGAGCATCCAGTCGCGGAGCGTTCCGCCATCGACGAATTCAGTGACGAGATACTGGCGGCCGTCGATCTCGCCTGCGTCGTAGACCGTCAGGATGTGCGGATGGTTCAACGAGGATGCGGTTTGCGCCTCGCGCTGGAAGCGCGTCCTCGCGGCTGCATCGGCGATGCCGTCGGACAGGAACTTGATGGCGGCGGGGCGATTGAGCTTCGTGTCGAGCGCGCGGTAGACCGTCCCCATGCCACCGGCGCCGAGCGGCGCCTGCACCTCGTACACGCCGATGCGAAGGCCGGTGAGGCCATGGGAATCGGTCATGGTCTGCGGCAGTATCGCGTACTCTGCCGCTCGACCGCCGCTGTAAAGAGGAGTGTCGGCTGTTCGACGCGAACCACGTCACGAGCCGAGATGAAGACGCCCGTCTATCGTGTGTTCCTCGACCACGCACGTTGCCGCGTTGGAGACGCCTGGTTAACCGGTTCCGATTCGTGGGAGCGCAAACACCCCCCCGTTCTGCTCATGCAGTCGCCTTGCGTACAACTGCGCGCGATCCCGGTTGTCGAGGCTTAGCATCCAGAGGCCGAACACGGTTGGCCCGGTCACGATGTTGACCCCCAGGCGACGAAGCAGGTCGAGGGCTTCAGGGCTGGCCGACTCTGGACGATCGGCAGGGCGAATCTCGCGATCGCTGTTCGTGACGAGAACCACGCGGTCGCCGTCCTCCGCAATTTCGTGCAACGTCTGAAATACCCGCGAGATCTCTGTACTTCTCTTGCGAATGATGTCGCTCGTCGCCGACACATCGATCAGCAGACGCTGATAGGAATCGAGCTTGACGACCACAGAGGTCTCGGCGCCCGGCGTCACGTGGCTGTCGAACCCCAGAGCTGCAAATGCATCGTGCACCGCTTCGGCCAGCTCAGGTCCTGTCCGCCAGAGCAGACCGCCGAAGCGATCCATCGCTCGCAATTCCTCCGAAATTCGCTGTATCTCAAAGACGCGATTTTGATACCCCGGCGGCATTTCGGCAGCGAGCCAATCAGGAGTCGATTCAGTCATATATGAAATCGAGCCCATTCTCTCTCATCTCAAAGAGCGAATGAGCGCCAATAGTGCAGCGCCCCGAATGTTGTCGTCAAGCGGCCCGTCAGGCGCGGCGGCTCGCAGGGTCCGCACATGCACGTGGAGTTCATCGGTCGGTACTTGAAGCGTCACGCGATCATGCGATGGCCGATTCGCCTCGGCCATGAGAAATCATCGCGTGTCGCCTGACCCGGAACGTAACAACACCATCTTCAACGCTGTCTTGCAGCCAGGGAATCGCTGAGCCGCGCCGCGTGAAGGAGGAGATAGTTTCGTTCAGGCGTGCTCGTCGTCCGTTGCGCGGCCTGCCGGTAATAGCGGATGGCCTCGTCGTGCCGACAGGCCCGCTCCAGCAGGTGCGCACGCGCCGCGTCGACGCGATAGTGAATCGAGCTGTGTGGATCGACCGCGATATCGTCCAGGGCCGTCAGGCCCGCAGCTGGCCCCTCCACCATCGCCAGGGCAATCGTGCGGCTGAGTCGAACCATGGGGCCGTCGTTGAATTGGAGCAAAGATTCGTACAGACCAAGAATCTGTCGCCAGTGCGTGGCTTCAGTGCTGTCCGCCTCGTCGTGCAGTGCGGCAATCGCGGCTTGAATCTGATACGGGCCTGGATGTTTCAGTAGAAGCGCGCGCTCCAGGATCCGCGTGCCTTCCGCAATCTTGACTCGATCCCAGTTCGCCCGGTCTTGTACGTCCAGCGGGACCAACTCGCCATCGGGGCCCGTGCGCGATGACCGGCGCGCGTCGGTCAGGAGCATCAGCGCGAGCCATCCGTTCGATCCGACCGCACCAGCCATCTCCCGAGACAAGCCGCTCATCGTCGGGTACAACCGGGACGAGATGAATTTCTTCTTCGCACAGAACCGGGACACGGATGTTTACGCCCTCACCGACGCCACGTTGAAGGCACGGCTCGTCCGGGATCTCGGATCGAATGCGGCCGCGGTGCTGGCAGCGTACCAAAAGAGCCGGCCCGAGGCTTCTCCGGCCGATCTGTATGTGGCGATCGCGTCGGCGCGTTTCGCAGGCTCTGGTTCGATCGTGATTGGCGAGCGGAAGTACGCGCAGCACGGCGCACCGGTCTACATGTATGTCTTCGCCCACGAGTCCGATCGCGTGATTCCAGGCACCAGCCACACGTTCGGGGCCGCGCACGCGGGGGAGATTGTCTACAAGTTCAACAACGTCCAGCCTGCCGGCAGCGGCCAATCGGGACAGCCGCCGAACGTCGGAGGCACGTTTGCCGACTCGCGGCCGGAGAGCGTGCAGACCGCTCGCAACATGAGCGAATTCTGGAGCACGTTCGCCCGCACCGCCCGACTTCAGCAGCCTGGGCTGTCCGTGAGAACGAACACGGCGCTACTCTGGAACACACGCAGGTCGCGGATATGTTCAGTCAGGTCCACGAAAGCGCCTCTTCATTGACGACTTTGTCGTCCTTGCCGAATTCCACGCGGAAGATCGCCTGGCCATGGAGGCCGCCCGAGCACGCTGGTCCTCCACGGCGGGAACAGATTCCGGCAGAATGCCAAGCCCGACCGCGTGATGACGGGATCCCGATCGCGGACATGATGGCCAGCATCGCGGTGGTGTCTATCGACGCAAGTGGCTTCTTTGCCAAGTCCTGATGTGCGGTCGATGACGCGATAGGCATGTAGCTTTAGGCAAGTTGCGGGCTGTACGATTGGCGTCGTGGCTCCTAATCTTGAGGAGATCTCCATATGAACCGAGTGTTGACAGGTTGTCTGTTGAGCGCGGTCGGGATGTGCGCCGTCGCCGCGATCGCCGAGCGGTCGGACAGCGTGCACGCGCAGACGCGCTCGGTCGCCGCGCCTGCGCTGGCATCGCCGCCGCCACCGATCCTCGACGACATGCTGCTGCGCTGGCCGGTCCTGCCCGGGAACGAACGCTACTCCGCGATCGACGGCCGGCGCCTGCGCGGCTACGTCGACGAGCAGGTCGCGATCTCCCGGCGGTACCGCGATCAGGGACACCCGAAATTCTGGGGACGAATCATCGGCACGTCGTCCGATGCGGAAAGCGCGGACTGGCTGGCAGCGAAATACAGGGCCCTCGGGCTGTCCGACGTCTACGTGCAGCCGCTGGATCTCGGTCCGACCTGGATGCCGCAGACCTGGGATGTGACCGTGACGGGGGGAGGTAAGACCCTTCACCTCGAAACCGCGCAACCCGACTACGGCTCCGCCGGCACGCCGCGAGAGGGGCTGGATCTCGAGGCTGCGTACGTCGCGTTCGGCAGCGAGGCGGATTTCGCCGGGAAGGATGTCGCAGGCAAGGCGGTCTTCTCGTTCGACATCATGGGGATGAAGTCCGAGGGCGCCGCCAAGCGCGCCGATGCGAAGGGCGCAGTTGCGATCTTCGAAGTCAATATGCTGCCAGGTAACCAGCGCTACGAAGCCTACCCGTCCGGCACGAAGGCGCCGGCGTTCGTCGTGGGCGACGAAGACGGCTACGCGGTACGCGATCTGATCGCGTCGTTGCCCGCGGGCCAGTCTGCACGTGTCAAGGTGTCGCTCGACGTGCAGCAGGTGACCGGCCTGAAGACCGCGCTCGTGTGGGGTACGCTGCCCGGCGCGACGGACGAAACGATTTACATCATCGCCCACCGCGACGGCTGGTTCGACGCTGCCGGCGACAACGCCGGCGGCGTGGCCTCGATGCTGGGGCTGGCCGCGTACTACGCGAAACTTCCCCAGGCGCAGCGCCGACGCACCATGGTGTTCATCGGCACCGACGGCCACCACAACAGCGGCGTCGGCGCGGGCGTCGGCCGCGAATGGCTGGTCGCCCACAAGGACCAGTTCTTCGCGAAGACGGCGCTCATGATCAACTGCGAGCATCCGTCCACGATTCAGACGAACGCGCGCCCTCGGTATCAAGAGGCAAGGGGCCTGGTCTGGTCGAACACCTACATGGCGCAGCAATGGTACGCCGGAGGGCCATCGCGGCCCGAACTCGGAACGATTGCGATGAACGCCTTCAGAGACTTCGGCGTGCCGGTGTATCTCGATCCGAATGCACGCCCACCGGCCGGCGATCTCGGTCGATTCTTCTCGTTCCTGCCAGGCGTGGCGACGAGCGAGTTCCACCATTTGTTCCACACCGATCAAGAGACGGCAGCGGCGGTGCCGTGGACTGGTCTCGAAGCGACGACGCGCGCCTACGCCAAGATCGTCGATGAAGTGAACAAGCTCCCGTTGAGTGCGTTGCAGCGGCCTGAAGAGCGGCCGTCTCGGTAAGCGTGCGCGATCGCGTGTCGTCAATAGGCCTGTGTGACGGGTTCACAATAACTCTTCTCTAGGCTCGCAGCCGCGGCGTGACTGAGAAGCATCTGGTGGCAGGACTCGAACCTGGGACCCCCGGCTTAGAAGGCCGTTGCTCTATGGCTGCCGCCTTTGCCACAGGGTTGAACTCGACGTCCCGCGCCGCACCGATGGTATTCACCTCTGGCCTCGAGATCGATGCGCTTAGTCGCGGCCTCCTCGGCGACCAGGGAACGGCCTTGCGTTTTTGTTTGACGACGCGCCTCGGTCGCTCGCAAAATGCCGCGGATGAGCGACACGTCCTCCTTCGACTCGGCGACGCTCCTGCACCATGCTTCGAAGGATCCGCCGCGCGTCCCGCGCGTGGGGGAGCTATAAGGTGAGGCGATGCCACAAGGTCAGTCGCCCGTCGGCGTGTTGTTCATCCACGGCATCGGCACGCAGCGCAAGGGAGAGACGCTCGCGAGCTTCGGCGGTGCGCTGTATCGCTGGCTCGAGCTGGCGAAGTTCCGCGGCGGCGATGACCGCGTGGGTCATGTGCAGCTCGAGGATGCCCGCCTGGTCGTGCCGGAGGATCCAAGTGCGCCCGCTCACGCTCGCCTGAGGCTCAACCCCGGCGATCCACAGGGCCGCGACACCGAGTGGCTGCTCGCCGAGTCCTGGTGGGCCGAGTCGTTCGGCGCCCCGAGCTTTACCAGCCTGGCGCAGTGGGGCCTCGGCATCATCCCGTGGACGATCGGGTCACACTTCGGCGCGCACGTTCAGGCGGTGTGGTCAGCGCGCCCGGATGCTGCAGGTGGACTCAAGCGGCTCGCGTGGATCCTGCGTCTCGTGCGGTCGACCACGGCCCTGGTCGCAAGTCTTTTTCTCAGCCTTGCGGCGTGGATTGCGTTCGCGGGGATGCTGGTGATTGCGCTCGTGCCGATCGCGAAGGTTCGACAGTGGCTCGCCGGTGTGCAGCGGGCCACTGCGGCATCGCTCGGCGACAGCTTCACCTTCGTCGTCCGCCCACTCGAGGCGGCCGCCATTGTGGGTCAGGTGCGCCGCGACCTCGCGTGGCTGTCAACGCGGTGCGACACGCTGGTCGTCGTGGCGCATAGCCAGGGGGCGGCCGTCGGCGTCGAAGCTCTTCGAGGGTTCAGGCCAGACAACCTGCGCCTGTTGCTCACCCTCGGCTCGGGTCTGCGAAAGCTCGAAGAGCTCAAGGAGATCGTCTCGCATGGCGGCCAGTTCAAGCGCGCGGCGGCGCTGACTCTTGTTGGGGCGATGCTCACCCCTGTTGCTGGTCTGGCGTTGGTGCGTTGGGCGACGGGCGGCCTTGATTTGTCCGATCCGTCAGCGCCGTTGATCTTTGCGAGTGAGTTCGCGATCGGCGCAGCTCTGCTCGTTGGGGGATTGCTGGATTTCGTCGACGGCACCGCTCGCGATGCGGCGCGCGGTGCCGGCCAGGCGCTCAAAGGCTTCCGCTGGATCGATTGCTACTCGACGTCCGATCCAGTGCCGAATGGCAAGACGTTCGACGTTCAACCGGACATGCCGGCATCGAACGAGACCGTGCCACAGCAGTTTTCGATCGAGGTTTGCAACCAACGCTCGGTCGCGAGCGATCACACCAGCTACTGGTCGAATCTCGATGAGTTTGTCTCGATCGTGGGCGCCTCGCTGGCGAGCGCGGGTGCCCCAGGAATCGCCGTCGGCAAGGACGAACAAGACTGGCTCAAGGCGATCCGCAAACGGCGCCGGTGGCGCGTCAGCTTCCTGGTCGCGACCCGATGGATCGCTGCGGCGGGGCTTGTGGCGACGTTCATTCGCGATCGCGTGCAATGGTGGGCTCTCGTGACGTGGGCGGCGGGTGCGGTCGGGCGCTGGGCAGGCATCGTCGACGCAGCCGCTGCGCAAGCCGCAAGACCGGCAGCTGGCAATGCGCTCGGATTTACCGCGCTGATCATCGCGAGCTACTCGTTCGCGCGCTTGGCATGGGGGCGATGGGACGACATCGAAATGCGCGACGTCGTTGGACACTTTGAACCTGATGGCGGCGCGATCGTCCTCCTGAGCGCCATCGCCCTGCAAATTCTCGTGTCGTTGGGAATCGCCATTCGCAGCTCGACCTTCGTGACGACGGCCAGCGTCATCCTGCTGATTGGTGTGTCTTTCCTGGTTCCATTCCTGCCATCCCTGACGCCAGGCCTGCCTGCGAGCCGCCGCCCGCGGCCCGCGGATTCCGGGCGACGGTCGAACACGGATTTGACCATCGCTTTGATGAAGGTTGTTGGTATTTCGATCGTCGCGCTCTTTGCGCTGTTCCAGGTGATGTTGAACATGCTCAATGGTCTCCGCCGACTCGTCGGCTGGATCCTACCGGAGCACTCTTCGACTTCTGAGAAGGCCGTGTTGATTGGCGTCGGGACCATCGTCGGGCTGATGCTGTTGAGCGCTTTGACCAATTTCGTCAACTGGCTCCGAAGACCTCGGGTTCGATAGACTGCGTCCGACCGCGGACGTCGTCAACGAAGAAGCGCATGCCGACCGGAACGATTCCCAAGGCCTAAGAGGTAGCCGGGCCCGAGCCCTCACTCCGTCAGCGGGATTCCGAATCGCTCCGCCATCCGATAGAGCGTCCGCCGGTCCACGCCAAGGACTTCGGCCGCACGCGTCCGGTTCCCCTTGACGGCGTCGAGGACGTGGAGGAGGTAGCGGCGCTCCAGATCGTCGAGCGTCGGCAGATCGGCGAACGGCTGGTCGTGAAGGACGGCCGGCGCGGCCGTGACCGTGTCGGTCAAATCGAATGCCTCGATCAACGAGCCGCGGCTGGATACCACTCGCCGTGCGATCGTGTTCCGCAACTCCCGCACATTGCCCGGCCAGGTATGACGCAGCAGCGCGTCGAGCGCGTCGGTCGAGACCCAATTGATGGCGACGAACGGCTCGCGACTGCATTTGCCATGGCCCGCGGAGCCTACGTTCACGCAAAATCCCGGCGTTCCGCGGCACGAAGGCCCACGCCTGCCCGGATCGTCATCGGCCGGCGCCGCGGAAGCCAGCCCGGCGCGGGGCGCCGTGATCGACGACGCTCCGGAGCGCCACCGGTTCCCGCCGACCCTCTACGCAGATGTTCGGTTGCGGTCGCCGCGATTCCCAAGATCGAACGGTGACGCGAGCGACGCGGCGATTGGCGGCGCTATTCGTTGACTCGTCCCCGCGTTCGGGTGGAGTGGCGCTTGCTTGCGCACGCCTCGCCTCGTGAACGTGACCATCTACAGCGTCATCAACGTTCTTCTCGCGCTCGGTGCCGGTCAGGCGCCGGCCGAGCCACCGGCCGCCCTCCAGCGTCAGCACCTGCAGGTGCTGACCAGCGTCCCCGAGTCGCAGCTGTTTCCGATGATGAACGCCATCGCCGATTCGCTCGGTGTGCGCTGCGACTATTGTCACGTCCGCAGCGCGCCGGATCCGACCAAGACGTGGTCGCTGGCCGGCGGATGGATCTGGGACCGCGACGACAAGCCGCCGAAGCTTGCCGCCAGAGGCATGATGCGGATGGTGGCCGACATCAACGCGCGCCAGTTCGGCGGACGCGCGATCGTGAGCTGCTATACATGCCATCGCGGGAGCGTCTCGCCCGTCACGTTCCCGCCGCTGCCGCCGCGACCGTATGCGACGGCGCCGGAACCGCTCGCCAGGCCGCTGCCGTCCGCGGACGAGGTCTGGAGCGCGTACCTGCGCGCCGTCGGTGCGACGCGACGGTTCGAGACGCTGGTCATGTCGGCGACCGACGATCGCTCCGAGGGGCGCCACGGCACGTTCGATGTGGTCTTCAAAGGCACCGGCCGTTTCCGCGCGACGCTGCGCATGCCGCCCGACGGCCCCGTGACCCAGGGCCTCACCGGAGACTCCGGCTGGCTGGCCAGCGACAGCGGATCGCGCGCGCTGCGGCCGGCCGAGCTCGAGCTTCTGCGCCGCGCGGCGCAGCGCTACGCCGTCGTCAAGGCCGATCGACCGGCGAATCTGCAGATTGCGAAGATGGAGCGCCTCGGCGATCGTGATGCGTATGTGGCCGTCTCGGAGGTCAGCCCTCAGACCACAGTCACGCTCTTCTTCGACGTGGCGACGGGCCTTCTCCTGCGCGAGCGCACCACCACCACGACGTCGTTCGTCCCGCTTCAGGCCCAGGTCGACTACGAGGACTACCGGAACGTGGACGGCGTCATGCTGCCGTTCCTGATTCGATCGTCCGACGGCTCACCTTTCGATACATCGGTCAAGGTGTTCACGACGGTTCGACACGACGTCGACGTTGACGATTCGATCTTCGAGCGGCCGGTCGCGGCGCCAAAGGCACTGCCGCGGCACTAGCCGGTTTGTGTGCGGCGAGACTTACCGGGCGGGTAAGCCCGCACAAAAAAAGTAAAGCGCGTTCTCCGATCAATCGGCGGAACGACGAAATGTCCAAGCCTGCTGGAAGAGTGCGCGGGCATGACCCTTGCCACAGCACGCGCGCGCCGGCGTCATTCGTCGCACGAGTGAGGACCACGACATGAGACCATCCCGTTTCTCTTCCGCAGTCGGTGTCGCGACTCTCGCCTTGATCCTTCTCAGCGTGAACGGCCAGCGAGCCACGACTCCGCCGGGCCCCTATATCGTGACCGATCTCGGGACTCTCGGCAGTGTTCAGAGCGCTCAGGCCTACGACATCAACGATTCCGGCCAGGTGGTCGGGTACGCGGGCAACCACGCATTCGTCTGGCAGAACGGCGTGCTGACCGACCTTGGCACGCTCGGCGGGAACGGCAGCATCGCCCGCGCGATCAACACGTTCGGCCAGATCGCCGGTCAATCCACCCTGGCCTCCAGCTCGACGTCCCATGCCGTTCTCTGGGACAACGGTACGAAAATCGATCTCACGCCCGGCAGCGCGGTGTCCAGCACCGCCAACGGCATCAACGACTCGCGCCAAATCGTCCTCAACACCAGCGACAACACGGCCTTCCTCTGGCAGAACGGCGTGCTGACCGACCTTGGACGCCTCGGCGGCGGCGCCGGCGGCGCCTTTGTCCAGGACATCAACAATGCCGTGCAAGCGGTCGGTTCGTCGATGGCGCACGCCTTCCTCTGGCAGAACGGCGTGATGGCCGACCTCGGTGTGCTTCCCGGCGGCGACGATGAGAGCGGCGCGGCGGCCATCAACAGCTTCGGGCAGATCGTCGGCTCATCGGGTCACACCGATTTGGATACGTACGAAATCACCTCACGGTCGTTTCTCTACGATCGCGGTGTGATGACGGCGCTGCCGGTGCCCAGTTCGGAGAGCTACGCCGGTGACATCAACGATTCGGGCGTGATTGTCGGAACGATGAGAGCCGGCGGCGGCGTGTCACCCTGGCATGCCTACATTTACGCTGACGGGGTCGTCACCGACCTGAACAGCCTCATTCCCACCGGCTCCAGCCTTCACCTTCTTTCCGCCACGGGCATCAACAACGCCGGGCAGATCGTCGGTGTGGCCTACGACTCGCGTGCGTTTTACCATGCGTTCCTGCTGACCAAAGGGACGGCGCCGGCGGTTCCTCCTGCCGCACCCTCGGGATTGATTGTGACGAGTGCCTCCGCCGACCGCGCCACCCTGGTGTGGACCGACAACGCCGACAACGAGATCGGCTTCAAGATCGAACGGTCACGAGACGGCGCGACGTTTACTCAAGTGGCGACGGTGGGTCCCAACCTGACCTCGTACGTCGACACCGGGCTGGCTCGCTCGACGACGTACTACTACCGCCTGCGCGCGTACAACAACGCGGGCAATTCGCCGTACTCGAATACGGCATCGGTGAGGACAAAGAACAAGTAGACCCGGATCGTCAGCGTTCTGCCAACTCTGAAATCGTCCGGGCCGTGGTCATCGTTTCGCGCGTGATTTGACGCACGTTTCGCGGCGGCCGGCGGATTGCACGCGCGCGAACGGATGCTGACCAGAATGGTCCGAAGCCTGACGCTTGCTGCCGTTGCCGCGGGCTTCGCGGTCTCCTCGGCCGCGCAGCCGGTTCGCGTACCCGGGACGAAAGTGACGCTCGCACCGCCCGACGGCTTTTCCGTCGCCCGGCAGTACCCGGGCTTCGAACGAGCGGAGGACCGGGCCAGCATCATGGTGACCGAGCTGCCGGTGTCTGCCGCCGCCATGGCGCGTTCGATGACGGCGCCGGCACTCGCCACCAAAGGCATGACGCTGATTTCCGCCAGCGATCCGGTCATCGCCGGCAAGCCGGCGCGCCTGCTGCACGTGCGCCAACAGTCGCCGGCCGGCGAAGTGCTCAAGTGGATCCTTGTCGCCGGCGATCCGAAAACCACGTTCATGATCGTCGGCACGTTTACCGGCGGCGGTCCGCCGGGAATCGGTGAGTCGATTCGTCTATCACTGCTGACCACGTCGTGGGGCGGCGCAGCCGCGGCGCCGAGCCCGTTCGAGGGGCTCCCGTTTCGCATGACGCCGACCGCGACGTTGAAGCTGGCCCGGCGTGTCTCCAACATGCTGATGTTCACCGAATCGGGCACGCCGGGCACGCCTGGAGCGACCGAGGCGCTGTATATCGCGGGCCATTCGATCGGTCAGGGTCACATCGGAGACCTACGAGCCTTCTCCGAAACGCGCGCGAGGCAGACGACGGCCGCCCGCGGCGTGACCAATTTCAGCGGCCGGACGCTCCTGCTCGAAGGTCTCGACGCATACGAGCTCGAGGCTGACGCGAACGACGCCCGCAGCGGCAGGGCGATGCGCCTCTATCAAGTCATCATTCCGGACCAGACCGGGTACTTCATCCTGCAGGGTTTCATTCGCGCGGATCGCGCCGCCGAGATCGTTCCGGAGTTCAAGGCGCTGACCGCGAGATTTCGGCTGCACCCGTAACCGCGACTACGGAACGTCCCCTTCTCCTTGACAGGTTAGGAGAGCGGTCGGCGCAGCCGCCTGCCGACCGTCGACTCGTTGCGCGCGGACGGCTGAGCTTCTGAGCGAGGGAGCGCCATCGCGATTCCTGCCCTGGCTCATTGGCACCGGCGCGGTTGAGACGTTAGAATCCGCGCGATGCCCACCGACGATTGGCGCGATCCGATGTCGCCATGTCCGCACTGTGGCCGCGCCGGACTCGTAGGGGCCGAGCGCGAGGTGACGGGCCACAATGCGGTGACGGTGTTCAAGTGTCACCACTGCGAACACACGTGGCGCGTTCCCGACTGGCCGGCCAATGACCGCGATCGGCGACGCGAAGGGTAGATGCTGAAACGTCTACTATTGGACATGCGAATCCGTCGATTGATCCTGTTCGCATCCGTTCTCGTCCTGACCGCGGTTGGGTCGGGCACTTCCGTGGCCGCGCGTGAAAGCTCTGGCACACCCGCGGCACGGACTGCGCTCGACAGGGGCGAAGCTGCGGTCCGCACGGGGGAACTCGACGCCGCGGTGGCCGCGTTCAGGAAGGCCATTGCTGTCGATCCAGGGTTCGTCGACGCCCACCAGCGGCTGATCGAGATCACGCAACTTCAGCAGCTGCAGGACCCCGAAGGGGCGAGGCTGTCTCGTCTGCAACGGCAATACGAGCGTTGGGCGCGGCGGCAGCCGAAGCGCGCCGTGTATCAGGTGGCCCTCGGGCTCCTCGCCAAGGAACCCGAGCAGGCCGCCGCGTACTACAACAAGGCGCTCGCGCTCGATCCGGCGTTTGCACGCGCGCACTTCCTGCTCGCCAGAATCGCCGACAACGCGGGCGACTGGGATGCGCAGCGGCAGCATTTGAAAGCTGCGGTCGAGAGCAATCGCGACGAGCCACGCTACCTGCTGCGGTATGCGGTCGCGCACGAGAAGAGCGGGCCGGCGCGCTTTCGCGAGCTGGCGCTGCAGGTGGTCGCCGCATTTCCAACGAGTCCGTCCGCCGCCGAAGCGCTGTACGTCCTTG
>Ga0105248_10003850_pt1 | contig 16609 bp, 9 predicted proteins | sample KBSS34metaG_FD_81524 | JGI IMG/M metagenome (GOLD analysis project Ga0105248, IMG submission 81524) | Switchgrass rhizosphere microbial communities from Kellogg Biological Station, Michigan, USA - KBS S3-4 metaG | ecosystem: Host-associated > Plants > Roots > Rhizosphere > Soil | place... | reverse complement strand
GCGACGCTGCTCCGCGATGCGCTGCTGGCGGTGCGCCGGCCGGCCCTCCCCGTGCTGGCGGGGATGGCGGTGCTGCTCGGGCTGCTGGTGGCGCTGGCAGTGCTGACCGCGACGGATCGTGCCATCGCGCTGGGCTTCGTGGCGGCGACCGGGGGGCTCGTGCTGGGGCTGTGGCTGCTGGGGATGGCGCTCCGCCTGCTGCTGGCGCGCCTGCCGCATCCGCGTCGCCCGCTGTTCCGCATGGCGCTGGCCAACCTGCACCGGCCGGGCGCGCAGACCGATCGGCTGGTGGTGGCGCTGGGCCTCGGCTTCTCGCTGTTCGTGGGGCTGGCGGTGATTGACACCAGCCTCTCGCACGAGCTGCGCGCGGCGGCCCCCGCCAAGGCGCCGCGCTTCTTCGCGATCGATCTCCAGCCCGAGGATGCGGGGCGCTTCCGCACGGCGATTAAGGGCGCGGCTCCGGGGACGACGATCGAGGCGGTGCCCTCGCTGCGCGGCTCCATCGTGGCGCTGAACGGCCGGCGCGTGGTGGACATGAAGACGCTGCCCGAGGGCGCATGGATATTGCGCGGGGATCGCACCCTCACCTGGTCCGCCACCGTGCCGCCGCGCAATAGCGTGGTGGCGGGGCAGTGGTGGCCGGCGAATTATAACGGCCCGCCGCTCGTCTCGATGGAGGACAAGGCGGCGGCGCTGCTCGGCCTCAAGGTGGGGGATACCATCACCGTCGCCGTGCTGGGCGTGGAGGTGCCGGCGCGGATCGCGGCGCTGCGCCATATCGATTGGGGCGGGCTGGGGCTCAACTTCGCGCTGGTCTTCTCGCCTGGCTATATCGAGGAGGCGCCCCACGCGCTGCTCGCCAGCGTCTATGCGCCTGCGGACCGCGACGGCGCCATTGCGCGGGCGGTGGCCGAGGCGCTGCCCTCCGTCACGCTGGTGCGGACGGGGGATGTGATCGGGCAGGTGGACGATCTGCTGGGCCGCATCGTGCTGGCGATCCGCGCGGCGGCGGGGGTGGCGGTGGCGGCGGGTATCGTCGTGCTGATCGGTGCGGTGACCGCCTCGGGCCGGACGCGGCGTTATGACATCGTGATCCTCAAGCTGCTGGGCGGCAGCCGGCGGCAGGTGCTGGTGGGGCAGATGCTGGAATATGGGCTACTCTCGCTGCTGCTCGCCGGCGTGGCGCTGGCGGTCGGCGGGGCGGGCGGCTGGTATGTGGTGGTGCGCGTCTTCGCGCTGCCCTGGGCGCCGGACGACCGGATCGTGGGCGCGACGCTGCTCGCGGCGATGATCGCGACGCTGGGCATCGGCGTGTTGGGGAGCCTGCCGGCGCTGAGGGCGCGGCCGGCGGAGAGCCTGCGCTCGATGTAGGGGCGGGGGGCGGGTTGGGACTGGCCTATGCCCCCCGTTCGTCCTGAGCTTGTCGAAGGACGTGCTGGTCCAGCGCGGCGCCTGTGGCACGCACGTCCTTCGACAAGCTCAGTGCGAACGGGGGTATTTCGCGCGGGCGGTTGGGAAGAGCAGCTTGTTTCCCGGTTTTCGAAGGGCCTGCGCTCAATATCGGGGTGGGGGAATCGCTCCCCTCTCCGTTCGTCCCGAGCGAAGTCGAGGGACGTGAGGCAGGCGCGGCATTGGGGGCACGTCCCTCGACTACGCTCGGGACGAACGGGGGAGGGGTTTTGTGTGGGCTAGCCAATGAGGCCCTGTCCCTCGGCCTTTGCCGGAGAACAGGGCCTTGCTCCACCTTCCAGCCGCTTACTGCGCGGCGTCGCTCATCATCACCGTGGCGGTGCCGCCGGCGTCCGTCACCTGATCGTTCACGATCGGCAGCAGCACCGAGCTGGCATGGTCGCCGCCCCAATAGATGCTCTGGGTCGCGGCCTTGTAGTCGCCCGGCTTCGCGTTGAAGATGTTGGGGACGTAGGTCTGCGGGTTGCGGTCGTAGAGCGGGAAGAGCGTCGACTGTACCTGGATCATGATCCGGTGGCCGGGCAGGAAGACGTGATCTACGTTCGGCAGGCCGAAATGGTAATTCTCCGCCTTGCCCGGCGTCAGCGGCGCCGGCGTCGCGAGGCCGTGGACGTAGCGGCCGCGGAAGATCTCGATGCCGATCGGCAGTTCATAGCCCGGCGTCGCCGGCTTCGCGCCCTGGCTGGCGGCTTCCGGCGTCGTATCGGGCGTGACGTCGATCAGCTTCACCACCCAGTCGCTGTCCGTGCCGGAGGTGGCGGCGAACAGGTTCACCTGCGGCGCGCCCATGATGTGGACGGCCTTGGTGAGCGGCGCCGTGGTGTAGGTTATCACATCGGGCCGGCCGGTCACGAAGCGCTGGTCGTGCACCAGCCACGTCTTCCACGAATCCGACGCCATGGTGACGGGGCGGGGCAGGAAGGGCACCGGCTTGGCGGGATCGGAGACATAATCGTCATGCCCGTCGCCGCTCGGCTGGGTGAAGCCGGCGGTGGCGTTCGCGCCGAGATAGACCGGCGTCAGCGTGCCCATCGGCCATTTCGGCGAAACGTCCCAATGGTTCACGCCCGTCGCATAGGTGAGCACCGGCGGCGTCTTCGGATCGGGCGCATCCTTCAGATAATGATCGAAGAAGGGCTTCAGGTAGCGGATGCGGAATTCGCGCGCGGTATCGCCCGTGAAGGTGAGCGAGCCCAGATCATAGCCATAATGGTTCACGCCCGAATGGCGCCACGGCCCGATCACGAGATGGACCATGTCGTTGTTCACGTCCTTGGGCTTCATCGCCCGATAGCCGGCCGGCGCGCCGTAGCTGTCTTCCTGATCCCACTGCCCGACGACGAGCATGGTCGGCACCTTGAGCGGCTGGGCGGCCATCCACTTGTCCACCGCCTGGAGCGACCAGAAATCGGTGTAGGCCGGGTTCTCCATCACCTTGCGGATCGAGGGATATTGATCGATCCCCCACTTGCGCGCGAAATCGCCGATCGAGCCGGCTTCCAGATAGGCGGTGTAATCGTCGCCCGCGCCGCGCGGAATCTTGGCGCCGGCCATCGCCTTGCCGGTGCTCTGCCCGACGACATAATCCAGCGTGCCGACGCGGAAGGCGCCGTTGTGGAAATCGTCGTCGCCGATCCAGGTATCGACCATCGGGCTCTGCGGCACGGCGGCCTTGAGCGCGGGGTGCGGATTGATCTCCGCCATCAGCGTGGTGAAGCCGAGGTAGGAGCTGCCGATCACGCCCACCTTGCCGTTGCTTTCCGGCAGATGCTTCACCAGCCAGTCGATCGTGTCGTAGGCGTCGGTCGATTCATCCACCTTGGTGTGGTTGAGCGGGCCGATGATCGGCCGCGTCATCACGAACTCGCCCTCCGAATGATAGAGGCCGCGGATATCCTGATAGACGCGGATATAATTATCCTCGACGAATTCGGCGTCCATCGCAGGCAGGATTTCGGTGATCTTCTGGCTCTTGGTGCGCGAGGTGGAGCCCTTAGCGTTGTAAGGCGTCCGCGACAGCAGGATCGGGGCGTTGTGCGTGCCCTTCTTCATCACGATAACGGTGTAAAGCTTCACCCCGTCGCGCATCGGGACCATCACCACGCGCTTGATGTAATCGGCGTCCGGCCGGACATCGTCATAGCTGGCCACCACGTCGGGCGTCATGGCCGTGACCGGGGCGGGCGTCGCCTCCGGAGCGGCGAAGACGGGGGCAGTCGCGAGCGACAGGGCGATGGCGGTGAGGCTGATGGCGGTTTTCATGAACGCCATGAGTAAGCAGGCTTTTTGTGCGGCGCAACAGCTTCCGGGTATCGCGACGGGAGCGGAACGGCAGGCAAAAAAAAGGGCGGCGCACAAGGCGCCGCCCAGAGAACATCCGAAACGATCCGATCAGAAGCGGACCTGGACACCCGCGTAGAAGCGGCGACCGAACGGATCGTAGACGTCCGCCGCGGTCGTGGTGCCGGTGACGTTGCCGTAGAAGACGGAGTCTTCGAGCTTCGGCGGCTTGCGATCGAACGCATTGTTCACGCCGAGGAAGAACTCGAAGCGATCGTCCTCGCCCGCACGGGCACGGAACTGGATGTCGTGATAGAAGCGCGCGTCGATATGGTTGTGCGCCGCGATCTCCGGGCTGAGATCGCCGGCGATCTCGGCGAACTCCTCCGGCACCGTATCCACCATCGGGCTGAGATAGGTGGTCGTCCAGTTGATGCTGAATGGGCCGAAGCTGTACAGCAGCGAGCCGGTGATCTTGTCCCGGAAGATCTTGCCATATTCCAGGTTGCCGACGCCGCTGACGACCGGAGCGCTCGGGTCCGGCTGTGTCTCGTACTTGAGCGTATGCGTGTAGAACACATTCAGGTCGACACGGTCATCGTTCAGCAGACCCAGCTTGTGGCCGTAGCGGAAGTTGAAATCCAGGCCGCTGGTCTTGAGCGTCGCGATGTTCACATAGGTGGCGTTCACCGTCTTGATGAAGCCGGTGTTGGGATCACGGATCACGTTGTCGCAATACTTCGCGTTGCCGGTCAGCAGGCACTGCTGGATCGACGTCTGGCGAGGCACGATGTCGATCGCGTCCGACACCTTGATGTTGAAATAGTCGACCGTGAAGGTGAGGCCCCGGATCTGGTGTGGCGCGAAGACGCCACCCAGCGTGAGGGTCTTGCCCGTTTCCTGCTTCAGGCGCGGATTGCCGCTGTCGAAGCCGTTGATCGTCTGGATGTCGGCCAGCGAATATTCGAACGTGCCGCCATTGCGGATCGCCGCCGCCACGCCCGGGATGGCGCGGCAGGCCGCAGCATATTGGCCGGTGCTGGCTGCGGTGAGGCCGTCGCAGGGGTCGTTCACCGCCGGGAAGGTCTCGCTCGCCGGCGAGAAGAGCTCACCGATGTTCGGCGCGCGGGTGGCGATCGCATAGTTGGCGCGGACGTGGAAATCCTGCACCGGGGCATATTCGCCGCCCACGTTCCAGCTCAGCACGTCACCCACGGTCGAATAGTGCGAATAACGGATCGCGCCATTGGCCGAGAGCGAGGATGCGAACGGCAGATCCTTGAGGATCGGCACGTCGACTTCGCCGAACAGCTCCTTCACGTTGAACTTTCCGACCGAGTCCGGCGTCTTGTTGCCGGAATTGAGGCCGGCGTTCGTCAGCGCATCCCAGTTGTCGACGCTCTTCTCGCTGCGATATTCCGCACCGAAGCTGGTCTTCACGTCGCCATAGGGCAGCGTGAACACCGAGCCGGTGACGGCGCCGGTGATGACGATCTCGGTGTTCTTGATATCCTCCGAGCGCGGCACGGCGGCGACGACGTAGGACGAGGCTGCGGCACTCGCGGTGTTGTAGCCGAACAGGTTGATCGCCTGGCAGCCCGCCGCGCGGGCGGCCACGTCACGGCAGACGATCTGGCCGGTGGCCGGATCGCGGACCGCATCGAGCGCCTGCGCATATTTGGAGATGTCGATGTCCTGCGTCTGGGTGTGATCCCGGAGCTGGCCGAAGACACCGGAGACGTCGTAACTCCACTTGTCGGAGATGTCGCCCTTCACGCCGGCGGCGATGCGGAAGGTATCGCGGCGGTTGGTGTTCGAGCGGCTGAACACCTCGTTCTGGCGGCGCCGGAACTGGATGGAGGTCACGTCATTGTCGGCGATGCCGTCGCTGTTGCGCGCGGCGATCTCGGCGCGGATCGAATCCGGGATGAACGGATTGTCGATGGCGTAGCCGACGCCCACATCGAGTTGGGAGTCGAGCGCGGAAGGCTCGATCTCGGAGCTGGAGTTCACATGGGCGAAGGTGCCCTCGGCATAGAACTTCACCGCATCCGACACATCGTAATGCGCGATGATCGTGCCGAGATAGCGTTCGATCGGCGTCGAGATGCGACGCAGCAACTCGCGGTTGAAGCCATAGCCGGTCGGGAAGCCGGTTACGACATTGTTGTTGTGATCGAAAGTGAAGATGTTGTTGGCGAAGCCGCCCGCGTTGGTGGAGGCGACATCACCGTTGAAGAGCTGGAAACGACCCTGCGGGGCGTAGCTGCTGTAGGACTGCGGGCCGCATCCCGCCGCGCTGCAATCCTCCGCCGAGATCGCGCGATCGCGCGACATCAGGCCATAGTCCCGGTCATAGGTGAAGTTCGCCGCCACGCCGCCGCGATCGTCCGCGCCGAACTTGGTGCCGGCGCTGATGCTGGCGTTCCAGTTGCGGCTGTCCCCCCGTGCGGAGATGCCATACTGGGCGCGCGTGATAATGCCGTCGATATGGTCCTTCAGCACGAAGTTGACCACGCCGGCCACCGCGTCCGAACCGTAGACGGCGGAGTTTCCGCCGGTCACGACATCGACACGCTCGACGAAATCGGCCGGGATGTTGTTGACGTCCACGGTGGAGGTGCCGGCGAGGCCCGCGACGAAGCGGCGGCCGTTGACAAGCACCAGCGTGCGCTGGTCACCCAGGTTGCGCAGGTTGATCGAGGCGACGCCGTTGCCCGAGGTCAGGAAGTTGCTGTTCGTGCGGCTGACGCCGGGAATGCCGACCTGCGGCATCTTCGCCAGCAGATCCTGCACGTTGGTGATGCCCTGCTGCTCGATCTGCTGCGCGCCGAGCACGGCCAGCGGCGTGGGGGACTGCAGTTCCGGACGCGCGATGCGCGAGCCGGTGACGATGATGGCGCTGTCGGCGGCCTTGTCCTGCTCTGCAGCCTGAAGCGCCGCGTCGGAAGTCGGCTTGTCCTGAGAAGCGATCGAAGTTCCGGCGGTCTGAGCGGAAACCGGCTGAGCGAGGAACGCGATGCCGGCAATAATGGATGTGGTCAACAACTCACACTTGGACCCAAAACGCATGCTTTACCCCTTGTTTGCACACAAAGCTTCCCAGTGTTGACGTTCACCGCGAAGAAGGCGCGCACGTATGGGGAGTTTTGGCGGTGGCACAATCGTTAACTCGGCAATTTTACGATTGTGCAGTGACGTGACGAAAAAGTCACAATATATCCATGTGTATAGAATACGGATTTAAAACGGGTCGGCCCGTGCTGCCGGGGGCGTTTTTCCTTGCGCGGAGATGCTGCCCCCGATGGCGCCGGTTGGCCCGGCCCTGAGGCTGGAGAGAGCGCGCACGCCTGCCGTTCGGCGCGGACGATCCGCGCTTCGCTCGTGATCGGGAAGAATGAAGCTGCTGTCCGCCCGAGCGGCGGGGGTCTGGCGCGTCAGGGGGCTCCCTGCGCGGCCATCATCGGCACATGATGCCGTCCCGCATGCGCCGCCCGCGGTGATCGGGGGCGCATGCGGCGGGGTACGGGGCAGTCGGTCAGGCCAGCACCTCGTCTCCAAGATGCCGCCATGCCACCACCTTCTGGGTGGAACTGCCGAGCTTCTCGATGGAGAGCGTCATCTCGTCGCCGGCTTGGAGGAAGACCGGCTCCGGCTTCATGCCGTCGCCGACGCCCGGCGGCGTGCCGGTGATGATGAGGTCGCCGGGGAACAGCGTCACATATTGGCTGAGATAGGCGATGATCTGGCGGACGGTGAAGATCATCGTCTTCGTGCTGCCGTCCTGCATCCGCTTGCCGTTGACGTCGAGCGTCATGGCGAGGTTCTGCGGATCGCCCACCTCGTCGGGCGTCACCAGCCACGGGCCGACCGGGCAGAAGCTGTCGTGGCCCTTGCCCTTGCTCCATTGGCTGCCGCGCTGCTTCTGGTTGAAGCGCTCCGACACGTCGTTGGCGAGAACATAGCCCGCGATATGATCGAGCGCGTCGGCCTCTTCCACATAGCGGCAGGTCTTGCCGATGACGATGCCGAGCTCGACTTCCCAGTCGCTATGGGTGGAATCCTTGGGCAGCATCACCTCGTCGTTCGGGCCGGTGAGGCTGGAGAGCGCCTTCATGAACACCACCGGCTCGGTGGGGATCGGCAGGTTCATCTCTACGGCGTGATCGACATAGTTGAGGCCGATCGCGACGATCTTGCCGATGCCCTTCACCGGCACGCCATAGCGCGGCGTGCCTTCCACCACGGGCAGGGCGGCGGGATCGGCGGCGAGGGCGCGGGCGAGCGTCGTCGGCGTGATGTCATCGACGATAGCGCTGAGATCGCGGATGCGGTTGTCGGCGTCGACGATGCCGGGCTTTTCCTGGCCGCGCGGGCCGTAACGGCAAAGCTTCATGGGGGCTGACCTCGGGGGAGGGAGGGAAGGAAATCCGGTGGTTCGGAAAGCCGCTTAAGCCCCGCCCCGCCTGCGCTGGCAAGCCCCCGCCGATGCGGCTTCTCCGTCGTTTCGGATCGCCGCATCCCAAGATCGTTTCGCCGACGGCTTCGCCTTGCGGGCAGGCGGCTTCGCCCTATCTCGGCGGCACGCGGTTCCGCGTCTTCCTTCTCCGGCCCTGGAGCATCCCATGCGTATCAATCGGCTTGGCCACACCGGCCTGTTCGTTTCCGAGCTTTGCCTCGGCACCATGACCTTCGGCGGCAGCGAGGGCATGTGGGGCCAGATCGGCCAGCTTCGTCAGGAGGAGGCGGATGGCCTGCTCCGCACCGCCATCGATGCGGGCATCAACTTCATCGACACCGCCAATATCTACGCGGGCGGCCGCTCCGAGGAAATCACCGGGCAGGCGATCCGCAACCTCGGCCTGAAGCGCGACGATTATGTGCTGGCCACCAAGGTGCTCGGCCGGATGGGCGAGGGGCCGAACAGCCTCGGCGCCTCGCGCTACCACATCATGGAGGCGGTGAAGGCCAGCCTGAAGCGGCTCCAGCTCGATCATATCGATCTCTACCAGATCCACGGCTTCGATCCCGCGACGCCGATGGAAGAGACGCTGCGCGCCTTCGATACGCTCGTGACGCAGGGCTATGTCCGCTATGTCGGCGTCTCCAACTGGGCGGCGTGGCAGATCGCCAAGGCGCAGGGCATCTCCGAGCGGCTGGGCCTCGCCCGGTTCGAGAGCCTGCAGGCCTATTACACCGTCGCCGGCCGCGATCTGGAGCGGGAGCTGGCGCCGATGCTCGCGTCCGAGAAGATGGGCCTGATGGTGTGGAGCCCGCTCGCCGGCGGGCTTCTGTCCGGCAAATATAGCCGCGAGGATGAGGCGAAGGGCGATGGTCGCCGCGCCACCTTCGACTTCCCGCCCGTGAACCGCGATCGCGGCTATGCGGTGATCGACGTGATGCGCGGCATCGCCGAGGCCAAGGGCGTGTCGGTGGCGCAGATCGCGATTGCGTGGCTGCTCCACCAGCCGGTCGTCACCACCGTGATCGTGGGCGCCAAGCGGCCCGATCAGCTGCAGGACAATATCGCCGCCACCCGCGTGGTGCTGACCGCCGACGAACTGGCGGCGCTCGACAAGGTGAGCGCGCTGCCGCCTGAATATCCGGGCTGGATGCTGGAGCGGCAGGGCGCATGGCGCGAGGCCCAGCTCCACCAGAAGCCGCGCGGCGAAGCATAAGCAGAGGGGGACGGGATATGGACATGCAGTATCGCCAGCTCGGCCGCTCCGGCCTGAAGGTGCCGGTATTCAGCTACGGCACCGGCACGTTCGGCGGCACCAACGCCTTCTTCGAGAAGTTCGGCACCACGGGCGTTCCCGAGGCGACCCGGCTCGTCGACATCTGCCTGGATGCCGGCGTCACGCTGTTCGACACGGCGGATGTCTATTCGGACGGCGCCTCCGAGGAGATCCTCGGCGCGGCGCTGAAGGGCAAGCGGGATCGCGCGCTGATCTCCACCAAGACGACCTTCCGCATGGGGGACGGCCCCAACGATGTCGGCTCCTCGCGCTTCCACATCGTGCGCTCGGTCGAGGCCAGCCTGAAGCGGCTCGGCACCGATCATATCGACCTCTACTTCATGCACGGCTTCGACGCGCTGACCCCTGTGGAGGAGACGCTGCGCGCGCTCGACGATCTCATCTCGGCGGGCAAGATCGGCTATATCGGCGCGTCCAACTTCTCGGGCTGGCAGCTCATGAAGTCGCTGGCGAAGTCCGACGAATATAGGCTGGCGCGCTACATCGCCTATCAGGGCTATTATTCGCTGGTCGGCCGCGATTTCGAGCATGAACTGATGCCGCTCGCGATCGATCAGGGCGTGGGCCTGATGGTGTGGAGCCCGCTCGGCTGGGGCCGCCTGACCGGCCGCATCCGTCGCGGCCAGCCGGCGGCGGAAGGGCGCATCGCGCTCGGCGGCGCGGAGGGCGGGCCGCATGTGGAGGATGAATATCTCTTCACCGTGGTCGACGCGCTGGACAAGGTGGCGGCCGAAACGGGCAAGTCGGTGAGCCAGGTGGCGCTGGCATGGCTGCTGACCCGGCCGACCGTCTCCAATATCGTCGTCGGCGCGCGCAACGAGGATCAGCTCCGGCAGAATCTCGGCGCGCTGGAGATCGCACTGGACCCGGCCCACATCGCCCTGCTGGACGATGCGAGCCGCCGCCAGCCGGCCTATCCCTACTGGCACCAGATGGGCTTCGACGAGCGCAACCCCAAGCCGACGCGCTGGTAGGGCCACTTTCCGGGGGCTGATGGGGCGCTGAGCGCTGCATCGGCCCCTCATCTTTCCGCCCCTCATGCTCCGTTCGTCCCGAGCGAAGTCGAGGGACGTGCGGCAAGCGTTGCACCTCGTGGCACGTCCCTCGACTTCGCTCGGGACGAACGGGGGGATTGGCCGTACGCGACTCTCCCCTTCGCCTCTCCATCGTCAAGCCCGGCATGACGTGGGTATCTTCGCGAGGAAGGGGCCTCAGCGTTCTCGCGCTATCCAGTCTATCGCGAGGATTTGGCGGCGGCCGTTCACCCGGCCGAGCTGCACGATTACGTCGATCATCGAGCGCGCATAGGCCAGCGTATCGGTGCGGCCGAGGCCGAGATTGGCCTGCATCACCATCAGCACCAGCTGCTCCAGTGCGCCGGCCGTGGAGCTGGCGTGGATGGTGGTGAAGGAGCCCGGATGGCCGGTGTTGATCGCGCGCAGGAAGCTCACCGCCTCCTTGCCGCGCAGTTCGCCCAGCACGATGCGATCCGGGCGGAGGCGTAGCGCCGCCTGCAGCAGATCGTCGGTGCCGACGCGGGCCTCGCCCAGATCGCCCTTCACCGCGACGAGGCCGAGGCTGTTCTGGTGGCGCAGCTTGATTTCGGGCGTGTCCTCGATGAGCACGATCCGCTCGTGCTGCGGCACCTCGCCCATCAGCGCGTTGAGGAAGGTCGTCTTGCCGCTCGACGTGCCGCCCGCGATCAGGATGGTGAACCGCTCCCGCACCGCACGCGCGAGGAAGCCGACCGGATCGCTCTCCGGATCGGGCATCGCCTCGGGCATATGCGTGCCGGCCAGCGGGCCACGGTCATAGGCGGAAAGCGGCAGGTCGACGAGGCGGTGGCGGCGGATCGCCACGCCCCAATGGGCGCGGGTGGCCGACGGCGCCACGAACTGCGCGCGGGCGCCATCCGGCAGCACCGCCGAAAGAAGCGGCTGCTGGCGATTGATGCCCTGATGGCTGACGCGGGCCACCTGCTCGGCGAGGCGCTGGACATGGCGGTCGTCGACCTCGGGAAGCTCCACCCGCTCCATGCCGCGCCCGGCCGCCTCCACCCAGATCTCGCCCGGGCGGTTGATGAGGATTTCCGTCACGTCCTCGCGCGTCAGCCAGGGCTGGAGCGGCGCCAGATAGGCGTCGAGATAGACGCCGCCGGGGAGAGGGGCCGGGCTGCTCATCGCCCTTATTCGACAGTCGAGAAATCGAGATCGCGGGCGACGTACACGCGGATCGCCGTGCCCTGCGGCACGCGGACGGTCGGCGCTATCTGGGCGTCGCGCTGGGCGGCGACGGTGGCCGCGCTCTGCCCGCCCGACACGACGACGGAGGCGTTGCCCACCGCCGAAAGCCCGCCCACCACAGACAGCAGCACCGCCGAGCCGAAGCGCTGCACGAAGTGGCTGTTGACCTTGCCGGCAAGGCCCGAATTGCCCGAGAAATCGACGCCGGGGGAGCCGAGCGCGATCGATACGCCATCCGGGCGGATCAGGCGTGTCCAGATCACCTGCGCGCGCGTCTGCCCGGCGGCGAGGCCGGACTTGTACTGCCCGATCAGGCGCGACATGCGCGGGATCAGCACGCGCGAGCCATCGAAGGAGTGGACATCGTGCGTGACGATGGCGCGGACATAGCCGGGCAGATCGGTATCGATCGCGGTTTCCAGCACCGCGGAGATCATCGTGCTCTCCGGCACTGTCTCCGACGGATTGACCATCTTCTCGGCGGAGACGACCTGCGCCGATCCGCCGACGCGCAGCGCGAAATCATCGTCCGGGGTGCCGCCGCCGCTGATCGGCTTGCCGGCGCCCGCCTTGGGGGCTGTCTCATGGCCCGTCGCCGTGGAAGGCCCGGTGCTGGGCGCTTCCGAGGTGTCGTACACCATCGCGGGGGCCGAGACGGAAGCGAGGCTGTTGGTTGCCGGCTTGGTGGCCGGCGGCGCCGCTACGGGCTGCGGGGCCGGCGCGGGCGTCGCCAGCAGGCGTGCGGGCGCTGGCGGCGGCGGGGCGACCACCGGGGCGGGGGGCGTCGCGCGATGCCGGCTCATCGACCAGAAGGTGACGCCACCCAGCGCCAGCGCCGCAACCGCGCCGACGACAAGGCCCAGCGAGTCCGATCGCCGCCCCGCCTGCGCGACCAGCGGATAGGCATTGCGGCTGGCCAGCTCCAGCGCCTGCGGAGCGGCGAGGGTGCGTGGGTCCGCATCATGGCCGTCGGGCCTGAGCAGGAGGGGCTTGGGGGTGGTCGTCATTGGGGCGCACTATCCGCTGTCTTGCCGTCAGCCGGCGGAGCGGCTGGGGCGGGGGCCGGCACGGGGGCCGACGTCGATGCGGGCGGCGGCACGGAGCCGGCGGAGGTCGGAGTGGGCTCGCTCACGCCGGCGGGCAATGCCGGCGCCTGAACGTTGGCGTCGTTGGCCTTGGGCATGCGCGGGGCGGGGGTGAGCGTGGCCGTCAGCTTGCCCTCGCGCAGCACGAGCTGCTGGGGAACGCCGTCCACCACGATATAATCGCCCTTCACCGTGTAGTTGACCGGCCCCTCGACCTTCTTGGGGCCGAGTTGCAGGATCGCCGGCAGCGGCGTTTCCTTCGCCCAGGCGAGCCATGTCGACTGTCCATCGTCGAACAGGCGGATCGGGAACAGCTTCTTGGCGCCGCTGGTCACCCAGTTGAAGTTCAGGTCCGCAGGCGAGGGCTGGGGCGGCGGGGCGATATGCGGCTCCGGCAGGGGCATCGGCGTGATCGCCTCGGCCGGCAGATCGGCCGGCTTGGGATCGGCCGGGGAATCGAAGCGCATCATGTAGACGGGGATGTCGCGCGGCGACGCCACCAGATCGAACAGATAGGTCCGCCGGTCCGTCACGATCGTCATGTTGGTATGCGCGGTCGCCTGGATCGGCTTCACGAACACCAGCGAGGCGTGCTTGTTGGGCGTCACCTGCCAGCTCGAGGAATCGCCCACGGCGATATTCTCGATATGCTCGTTGGAGCCGAACTCGATCGTCGACTGGATGTTGAGACGCGCGTGCACCACGACGATCCGGTCAGGATCGTAATAGCGCGTCGCGACGCGCGGATCCTTGGCGAGAGCGGGGCCTGCGGCCAGAGCGGCGAGCAGGAAGAGACGTTTCATGACAGTCGGGCTTTCGATGGCATGGCCGGTGGGGCGCGGAAGCGGCTGCCGACGCCCTGCAGGCGACGATCGGATCGGGTGGCCGTGGAGATGTCGGTGGAGGCGCCGGCTACGGCGAGGCCGGTGGTGACGTTGCGCACATGGATGGAGGATGCGGATGCCTCCGCCGCCTCCGCCGCGGCGGCCGGCAGCGCCGCGACCATCGAGCGCACGCGCTGGTTGGCGGCTGCGGCGGCGGGGCCGGCGACGGCCGCCGCGGCCAGCATCGGCATGGCCGGGGCGGGCGCCGGCAGCAGGATCGGCGCGGGCGCGGCGGGCGCGCTGAGGAACGGCAATCGCCATCCGGCGACCAGCATCGACGCGGTTTTCACGACGATGAACATCAGCGAGCAATAGACGAAGGCGGCAAGGAACAGCACGATCGCACCGCGGATATCCGTGGTGGTGGATTGCAGGAGCGTATCGTCGATGAGGGGCGAGATCAGCGCCAGCGTCGCCCCGCCGATCAGCACGGTGAACAGCGGCACCAGCGCGAACGATACGACGGCCTTCAGCCATCCTTCGAACAGCCCGCGCGTGCCGGGGAAGATCACGAAGATGATGAAGATCGGCCCCACCGCCAGCAGCGCGGCCAGCGCCACCTTGGATGTCACCAGCACGCCCACGGTGCCGAGCAGCATCATCAGGCCCGATACCCAGATCAGCGTCTGCGGGGTGAGCAGCGACGAGCCCGCCGCCCCCGCGCCGTTGGCCGCCGCCCCGGTGGTGGCGGTGGAGACGGCGGCGGCCGGCGTCTGGTTGGTGCTGTCCGCGATCGCCTGGAAGATCATGTCGAGCCGGCTGGCGAACACGTCCGTCGCCGATCCGTGCGTGCCGGCCAGCATGGTGGCGACTTCGTCCGGCGCGCCGGTCGCCAGCGTCCAGACGACGTTCTGATAGGCCAGCCACGAGGTCGAGAAGGTGAGCGCGAGGCCCAGCATCATCATGCGCGGCGTCAGCGTGGAAAGGCCGAGCCGCACGCGGCCGGTCAGCAGGCCGATCGCGAAGAAGGCGACATAGAGGGTGAGCAGGCCGGTGAGCGCCGGCAGCAGCGTGCCATGCTCGCCGAACAGCCGGCCGAACGCATAAGCCGTCGCCTGGCCGGTATGGCAATCGACCACGCGCAGCGCATCCGCGACGCCGACGTTGGTGTCGTCGATCTGGAGCGCCGGGCAGTTCATTCGGCCGCTTCCGAATAGGCCGGCGGCTCATCGGCCGAGGCGGGCCAGGGCGTGCCGGTCAGCGCCTCGAACCAAAGGGCCGGCGCATCGCCCAGCTCCTCGCGCAGGCGATCGAGCTTGCGCACGCTCGCCTCGCGGCCGGAAAGGACGGTCAGCAGGTCCGGCTCGCCAGCGAGATCGAGGCGCGCCACCACCGAGTGATTGGCATGGCGGATCAGGAAGCAGCGGCTGTGTGCGGGCAGCTGGCGGATCAGCTCCAGCTCATGCTGGGAAAGGCCGAAGCCCTCGCAATAATCCTCCGGCCGGGCGCGGGGATTGGGGGTGAAGATCATCGTCGCGGTCTGCTCGACGATCGCCGAGGAGATGCGGCTGTCCAGCGCGTCGCGGGCGGACTGGGTCGCGAAGCCGACCAGCGCGTTGCGCTTGCGGAGCGTCTTCAGCCAATCCCGGATGCGCGCCGCGAAAACGGGGTCGTCGAGCGCCTTCCAGCCCTCGTCGATCAGGATCATCGTGGGCTCGCCGTCCAGCCGCTCGTCCACCCGGTGGAAGAGGTAGAGCATGGTCGGCGTGCGCAGCACCGGGCTGTCCAGCAGCGCGGTGATGTCGAAGCCCAGCGTCCGCGCATCGAGATCGAGCGCGTCGACCGCATTGTCGAACAACCAGGCATGTTCGCCGCCGTTGATCCACGGATCGAGCCGGGAGGGCAGATCGCCCATCTCGGGCCGCCGCGCGCCGCCCAGCAGTTCGCGGAAATAGCGCAGCCGCCGGAAGGCCGGGGCCGCATCCATGCAGGCATCCACCGCGCCGGCGATGGAGGCCAGCTCGTCCGGCCCTTCGGCCGCCAGCATCACGCCCAGCCAGTCTCGCAGGAAGGCGCGGTTCACGGCATTGTCGGCCAGCGAGAGTGGATTGAAGCCGGTCGGCTCGCCGGGGCGGAGGGTGGAGTAATAGCCGCCCGCCGCGCGCAGGAAGATTTCGGCGCCGCGATCCTTGTCGAACAGGATGGTGCGCGGGTTGAACTTCTGCGCCTGCGCGGCGAGGAAGTTCAGCACCACCGTCTTGCCGGAGCCCGACGGCCCGATGACGGTGAAGTTGCCGAGATCGCCCTCGTGGAAATTGAAGAAATAGGGGGTGGCGCTGGTCGTCTCGAAGACGGTCGCGGCCGGGCCCCAATGGTTGCCGTCCGGCCGGCCGAAGGGCATGCCGTGCAGCGACAGGAAGCCCGCGGCATTGGCCGTGGAGATCAGCGCGCGGCGGACGAGGAAGCCTTCATTGCCGGGGAACTGGCCCCAGAAGCTCGGCTCCAGATTGATGTCCTCGCGCACCGCCACCGCGCCGATATCGGCGAGCGCCGCGCCCGCCGCCGCCATGGCGCCATCGAGCGCGGGCAGATCGCCGGCGCGGACGAGCAGCGTCATGTGATGATCGCCGAAACCCGTCTGCCCCGCGCCCAGCGCATCGCGCGCGGAGAGCATCTCGCGCCGTTCCGCGCCCGCTTCCTCGTCGGCGGAGCGCAGGCGGCGGATGGCGAGATCGATCCGCTCGCGGGCGATCTGGCGATCGGCCGGCGCGAAGCTCTCGGTCAGCACCAGCTCGTGGGGGAGGCGCAGGATATTGTCGATCAGGCCGGCGCGCGTCGCGTCCGGATATTCCTTGATGGCTAGGATGCCGGCGAAGGTGCGGCCGGAAGGCGGCGCCGTTTCGATCGCGTCGAGGCCGAAGCTCACCCGCGCATAGGGGATGTGATAG
>Ga0105248_10003847_pt1 | contig 16625 bp, 10 predicted proteins | sample KBSS34metaG_FD_81524 | JGI IMG/M metagenome (GOLD analysis project Ga0105248, IMG submission 81524) | Switchgrass rhizosphere microbial communities from Kellogg Biological Station, Michigan, USA - KBS S3-4 metaG | ecosystem: Host-associated > Plants > Roots > Rhizosphere > Soil | place... | reverse complement strand
GACGAGCGCCAGGAACACGGCGGTACCGACGTAGCTGAGGGGATCGGTCGCCGTCACGTTGTAGAGCAGACTGGTGACGACCCGCGTCACGCCAAACGCGCCCAGCACGCCGCAGACGATGCCGGCCGCGGCAAGTCGCGCGCCGTGGCTGACGACCAGCGCGAACACATTCTGCCGGCTTGCGCCAAGCGCCATTCGCACACCGATCTCCTGCGTCCGCTGCGACACCGCGTACGAGAGCACGCCGTAGACACCGATCGACGCGAGCAGCAGTGCCACGGCGCCGAAGATCCCGAACATCCACCCGAACAGCCGGTATTGCCAGAACGAGTTCAACCGCGCCTCTTCTCCGGTCTGGATACTGAAGAGCGGCAGAGTGGGATCGGATTTACGGATTTCCTGGCGAACCGCCGCGGTGATCGCGGCGGGCGATCCGCCGGCGACGCGAATCGTCAGCCCGGTGTTGCGCGTCGGTTCGTAGGGGTACGAGATGAACGCGTACGGCGACGGCTTGCCGTCCCGGACCGAGAACAGACGAAAATCGCCGACCACGCCAATAACCGTGATCCACTCCGGCTGTTTGTCCTCGAGCCGGCGGAAGCGCTGGCCGACCACGTCGGTGCGGTTCGGCCACAGCCGTTTCGCGAACACGCCGTTGACGATCGCGACGGCCGATCGACCCTGCCCTTCGGCGTCCGTGAAGTCGCGCCCGGCGACCAGCGGCACATTGAGGGTCTTCAGGAGATGAGGCGTCACGCCGAAGTACGAGACGTTGGGCTCCTGGCCCTCGGCGAACGCCACGCCTTCTGGAACGACCGCGCCACCCGATCCGCCGCTCGCCAGGGGAACCATGTTGGAGGCCATCGCCGACGCGACGCCAGGCAGCGCTTCGACCCGGCGGACGATATCGTCGACGCGCCGGATCATCGCGTCGCGCGGCTCGTACAAATCGCCTGGCATGTAGAAACGGAGTGTCATCAACGGCGCGGTGTCGATGCCGGCGCGGGCGTCCTGCAGGTTCAGGAAGCTGCGAACGAACAGGGACGCGCCGACGAGCAGCACCAGCGACAGCGCGATTTCGAGGACCACGAGGGTGCTGCGGAGGCGGCTCCGCGTCCCGCCAGCGCTGCCGCGTCCCCCATCCTTCAGCGAATCCTGCAGGTTCGTTTTCGCGGCCTGGAAGGCCGGCGCCAGGCCAAAGATGAGGCCGGTCAACAGGGCGACGGCGCCGGTATACACGATGACGCGCGGGTTCATGCTCCAGTCGATGTAGTACGGCGCCTGGTTATTCGGCGGAATCGACGCAGTGAGCCATTGCAGTCCGACGTAGGCGACCGCGACGCCGAGCGGGGCGGCGGCCACCGCGATCAGGACGCTCTCGGTGAGCAGCTGCCGGACGATGCGGCCGCGTCCGGCGCCGAGCGCGGAGCGAACCGCAATTTCGCGCTGACGGACCGTCGCGCGCGAGAGCAGCAGATTGGCGACATTGGCGCACGCGATTAGCAGCACCAGGCTGACCGCGCCCATCATCGTGAAGACGACGAGCCTGATGCTGTCGGGCACCATGTCGTCGCGAAGCGAACGAGCGGTCGCGCCCCATCCCTGATCGTCGCGCTGCTCCTCAGCCAGCTGCAACCCGACCGCCGCGAGGTCGCGCCGCGCCTCCTCGAGCGAGACGCCCGGCTTCAACCGCGCCATCGCCTGGAGGTTCCGAGCCGTCCGCGGGCTGTTGAACTCGATCGGCGTCTGCGCAATCCAGAGCTGGGCCTGCTCCGGAAACTGAAAGCGCGGCGGCATGACGCCGATGATGGTATGCGGCTGGCCGTTGACGGTGACGGTACGGCCGACGACCGAAGGATCGGCCGCGTACCGCCGCTGCCAGACACCGTGGCTGAGCAGCAACACGCCCGCGGCGCCAGGCCGATCCTCTTCGGGACGAATCTGGCGGCCCAGGATCGGTTGCACGCCGATCATCGGAAACATGTTCCAGCTGATGGTGGAACCATTGAAACGCTCGGGCTCCTCGCCGTCCGACAGCGTGAGGCTCCGCCCGGTGACGGTGGCGATGTCGGCCAACGATCGCGTGCGCGCTTTCCAGTCCTGCACGTCGAGATACGACACGGCGCCGCGATCGATGCCGTTGACCTGATGCGTCGTGTGCAGCGAGACCAGACGCTCGGGATCGCGAAACGGCAACGGCCTGATCGCCACCGTATCCACCACGCTGAAGATGGTGCTGTTCACCCCGATGCCGAGCGCCAGGCAGACGATGGTGAGCGCCGCAAAGCCGGGACTCTTCACCAGCGTTCTGGCGGCATAGCGGAGGTCCTGAAGGAGGGTGTCCATCTCGGACTTAGACGTCGGCGACCGATGGAAGTTTCGATACAATCCGCCGAACGAGGAATGCCAGCCATGCGAAAGACATTACTGACCGTCGCCGTCGCCGTGCTCGCCGCCAATGCCGGCGCGCGACCGCTCGGCGTCGATGACTACTACCGAATCGTCGGCGTGCAGGCGCCGGCAATGTCGCCCGATGGACGGTGGGTCGCCTTCATCCGCAGTTCGATCGTCGAAGCGGAGAACCGGCGCCAAGGCGAGTTGTGGATCGTGCCGGCCGACGGCAGCGCCCCCGCACGCCGCCTTTCGGATCCGGCGATGAACGCCTCGGGCCCGCGCTGGAGTCCGGACGGCACCCTGCTCGCGTTCTCCGGCCGCCGCCGTGGCGCGCCGGCTTCGGATGATGGCGGCGGATCGATCTGGTTCCTTCGCGCGGATCGGCTGGACGACGCGCCGGTGCAGATTCGCGGCGTCGAAGGCACGCCGATCTTCAGCCTGGACAACAAGTGGATCGCGTTCACCAGGCGCATCGCGAAGCCGAAGGCGCCTCAGTACGCGAACGACGCCGACCGGCTGATCAACGAGCGGTTCAAGGGCAAGGCCTACGAGTGGCTCAACTACCGGTTCGATCAGCGCGGCTATCTGCCGGACCCGCGTGATCCGGACGCGACGCCCCCGGAGGAGCTGTTCATCGTCTCTCGCGCGGGCGGCGAGGCAAAGCAGTTGACCCGGACGACAGTCAACGTGAGCGGCGTCGCCTGGCGGCCCGACAGCGGCGCCCTCGCCTTCGTCGCCAACGAGTTCCAGCGCGACGAGTACACCTATGCGCGCGCGGATCTCTGGACCGTGACGCTCGACGGCACGGTCAAGCGGCTGACCAACGACGGATACGACCACAACTCTCCGGCATGGTCCCCGGACGGCAAGAGCCTCGTCGCGCGGCGCGAGCTGGGTCTGAGCGCGGTGATCGCCTCGAAGCAGATGCACGGGGCACCGACCGACGTGGCGTTGTTCGCGGCCGACGGTGGAGCGCCGAAGAATCTGACCGCGGACTGGGATCTGCTGCCGGGACCGCCAGCCTTCAGCCCGGACGGCCGGTTTGTCTATTTCGCGGCAGGCATCGGCGGCAGCGATCATCTGTTCCGCGTTGCGGCCAACTCCTCGCGCGTCGAGCAGGTCACGACCGGCGAACGGCACCTCGCGAACTTCACGCCGTCCGCCCGGTGGGACGCCATGGCGTATATCGCCGGGGACAGCGCACACCCCGAGGAGCTCTTCGTGTCCGCCATCGACGGCCGCGGCGAGAAGAAGCTGACCACCTTCAACGAGGCGTTCCTGAAGGACATCGAGGCGATCGCAGCGGACCGGATTCTCTACCCGAGCAAGGATGGCACGCGGATCGAAGGGTGGGTGCTGAAACCACGCGGCTACGATCCGGCGCGCGCCTGGCCGCTGATTCTCGCCATGCACGGCGGCCCGCACGGCGCCTACGGCAACGACTTCTCGTTCGAGTTTCAGCTGTTCGCCGCAAACGGCTACCTCGTCGTCTACACCAACCCGCGCGGTTCGACCAACTACGGTGAAAAGTTCCTGTGGGGGACGTGGGGCGGCTGGGGGAACCTCGACTTCGAGGACGTCATGGCCGGCGTCGACTACGCGAAGACGAAATACACCGTCGACGAGCGGCGCATGGGCGTCACCGGCTACTCGTACGGCGGCTTCCTGACCAACTGGGTGATCGGCCACACGACGCGGTTCGCGGCGGCGATCTCGGGTGCGGGGATCTCGAACTGGATCAGCGATTACGGCACGGCCGACATCCCGCGCACGAAGGAGAGCGAGTTTACGGGTCCGCCCTGGGATCCCAAGGCGCGCGAGATCCTGCGCCGGCAGTCGCCGATCGAGTACGTCGCGAACATCAAGACGCCGACGATGTTCCTCGACGGCGAATCGGACCATCGCGTGCCGATCGCGGAGGCGGAGCAGATGTATACCGCCCTCCGGAAGCTGCGCGTTCCGGCGCGGATGGTGCGCTATCCCGATTCGTACCACGGCGGCTGGAGTCCGTGGAACATGGTCCATCGCTATAACGAGGAGCTGAAGTGGTGGCGTCGGTATCTGGACGTGCCTCGGACCACGACGAGCGCGAGTCCTCGGCACGAGTAGGGGCTGGGCGCCTGCATCTGACGGCTAGCCCCGAGCCCCTAGCCCCGAGCGCCGACTCTGCGCCGAACGGAACATCCTTTCGCAGCCGTTCGTCTCCTATCTAGCCAGCCAACATAGGTTGGCTCGCTACAGAGCTGTCGCTTTCGCCCGTCGGCCACCAGCTTCCCGATCCTGGCCGAGAGCCGAAAGCCGATAGCAGTCAGCCATTTATGCGCAAACCGGCTCCGCTCTCCTTCGGCCAGGTTTCCGTTCTCCACGCGATTGCCGACGGCAACCGCTTCGGTTTCGACATCATCGACGCCACCGGCCTGACGTCCGGCAGCGTCTACCCCACCCTCGATAAGCTCGAGACGGTCGGTTATCTGACGTCGCGCTGGGAGGACGCCAAGATCGCCCGCCGTGACAAGCGTCCGCCGCGCCGCTACTTCGACCTCACCGCGGAAGGAGCCACCGCGCTCGCCGCGGCGCTGACACGGTACAAGAACCTGAAGCCGTTATCTCTCGCCAGCTTGAGAGCTCTCAAGTCTCAAGGTTGAAGGTTGTGTGCGCTGAGACTTTAAACGTGAGCCGTGAATGTTGAAGTTCCTGCTCGCCATCATCAACGCCGGCCGCTGGCTGGCACCTCCCTCGCGGCGCAAGGAATGGCGGCGGCAATGGCGCGCCGACCTGGCGCACGAGTGGCGCTGGATCGAGCAGCGCGAATCGGGGATCGGCGCGCGCGCCGGACTGGTCGCGCGCGTCGCCGGCGCGCTGCGCCACGCGTTCTGGCTGCGGATGCACGTCAGGAGAATCGAGATGATTACCCAGGACATCCGTTACGGCTGGCGGCTCATGGTGCGCAAGCCCGCCTTCGCGCTCGTCGCGGTGCTCACGCTCGGGCTCGGCATCGGGGCCAACGTGACGATGTTCAGCTGGACGCGGATCATCCTGCAGCGGCAGGTCCGCGGCGTCCGCGATGGCGGCCAGCTCGTCGCGCTGAACGGCACCACGCGCTCCCGCAACGATCTCAGCGTCTCGTACCCCGACTTTCTCGATCTGCGGGAGCGGCGACCTGACAGCGTCGAGGATCTGATCGCCTTTACGCTCGCGCCGATGAGCCTCCGGACCAACGGCGGCGAGCCGCAGCGTACGTTCGGTCAGCTGGTGAGCGGCAACTTCTTCAGCGCGCTTGGCGTCCGGCCGGCGCTCGGCCGCGCCTTTCTTCCCGAGGAAGACACCGCGCCCAACGGGCATCCGGTCGTGGTCCTGAGCGACAGCTTCTGGCAGCGCCGCTTCGCCGGCGACCCGTCCATCGTCGGCCGCACGGTGATGCTGAACGGCGTTGCCTATACCGTGATCGGCGTCGCGCCGCCGGAATTCCGCGGCACCGAACCGTATCTGAACCTGGATCTCTGGGTGCCGATGGCGATGCAGCCGTCGGTGACGAGCGGCGGCAATCGTCTCGGTGTCCGCGGCAACTCCTGGCTCGAAGTCATGGTCAAGCTCAAGCCAGGTGCCACGATCGCCCGCGCACAGGCCGACTTCGATGTTGTCGCGCGTAATCTGGCGGACACTTATCCAGACGACAAGGGGCGTGGACTCAAGCTGTCCGAGCTGTGGCGCGCACCGAGCAGCGGCGGACCTGCGATCATCGGTGTCATGGTCATTCAGCAGAGCGTCGCCTGCGTCGTCCTGCTGATCGCGTGCGCCAACGTGGCCAACCTGCTGCTCGCCAGGGCGGCGAGCCGGCAACGCGAAACCGCCGTCCGGTTGACGCTCGGCGCGAGCCGGAGCCGCCTCGTGCAGCAGTTGCTCACTGAAAGCACGATCCTCGCCCTGGCGGGTGGACTGTGCGGCATCGTCATGTCGTACTGGACCAAGGATCTCGTGCGACTATTCGTTCCGCCTGCACCACTGCCAATCGAAATGAACCCGAGGCTCGATCTGCCGGTCGTCGTGTTCGCACTGATCATGACCGGCGCCAGCGTCGTCGTCTTCGGGCTGGTACCGGCGCTGCAGGGGTCGATGTCGTCTGTCGGTGCGGCGCTGAAAGAGTCGGCCGGTCAGTTGACGGCCTCGCCGCGGCGGGCGCGCATCCGTCAGACGCTGGTGGTGGCGCAAGTCGCGCTGTCGCTGATGCTGCTGGTCTCGGCCGGGCTGTTTCTGCGCACGCTGCAGAACGCACAGGCGCTCGACCCGGGCTTCTCGACCCGAACCGGCCTGCTGGCTTCAATCGACTTGCTGCCTGCCGGATACGATGCGCCGCGTGGACGGGCGTTCTTCCGCGACCTGCTCGCGAGAGTCCGGGAACTGCCGGGTGTCGAGGCCGCGAGCGTCGCGACCAAAGTGCCGCTCGGATTCGGCGGCAACAGCGACATGGGCGCGCGCATCGACGGTTACACACCGGCGCCGAACGAGGAGATTTCGATCTACTACAACCGTGTCGGCTCCGAGTACTTGAGGACGATGGGAATCACGATCGTTGCCGGGCGCGATTTCACCGATCTGGATACGGCCGACCGCCCCGACGTCGTCATCGTCAACGAAACGGTGGTCAGGCGGTACTTCTCGGGTCGGGATGCCATCGGCGGTCGAATCCGGCTTGGCAATCGGACGCTCGAGGTCGTCGGAGTCGCGCGCGACGGCAAGTACAGCAGCATTACCGAAGTGCCTCGCTCGTTCATGTACATGCCGGTGCAGCAATGGTATCGGGCCGACACGGTGCTGCACGTCAAGGCGTCGGTCGATCCAGGCACGCTGGTTCCACGACTCCACGAAGTGCTGCGATCGCTCGATTCGAACGTGCCGCTGTTCGACGTCAGGACCATCGCCGAGCAGTTGAGCATCGCCGTCTTCACCCAGCGGATGGTGGCCAGTCTGCTTGGCGCGTTCGGCGCACTGGCGCTGCTGCTGGCCACCGTCGGCCTCTATGGGGTGATCGCCGCTGTCGCCGCCCAGCGCACGCCGGAAATCGGGATGCGCATGGCGCTCGGCGCCACGCGCCGCGACATTGTCGCGATGATCGTGGGCCAGGGGCTCAGCCTGACGCTGACGGGCGTGGCGATCGGGTTGATCGCCGCGCTCGGCGCGACCCGCCTGTTCAAGAGCCTGCTGGTCGGCGTCAGCGCCACCGACGCCCCCAGCTTTGCGGTGACGACGATTCTGCTCGTGACCGTGGCGCTGGCGGCCGCGTACCTGCCCGCGCGTCGCGCGGCGCGGATCGATCCGCTGCAGGCTCTCAGAAACGAATAATCGTCACCCGTGGTGCCAGGGTGCTAGGTGCTACGGCGCCTGGCACCCCAGGGCACCGGGCACCCAGCGCACCTAGCACCCTAGCACCTGGCACCTAGCACCGCTGACGTCACTAATACCGATCCGGTAGTATACTGACCGGACCGGTATGCCGAAGCCAGACGACCTGCTCCCCCTCAAACCGCTCCACTTCCTGATGCTCCTGACGCTCGTCGACACCGAGCGTCACGCCTATGGGATCAAAAAGGATCTCGCCGCCCGCGGAGCGCATCGCGATATCGGCCCTGGGACTCTCTACCGATCGATCGAGCAGCTGATCGACAGCGGCCTGATTCAGGAATCCGGCCGCCGCCCTGCCGCGGAGCTCGACGACGAACGCCGGCGCTATTACAAGCTGACGGCGTTCGGGCGTCGCGTCGTCGCCGCCGAAGCGGCGCGGCTCGACGACCTGGTCGCCGCCGCCCGCGCTCGAAAGCTGCTTCCGCACACCGGCGGAGCATGATGACCGTCCACTTTGCCGAAACCTGGTTCCGCTGGTTGATGCGCGCCTACCCGGCGCGATTTCGGCGCGCGCACGGGCTGGCGTTGTTCGAGCTGTTCCGCGACGAGGCGCGCGACGCCCATGACGCCCACGGCACGATCGGACTGGTCTGGCTTCTCGCCCGGACCACGAGCGACACCTTGAAGGCTGCGCCCGGGGCCTGGATCGCGCCCGCCTTCGCTCGGAATCAGGCGGACGAGCTTCCGCCTTCGCGCACTGATCGTTCGCGCTTCGGCGGGACACGTTGGCGAGGCAGGCTCAGCCACCTGCGCTCTTCCCGAGGCGGCCAGAAACGGCCCTGGCTGGATTGGTCCGGCTATTGGCAGGACGTGCGGATCGCCTTACGACATCTGCGCAAGTCGCCCGGCTTCACGATTGTCGCGGTGACTATGCTCGCGGTAGGCATCGGGGTCAACACGACGGTCTTCAGTCTGATGAACGCCGTCATGCTGCGCCCGCTGGCCGCGCAGGAACCGGACCGCGTCGTCCGCGTCGTCGCTCGAATCGGCAGCGGCGCGGTCGGCGCCGCCGCGCGCCGTTTTTCGTATCGCGACTTTGTCGACTACCGCGAGCGATCGACGACGCTCGAGGATCTGTCTGGCGTCAACCTGGCAACCCTGCTGCTCACAGCGGACAACCGTACCGATCAACTGATTGGGGAAATTGCCTCGGCGCGATACCTGCCGCTGCGCGGCATCAGGGCGTCGCAGGGACGGCTGCTGACCGAGGCTGACGATCGGCCGGCGGCGCCGCCGGTCGCCTTCATCAGCGACGCGCTGTGGCGGCGACGCTTCGGCGCCGAACCGATCGTCGGCCGTCAGGTGCTCATGAATCGAGCGACCTATACGATCGTCGGCGTCGCCGAGCCGTCCGCGCTTGGCAGCTTCATTGGCGCCCCGGTAGATGTGTGGCTGCCAATCGAAAGCTCGGGATCGGCGCTGGGTTCGCGCTGGAACGTCGACCGATCGCAGCGCACGCTCGCGGTGATCGGGCGCCTGCGTCCCGGTGTCACGTCGGCGCGCGCGCAGGCGGAGCTCCAGCTGATTGCGGATGGCATCGCGCGGGAGTTCGGAGGGGAGACCGTCCCCGCTTCGCCGAGCGGCGTCGGACCAGTCATCGACGTGCTGCCCGGAACACTGGCAACCGGCGAACAGCGGCGGCTCGCGCAGATGTTCCTGACACTGCTGCTCGGACTCGTCGCGCTCGTGCTCGTCATCGCGTGCGCCAATGTCGGAAACCTGCTGCTGGCGCGCGTCCTCGGCCGGCGGCGCGAGCTGGCGATCCGACTGGCGCTGGGGGCGAGCCGCGGCCGGCTGGCGCGCATGCTGGCCGTCGAGGGCGCGCTCGTCGCCGCGGCGGGCGGCGCGGGCGCGCTGATCATCTCGAATTGGACCGGACGGGCACTCGCGAACATCAGCCCGCTGCCAACGCTGACGCTTCGATTGGATGTCCGTTCGGATGTCCGCGTCTTCGCGTTCACCGCGCTCGCCGCGCTCGTGGCCGCCGTCATCCTGGCACTGGTGGGAACGCTTCAGGCGATCAAACCCGACATCGCACCCGCGCTGAAGGAAGACGCGACGGCGTCGATAGGCGGGCGACGGCCGGCGCGCCTGCGCGGGGCGCTCGCGACGGTGCAAATCACCATGTCGCTGTTGCTGGTCATCGGGGCAGCCCTGTTCGTTCGCAGCGTGGGCGAGGCCGGCGCCATCGACCTCGGCTTCGATCCGGCCGGCGTCGTCGTGCTCGACGTCGACGCCTCGGCGGGCCGAACGAATATGGAAAGCCTGGGGATGTTTCACGAGGTGCTTCAGCGTGTCGAGCGGTTACATGGCGTCACGGCTGCTGCCGTATCGTCCCGCGCGCCGCTCGACAGTTCGACGCCCCTCATTCACGTGAACGCGCGCGAACCGGTCACCTCGGCCGGCGAGAGCGCGTCGCCGACGGCCAGCTTCATGGTCGTCAGCACGCGCTACTTCGACGTCGTCAAAACGCCGATGGTCGCCGGCCGTTCCTTCGCGGACACCGATGACGCGAACAGACCGGCGGTCGCGATCGTCAACGAGGCGCTCGCCGCGCACCTCTGGTCTGGGGCCGACGCGGTGGGCCGGAGGCTGTGGCTCGAGCCGGCGGCCACGACGGGGATTCGTGACGAGGGCGTGCGCGGATCCGTGCCCTTCGTGATCATCGGCGTCGCTAAGGACAGCAAGTACCGCACGCTCGGTGAACAGCGGCAGGGGCACGTGTACTTGCCGTTCGCACAACAGCCGCGCCGGGGGATGGCCATCCTGGTCCGAGCCGTTGAGCCATCCGATCGCGTCTCGAGCGCGGTGCAGGAGGTTCTACGGACGGTCGATCCCGATGTGCAGGGATTCTTTACGCGAACGCTCACCGAGCACGTGGCGGTCTCGACGTTGCCGGTTCGCCTGGCGGCGGGGCTGGCCACGGGCGTCGCCGCCCTGGCAGTGACGCTCTCGCTGATAGGCCTGTACTCACTGGTGTCGTTGCTGGTCGCCGAGCGCACCCACGAGATCGGGCTGCGCAAGGCACTGGGTGCGGACACCGTCGACGTGCTGCGACTGGTGGCTGGCCACGGCATCAAGCTCGTCCTGATCGGACTGGCCGTCGGCATTCCCGCCGCGATCGGATCGACACGGCTGCTGCGAGGACTTCTTTATGGAGTGAGCCCCACCGATCCTGTCGTGTTCGCGGGTGTGTCGATCGCGGTCCTGATTGTGGCGACGGTAGCGTGCTGTGTCCCCGCGCGCCGCGCGATGCGCGTGGACCCACTCGTCGCGCTCAGAAGTGAGTAGCGTCGAGGCCAGGGGCTCGCTGACCTCTGTCGGAGCAGGGGGCTAGGGGGCTAGCTGAAACGGTACGTAGTGTCCGGCTTTAGCCGGACTTCACGATCCACCACGCCGCAACAAACCCGACGAGCATTTTCACCATCTCCAGCGACGTGTAGGCGGCGTGCAGAATCCAGAATTTCTGCATGCCCGGCGGCGCGGGATCGCGCGGCACGAAATCGAGGCTGCGGCCGAGCGACACGATCTGCGGCGTGAGATACCCGAGCATCAGCACGACAATGCCGAGCATCGCGGCAACACCCCACAGCGCGCGGCGTCGCTGCACATCCTGCATTGCCGATGGAGCCGGCGAGGTGGCGAGCAGCCACAGCGCGAGGCCGCCGAGGACGAGCTGTGCGACATTCCACGCCTGGAAATACAGACGATTGAGCTCGGACGAGAGATACCGCATCAGGTCGCGCGCCGGCGCATGCCCAAGTTGCTGCACGCTTCGATGAAACTCCACGTTCGTCGACCGGTCGAGCAATCGATCGATCGTGTAGAAGTTCTCCGTCGCCACCACCGACATGCAGATCGAGCCCATGATCCACGCGCCCATCACGACGAGCGCCCATCGCAGCTTCATCGGGATACGGCTCCGTCGCCGAGTGCCCGATCGAGCCAGGCCTCGATGTCCGCCACGGCCTCAACCGTAAACGCGGGCAGGCCTGCGAACGGCGCCGTCGACACCAGGGCGAGCCATTCGCGGCGCGTCATCTCGATGTCAATACGCGATCAACAGTCGCGCGGCACGCTCGATGAACGCGTCGCTCGGCAGGTAGAACTCCTCCAGCGACGGCGAATACGGTACCGGCGTGTCGAGCGCGCCAACGATGCGGATCGGCGCGTCGAGCGCTTCGAAGGCTTCTTCCTGAATAATCGCGGCCAGGCTTTCGCCAATGCCACCGGTTCGCACGTCTTCGTGGATGATCAACACCTTGTGGCAGCGGCGCGCGATCGCAAGAACGGCTGCGCGATCGAGCGGCGCCAGCGAGCGGAGATCCAGTACGCTCGCCTCGATGCCGTCGAGTGCCAGTTTCGCGGCGATCCGCATGCCGGTGTGTACGAAGGCGCCATACGAGATGATGGCCAGGTCCTCGCCGTCGCGGCGCAGCGCCGCCCGTCCCAGCGGGATCGGCTCCGGTGATGCGTCGGACAGCATTTGCTTGATTCGAGGGTCCCGGTAGAGCGCGATGTGCTCGTAGTACAGCACCGGGTCCGGATCGGCGACGGCGGACGCCATGAGCGCCCGCGCGTCATGAGGCGTCGACGGCGCCACAATCTTGAGGCCGGCGGTGTGGTAGAACCACGCCTCCGTATTCTGCGAATGGTACGGTCCGGCGTGCCGCAGACCGCCCCACGGCATCCGGACCACCATCGGAGTGCCGTAAGACGTGCCCCCCCACCGGTATCGCATTTTGGCCGCGTTGTTAACCAGTTGATTGAAGCCGGTCGCGACAAAGTCGTTGAACTGCATCTCGCCGATCGGTCGCTGCCCGGCGATTGCGGCGCCGATACAGACGCCCAGCACGGCGCTCTCGCCGAGCGGCGAGTTAATCAGCCGATCGCCGAACTCCTTGAGGAGCGGCTTCAGCAGCAGAAACGCGTTGCCGTAGTTCCCGCCGACGTCTTCGCCGTACACGAACACCCGCGGATCGGCGCGCAGCGCATCGCCGACGCCGAGCATGACGCCTTCGAGAAACGTCTTGCCCTTCGGATCGAACGGCGGCCCCTGTTCGACCTGTCCACGAGTGACCGCCGAGACCGCGGAGCTCGCAGAGTCAGAATCGTACGTAGCAGAGTCAGAATCGTCAGGAGTGTCCGGCTTTAGCCGGACCTCTGGATCGAGCACCTCGACGTGTTTCCGTGGCGGTTCGTTCGCGAATACACCGACGCCGGCCTGCGACGGCTCGGGCCACGGCGCCTCGATCACCGCCCGCGCCTCGGCTTCCACGATCGCTTCGGCCTCGTGCTTGAAGCGCTCGACGTCGTCTGGGTTGACGATGCCGTCGGCCTGCAGGCGGGCGACGTACAGGGCGATCGGATCGCGCGCCGCCCAGTACGCGTAGAGCTCGCGGTTCGCGTAACCCTGGTCCGCCAGTGCTGGAATGTCCCATGACGTCTGCGGATCGCGGCCGAGGTAGAGCATGTCGTCGTGGTGGGCGTGGCCGCAGAGACGCATCGCGACGAGCTCGATCAGCGTCGGTCCGAGGCCGGCGCGGGCCCGTTCGGCCGCCCAGCCAAACGCGCCGGCTATCGCCTCCGGATCGGTGCCGTCGAGCGTCAGACCCGGCACGCCGTAGCCGGCGGCTTTGTCGGCGAATACACGGACGGCTGACTGATCGCAGACCGGCGTCGACAGCGCCGTCTGATTGTTCTGTACGCAGAAGATCATCGGCAGGCGGCGCGCGGCGCAGAGGTTGATCGCCTCGTGCCATTCGCCGAGCGACGACCCACCTTCGCCGATGAACGACACCGCGACACGCCTCGAGCCGTCGCGCCAGAAGGCCATGGCCATGCCAGTCAGCGTGAGCGTCGCAATCGTCAGCGGCGAAGCCGGGAGAAAGATGCCCCAGTCGAGATCGCCGTAGCCGAAGTCCTTGCCCTCGGTCGGCATGCCAGCCTTGGCCATCTGCGAGTTGAGGACCATTCGGACGGTCGCCGGCTCGGGCCGCATCGCGAACGTGGCGCCCAGATCGCGAATCATCGGAGCGATCACGTCGCCCTGCCAGACCTGTCGCTCGGCTAAAGCCTTCGCGCTCCGGGGATCAGTTGGAGCCTTCTCGTTTCGCGAGTCGCTGTCGGGCGCACGGTGGTAGTTCGCCCCGCGGCGCAGCCGCATTGCGGCGCCGTAGATGGCTTCCTGGCCGAGCGATCGAAAGCCCTTTCCTTGAAAGGCATTCGCCCCGAAACGCACTTCACCGCCGAGAAAGAGCGCCTTCAGGCGGTTGTCGGTGGCGCGCGTGAGGATCATCCCGCGGAGGATTTCGAGGCGTTCCTCGCGCGTCAGGGAGGCCTCGATCGCCAGCCGCCGGAGAAACCCGTCGCACTCGTCGAGCAGCGAGAGCTGCGCCTGCTCGATGCGCCGGGCGGCGCTCGTCCGCGGTGTGGTGTCACGGAGCCCCTGCGGGACCGCGCGAGACCCGAGCCGTCTCGCAAGCTCGCGGCGAAACGCCGGCCGGAGTGCCTCGAACGCCGCTTCGTCCTTCGGCTCATGCTCGCCGGTGGTTGCTTCCCAGGCGTCGACGGCCTCAATGAGGGCGAACGGATACCGCTCGGCGACAAACGCGCCGAACCGGCTGGCGACGCCGGTCAGCTTCTCGAGTTCCGCGGGCTTCGCCATGTGAGGCCGATCGTATCAAACGGGGCCATGAACACGAAGACACGACGGTGGCTAGAATCTGACGGCGCCGGAGCGCTCTACGCTGACGCGCATGCCGGTCCGCAGTAACGCCGCGTCGCCAGGTTCGAGCGCGATCACCGGAAAGGCCTTCCCGTACATCACATCCGCGACGATCGAGGCGAGGGCGAAAAACGAGTCGACGCCGGTCGTCAATATCGCCGCTGGCGCCGTGCCGGCCCGCACCGCCTCGAGGAGCACCGCGGTCGTCGTCGACGAGCCCTTGCTGAAGGGCACAACGAGGATGCGGCCGGCGGCACGAACGCCGGCAAGCGGATGATGCTTGTCGATGATCTCGCCGGTATGGAAATCGTAGCCGCCCCAGAAGGACAGCGCCTCCGTGGTGACGAGCGCTTCGCCTTCAGCGGCGCCTTCGACAATCGAGCGGCCCGCAATCACGCGGTCTGCCATACCGACTCGTCACGGACGACGCGGCCCTCGATCGCGGAGTGGACGCAGTCGGCGAGGCTGCCGAACGTAACGCGCGTGTTCAGCAGGCTCGGCGCGTAGTAGGCGTACTTCGCCGAGTTGGTCATCAGGGTCTGGATCTCCGGCGGCAGCATCGGCGAGGCGAGAATGCATGTGTCGAGCGTGATCTGCGCGCCGAACTCGACGATCGGCGCCAGCACGCCGGCTTCTTCGGCAAGCTCCTTCATCAGCCGTCCCGAGGTAATCAGGAACTTCACACGCGGGTTCGCACGCCGGCCTGCGACCAGCGGCGCAAGCTGCCGGAATTCTGCCACTGAGAAGTGCGGGCTGCCGAGAATCACCATGTCCAGGTCCCGGCCATCGGCGGTCGTCAGCTCTTGACGGGCGGCGCGGAGATCCGCGGTCCCAATCGTCATGGGCACTGGGACGGTCCGGCCCTGAAACGCCGCTTCGAGCGTCGGCGCCTCGGGAGTGACGCCCACCAGGTGAAACAGCGCGACGCGCCCCGACGACGCGGCGGCCGCCGCGAAGGCCTTGAGTTGATCTTCGGCCGGCCGCACCGAGACGCCGTCAATCACGGGAATCGAATCGCCGGCGAGCTTACCGACCAGGTGCCCGAGGACCGCGAAAAACTGGTCGTCCTCCTGCAATGCTTGCGGCACGCGCTCGAGGCGGAGCAGCAGTTCCCCGGCGCGATTCTCCGTGAGATGGAGGCCGACCGCGGGAACGCGACCGGTGATGGCGCAGCACACGTCCAGCAGATCCGGATAGCGCTCGGTGCGTGCCCCGATCACCGAGTTCGCGAACGCGATGGCGTTCGATTCGCCCCATGCCACCTGCTGCCCGAACGACGGACGCATCTTCGTCTGGTAAGGCGCACAGGTCCATGTGGGAGACGCGCCCATCCGCTCGTACGCGAGCATCTGCCGCGCCGCCTTTGCCGCCCACTCGGGCGACACCGCCCAGTCTTTCCACCCGCATTCGTCGACGCCGCTCACGTTCAGGCTGGTCGGCACGGCGACGCGCGCGCCGAGCGACGCCAGCCGCTCGGCGAACTCGAGCGTCGCGTCCCCGAGATAGATGGTGCTGTCGATGTGCGCCTGCGACACGTCCATCAGCTCGGACGCGCCGTACACGGCCGCCATCCTGACGACAATCGACATTGCCAGCTGCGCGGCGGGACCGCGATCGCCGGCGAGCATCGCCTGGTCGCGCTCGCTCAAGGTGAGCATCAGCCCTACTATAATTCGCGAAATGCGAAAGACCTGCCTGACTGTAGCCGCCGCACTCGTAATCGTCGCGCCGTCTGCCGCTCAACGCGGCCAGTCCGCGGCGGCCACCGATGCCATCACGATTCTCAAGCCGGCGCGCGTGTGGGACGGCGACGCCATGCACGAAGGCTGGAGCGTGCGCGTGAAAGGCGAACGCATCGACGCGGTCGGCCCGGAAGCGGCCACCGCCGCCGCCGGCGCGAGAGTGATCGACTTGCCGGGAACGACGCTCACCCCAGGGCTCGTGGAGGGTCACTCGCACATCCTGCTGCACGCCTACAGCGAGACATCCTGGACCGATCAGGTGTCGCGCGAGGGACTCGCGCTGCGGGTGGCGCGCGCGACCAACCATCTGCGATCGACGCTGCTGGCCGGGTTCACGACCGTCCGGGACCTGGGCACGGAGG
>Ga0105248_10003842_pt1 | contig 16642 bp, 9 predicted proteins | sample KBSS34metaG_FD_81524 | JGI IMG/M metagenome (GOLD analysis project Ga0105248, IMG submission 81524) | Switchgrass rhizosphere microbial communities from Kellogg Biological Station, Michigan, USA - KBS S3-4 metaG | ecosystem: Host-associated > Plants > Roots > Rhizosphere > Soil | place... | reverse complement strand
GACCCAGAGTACATCGCAGCCCTAATCGTCGAGCGCCTCGGGGCAAACCGCACCGGCGGGTTGACGTAGTCTTCGCGGTATCCGCATGGCGGGCTGTGCCTCCAGGGACCTCATCCAGTTTCTCGTCGCCGCCTGAGAACGAATTCGAAACCGACAGGCCGTTTTCCGCGCTTGATGGAGCGGCGCGTCTGGCAGCCTTGAGGGTTGGATTCGAACCCAACAGGACCCTTTGGCTTCTGTAAGTTACAGATTCTAAAATGCCGCCATTGCCGTAAACGCCAGCGATGCCGCGGCGCCTTGCACCAGATTGCACCAATAGGCCAGGCTCGCTCTCTCTCGAGACGAGACATCGCATGCCACCCCACGATGTGCGCCGGGAGTGCAGCTATTGACAGCAGCCCTTCCACCGCTCAATGCGCGCGGCCGATGTTCCAGGAACTCCAGCGCGAGGGACAGCGCAAACAGAAAGGTCCTCACGCTGGGACTCGCAACCACCCCCGGTTAACAGGCGGAAAAAGAAGCGTTTGCGGTCGTCTGCTGGACGTTGCGGATCGCGCGTCATCGCTCGTAGAATTCGGCGACTTTCGACCTTCGCCTTGTGCCTGCCCTTGCTGCCATTTGCCGCTCGTTGGTGCACCAAAAGGGCAAGAAAAGGGCAACCCTCCTGGAGGAAGGTCGCCACACAGATGGCGCCGATCGAGTTTTGGCGAAGGACAGGTGGCCTGCTCGGCGTTGCCGGTCAGCAGTTGGGATTTCTTTTTGGCCCTCACGCGGGGTCGGACCCGACGCCTGCTCTGTGTATCGTCTGCAGACTGGAGTGGGCTTCCTGATCGGACGCTTCTGGCCGACGATCGAGACTCGCGAGCCAACGCGGCTGTCGATCCTCGAACCCACGGAGTCGGCGAATCCCAATCCTGTGCCTGCCAGTAATGCGGGTCCTGTTGCCACGATTGATCTTGCCGGCTTTCCCGAGATACGTCTCCGTCAAATGCCATCTGTCATCGTCTCGCTGCTCTTGACTCTGCGCGCGACGGTCCGCGACCGGGATGCCATGCGGCGTGAGATCCTGGCCTTGCGACATCAGCTCCGCGCCGCGGACTTGTCGCAAGTTGTCGCGTGTTGCGGCCGGCAGCACGTCGGCCGTCCGATCGGATGACAGAATGCAGTGGAACCGTGCGTCGCCGTGACCGGCGCCGGGCCGTGCACCATGTCCATTGACGCGAACCAGATCGTCGTCGGGTCGGAAACGACGAGCGGCAGCGTCAAACGGCTGTCGACCCGCACGCGAGGCCTGCTCTGCATCGTTGCGGTCTATGTCGCCGTCGCGCTGTTGTCCCCGCGGCCGTCGTCCATCGATCCGGCGAGCTGGCGACAGTTCGGCGTGTTCGTTGCGACACTTGCGGGTTTGATCCTCCAACCGCTGCCTGCCGCGGCCGTCGTCTTCATCGGCATCATCGCGGCGGTCGTCCTCGGCGGACTCGGAGTGGACCGCGCGCTGTCCGGATTCGGCGAGCCCTCCGAATGGCTGCTCCTCGGCGCGATGTTCATGGCGCGTGCCCTCACCGACACGGGGTTGTCGCGGCGCGTCGCCTTGCTGTTCGTGCGCCGCTTCGGCGGCAGCTCGCTCGGCTTCGTCTATTCGCTCGTCCTCACAGACGTGACCCTGGCCGGCGGCATCCCGTCGATCTCTGCGAGATCCGGTGGGATCATCCTCCCGATCGCACGGAGCGCCGCCGAGCTGTACGACTCGCGTCCCGGCGAGACGGCCGGCCGTCTGGGTGGATTCCTGATGGCGGCGCTCTACCAGGCCAGCGTGGTCGCCTGTGCGATGTTCCTGACGGGGCAGGCGGGCAATCTGCTGGCCGCAGGCCTCGCCGCGAAGATCGCGGGCGTCACCGTTTCGTGGTCCAGTTGGTTCTTCGCGGCCGTCGTGCCCGGCACGGTCTCGTGCCTGTTGATCCCGTACGTCGTCTACCGCGTGCTGCCGCCGGAAATCAAGTCGACGCCGGCGGCGCCGGCGTTCGCACGGCAGGAGCTCCGCCGCCTCGGACGTCTCTCCTCCGACGAACGGCTCTTGCTCGTGGTCTTTGCCGTCGTCTGCCTTCTCTGGATCACCTCCGCGTGGACGAAGGTCAACGTCACGGTCGTGACCCTCACCGGCATCGCTGCGCTGCTGGTGACCAACGTGCTGACGTGGGAGGAAGTCGTGCGGGATCGGGCGGCGTGGGACGTGTTCGTCTGGTACGGCGGACTCTTGATGCTGGGGGAAATGCTGAACACCACCGGGGTGCCGGCGGCGTTCACCACCTGGATCGGATCGTCGCTGACGACACTGCCCTGGTTCAGCGTGCTGCTGGTGACGCTGGTGGTTTACTTCTACACGCACTACGCGTTTGCGACCGTCACCGTCCACGTGCTGGCGATGTTCGCGCCGTTCGTGACGCTGGTCATCGGCCTGGGCGCGCCGCCGAAGCTGGCCGTCTACGCGTTTGCCTGTCTCGCGGCGCTGCCAGCGGGGTTGACACACTACGGGACGACCACGGCGCCGATGTTCATCAACGGCTACGTCAGCGTGAAGGACTGGTGGAGGGTGGGGCTGATCGCGTCGTTCGCGAACCTGCTCGTCTGGCTGACCATCGGTTTCGCCTGGTGGAAGCTGCTGGGTTTTTGGTAACCGCGTGACACTTGCGACAAACTGCGACATATTGGCGCATACAGGCGCCCTAGAATAGCGACCATCCGTCCGTACACGCCTGCGCGTTGAGCACATAGGAACCGCATGGGGCCGCTCACAGGAGTCACGGTCATCGATCTGACGCGCGTCATGGCGGGGCCGTTTTGCACCATGCTGCTCGCCGACATGGGCGCGGAGGTGATCAAGATCGAGGATCCGCGCGGCGGTGACGACGTGCGCAGTTTTCCTCCGATCGTTGACGGTTGGAGCAGCTACTTCCTCGGCCTGAATCGCAACAAGAAAAGCGTCACGCTCGACCTCAAGACGCCCGGCGGCCGCGATGTGCTGACGCGACTGATCGGCCGGGCCGACGTCCTGGTCGAGAACTTCAAGCCGGGAAGCCTGGCGCGGCTGGGATTCGGCTATGACGCGGCGAGCGCGCTCAACCCGCGACTTGTCTACTGCTCGATCAGCGGCTACGGCCAGACCGGGCCGCGATCGCACCTGTCGGGCTACGACCCTGTGATCCAGGCAGAATGCGGGTTGATGTCGATCACGGGCTTTCCCGATGGTGAGCCTACCAGGAGCGGTGTCGCGGTCACCGACTTCATCTCCGGCCTGTACGCGAACCAGGGAATCCTGCTCGCGCTTCTGCGACGCGCCTACACCGGGTCGGGCGAGCACATCGACATCGCGCTCTACGACTCGATGTTGTCCACCCTGTGCATGCCTGCCGGAATCTTCGAGGCAACCGGACGCGATCCCCAGCGTCTTGGGAATGCTCACCCGTCGATCGCGCCGTACGAAGTCTTCCAGGCGCAGGACGGCCTGATCATGATCTGCGCCGGCAACGAGCGGTTGTGGCGAAGTCTCTGCGAGGCAATCGGTAGCGACGACCTGGTGCAGGAGCCGCGATTCCGCACGAACGCGGACCGCGTCACCCATCGCGCCGGGTTGAAGAGCGAGCTGGAAACGGTCTTCGCCCGCCTGACAGTCGAAGACCTCGTGTGCCGGCTGGAAAACCGCTCGGTGCCGTGCGGTCGCGTGCGCTCGGTTGCCGAAGGGCTGGCGGACCCACAAGTCTGCGCCCGCGACATGCTGCTCCATGTCGACGTGCCGGGGCACGGCGACTTCCGTGTGCTGGGGAATCCGATCAAGATGTCCGGCCTGCCGCCTCGCGCACCGTCCGCTCCTCCGGGACTTGGGGAGCACACGGGCGCTGTGCTCCAGTTGCTCGGCTACACGCAGCCCGAGATCGACACGATCACCGAGCAGAACGCAAGGTGAGCCGACGATGACCCACGACCACGTCCTGACCTCCGCAGACGAGGGCATCGGCCGGATCGTTCTCAATCGACCCGAGAAGCGCAATGCGCTGACGCACGCGATGATGACGGCGATCCTCGACGCGCTTGACGGGTTCAGCCGCGATGATGCGATTCGGGTCGTCGTCTTGACCGCCAGAGGCTCGTCGTTCTGTTCCGGCGTCGATCTGGTGGACATGCAGGCAGTACGCGAGCAGCGCGGGTCGTTCGACTACGAACTGCTGCCTGAAGTCTTCGAGCGGCTGGGTTCGCACCGGAATCCGACGGTCGCGATGGTGCAGGGCGCGGCGGTCGCGGGAGGCTGCGAGCTCGCGCTGCACTGCGACATCCGGATCGGCTCGCCGGCGGCGAAGTTCATCATGCCGCTCGCGAAGCTCGGCCTGGTGCTGCCGTGCCAGGCGGCCGAACGACTGGTGGACATGGCCTCGAAAACGGTGGCCGCGGACATGCTGCTGACGGGCGATCCGGTAGACGGGGTCCGCGCGGAGCGCGTCGGACTGCTGACGCGTCTGGTGGATGCCGACCAGCTCGAAGCGCAGACCGAAGCGATCGTGCGGCAGATTGCGGCGAATGCCCCGTTGTCGCTGCGCGCGATGAAGGCCATGCTGACGAAGCTCGGATCGACGTTCGAGGCCAGCAACCTCGAGCGGTTCGACACGGAGCGCGTGGCGATCAGCCGCAGCCAGGACATGCGCGAGGGACTGCAGGCGTTCTTTGAACGGCGACCACCGAAGTTCACGGGGGCTTGAGAATCGCAATGACCCGCTCAACCATCCTGGCAGGCTCATGCGCGCTGATCGTGATTGTTACGATGGTGACGGTCCATCGGACGAACGCGCAGGATGGTCCACGACCGATTCCAAGCAGTCTCACGAACTACCTGGTACCGTTCCGGCAACTGTACGATCTCGAGACGTCGTTCCCGCGATGGCCGCTTCCGGACCCGGAGCGCGCCTATGCCTCGCTCGACGGCGCGCGCATCAAGCAGGACGTTGATGCGATCACGGGGATCTCGCGGCGCAGCCGCGACGGCGGCGCCCAGTACTGGGGACGCATTGCGGGCAGTCCGGCCGACGCCGCCACCCGGAAATGGCTGGGCGATCGCTTTCGGCAACTCGGCGCGACCGAGATCCGGGAACAGGCGTTCCAGCTGCCGCCGCAATGGCGGCCGGCGAACTGGACCGTCAGCAGCGGCGGTCACGACGGCGCCACGCACGTCCTCACGAGCGCGTTTCCGTTCACGAACTGTCCAGGAACCCCGTCAGGCGGCGTCGAGCTCGACCTCGCGTACGTCGGCCTCGGCCGCGCGGCCGACTTTGCCGGCCGCAACGTCCGTGGCAAAGCCGTGCTGCTCTTCAGCACGCCCGCTCCAGGCGTCCGCGATCACTCCGCGGAGTGGTTCGGCGCGCTCGAGCGGGCGCAGGCCGAAGGCGCCGCCGCGATGCTGGTCGTGCTCGGACTGCCCGGGAACCTGACGAGCATCATGCGCAATCCGACCAGGGTGCCCGCGTTCTCTCTCGGGCAGGAGGATGGCGTCTACCTGATGGATCTCGCCGACCGCGCCGGCACCGGCGCGTCCGCCAAAGTCCGGTTAGATCTGGACGTGAAGATGGACAGCGGCCTGGAGTCGGCGACGGTGTGGGCCACGGTCCAGGGCACATCCGACGAAGACATCGTCGTCATCGCCCACCACGACGGTTACTTCGAGGCCGCGACCGACAATGCGTCGGGCATGGCGACGATGCTGGCGCTCGTCGACTACTACGCGAAGCAACCGGCGGCCGGCCGCCGGCGGACGCTGCGGTTCGCGGCGACGCCGGCGCATCACGCGGGCGACCCGGCCGTTCGCTGGATGCACGACCAGCGCGCCGTGGTCTTTGCGAAGACCGCCCTGATTCTCAACATCGAGCACACGTCGACCATGGAGGTGTACCTGCACGGGCCCTATCTGCGGCGCTCGAACTTGATCGGTGCGAAACGCTGGGCCGTCTACGGCAGCCCAGCCCTCGAGAAGCTACTCGTCCAATCGTTCGACGCGTTTGGTGTGACGACGTACGCCGAACCAGACGCCAACGCCGGAGGCGCGATGTCGCCGATCCGTAACGACGCGCCGTCGTTCATGTTCAACGACGCGTCCACCTACTACCACACATCGGCCGATACCTCCGCGGTCGTGCCGACACCGGGCCTGGAAGCGTCCGCCCGGACGTTCGCCCGGATCATCGATCAGGCGAACCGGCTATCTCGAAAAGAATTGGCGAAATAACGGAGGGACAAATGCAGTCGATGTCTTTCGTGATTCGGCCTTTAGCTGTCGGCGTGTTGATGAGTCTGATGTTCATCGGCACCGGCACACCGGTCTCCGCGCAGGAGACGGTGGTGAACGGCGCTGTGTTCGGCACCATCACCGATGAAAGCGGCGGTGCGTTGCCGGGTGTCACCATCGAGGTCTCGGGCCCGGCTCTCCAGCGGGCCCAGACCACGACCACGGACGCCCAGGGCGCCTATCGGGTTTCCAATCTGCCTGCCGGTGTGTATCGCATCGAATACTCGATCTCCGGCTTCCGCACCGATGTGCGCAGCGGGTTCGCGCTCGCGGTCGGCTTCAACGCACGCGTTGACGTAACCATGAAGATCGGCGCGGTCGAGCAGATGATCGAGGTCACCGGGCAGTCACCAATCGTCGACGTCTCGACCTCCGTGGTCAGCAACACCTTCACGAGAGCCAATCTTGACAGCGTGCCGACGAGCCGCAGCATCTTCGCGGCTGTTTACATGGCCCCGGGTGTACGGCCCACGAATACGCCCGACGTTGGCGGCAGCCAGCTTGGCCAGCAGCAGGCGATGGGCGCGTATGGCTTCAGCGGCAACATGGTGCCGCTCGTCGACGGGATCAATGTGCTGCAGGCCAACTCGCAGAACGGCGGGTCGTCGCCGGGAGACTTCGTCGACTACGACTCCTTGACGGAGCTGAAGGTCGTGTCGACCGGCGCCGACGCCGATCACGGACCTCCCGGCACGGTGATGATTGCGGTCATCAAGACCGGCGGCAACGACTACCACGGCGACGCTCGCCTGATGCGTCAGTGGTCGGGGTTCCAGTCCACGAATCTGCCGGACGATTTTCCCGGCGGCAATGATGTCAACCAACTCAAGGCCTTCACGGATGTGTTCGGTGACTTCGGCGGCAAGATCGTTCGCGACAAGCTGTGGTTCTACTGGGCGTCACATTTCCAGAGGAAGAACACCGCGGTCATCGGATACATCGGCCCGGACGGCAACCCCGGGATCAGCGAGATGCATCAGGACAATCACGTCGCCAAAGCCACCTTTCAAGCGTCGAAGAACATCAAGGTGATCGGGTTCTTCGAGGATGCGTCGAAGGTGGAGCCACAGCGAAACGGCAGCCCGACGCTAGCCTTTCCATCCACCTACAACTTCAACGACCATTTCCGGACCGCCAAGGGCGAGGTCCTGTGGACGCCGAGCTCGAGCCTGATGGTCGATGTGCTCGGTGGCCACTACTGGCAACCGTACCGCTATCCCAATCAGGAAGGGATGAACGCGGCCGGGAACCCGTGGACGTTCAACCAGACCACGGGCATCACGACGGGCGCCATCACGAACGTCGGCTCGGGCGACGTCGGCAATCACTATCGGGCCCAGTCCTCGGGCAGCGTGACGTATGTGCCGAGCGGAAAACACTCGATGCAGACCGGTTTCCTGGCGTTTTTCCCACAGTCCGACGTCAAGGAGAATCCGAACCGCCCGGCCGGGAACTACCAGCTCCAGGTTCAGACGATCAATGGCGTCATCACGCCATACCAGATCCTCACCTACAACTTCCCGCTCAGCGTCGAGGGAAAAGAGAAGGCGTTCGGTCTGTACGTCAAGGACACGTGGCGGATTTCAAATCGACTGACCGTGAGCCCCGGCGTGCGGTTCGACCGTTACCTCGGTTACAACGATCCGTCGGAGCAGCCGGCCGGCCCGTTTTCCGCCGGCGGGTCGTTCCCGTATCTGAGGGTGTACACGTGGAACCGGGTGGTGCCGCGAATTGGCGCGGTCTACGACCTCACCGGGGACGGCAAAACGGTCATCAGGGGCTCCTACGGCCAGTACAACCTCGACCAGCTCGGCACCTTCGATCTGAACTTCAACCCGGCAGCCCTGTACACGAGCACCTACACGTGGACAGGCGCGAACTCGGCGTGCGTCAAGACGTCGTTCTCGAACTGTGTCGCCTCGGACGCGTTCCTGGCCGGCCTGAAGGGTGTGGGTTCGCCGAACTATCTCAACACCACCGGCGGAATAACCGGTGTGATCAATCCAGACTTGAAGATGCCGTATTTCCAGACCGCGACGCTCGGATTCGAGCGTGAACTGGTGTCGAACGTAGCCGTTCGGGCGCTTTACGTCTACAACCGGGAAGAGCAAATGTTCGATCTGACCTTCCCGAACCGGGGCATCGACACCTACACCGTGCCGTTCAATACCCGGTATCCCGCGACCGACCCGGTCCGCGGCGGTCAGCCCTTGACGATCCTGACCTACCCCGCTTCCCTGAGGAGCGACCTGGGGAACAAGACCATGTTCGTCAACCGGACGGACAAGCCGGATATCTTCAACAACCTCGAATTCACTCTCACCAAGCGCAAGTCGCACAATTGGAGCGCGCTCGGCGCGGTGAGCATGACGAAGAACCACAAGTGGCTCAGCACGACCGGCGTGTTTGCCGCCGGTCAAACAGCCGCGTCGCCGACCGCCCCCTACCAGACGGCATTTCCGATCGACGAGACGTGGGACTACTCGGTGAAGGGTCACTTCACGTACGACTTTCCACGCGACATCGCCTTTGGCCTGAATTATCGGTACCTGGCCGGTACGGCGGCTTACGCGACCGATCAAATTACCGGCGTGCCGCAGTTGGGCACTGTGACCATCCCGCTCGAAGACTTCGGTACGCAGCGCAATCCAGGCCTCAGCGTGCTGGACCTTAGAGCCGCCAAGAATTTCCGGATGGGGGGGAACAAGAGGTTTGCCGCCACCCTGGAGTTGTTCAATCTCACGAACACCAATGCCGCGACGTTGGTCAACTATCAGTACGGCGCCATCGGAACATCGCGAGAGTTCGGCTTCATCAGCACGGTCATCCCGCCGATGATCGGACGCGTCGGTTTCGAGTTCAAGTTCTAGCGGTCTTCAGTCGGCAGTCGGAGGGTCCCGGCGGGGACCAGACGGCTGCCGATTCGAGGGCAACCGCTTTACACCGCACTCGGAAAACCGGCCCAGCAGATTTGCTTATCGACCTTCGGTCGCGAAGCGCCCCGTGTCCCAAGGAGGACGTGATGAGAAGTAGTTCTATTCGAATGACGGCGTTGGCAGCGGCGGCTGTCCTGGCCGCCGGCGCATTGTCATACGCTCAGACGGCGCCTCCCCCTGACAATTTGAACAATCTCGATTACCGGACCAGCCAGAGCATGGCGACGTACCGGGCGCCGGTGTATCCGGACGACGTCTATGTGCGCACGCCGCTGCCGGCGTCGGAGCAGGCCTACAAGGAAATCAACGGCCTGCACATCAAGGACATCATCAAGGAAATCGTCGCCATTTCCTACCGAAGCCGCGATGCCGGCGACATCATGTGGGGGCGCATTTCCGGCACGCAGTCAGAAACATGGACCAACGAGTGGGTCGAGGCCAGGTTTCGCGCGCTGGGAATGAAGGACATTCACCGCCAGCCGTTCGACCTCCCGCCGCAGTGGTTCCCGGTGTCGTACGAGTTCAACGTCCTGGTCGACGGAGCCGTGCAGCCGAAGTTGGCGACCGTCCGGCCCGCGTTAGGATCGGGCTCGTTGCCTCCAGCCGGTCTGGATCTCGAGGCCGTCTGGGTCGGTCTCGGCTCGGCCGCGGATTTCCTGGGCCGTGACGTCCGCGGCAAGGCCGTCGTCATCTCCAACGAAATCGGCGAAGCCGCCGGGTCGCAGACGCCGGCCTGGATGGGCGCGTCCAAACGCGCGCAGGAGAAGGGCGCCGCGGCGCTCGTCATCATCTACGGCACCAGCGGCAACATGACTCCGTGGGGCCCGATGGGCGCGGGCGTCACCCTCCCTGGCGTCAACATGGGCTATCAGGACGGACTCGCGCTGAGGGAGTTGATCGGCAGCGGGAAGCCGGTCAAGCTGCGCATCAAATCGCAGACCAAGTTCGTTCCCAATCTCAAGAGCTGGAGCGTCTGGGGCACGCTACCGGGCGCGGCCGACGAAAACATCATCTTGATGGCGCATCAGGACGCCTATTTCGATGGCGCCCTCGACAACGCTTCCGGAATGGCCGTCATGATCGCGCTGGCCGAACACTACGCAAAAATTCCACCAGCGCAGAGACGCCGGACGATTCGCTTCGTGGGCACGGCGGGACACCACGCCGGCTCGCCGAACGCCAAGTGGCTGCACGAGCACCGCGACACGGAGCTGGCCAAAACGGCGCTCATGATGAACTTTGAGCACATTGGCGCCGCTGAAGCGTACATTTTCCGTGACGCCAAGCTTCGCGCGAACGAATTCTCAGCGCACCGCTATTACTTCAACGGCAGCCCGCGTCTGCGCGACATCGTGTTCGGCACCTTCTACAAGTACGGCATCGCCACTTTCCCGGATCTTCAGAACGGACAAGGCGAGATGAACGCGGTCAAGGAAGACGCGCCCGCCATTCAGATCCTCCGATCGCCCGAGGACAAGCACAGCGACGCGGACACGATTGACTGGGTCGCGGCGGCGGGTCTCGAGGCCGTCGCCCGCGCCCACGCCAGAATCATCGACGACGCGAATAAGTTGGAACGGAAGGACCTGCTGCCCGCCCAGAGAGTGGGCACCGGTGCACGGTAAGCGATCGTTTGGAGCACTGTCGTTTATGAAGAATGTGAATCGGACATCGCGCGTCCTATTGGCGGTGGCACTTCAGGTGATCCTCTTCGCCCAGCCGTCGTGGTCGCAGACCACGACGGGATCGGGTGAGTTCATCGTCGAGCCGCCGACCTTGCTGTCGTTGGGCTTCGAGTGGAAGATTTCCGGAGACGACAACCGGAACGCCAAGGCCGAGGCCTTGTACCGGCGCAAAGGCGAGCAGCAGTGGCAGAAGGGCCTCCCGCTCCTGCGGATGCAGCATGAATGGGTGAATGGCGGGGCCGACCAGTTCAGCTTCGTGCCACCCACACCGTCCAACCCCAATGGCGTCGCGCCGAACCCGTGGCATTTCGACACCGGCAACATGTTTGCGGGCAGCATCCTGAACCTGGAGCCCGACACCGAGTACGAATGCCGGTTCACCTTATCGGATGCCGATGGCGTCACCGGCCCGGCGGAGAAAACCGTGACCGTGCGCACGCGCAAGGAACCGCAGCCGGCGGCAGGCGGGCACACCTATCACGTCTATCCGATTGGATGGGATGGGCCGAGGCAGGAACCGGCGTTCACCGGATTGGGGAACGCCTATTTCTACGGGCAGCGGCATTCCGACCACCAGAATGTGTTCCCGCCGCGAGTCGTGGCGGGCGATACGATTCTGGTGCACGCCGGGCTCTATATCGCCGATCGCTTCCACTACATGTACGGCGTGCCGCATCCAGGCTTCCTGGCGTTGAACACGCCGATTGACGGCACCTACTACTTGACCGCAAGCGGAACGCCGGACAAGCCGATTGTGATCAAGGGGGCCGGGGACGGCGAAGTGATCTTCGATGGCGATGGCAACCACAACCTCTTCAACCTGATGGCCGCCAACTACAACTACTTCGAGGGCATCACGGTCCGCAACACCGATGTGGCGTTCCTCCTGGGGCTGAAGAGCATCGCCGGGGCGAGCGGCTTCACGTTGAAGAAGTCCCGGATTTACGACATCGGTCGCGCCGTACAGACGGAGTGGTCGGGCTCGAAGGATTTCTACATCGCCGACAACGTCATCATCGGCCGGCACGACCCGGTCAAGATGATGAGTTGGACGGGCGCCATCTGGACCAAGTTTCCCGGCTTCCCCGAGCTGCTGCTCTCCGAAGAAGGGGTCAAAGTCTATGGCCAAGGCCACGTCGTCGCCTTCAACTACATCGCCAACTGGCACGATGCGATCGATATCGCGACCTACGGAGAGCCGGACGGCTCGCCCAACCCGATCCAGGATCGGCTGCCCGTGTCGATCGATTTCTACAACAACGACATGTACAACATGGGCGACAACTGCATCGAGTCCGACGGCGGCGCGCACAATATCCGCGTCTTCAGGAATCGCTGTGTCAACTCAGCGCAGGGTGCGTTGAGCGCCCAGCCGATGTTGGGCGGCCCGGTGTACTTCTACCAGAATCTGGTTTATAACGCGCCGGGCGGTGGTGGCGTCTTGAAATACGCCGACACGCCGGCCGGTGTCCTCACGTATCAAAACACCTTCATCGGCGAGGCCAACATGGGAGGCGCCTCGTCGAACGTCCATCACCTCAACAACCTGTTCCTCGGTGCGCAGGCGTCCGCGGCCATCTTCTCGCTCTCGACCTACACGAACTACTCGACCTCGGATTACAACGGCTTCCGGCCGAATCCGAAGGCGGCCGCGTCGTTTGTGTGGAACTCACCGCCGTTCGACGTGAAGGCCGATTACGACTACAAGAAGAAACTGACCGCGCGCCGCTACAAGTCCCTCGAGGAGTACCGCAAAGACACCGGGCAGGAAACGCACAGCATCCTGGTCGACTACAACATCTTCGAAAACGTGAAGATGCCGGATGAATCCGATCCGCAGCATCTCTACAACCCCGAGGACTACGATTTCCGGCTCAAGGCCGGGTCGGCGGCGATCGACGCCGGAGCCGTGCTTCCCAGCATCAACGACGGTTTCACCGGCCGCGCGCCGGATCTCGGCGCGCTGGAACTGGGCAAGCCGCTCCCGCACTACGGACCGAGGACCGAGGTTGCCGGCGCCTTGCCGCCGAGCGGCGCTGCGCTCAGATCCTGGACCGGTCCGCTGCGGCACCCTGGCTCGTCCCAGTAGCAATAGGCGAGGCTTCGAGCAAACGTCTGATCTCGGACAGGAGATCACCCATTTCCCCGACGGCTTTGTAGTGCCGACCGGAGAGCGCCTTCGACAGACCTGTTAAGCCATCGAAAAGGGGCATGAAATGAACCGTCGCAGAATGTTACAGGTGACCGGCGGCTCCATGGCCGCCGGCGCGATCGGCCTGATGGCCCAGAAGGCCGGTTCTCTTGGGTCGGCAGAGGCGAGTCAGGATGCGGCGGCGAGGGCCATCGACGCGGCTGGCCGGAAGAATGAAGCGCTCGCTCAAGCGTATTCGGGCGCGACGCGAGGGCTGCCGCCGCTGAAAATCACCAACGTCAAAACCATCATGACGTCTCCGCAAGGAGGCAACTACGTCGTGGTCAAGGTGGAAACGAGCGAGCCGGGTCTGTACGGCGTTGGCTCCGCCACGCTGACCACCAGGGGGAAGGCGGTGGTCACGTCGATCACGGAATTCCTGGCGCCCTTTGCCGTAGGGAAGGACCCGGCTTTCATCGAGGACATGTGGCAGACGGCCTACGTCGGTTCCTACTGGCGGAACGGTCCGGTCCTGAACGGCGGCTTGTGCGGTCTGGATGAAGCGTTGTGGGACATCAAGGCCAAGCGGGCCAACATGCCGCTGTATGAGCTGCTCGGCGGCAAGAGCCGTTTTGCGCTCGCGACCTATTGCCACGCGGACGGCAGATCGATCAACGATGTGTCGAACAACGTCAGCAAGTTCGTGGAGGCGGGCTGGAAGCACGTGCGCGTTCAGCTCGGCGGATACGGCTCCCCGTTCCTGGCGACGGAGGAGGGCGATTTCAAGAAAGAAGGGTTCGCCCAGCCGAGGGACGAGGTCCAGAACAATGCGGCGTATGTGAAGAACACGCTCAAGCTGATCGAGCACATCCGCAAGGTTCACGGCGACGATATCGAGCTCGTTCACGACATGCACGAGCGTATCGAACCGATCGAGGCGGTCAACCTCGTAAGAGCGCTGCAGCAGTACCGGATGTATTTCGTCGAGGACCCGTTCTCGCCCGAGCAAATGGGCTACTTCAAGATGATTCGGCAGCAGTGCAGTACACCGATCTCCATGGGAGAGCTGTTCAGCCATCCGATGGAATGGACCGACCTGATCGCGGACCGGTTGATCGACTTCATTCGAGTCGGATTCAATCACGTCGGCGGCATCACGCCCGGCCTCAAGATCGCCCGTCTGGCAGAAGCGTTTGGTGTGCGGACCGCCTTTCACGGACCAGGGAACATCGATCCCATCAACCACGCCGCCCAGGGTCACGTCGATCTCACCATCCCGAACTTCGGCATCCAGGAGGACGTCGATCTCGGTTGGGGAAACGTCATTCAAGAGGTCTTTCCTGGCTGTCCGACGATGAAGAAGGGCTATATGTACCTGAACGAAGCGCCCGGCATCGGCGTGGACATCAACGAGAAAGAAGCGGCGAAGTATCCGTTCCCGGAATTCCCGCGTGGAACAGGGTTCAGGTTCCCGGTCAGGAAGCCGGATGGCACCCAGATAAGGCCATAGGTATGACGATGAAGAGTCGGACAGCGGCGTGTCTTGGTGTCGTGGGTGTGCTGACGATTTGTGGGTTCGGCGACAGGACCGCCGCTGCCACCAGCGACATCAAGGTCAAGCCGGGCGAATTGGTCATCGACCATCCGACCTTGATCAATCTGGGTTTCGAGTGGGTCATTCAGGGCGACGACAACCGCAACGCGCAGGTGGACGTTTCGTACCGCAAGCAAGGCGATACCCAGTGGAAACTGGGATTGCCGTTGTTGCGCCTCCAGGGCGAGCGGATCTACCAGCCGGGTTCGTGGGATGTGGTCTCGCCGAACATGTTCGCCGGAAGCATCCTGGACCTCGAACCCGATACGGCGTATGAAGCGCGGTTCGTGATGTCCGACCCGGACGGCGTGGCTGGGCAAAGCGCGAAGACGGCCGCAAAAACCGTGACGGTGCGGACGCGGCCTGAGCCGAAGCCGTTTGCCGGCGGCAAGGTCTACCACGTCTATCCGACGACCTTCAAAGGGACCAAGCTCGAGCCCGCCTTCGAAGGCGTCATGTGCGCGTACAAGACCTATTGCGGTGGCGGGGATACGACGTCAACGGCCCGACCCCGAGTCGGGCCCGGCGACACCATCCTGGTGCACGCCGGCCTCTACAAGTACCACGCCGAGTACTACGGACCGGATCGCTCGGTCAACGTGACCACTCCTTACGAGGGCACGTACTACCTGACGGCCAGCGGCACCGCGGAGAAGCCGATCGTCATCAAGGGCGCCGGCGACGGCGAGGTGATTTTCGACGGGAACGGCAATTTCAACCTGTTCAACGTCAAGGCCGGCAACTACAACTACATCGAAGGGGTGACGATCCGGAACACGGACATCGCCATCTGGGCTGGCACGCAGTTCATCGGGGGTTCCAAAGGGCTGACCGTGAAGAACTGCCGCTTCGAGAACGTGGGCCTGGGGATCTTTTCGAACTGGTCAGGCTCGAGCGACTTTTACATCGCCGACAACTACTTCTTCGGCCGGGACGATCCCACGCACCTGATTGGCTGGAGCGGGAGCTACTGGGCTCAATTTGCCGGCGTCGACAATCAGAAATTCCCGCCGACCATGGCGTCGTATGTCGCCGTCAAGGTCTACGGCCCCGGCCATGTCGTCGCGTACAACTACGTCGCCGATTTCCACGACGGCATCGACATTGAAACCTACGGAAACCCCGACGGCTCGAGCGCCATCGACGGCCCGCCCTACCCGCCGAAGGAGTACTGGGACCGGCGGCCGGTCGCGATCGATTTCTACAACAACTACATGACGAACTTTCACGACAACGCCTTCGAGATCGATGGCGGCCTGCACAATATCCGGGTGATGCGGAACCTGATGATCAACTCCGCGTCGCATCCGATGTGCAATCAGCCGGGAGTCGGAGGCCCGATCTACTGGATTCGGAACATTGCTTACCATGCACCCGGCGGCTCGACGCGGATGACGAGCGGCGCCGCCGGGGAGATCTTCTACAACAACACCATCCTCACCGAGACCGCCGCCGGGAGCTCGGCGAACGCGCATTGGCGCAACAACCTGATCCTGGGCGAGAATTCCGCCCCCGCCATTTTCAGCGTGAATACCTATACGAACTACAGCTCGTCCGACTACAACGGCTTCCGGGTCAATCCCGGCGCCGACGTCTCGTTCCAGTGGACGTCGCCACCGTCGAACATCGCCGCGGACTACAGCGGCCTCCTGCGTGGCGGCGCGGACGCCGGTGAAGGTGGTGGAGGCGGACGCGGCGCCGGCGGCGGCGGACGCGGCGGTGACCCTTCGCTCGAAGTCCGGCGGTTCGCGACGCTCGCCGAGTATTCGCGAGCGACGCGTCAGGACCAGCACAGCGTGGCCGTGGACTACGACATCTTCGTCAAGGTGACGAAGCTCGACGCCAAGGACCTTCGCAACGTCCAGAAACTCTACAAGGCGGAGGACTTCGATTTCAGCCTCAAACCGGGCGCGGCAGCCATCGACAAAGGTGTGGCGCTGGCGAACGTCACGGACGGTTTCACAGGCCAGG